>Ga0172382_10005885_pt1 | contig 18067 bp, 15 predicted proteins | sample Leawel138RmetaG_FD_122245 | JGI IMG/M metagenome (GOLD analysis project Ga0172382, IMG submission 122245) | Leachate microbial communities from a municipal landfill in Southern Ontario, Canada - Leachate well 138R metaG | ecosystem: Engineered > Solid waste > Landfill > Unclassified | place...
ACGCCTGATGACCGGAGACTTCCCATGAAGATCGAAGCCGTTGATTTCTTCTACCTCGCCATGCCCGAAGTCACCACCGCCGCAGACGGCAGCCAGGATGCGCCCCGCCCTGACGGTCTCGAACATGTCGGCGGCCGAGCGCCGGTCATGGGCCTGGCCTTCGGTCAGCTTGAGGAGGATCGGATGCCCGGCGGCATCACGCGGCTTTCGGGGGGATCGGCGCCGCGTTGCAGCGCCTCTCCGTCTCCGCCTGCGAACCGGGTCGGCAGTTCTATGGTCCGAGCTGCGGTTGTCCCCTCGTCGACCAGCGCGAACAGCGCGGCCAGCATGGCCGGCACGTCCTGGCGCACCATCAGCAGGTCCGGGCTCAGCACCGTGGCGAGCGGGTCCCAGTCGAAGCAGCCCAGATGGGCGGCGCGGGCGTCGTAGGCGTCGTTGGCCTTCAGCCAGCGCACCACGCCCTCGAGCGTGATGGTCGAGTTGACGAACACCCCCGGCGGCAGGTCTCGCCCGCCGGCGACCAGGGCCGCGAGCGCGGCCTCGGCCTTTTCGGGGGCATAGCCGGCGGCGAGGATCAGTTCGGGCGGGGCCGCAAGCCCCGCGTCCGCATGCGCGGCCCGGAAGCCGGCGATCCGCTCGGCGGTGTTGTGGTCATGCGCCCGGCCGCCGACGAACAGCAGCGGCGCGAGCGGCCTGCCGGCCGCGCGCAGGCCCCGCAGGATCGCCGCGGTCAGCGCCTGCGCGCCGCCGCGGTTGTCCGAGATCACCGAGGGCGCGAGCCTGCCCGGCAGGTCGAGATTGAGCGAGCGCACCCCCGAAGCCTCGCAGATACGGGTGATGCGGTCGGGATCGGTGGCGCCGCAGGCGACGAGGCAATCGACCTGATGGGCGATCATGGCGCGCGCGGCCTCGAGCTCGAGCCGCGGGTCGCGGCGGGTGCAGGTGATGATCGGGAACAGGGCCCGGGCGCGGGCCATGGCCTCGAACCCTTCGGCAATGGCGCCGAAATAGCGGTTGTCGTATTTCGGGACCAGCATGCCGATCAGATGCGACCGCTCGCGCCGCAGCGCGCTGGCCTGCATGTTGCGCGAATAGCCCTCCTCCTCGGCGATCCTCAGGATGCGCCCGGCAAGCGCCTCGCTGATCCGGCGCTTGCGCCAGCTGCCGCTGAGCACGGCGCTGACCGCGGTGGGCGAGGCGCCGGCGAGGCGCGCGAGATCGTAGATCGTCTTGCGCCGCCCGCCCGGACGCCGCCCCGTGTTCCCGCCCGATCCGCTCCCGTCTCCGTCCACGTTTTTCTCCCGGTCTCCGTGAGTCAACTTGACAGGCATAAATGAGTCGCGCAACGATGCTCTATCGGTTGAGCAACATTGCTGCACCGATTGAGCGGATCGGTTCCGGCGCAACCCGGAACTGCGCCGGAGCCGGTCGGCCATGCCGCCGGCGCCGGCACGAAGGGCCGGCCAGACGGGCGCAAGACGGGCGGACGGGCCGTCCGGGAGTGACAGTTGTCAGGAGGAGAGACACTGATGAAGAACCTGAGCCTGAGCGTCGCGGTGTCGACGCTTGCCATCCTGAGCGCGGGCGCCGTGATGGCCGATGCGGCCACGGTGGCCTTCCTGATGCCGGACCAGGCATCGACCCGCTACGAGGAGCACGACTTCCCCGGCTTCCAGGCCGCCATGGCCGAGCTCTGCGCCGACTGCACGGTGATCTACCAGAACGCCAATGCCGATGCGACGCTGCAGCAGCAGCAGTTCAACTCGGTGATCGCGCAGGGCGCGAGCGTGGTGGTTCTCGATCCGGTCGACAGCGCGGCGGCGGCGGGGCTGGTGATCGCGGCGCAGGCGCAGGGCGTGCATGTCATCGCCTATGACCGCCCGATCCCCGACACCCCGGCGGATTTCTACGTCTCGTTCGACAACGAGGGCATCGGCTACGCCATCGCCGCCTCGCTGGTCGAGCACATGCAGGCCGAGGGCGTGCCCGACGGGTCCGGCATCCTGCAGATCAACGGCTCGCCGACCGATGCGGCCGCCGGCCTGATCGGCGACGGGATGCGCCGCGCCCTGACCGAATCGCCCTACGAGATCCTCGCCGAGTTCGATACCCCCGACTGGGCGCCGCCCAAGGCGCAGGAATGGGCCGCGGGGCAGGTCACCCGCTTCGGCGACCAGATCACCGGCGTGGCCGCCGCCAATGACGGCACCGCCGGCGGTGCCATCGCGGCGTTCAAGGCCGCGGGCGTCGATCCGGTCCCGCCGGTGACCGGCAACGACGCGACCGTGGCGGCACTGCAGCTCATCATCTCGGGCGATCAATACAACACCATCTCGAAGCCCTCCGAGATCGTGGCCCGCGCCGCCGCCGAGGTCGCCGTCCAGCTCATGAACGGCGAGGAGCCCGAGGCCACGACGACGCTCTACGATACGCCGTCGCAGCTCTTCGTGCCGACCGTGGTGACGCAGGAGAACATCAAGGCCGAGATCTTCGATTCGGGCATCGAATCGCCCGACACCATCTGCACCGGCGAATATGCCGATGGCTGCAGGGCGCTTGGCATCATCGAGTGATCCGGCAATGATCGGATGACAACCGGACGCGCGGGGCATCTTCCCGCGCGTCCTGCCCTGCCGGACGGGTGCGGCGGGAACGGGGAGGGGCGGGAATGGCAGAGACCACGGGCGGCAGGCCGCAGGCGGGCGAGGTCCTGCTGAAGCTCACCGGCATTTCCAAGAATTTCGGCGCCGTGCAGGCGCTCACCGACATCGAGCTCGAGGTGCGCGCGGGCGAGGTGGTGGCGCTGGTGGGCGACAACGGCGCCGGCAAGTCGACGCTGATCAAGATCCTCGCCGGCGTGCATCCGCAGAGCGCGGGCCGCATCGAGTTCATGGGCCGCGAGGTCACCATCGACAACCCGGCCGCGGCGCTGGCGATGGGCATCGCCACCGTCTTTCAGGACCTGGCACTGTGCGAGAACCTCGATGTGGTGGCCAACCTTTTCCTCGGGCATGAGCTGAACCCCTGGCAACTGGACGAGGTGGCCATGGAGGTGCGCGCCTGGACGCTGCTGCAGGAGCTGGCGGCCCGCATCCCCTCGGTCCGCGAACCCGTGGCCTCGCTCTCGGGCGGGCAGCGCCAGACGGTCGCCATCGCGCGCTCGCTGCTGCTCGACCCCAAGGTGATCATGCTGGACGAACCCACCGCCGCCCTGGGTGTGGCCCAGACCGCCGAGGTGCTGAACCTGATCGAGCGGGTCCGCGACCGCGGCCTTGGCGTCATCGTCATCAGTCACAACATGGAGGACGTGCGCGCCGTGGCCGACCGCATCGTGGTGCTGCGCCTCGGCCGCAACAACGGCGAGTTCACCGCCGGCGCGAGCAACGAGGACCTCGTCGCCGCCATCACCGGCGCGACCGAGAACGCCGTCAGCCGCCGCAGCGCCCGCCATGCCGCCCGACATCCCGCCAGCGAGGCCAGCGCATGACCATGCCCGACCCGACACCGATGACGCTCGACCGCGCCGACAGCCGTGTGCGCCATGACGACAGCCTCATGGGGGCGGTGCGGGCGTTCATCGCCCGGATGCGCACCGGCGATCTGGGGATCCTGCCGGTCGCCATCGGCCTTGTCGTCATCACGGTGGTCTTTACCGCGCTGAACCCGGTGTTCGTGGCGCCTGCCAACCTCGTGAACCTGCTGTTCGACTGCGCCACCGTGGGCTTCATCGCCCTTGGTGTCGTCTGTGTGCTGATGCTGGGCGAGATCGACCTTGCCATCGGCTCGATGTCGGGGCTGGCCTCGGCCATCGTCGGGGTGCTGTGGATCCAGGCCGGGCTGCCGATCGGCATCGCCATCGTCGCCGCCATCGCCATGGGCGCGGTGATGGGCCTCGTCTATGCGCTGCTGCTGGTGCATCTGGGGATGCCGAGCTTCGTCTCCACGCTGGCGGGGCTGCTCGCGCTCCTGGGGATGCAGCTTTACATCCTCGGCTCCACCGGCTCGATCAACCTGCCCTATGCCTCGGGCTTCGTGCATTTCGGCCAGCTCATGGTGATGCCTGCCTGGGTGGCCTACATCCTGGCGCTGGTGCCCGGCGGGGCGATGCTCTGGACCAAGCTGCGCACCGCGCGGCGGCGGCGCGAGGCCGGGCTGGCGGCCGGGTCGCTCACGCTGCTCGCGATCCGCGTGGTCGTCACCACGGTCGCGCTGGTGGCGGCGGTCTGGTATCTGAACCTCGGGCGCGGGGTGCCGTGGATGTTCGGGCTGTTCGTCGCCGCCGTGGTGGCGCTCGACTATGCGCTGAAGCGGACGAAATGGGGTCGCTCGATGTTCGCCATCGGCGGCAACCGCGAGGCCGCCCGGCGCGCCGGCATCAACATCAACCGCATCACCATCTCGGCCTTCATGCTGTGTTCCAGCCTTGCCGCCGTGGGCGGGGTGCTGGGCGCGGCACGGCTGGCCTCGGCCTCGCGGCAGGCGGGGACGGGGGACGTGAACCTCAACGCCATCGCGGCGGCGGTGATCGGCGGCACCAGCCTGTTCGGCGGGCGCGGCAGCGCCTGGTCGGCGCTGCTGGGGATTCTGGTCATCCAGGCGATCTCGAACGGGCTGACGCTGCTGAACCTGTCGTCGAGCCTGCGCTACATGATCACCGGCGCGGTGCTGGCGATTGCGGTGATCGTCGACTCGCTGGCGCGGGCCTCGCGGCAGACGCATGGCCGCGGCTGAACTTCGGAAGGGGACTGTCATGGGCGGACGGCTGAAGGGCAAGGTCGCGGCGATCACCGGCGCGGCCTCGGGGATCGGGCTGGAATGCACGCGCCATCTGGTGGCCGAGGGCGCGCGCGTGGTGATGATCGACCGCGCCGGGGACCGCCTGCGCGAACACGCGTCCGGGATCGGGCCCGATGCGATCCCGCTGGTGGTCGATCTGCTGGACGGCAGGCAGTTGTCGGGCATCCTGCCCCGGATTCTGGAGCTTGCCGGGCGGCTCGACATCATCCACGCCAATGCGGGCATGTATGTCGGCGGCCCCGCCGCCGAGGGCGACCCGGACGCCTGGGACCGGCTGATCCAGTTGAACGTGAGCGCGGCCTTCCGCACCGTGAACGCGGTGCTCCAGCATTTCATCGACCAGAAGTCCGGCGACGTGATCTTCACCTCGTCGGTCGCCGGCGTCGAGGCCGTGGTCTGGGAGCCGGTCTATACCGCGTCCAAATTCGCGATCCAGGCCTTCCTGCATGCGACCCGCCGCCAGGTCGCTCCGCACGGGGTGCGCATGGGCGCGGTGCTGCCGGGGCCGGTGGTCACGCCGCTCATCGACGACTGGCCCAAGGCCAAGGTCGACGAGGCGCTGGCCAACGGCAGCCTCATGCAGCCCAGAGAAGTCGCCGAGGCTGTGGTGTTCATGCTGACCCGCCCGCCGGGCGTGGTGGTGCGCGATCTGGTCATCATGCCCAACACGACCGACCTCTAGGCGATGGTGGTGCCGGTTCCGCCCGCACTGATCATCGGCGTCGATGTCGGCACCGGCAGCGCGCGGGCGGGCGTGTTCGACCGCAGGGGCATGATGCTGGGCACCGCGCGGGCCGACCTGACGCTGTGGCGCGGCCCCGGCACGATGGTCGAGCAATCCTCGGCCCAGATCTGGGGGGCCGTGGCGCGTTCGGTGCGCGGCGCCATGGCGCAGGCGGGGGCCGGTCCGGGCGACATCGCCGGGATCGGTTTCGACGCCACCTGCTCGCTGGTGGTGCTGGGGGCGGACGGGCAGGGGCTGGCCGTGGGGCCGTCCGACGACCCGGCCCGCGATGTCGTGGTCTGGATGGATCACCGCGCCGTGGCCGAGGCCGAGGAGATCACCGCCACCGGCCACCCGGTGCTGCGCTATGTCGGCGGCGTGATCTCGCCCGAGATGGAGACGCCCAAGCTGCTGTGGCTGTCGCGCCACCGGCCGGACGTGTTTGCAAAGGCGGCGCATTTCCTCGACCTCGCCGATTTCCTGACCTGGAAGGCCACCGGCGATCTGGCGCGCTCGACCAATACCGTCACCTGCAAATGGACCTATCTCGCCCATGAACGGCGCTGGGACGACAGCTATTTCCACCAGATCGGCCTTGGTGTGCTGGCCGACGAGGGCTTTGCCCGCATCGGCGCGCGGGTGGTCGATCCGGGCACGCCGCTGGGTGGCGGGCTGACGGACGATGCCGCCGCCACATTGGGCCTGCGCCCCGGGACGCCGGTCGGCGCGGGCATGATCGACGCCCATGCCGGCGGCATCGGCACCGTGGGCGTCGGGGGCAATCCGCTCACCCATATGGGCTATGTGTTCGGCACCTCGTCCTGCACCATGACCTCGACCGCGGCGCCGGTGTTCGTGCCCGGCGTCTGGGGCCCCTATTTTTCCGCCATGGTGCCGGGCCTGTGGGTGAACGAGGGCGGCCAGTCCGCCGCCGGCGCGGCCATCGAACAACTGGTGCTGTCGCATCCCGCCAGCGCCGCGGCGCAGGACGAGGCGCGCAGGGCCGGGCTGTCGCTGCCCGACTACCTTGCCGCACGGCTGACGGCAGGGGGCGAGGGGACCCCGGAACTGGTGCAGCGCCTCGGCACCCTGCATGTCGTGCCCGAATATCTCGGCAACCGCGCCCCCCATGCCGACCCCGAGGCCCGCGCCATCATCGCCGGGCTGGGGATGGAGCGCGACCCGGACAGCCTTGCCATGCTCTACCTCGCCGGGCTGTGCGGGATCGGCTACGGGCTGCGGCAGATCCTCGAGGCGCAGGCCGGGGCCGGCGCGCCGGTCGAGAAGATCGTGATTTCCGGCGGCGCCGGCGAAAGCCCGCTGGTGCGCGGGATCCTGGCCGACACCACCGGCAGGCCGGTGCTGGCCACGACCGCAGCCGAGCCGGTGCTGCTCGGCGCGGCGATCCTCGGCGCGATGGCGGGCGGCCTGTTCCCGGACATGCCCGCCGCCATGGCCGCCCTCACCCGCCCCGGCTCCGAAACCCCCCCGACCGGCGGCACGACCGCCACCCTGCACGACAACCGATACAACGCCTTCACAAGACTGCAGGCGCTCGGCCGGGAACTGAGGGGCGGCTGATCGGGGATCGGGTGCGGCAGACCCGGCCTCATCATCCTCTCGACTTTCCGGCTGCGGAAACGGCAGATTGACCGGCCACCCCGCGCTCGGCCCGGAGTGCCCCCGCGCCCGCGCGACCGAAATCTGGGTGTGGTGTTCCCGACTGAACTGAACCGGCAGCCCCGGCCGCATGAGGCGCAGATGGAGAGCCAGACATACGGCTGCGGATTCCCTTGCGCCGAAGAACCCGATACTGCGCGCGGCAAGCATCCGGGCCACGACCTGATCGAGCAGGCCGGGTTGCGACAGGCTGCGGGTGAACGGGTCGGTCTGCCAGATTGCCTATCGTCGACATGTGGCGCGGCGCGCAGAAGGCCGGGCGGCATTTCGGGCATCTCGCGCCCAATGTGCCCTTCTTTCCCAAGCTGGTCGCCGGCAGATCTCGCGATCGCGCCGGCTCGGGGACTATCTCTGCATCCCGCTGGGCGGAGGCCGGGTCGGCGGGGCGCGCCTCTACCCGAGCCTGATGATCGTGTTCAGGATCAGCGGGCTTTAGCACGGGGCCGCGGTGGCCCTCCTGATCTGAGGACTCGCGAACGGGGCCGGTCGGGTGGCCCGGCACCTTGCGCGGCCCGCGCTGGCCCGGAGCGGGAACACGGGCCAGCGCAATCCGCTTTTCCTGATCGCTTCGCTGAACGCGGCGCCCGACCTCGTGATTTTCATGGCATCGCATGTCATGCCGCTGGCGATCAAGGACGCGAGGTGGTCCCGAATGCCTTTTCCCTCACGGCGCTGCTGCGCGAGGCGGCGCCGTGCGAGGTGATCGACCATTGCGGTTCGCTCCAGGACGATGAGAGCTGCTACGATACTGATCATCTCGACCCGCACGGGGCACTTGCCTATGTCATCGGGGTGCCGGGGCCGCGGCCGGCCGGCCGGAACGGGTGAGGCCCTTCCGGCTCGCCCGCGGCTGGCGGTGATGCCGGCGCCATCCCGCTCCGTCAGCCCGGTGCCGCCACGAGGTCGCGCAGCGTGGTCCCGGACCCGAATCCCCCGGACTTGCTGATGAGCGTGGCGGCATCCCAGCGCCCGCCGGCGATGCGCGACACCGGCAGGCCGGGTGCGATCTCGCCGATGCAGTCGAGAGCGGTCGCGCCGGTCGCGTCGAGCACGATCGTCAGCGTGTCGCCGCCGGTGACGAGGACCGCAGCCCCGTCCGGTGGCGGCCGGGCCTCCCGAAGCGCCTGTGCCAGCCGCGTCCGGGTCTGGGCGGGCGTGGCGGCGGCCTGCACGGGGTCGAGCAGCAGCGGCGCGCCGGGCCGCGGGATGATCGGGCCGTCGCCCGCATCGACGGCAATCCCCTGCAGGGCCCTGACCTGCTGGCGGGTGACGGGATGGTCGGTGCCGATGACGAACAGCCCGACACCCGGCGCGGCAAGGGGCTTGCAGCCCCCGGCGATCGCCTCGGCAAGGCCGCGGCTCCCGGCCCAGAGGATGTCGTGCCGGTGGCGCCACGCCTCGGTCGACTGGCGCAGATCGGCCCGTGTCTCGGCGTTGACGACCACGATCTCGGGCAGGAGATCCCGCGACAGGGCGGCAAAGGCGCCGGACAGGTCGCCGTGCGGGGTGGCCTCCCAGCGGCCATCCGCGCTGCGGACGAGGTGCCGGCCGTCGCGCGTGATGCGGCCCATGGCTGGAAAGGCCGGGGCGAAGATGCAGGTGGAAAGGCCGCAGGCCCGGGCCATGGCCACGGTCTCGGCCAGCGGCTGGCCGCGCAGGACGCTGTCGACCTTCTTGAACCAGAGTGTCCCCGCCCCCGGGAGGACCGGGCGAAGCCGGGCAACGGCCGCGGCAACCGCCGCGGCCGCGCGGTCGGCGGGCAGGTGGCGGCTTTCGGTGCTGACGGCGATTCTCGTGCCGGCGGTGACGGGTATGCGCCATGGAAGCCGCACCGGGCGGGCGGGCGTGGCAAATGGCGCGGCCGCATCGAGAGCGCCGGTCAGATCGTCGGCGACGAGCCCGAGGCCCGTGATCGTCATGCCTCGGCCGCCGCGACCCGGACACGCGCGCCTCGCGCGGTCAGGGCCTCGATCTGTGCGGGGGTGATGCGCGAGTCGGTGATCAGGTGATCGAGGTCGCTGACCCGTGCAAAGCTGCAGAACGCATGGCTGAACATCTTGGAGCTGTCGGCCAGCAGCACCGGGCGATCCGCGGCGGCGATGATCACCCGTTTCAGCTCGGCCAGTTCGATGGAGGTGTCCGAGAGTTCCTGTTCCGACAGCGCATGTGCACCGACGAATGCCAGATCGGCACGCAGCCGGCTGACGCTGTGCAGGGCATCCGCGCCCAGAAGCGTGCTCGTGCCGGGCCGGATCGTGCCGCCGGTCACCTGCACGCGGATATGGGGACCGCTTGCGAGGATCGCGCCGATGGCGAGGTCGTTGGTGATGGCGGTGAAGCTGACGTGACGGTCCCGCGCGATCCGCGCGGCGGCGGCGGTGGTGGTGCCGCTATCGATGATGACCGTCTGGCCCGGCTGGATCAGTTCGGCCGCGCACAGGCCGATGGCCCGCTTCGCGCCGCTGTCGAGCTCGGAGGCGATCTCGCGCTCGAGCTCGGCCCCGGCGCGCAGGCCAGCCTTGAGGACCGCGCCGCCGTGGGTGCGCTCCAGATGGCCCTGCTCGCACAGATAGTCCACGTCGCGCCGCAGGGTCGAGACCGAGGCACCCAGCGCCCGCGACATGTCCTTCAGGCCCATGCCGCCGTTCTGGCGCAGCAATTCGATGATGCGGGCGCGACGAAGCGCTGGCAGCATGTGCGGTCCTCCCTGCGGGGACACTGCCATGATCTTCGGAGAGAGTCCAAGATATTCCAGAAGGTTTCATTGGCCACCAAAAATCTTCCATAATGCGCCAATATCTGCCATCCTGCGTCAAGTGGTGGCAGAATCGGTTCTGCACCCATCCTTGAAACGGGAGGATCGCATGAGGAACTATCTGAAGGGCGCCGTAGCTGGCGCGTTCGGTCTCGTCCTTGCGGGGGCGGCGGTGGCCGACAACCCCGACATCGGCGTGATCGTGCCCACGCTCGATGCGCAGTTCTGGAATTCCTACGTGGATTTCATGAGGAAGGGCGCCGATGAGCTGGGGGTCGATCTTGTCGTGCTCAACGCCGACAACAAGCCCGACGAGATGATCAAGGGGCTCGAGGATCTGATCGCGCAGGGTGTGGACGGGATCATCTACACCCCCTACTGGGCGACGGCAGTCCCCGGCCTGACGATGGCGAAGGACGCGGATATTCCGGTCATCATGACCGACAGCTATGCGGATTTCGATCCCCAGGACCCGCTGTTCCCGAACTACCTCGCCTTCGTCGGCCCCTCCGACCGCGATGCGGGCATGCAGATGGCCGAGGCGCTCTTTGCCGCGCTCGAGCCGGCCGAGGACGGGAACAAGTATATCGCCGTCGTGAACGGGACCGCCGGGACTTCGGTCGCGATCGACCGGCGCGCCGGCCTTCAGGATGCGCTGGACCGGCACCCTGATGTCGTCGTCGTGGGCGAGGTCGACGGCAATTTCGTGCGCGACACCTCGCAGACCGTGTTCGAGAGCCTGTGGCAGGGCAATCCCGAGATCCAGGGGGTCTGGGCGGCCAATGGCGGCACGGCGACCGGCGTCATCGCCGCAATCACCAGCGCCGGACAGACCCCCGGCGAGGATGTGATCGTCGTCGGCATGGACCTCAACCCCGAGAATGTCGATGCGGTCGAATCGGGCGAGCTGCTGTTCGACATCGGCGGCCACTGGCTTCAGGGCGGGTTCGCCCTCGTCATGATGTATGACTATCTCAACGGCCATGACGTGCCGGCCGACATGGCGAATGTGAAGCTCGAGCTGCTGCCGCTCACGCAGGATCTGGTTGCGCAGTTCCGCGCTGATTTCCCCGGCGGCGTTCCAGAATACGACTTCCAGGCGCATTCGCGGACCTACAATCCCGACGCCGAGACGGCCGTGTTCGAGATGAGCTACAGCAACTGATTCCCGCATGCTGCGGCGGAGGGTCCGGGTGGCCCTCCGCCCGCCAGGCGGCCGCGGGGCCGGACCATGACCAGGGGGGTGCTGCCTGTGCTGTCTGCGCGGCATATCAGCAAGAGTTTCGGCGCATCCCGGGCGCTGAGCGCGGTCTCGGCCGATTTCCATCCGGCTGAGGTCGTCGCGCTGGTGGGCGAGAACGGCGCAGGGAAATCCACGCTTCTCAAGGTGTTGTCCGCCGTCTATCCGCGGTCGGGTGGCGAGGTGACGCTGGACGGCGCTCCCTATGCGCCGCATTCCCTGCGTGAGGCCGAGGCTGCGGGCATCGCCCTCGTCTTTCAGGAACTCAACGTCAACCGCAGCCTCGGCATCGCCGAGAACATCATGCTGGGCCATCTGCGGAAATACCGCCGTCTGGGGCTCATCGACTGGAAGCGACTGAATGCCGATGCGCAGGCGGTGCTTGCCCGGATCAATGCCGATTTCTCGGTCAGCGACGATATCGACCGGCTCGATCTCGGCCGGCTCAAGACGATCGAGGTCGCCCGCGCCCTCGCCATCAATCCGCGGTTCATCTTCTTCGATGAAAGCACGGCCTTCCTCAATCGCGGCGAGACCGGACGGCTCATGGCCGTGATCCGCGAACTGCGCGAGCAGGGAATCGGCATCGCCTTCGTCTCGCACCACATGCACGAGGTCTTCGACATCTCGGACCGGCTCATCGTCCTCAAGGACGGCGCGCTTGTCGGTAGCTGGGCCACGGCCGAGATGACCGAGGACCGCCTCGCAGAACTCATGGTCGGGCGCGAGATGGCGGGTGGCCTGTTCCCCCCGCGCGTCCCGACCATGACGGAGGCGGCGAAGCTCGAGTTGCAGCAGGTCGTCACCGCTTCGGGCGTCGGCCCCGTGGAACTCGAGGTCGCGAGCGGCGAGATCCTCGGGATCGGCGGGCTCAAGGGATCGGGCGGCGAGGCCATTCTCGGCGCCGTCGCCGGTGTCATTGCCCTCAGGGCCGGCGAGATGCGGCTTGACGGACAACCGTTCCGGCCGGGCCACCCGGCCGATGCGCTTGCTGCCGGGATCGCACATCTGCCCGGCGACCGGACCGGCGAGGGTGTCATCACCGAATTCTCCGTGCTCGAGAACCTGACGCTCGCCGCGCGACCGGGCCGGGGTGCCGGCCTGTCGGACCGGGGCCGGATGCTGACACTCGCTCGGGAGCAGATAGCCACGCTCGGGATCAAGACCGGCAGCCCCGAGACGATGGTCGGCGAGCTGTCCGGCGGCAACATGCAGAAGGTGGTCCTGGGCAAATGCCTTGCCACCGCGCCTGGCGTGCTGCTGCTGAACAACCCCACTCGCGGAGTCGACATCGGCGCCAAGGCCGAGATCTACCGCGTCATCCGCGGGCTGGCCGCTAGGGGCATGGCCGTCATCATGGTGTCCGAAGACCTGCCCGAACTGCTGGGCCTGTCGGACCGGGTCATCATCACCCGACAGAACCGGATTTCAAAGGTCTTTGCGCAGGACGAGGAACCGAACGAGGAAGAGGTCGTCAGATGGATGATGTGAAGCCTGCCGGAAAGGCGACATCGGCACGGGGGCGCATACGGGGGCGCATTTCGATGGACAGGGTGCGGCAATGGTTCCCCGCGGCGCTGCTTGCCGTCGTCTGCCTGGTATTCGCGTTGATGTCGGACAGGTTCCTGACCGTGAACAACGGCCTGATCATCCTCCAGCAAAGCGCGGTCCTGCTCGTGGCATCGGTGGCCATGACCTTCGTGATCGTCTCGGGCTCGATCGACCTGTCGGTCGGCTCGATCGTGGCGCTGTCGGCGCTCGGGGCGGCGGCGCTCTCGCCGCTGTTCGGGATCTGGGCCTTCGTGCCGGCGGTGCTCATCGGCTTTCTCTGCGGCCTCGCCAACGGGGTGCTGTTCGCCTACGGGAAAGTGCCGTCGTTCATCGTCACGCTCGGAACGATGGTCATATTCCGCGGTATGGTGCTGTTCTACACCAAGGGCGCGCCCGTCTCGATCACCGACCGCGGCTTTCTGGTCTTCTACACTGGCCGGACCATGGGCATCCCGCATTCGGTGCTGATTGCGATCGCGGCGACGATCGTCTCGGCCGTCATCTTCAACCACATGGTGTTCGGCCGCGAGGTGCGCGCCGTCGGCGGAGGCGAACGGGTGGCGCTGCTCTCGGGCATCCGGGTCGACCGGGTGAAGCTGTGGATCTTCATCCTCTGCGGTGCGCTTTGCGGGCTGGCGGGCCTGCTGCAATCCGCACGCACGATGGCGGCGACCGCGCAGCTGGCGCAGGGGCTCGAACTCGACGTCATTGCCGCCGTCGTGGTCGGGGGCACGCCCCTGACGGGCGGGGTCGGGCGGATCCGGGGCACGGTCCTGGGTGTCCTGATCATCGCCATTCTCTCGAATGGAATGAACATGACCGGGGTCGACCCCTATCTGCAGAACATCATGAAGGGCCTGGTCCTGATCGGGGCCGTGTTCCTGACCATCGACCGCTCCAAGATCTCCATCATCAAGTGAGGGCATAGCCTGTGGCACATCCAGTTCTGGCCATCACGATCGGAGATCCTGCCGGGATCGGCCCGGAAATCGCGCTGAAGGCGCTGGCGCAGGTGCGGCACCGGCTCGACGAGCGGGAATTCGCGCTGGTGCTCGTCGGGGATCCCGGCACCCTCGCGGCCGCCGGCCGGATCCTGGACCAGGCCCCGCCGCCGGTGATCGGCGAGGATCGGATTTCCACCCTCGTGGGCACGGCAATCCTGCCCACGCCTGCGCCAGACACCCCGACCCGCTGGGGCGAGACGAGCGCGACCGGCGGCGAGCAAGCCTATCAGGCCGTGGCGATCGCCACACGCCTTGCGCAGGAGGGTCGGATCGCCGCGATCGTGACCGCCCCGCTCAACAAGGAGGCCCTGCATCTGGCCGGACATGATTATGCCGGCCATACCGAAATGCTTGCCAGTTTGACGGGGGTGAGCGGCAGCGTGATGATGCTGGCCCATGGCACCTTCCGGGTGAGCCATGTCACGACCCATTGCGCCCTCGAGGAGGTTCCCGCCCGAGTCACCGCCGACCGGATCGGGCATGTGGTCGATCTCACGCTGGCGACATTGCGCAAGATGGGGGTCGCGCAGCCCCGGATCGCGATAGCGGCCCTCAATCCCCACGCCGGCGAGGGCGGCATCTTCGGACGCCACGACATCGACGTGACCGCGCCGCTGGTCGCGCGCTATGTTGCGAAGGGCGCACGGGTCGTTGGCCCGGTGCCGGGCGATACGGTCTTCGTGAAGCTGCGCGCCGGCGATTACGATGCCGTGGTCGCGATGTATCACGACCAGGGGCATATCCCGGTCAAGCTGCTGGGCTTTTCGGTCGATGCGGAAACCGGCCGCTGGAATGCGCTCAGCGGCGTGAACATCACCCTCGGCCTGCCGGTGATCCGCACCTCGGTTGATCACGGGACCGCCTTCGACATCGCCGGCCGGGGAATTGCCGATGCGACCAGCCTGGTCGAGGCGATAGATTACGCGTTGCAACTTGCCGCCGCGCCGGCGGATGCGGGAAATGGAGAGTGAGATGACTGATTTCAGCAGGATGTGGATTGGTGGCGAATGGGTCGCGGGCGAGAGCGGCACCCATCCGGTCCGCAATCCCACCGACGGCGCGCTGATCGCCGAGGTTCCCGAAGCCGGCGTCGCGCAGGCCCGCGCGGCGATCGCCGCGGCACGGGCAGCCCAGCCCGCATGGGGCGCGATGTCGCCGCTCGAGCGCGGGGTGATCATGCACCGGATTGCGGCGCTCATCACCGAACATGCCGAACCGCTGGCCCGGTTGATCGTCCGCGAGCAAGGCAAGACCATCTCCGAGGCCCGCGGCGAGGCGGGCGGAGCGGCCGGGTTCTTTACCTATTATGCCGAATTCGCACGCCGCATCCAGGGCGAGATCCTGCCCTCGGACGCGCCGGGCGAGCAGATCTGGATCCAGCGTGTGCCCGTGGGCGTGGTCGCGGCGATCATTCCCTGGAACTATCCCGCGGCGCTGGTCAGTCGCAAGGTCGCGCCGGCCATGATCGCCGGCGACACGATCGTGCTCAAGCCGCACGAGGACACGCCGCTCTCGGCGCTCTACATGGCGCGGCTGTTCGAGGAGGCGGGCGTGCCGGCCGGCGTGATCAACATCATCACTGGCGCCGGGGTGAGCGTGGGGGCGGCGCTGACCTCGGATCCCGGCATCGACCTCGTGACCATGACCGGCTCGGTCCCGACCGGACGCAGGATCATGGCCGCTGCGGCCGCCAATCTCGTTCCGGTATCGCTCGAGCTTGGCGGCAAGGCGCCTTTCATTGTCATGGAGGATGCCAATCTCGATCTAGCGGTCGCCTCGGCGGTGACATCGCGCTTCATGAACTGCGGCCAGGTCTGCATCTGCAACGAGCGGATGCTCGTGCACGAGGCGATCTATGACGAATTCGTCCGCCGGTTCATCGAGGCTACGAATGCGCTGAGCATCGGTGACCCGATGCTCGAGTCGACCGATATCGGCCCCAAGGTCTCGGCGGTCGAACTCGAGAAGGTCGAGCGGATCACCGAGGCTGCGATCGCCGAGGGGGCGGTGCCGCTGCTGCGCGGCGGGCGGCCGGACAAGGCCCCGGTCGAGGGCGGCAACTGGCTGATGCCGACGGTGCTGGGCGACGTCACCCCGCAGATGGGGATCATGCAGGACGAGATCTTCGGCCCGGTGGTCCCGGTCATGCGCGTGGCCTCCTTCGACGAGGCGCTCGAGATCGCCAACGACAGCCGCTACGGCCTGTCGGCCTACCTCTTCACCAACGACTTCGCCCGTATCATGCGAGCGGTGCAGGATGTGCGTTTCGGCGAGATCTACGTGAACCGCGTCGGCCCCGAATCGGTGCAGGGTTTCCACACCGGCTACCGCAACTCCGGGCCTGGCGGCGATGACGGGGTGCACGGGCTCGATGCCTATCTGCGCAAGAAGACGGTCTATGCGAACTACTCCGGCAAGTCCCCGGTCGGGCTGATGCCCTGGAACGCCTGAGCAGTCCGCGGCGCCGCCGGCCCTCCCCGGCCGGCGCGCCGGTGTGCGGCCACGGGTAAAAAGGGGATGCGGGTCGCGGCCGTCTTCGCCGACCGTCCCGACCCGCTGCCGATGCACGGCGCAGCCGCTATTACCTCTCCTCGGCCCGGCTGATGCCCGGACAGTTCGTCCGCGCCGTGCGCGGCCGCCGGACCATCGAGAGCTCCCTCCGGCTTCGGCGCTCGATGTCACCTTCGACGGGGGCCGCGCCGCAAGGACAACGGCCCCGAAAACCTGACAATCCGGCGCCGCCTTGTCCCCGATATCCCGGAAAGGTCGAGGAAAGACACATCCATAACCAGAAAGCGCAAAGGCGCCGCGTGGCCGGATGGCTTCGCCAGGAGTGTCATCGGGCACATGCGACAGCCGGCCGGGGCCGGGACGCCCTTGCCACCTGCGCGCGAATGTCTATGCTCGGGCTCACCTCGGGGGGCCTTCACAGGCTGAGACGCGCAAGCGGACCCGTCGAACCTGATCCGGGCAATTCCGGCGGAGGGAAGGCTGCATGACACATCCGCTCGCAGAACGCCCGCATCGCATCCATCGGAGCGCATGATGAGACGAACTGCATATATCCTTCCTGCCCTGGCACTCGCCGCCGGCCCGGCACTGGCCGAGGCGCCGGTGCTCACCGTCTATACCTACGACAGCTTCGCCACCGAATGGGGGCCGGGGCCGGCGATCGAGGCCGGGTTCGAGGCCGTCTGCGGTTGCAGCCTGCGGGTGGTGCCGGCCGGCGACGGCGCGGCGCTGCTGTCGCGGCTGATGCTCGAGGGCGCGCGCAGCGAGGCCGATGTGGTGATCGGCCTCGACAATTTCCTCATGGAGCGCGCGCGGGCCACCGGGCTGTTCGCGCCGGGCGGGGTCACGGCGGAATATGACCTGCCGGTGGCGTGGCAGGACGAGATCTTCGTGCCCTATGACTGGGGCGCCTTCGCCTTCGTCTCGACCGGCGACATTCCCGCGCCCGGCTCGCTGCGCGAACTGGCCGACAGCGACATCGCCGTGGTGATCCAGGACCCGCGCGCCTCGACCCCCGGGCTCGGGCTCGCGCTCTGGGTCGAGGCCGCCCATGGCGACGGGGCCGAAGACCTCTGGGCCGATCTGGCCGACAATATCGTGACCGTCACCCCGGGCTGGAGCGAGGCCTATGCGCTGTTCCTCTCGGGCGAGGCGGATGCGGTGCTGTCCTATACCACCTCGCCCGTCTACCATGTGCTGGGCGAGGGCGACGACGGCAAGGTGTTCTGGGATTTCGCCGAGGGCAATCCGGTGCAGATCGAGGTGGCGGCGATCCTCGCCCACAGCGGGCAGCCCGAGCTGGCGCGCGAGTTTCTCGAATATCTCGTCAGCCCCGAGGGACAGGCCGCGATCCCCGAGACCAACTGGATGTTCCCGGTCCGCGAACCCGCCGGCGGGCTCGACCCGGCCTTCGACGCGGGCCATCCGGCGCGGCCGCTGATCATCACCCCCGAGGAGGCCGCCGCATTGCGTGACAGGGCCGTTGCCGACTGGCAGGCGGGCCTTGCCCGCTAGCACCCGCTGGCCGGGGCGGGCGGCGATCGCGCTGGTCGTGCTGCTGCTCGCCGCCCCGCTCGCCGCGCTGGTCTGGCGCGCGGCCGGGGTCGGCGGGCTGAGCGCCGGCGATCTCGCGGCGCTGCGCTTCACGCTCTGGCAGGCGGCGCTGTCGGCGCTGCTCTCGGTCGCGCTGGCGGTTCCGGTGGCGCGGGCGCTGGCGCGCCGGCGGTTCGCGGGCCGGGGCGCGGTGATCGCGGTGCTGGGCGCGCCCTTCATCCTGCCGGTGCTGGCGGCGGTGGTCGGGCTGC
>Ga0172382_10005886_pt1 | contig 18066 bp, 21 predicted proteins | sample Leawel138RmetaG_FD_122245 | JGI IMG/M metagenome (GOLD analysis project Ga0172382, IMG submission 122245) | Leachate microbial communities from a municipal landfill in Southern Ontario, Canada - Leachate well 138R metaG | ecosystem: Engineered > Solid waste > Landfill > Unclassified | place...
AAAAAGAGACCCTAGCGGTCTCTTTGCCTAAAAACTTATTATATAATACTTAAATATCAAAGCTTACATAAATTATTAGTATAGATACGTCTCATGGCGGTACCTAAACTACGCGAGATATCAAGAATAATCTTAATGCCACCAGTAAAAGCGTTAATTAAAGTACCAGTAATATTAAGTCCGCCAACAATTCTTTCTAATTCATCGTTGGTTAAATTAATCATTTTACCCTCCTTTCTATTTATGACATTTTAACGGTCTAACAAAGCCATCAATCACACCGATGATAAAAATAATACCACTAATAATTCCCATCGCCCCCCAAAGGCTAAGGCCACCACTAATATTCATTAACTCATTATTACTAAGCTGATACATATTAATCCTCCTTTCCTAACATCAAATTAACTAACATCGTTATTAACTTTACCGTTTGATACTTTATTTTTAAGTCTACAACATTATTTAAAATTAACTTGTCTTTTGGCAAATCACTATAGAGCCAAACTTCTTTGTAATTATATAAATACATATTATCAACATATAAGTTGTCACTAATAATTTCAACCTGATATTGATAAGGATGGTTATTAATAAAAAGTAAGTTATTATTTGTTACCTTATTAAGATCATCAAGGCCAACCGCTAATTTAATATAATAGTTATCATCATCTCTAACAATAACGCCTTTAGAATCATAGTATAAATCATAACTCCCCTGCCACAACACGATTCCCACCATCATAACTAACATTATTAATAGAAAGGTATAAATTACTAAATATTTTGTTAATCGTAGTAAGTAAATATTATTAGTCACCTCTTTAAGGTTTAATTTATGAACCCAGAACAATATAATCACCCATCTTATTTTTAATTTCGCGTTTAATAATTGTTCCCTGTTTTAAATACAGAATTTGATCAAATAAATCTTTATTATCAAGGCGATGTGACACTAATAATAATGTCGATTGGCTTAACATTTTAAAGATATTTATTAATAATTTTCGTTCCCACTCAACATTTAACTCATTAAAACTCTCATCTAGTAAATAAACGCTGGCTTTTGAGAGAAAGGTTCTAGCCAATATAATTCGCTGCTTCTCACCCCCAGAAATATTAAAACCATTTTCTTCGATTAACATCTCATAAGTTAAAGGATTATCCTTATAGATTTCATCAATATATAAGGCTTTAGCCATTTTAATAAACTGATTATATTGACAATCTCTATTTAAGACAATGTTATTATAAATGGAATCGGTAAATAAGGTGGCTGTTTGAGGGACATAACAAAGATTATCTCTTAAATAGTCTAATTTATAATTGTTAATATCAATATCATCAAGATATATACTATTATTATTAACGTCATAGTAACGCATTAATAATTTTAATAACGTACTTTTACCTTGGCCACTCGCCCCGACAATTAATACCTTGTCACCCGGCTCAATCGTAATATTAACATTATTTAAAACCAAGGTTTTAGGGTTATAGGAAAACGTAAGTTTTCGTAAACTAATCTTACCCTTTATTGGTTTTGGTTCGGGGAGGTAAGTAAGGCTTAATTTTTCACACTCAACATCATATAGCTCTAACATACGCGTTAGTGATACCTTAACATATCTAATCATTGGTTCTAAATCAATAATATTTTTAATCGGTTCTAAAAAATAAATTAATAAGGCGTGATAAGTTAATAAGGTGCCTAAGGTTAACTTTTGATTAATAACCATTGTAATACCAAGACCCATAATAATCAGCATACTGCCACCATTTAAAATATCCTTTAGAAAAGTCTGTGTATTATGCATCATACCAAATTTCCTTATCGTCGTTAAATAATGATGGTATTTATTTTCCATTTGACTACTAATATTTCTTTCCATCTTTAAACCCTTAATAGTCTCAAAGCTAGTAATTGATTCGATTAAATAAGATGAGATCATCGCTTCTTGTTGTTTATGTTTCTTCACTAGATGTTCTAATAAGGGATAAAAAATAAACATTACTAATAAATAACCAAGAATAAATAAAATGGAAATTATAAATAAAGTACTATTAATTAAATATAAAACCACTCCCGCTAATAAAACTAACACGGTATCAATAAATAATGTTAGAAAAAGCTTGCTCATCATTTCTTTAACATAATTTAAATCTTGAAGTCGACTTGTTATCTCACCAGTTGTTCGCGTCCTATAATATAAATATGGTAGTCTAATAATGTGTTGAAAAAGATGGTTAAAAATAGTAACATCCATTTTTTGATTAATAAAAATTAAGAGATTTTTTCTAAATAAATCAGTCACACATTTTATCATCATGAGTAGAAAAAAAACAATTAAAATTAAAGATAAGTTACTAAGCGAATTACTGATGATAATTTGATCAATTAATATTTTAAGTTGAAAAGAATTAATAATATTAAAGATGGCCACAAACAACGATAAGATAAAAACTAACGACAATTCCTTGCGATAAGTAAACAAAAGCGTATAAAAGAAGCGACCTAGTGATTGTTGGGGCATCATTTTGGGCATTGGCTTAACTGGATATAAAATGATTAATACCCCCGTCCATATTTTATTAAACTCCGCAAAAGAAACTTTCTTAATACCATAACTAGGGTCAGCTATAGTTATTTGCTTTCTTTTAGAGTTAATTTGATAGATAACAACATAATGATAATAAGACTTATTTAAAACCACATGAGCAATACAAGGAACAATAATTTTCGCCTGGTTTAACTCATTTATGCTACCTTTTACCCCGCAGGCATTAAAACCTATTTTATTGGCGGCCATAATTAAATGATAAGCCGTCGTTCCGCTTTTTGTAGTGGTCGTTAAAATCCTTAGTTTTTCCTTAGTTATATAACCACCATAAGTCATAATAATCATTAATAAACAAGCAACACCACAATCTTTTAAATCACTCTGTTTAATAAATACGTATCGTTTAAGCACATATTATTACCTCCCTATTAGTAATTTTCTTTCTCTTAGTAACTAATCCTTTAAATTATAACCAAGAAAAAAAGAACTTTAAGTTCTTTCTTTTTTTTGATATAACGTAATGGGTTGAAAGGAATCAATTTCCGCTTGCAGGATATTTATTTCAGCCTCTTTGTCACTAATAATACCCTTTAGTTGTTCTATTTCACCTTTAAGTTCAGCCTTTATATTACTACTATCATCACTTGATTCTTGATAATCAATTCCGAAAGTTAGACAGATGGACTTAATAATTGCCTCCCAGTACCTTTGTTTATTTAAAAGATAAATATTAAGATCATTAATATTATCCATAAAGAATAATTCTAATAAATCACCACTAACGCCAACCGACCAACAACCTCTTAAAATACCATACCAATCTAAATCATTGACCACATTAGTAAATTTGCCACTTACAATATTGCGTTCGATAATGGCCCCATTTGAATACTTCCGCGAATATATTTTGCGAAAGTTATTTAACCGACTTAACTCAGTACGATAATTAGACTCTACAACAGCCCCTATTTCTTTACAATTTACAATCACCTCAGCCCCACTACCGCCGCCGGCATTACAATGAATTGATAACAAGTAATTATAACCTTGTGCTTTAACACCACGGGCGAAAACCTCCCCGGGATTAATATCGGTAGTGCGACTATACCCTACGGTAAAACCAAGCTCCGTTAAACGCTTCCCAATATATAAGATTGCTTCTAAATTTAAATCCTTCTCTTGATACCCATGATAAACAGCCCCAGGATCATTACCACCATGCCCAGCATCCAAGTACACCTTAACTGGCATCACCTTCCCCCCTTCCTGATTATTATTAACCATCCCTATAATTGGTGCATAATTAACGGTTTTAATAGTTTCACTATTATTAGTTATGGTACCCATTTCTCCTTTTTGATCATCATTAGCGACCGCCGCTAAACTTAAAAAAGGCTTATCCTTTTGTAATTGTTTAAATACTTGATTGCTTAATACTGTAGCCCCAGTTATTAAAATTCCTTGAATAAGCGCCTGGGCAATACCTTGAAAGGTAAAATTATTTTGAAAAAAGATAATTAATATAATAGCCAAACCAAGTAATGTTAAGGGTATATACTTATCATTAAAAAACTTACTTGTTTTTAAGAATACACCCACAATATAAAGCACCGGTATTAATACTAAATACTCCGCCACAATATAATTAAGCACATATTCCATCTCTACTTCCCTCCTTGTTTATTATTTTATGCGCAGTTTAATCGTTGGTGAAAAACGAAGTTATAATTAAAAAGACTTTATCTAATAACATAACAAAAAAGATTACTCTAAGAGTAATCTTTCTAACAAAATAAATGGCGTCCTGGGGAGGATTCGAACCCCCGGCCCACGCCTTAGAAGGGCGTTGCTCTATCCAGCTGAGCTACCAGGACAATAACCTAAACATATGTTTAATATTAAACATATGCAATTAGATTATACAATAAAAATTAATGTTATTCAATCCTTTTTACCACCGTTGTAATTATTTCTTGATCAACGCTAAAAATTACTTCATCGACATCGTAATTATCAAAAATAGAATAAGCAATCGCATAACTTACTTCTTCTAAGATATTTCTATCATTCATATCACTAAAAATATAATGATTAAAATCCAAAATTAGTTTATTATCCATTTGTTCATAATTTAATAACTCAGCATTAGAATTTAAAAAACTCATCAGATTAGTTTCATAAATTGGGCCACCTGATAACTCATCAATAATTATTTTTATTTTTTCCCGTTTCCCATTTAAATACTTAGTTATAGGAATATAATAACTATTATTATTAGTCTTATTAACATAATATAAAGTGACACTTGCCACATCATGAATAGTATTAAGATCATAAGTTTTATTAATACCAAAACACCTATTTAACTTCGCCGGTAAATAAACACCTGTTTGGGGTAAGCGAGTTAACACTGCACCATCAACATAAATAGACACTTCATTGACATCCACTAAATTAGTTAAATTATAAACAATAGCCTCAACCATTTTCTCCTCATACTTAGCAGGTACCTTTAATAATTCCTTAGAAAAATTAACCGTTAATAACCCTGATGTATATTTTAAATCAATAATATTGGTTTTTTTAGGGATGATTGGTTTAAACCCACTAGGTATCAGGGTGTTATCCTCACTAAGCATAGATAATAACTGTTTAGCTTTATCCTCAATCGTGGTGGGATTATCAACCCACATAACATTAGTTTTTACTAAATAATCATTATCGCTTAGTAAATATATGGCCGTTTGCTTTTGATTGTTCATAATATATTTTAATTCTTGGCGCTTTAGTACCTCGGTACTAAACTCGCGGTCATTAAAAATAAGACCAGCAAGCATGATAATTAATAAAATCACCGATGTTATCAGCACTTTCCTTAACATAGCTGTTTTAATCATTAGTTATCACCCTAATAGAAGGATATGAAAAAAGTCGTAATGATATACGACTTTATAACGCTATTTCTCCTAGTTTTAATAGTTCAACTACCGCTTGGGCTCTTCCTTTAACTCCTAGTTTCTGCATCACATTTGATATATGATTCCGAACAGTCTTTTCACTGATATTTAAATCTAAAGCAATTTCTTTAGTGGATTTATTTAAAACTAGTAAGTTAAAAACTTCACGTTCTCGTCTCGTTAGTATTCTCTTACTCATCCTTTTCCCTCACTTTCTTCTAACAACGAAGGGGTTTATCTCTACTCATCATATTGTATGAAAAAGATATTTTTTAGTGAGAGAATTAGCCTATCAAGAACATTACTCTATTAATAATTACACTTGAAACTTAACCGAAATATACATCTTATGATTAAACTCCTCTTGAATGCTTCTCATTATATCATTAGCAATCCGATAACTATGGTCCTTACTAGCTACCACAATTTTAATTTGATCATGGTCCATCTTCACAAACACATCTTTTTTAATCGCTTGTTTGACCTTTGCTTCTAGTTTTTCCTCGGTCCCTCTTAAGATATTTAAATATTTTATTTGTTCATAAGCATTATTTTTCTCTTCAATGGTAGCCTCAAGATCAGTTAAAACCATCTCTAAATCCTTTAGGGTCGTCATCATTTTATCATCAGCCTCAACTCTTAACGACGCTAGTAAATCACTTTCTGTTATTTCCATGCTTTCTTTTGTTTCTAATTCTTCTCGGCTAATTTTATCAGTATAGTTTTGATTATTTGTTAATAATAGTTCCCCGGGCATAGTAATATAATATACCGTTAAAACCAACACTAAACTAAGCAAAGTTAAAAACCATAATCCTTGTTTATTGACCATAAGTATCCCTCCTATAACTACTAGTAAATTATATTGATTATTTAAAAATTTATTACAAAAAAAAAGAGTTATTATGAAGTATATCAAGTAAAACAAACATTTTCAGTATAGCACTTCAATATTACCCTTTATTAGTTTTATATCATGCCCGGGATATATATTTACCATCGCGCGTTGATAGAATTATTTCTTCTCCTTCCGCAATAAAAAGAGGAACCTTAATAGTCATCTCATTTTCTAAATAAGCGTCCTTCATCGCCGTAGTTGAGGTGTTACCGCGCACCCCTGGTTCAGTCCTTAATACCTTTATCGTAATTTTATCTGGTAACATTAAAGCTAATATCTCGCCTTGATATAACAATAATTCCACTTGTAAACCTTCTTTTAGAAACTTCGCTTCCGTTTTTATCTTTTCTAGACTTACTTCTATTTGTTCATAATTACTCATATTCATAAAATAATATTGTTGATTCATTGAATATAAATATTGAACTTGCTTTTTTTCAATATGGGCTCGCTCTACTTTAATACCCGCATTAAAAGTATAATCAATAATGGCTCCGGTTCTTAAGTTTTTTAATTTACTACGCACAAAAGCCCCGCCTTTTCCCGGTTTAACATGTAAGAATTCTAATACTTGATAAATATTACCATCTAATAAGATAGTAACGCCGTTTTTGAAATCATTTACATTAATCACTAGTTGTTCCCCCTAACATACCTTATTTTTTTTCTTTATGAAGTGTTGTTTTACGGCAACGTGAACAATGCTTCCTTAATTCTAAACAATCTGGATTATTTTTTTTATTTTTGGTGGTCCGATAGTTTTCTTCTTTACATTCCGTACAAACCAAAGTTATTCGCTCTCTCATAACGATACCTCCTTTACCCCTATTTCTGATTATAACAAATTATTGATAAAGTGCAAAGAATTTATTTACTACTCTTATCGCAATTCGGCGATTAACATTACTTTGATAACTAGAACGAGTATCTAACTGTCTAACATCAGGGGAAACAACGACAATCGCCATCTCTGGATTATCACTAGGGGCATAACCGGCAAAAGTAGTCGTAATCGTTTCTTTATCAATAATACCATCACCATCACTATCAAAAAAACTCTCCGCCGTCCCCGTTTTTCCAGCCGGCTTAGGAGCATTACCCATATAACCGCGCCCTAAAATACCACCCATTACAGCTTGTAAACCTTCCTGCACGCGCTTAATATATTTATCCTCAACCTTAACTTTATTTAATATTTGCGGATGGGCTTGATATAAAGCGGTCTTTAAATGTTCATTATTACTAGATTGATATACCGCCTTTAATAAATAAGGTTGTAAGCGATAACCATTATTAGCAAGCGTACTAATATATTGAGCTAATTGAATAGGAGTATAGGTATCATACTGACCCATCGCAAAATTAAGTAAATGGCCTGGTAAAGTACTATTACCTACATAACCAATGCTTTCAATTGGTAAATCAATTCCTGTTTTAACCCCTAAACCAAATTCATGATAAGTTCGCCGGTAAATAGAAAAAGCCTCCGGATCAATCTTTAATGGATAATTATAAGCATATTGTCCTTTCCCCACGCCCATGGCAATTTTAAATTGATAAACATTCGATGACCATTTTAAGGCCTCAATATCATTAACCCACCCCAAAGTGCGCCAAGAACACTTACGAGGCGTATCTTTAATCTTGATACACTCATCTAACATCCTAGTCCCAATATCAATTACTCCTTGTTGATAACCAACCATCATTGAAGCCCCTTTAATCACGGAACCCACGGTTACTGGTGAGGTCATAATCCCGGGAGTATAATCAATAATTCTATATTCCCCTTTATTATCAGGTAACGCTTGTTTACCACTCATCGCTAATATTTCCCCGGTTTTTGGATTAATAATCACGACTAGGGAACGATTATAATAGGCCGTATTTGGTTCCCTTTTAGTCTTTAAAATCTCCTCAGTTAAAATCTCCTCTAGAGCTTGTTGTAACTTAATATCAATGGTTAACACGATATCTTTACCACGCTCACCCGCACTAATCAACTGATAGTTATTATTTTTTAAGAGTTGATATTGTGGTTTAACCCCCTTTAGGAAATGTTCATATTGGTACTCTAAATAACTAATACCAACCCGATCATTTAGCTGATAACCTTGGTTTAAATAATAATCCTTTAATTCGGCGGGAATCCCTTGTTTTTCAGTCGAAACATTACCCAAAATTAAACGGAAGATATTATTATATAAGTATTTTCTTTCCCAATCTAATTTTGGCTTAAAACCCCTTAATATATGAACCCGTTCAGATATAAGAGCATATTCTTGATCTGTTACAGTCTCATTTTTAATTACTTTTTCATCATAATAATAACCCTGGTTCATTAAAAAATAAAGATAGGCTACTTTTTTATCAAAATCATTATATTCATTTAATTCGTCCGTGGTAATTCTCTCTAATTGTAAATTTTCCATTTCCGATAATGTTAGTTTACGCTCTTTAAATAACCGTCTTTCAGCCGGTGTAATCTTTCCCTGCGCCCCTTTATTATTATTAATTAACCAAAATTCCCGTAAATTACGATCAGTTAATTTACCAGCGTCAATATCAATCAATTCAGCTACTTGATAAGCAAGTTTAATCTCTTCCTTTTTAGTAATACCCCTTTCCTTCTGATAGATAATAGTTTTAACAGGCATATTATCAACTATTAAATTATAATTTCGATCATAAATCCGTCCCCGTGGTACGGAAGTACCCTCAACGATTAATTCCCCTAAAGCAACCGCTCTTTTTGAATGCTGTTTTTGATTTAAAATCTGTAAATTATATAACGCTATGGTTATAAACGAAAACAAAACAATCATCACCATCGCGAGCACACTAAACTTATATTCAATTAATTCCTTTGTCACCTTTATTGATTTATACGGACTATACTTTCGGTTATAATGCAACACTATCACCACCGTATCCTTATTATTATATTATCCCGTTAGTTAGATAAAAATTAATTTATTATCAATCTAAATCAATAAAGATTTATAAGGAGGGTTTTATTAAAATTAATTAAAGTACTTATTTTAGTAAATTAATAATTAGCTTTCTTTACTTTGATAATACATTCTTATATCATTATATAAGGACTGATTAAACTTTTTCTTCTTAATCATCGCTATTTCAAATTTATACGGTGGATAAACAATATTCTTTAATGAATCATCCACATAGGGCGTCTCTAATATTTTCGGAACATCTTTTAATTTAGGATGATACATAATATTAATTAAATTTTCAAAACCAATATTACCAAAACCAATATTAGCGTGACGATCCTTTTTGGAACCACGCTCATTTTTACTGTCATTAATATGTATAACCGCTAATTTATTTAAACCGATCATATTATCAAATTCAGTTAAAACCTTGTCAAAATTACTTAAATCATAACCACCATCATGCATATGACAAGTATCTAAACACACCCCTACTTTATCTTGATATGTTACTCCATCAATAATATGTTTTAGTTGTTCAAAATTACAACCACACTCACTACCACGACCAGACATTATTTCGAGACAAATCATCACCTTTTGTTCCTTATTGATAATCATATTTAAGGCCTTAATTATATTTTCCATCCCTTTTTCATAACCTTGACCAACATGACTTCCTGGATGAACAACAATCTTATTAATCCCTAATTGTTCACATCTTTTAATTTCCGCTTGTAAAAACTTAATAGAAAAATAATAAGTATCCTTATTAACACCATTAGCAATATTAATAATATAAGGGGCATGAACCACTATATCTCTATAGTTAATCTCACTTTTTTTCATTAAGTCGCGCGCTAAAGCGGTTGCTTTATCATTAATGGGAACACGATTAGTATTTTGAGGCGCCCCCGTATAACACATAAAAGTATTACAGCCATAACTTAAGGCCTCTTTAACACTCCCTAGTAATTGTTCCTCTTTACTAAAAGAAACATGACCACCAATTATTAAATTCATTTTTACACCACCATAATTTTATTATAGCGTAAAAAAACAAGGTTTGCACCTTGTTTTATTCAGATACTGGATAAACATTCTTTACGGTTACTACCCCATCATCAAGCGTATATGTTTCATCAATAGTTTTTAAAGGTTCAGGCGGGCTACTAGTAACCTTATCGGAAGTAATTTCCCCATCCCTAACTAAACTTACATTACGTTCAGACCCAACTAAGGTCACATAATAAACTAATTCATCATTAATTTTAGTAATTAACACATAAGAATTATCACGATCATAATAACCACCATCAACATCCTTAGTAATACTATTAATTCTTAAATGAGCCAAAGTAATTAAAGTGGCATCTAAATCATTAGCGGGTAAAACAATCTCAGTATTCTCAGTAACAAAAACCTTGGCCTTGGCCAACATCATTTCAGCGGTACCGGCAAAAGTTTCCTTTTTTTTACCTTCAATAAAAGCAACCGTATTGGGAATAGCAATTAATGATATTAAGGCTAAAATGACAATAACACCTAATAACTCAATTAAGGTAAAACCACCTCTTTTATTAATCATTAATAACCTCCTCAGTATCTTGTTATATTAACTATATAACAATCATAAATAAATTACAATAAAATATCTATCTGTATATACAGATAGATATATTTAATCGTTAAATATTATTTTATTTTTATGGTTTTGCAGTACAAGGGTTATTTGTAAAATCAGTATATGTTTCTACAGCATATGGGACTACATTAGCTCTAGTATCAAGATTACTAGTTAAATTTATCATGAAAACATCAGTAGTCGTTAAAGCCACTTGGTATGTAAAACTATCACCATCTTTGGTTACCGTAACATATGAAGTAGCTGCATCAACTTTACCTAAATTTTCTAGTGGTAAATTGCTAAATAATATTTTATAACATCCCGTCGCCGGTTGTAATGTAGTATCAGATCCAACAAGTAATTTAGCGGCCGAAATGGCCATCTTTCCGGTCGATAGATAAGAATCTTTTTTAGTATTAGTAATAATACCAAGAACATTAGGGACCGCAATTAATAGAATAATTCCTAACACTACGATAACCGCTAATAATTCTACTAGAGTAAAACCTTTCCTTTGATATTGTTTCATTTTGTATTCCTCCTTAAACTTCCTTTATTATTATTATTATTAAAATAATAACTTTTTTTCATTCATCTAATTAACTAATATTTATTTTTATACACATAGATTATGGTGTTTTAGGCACAGCGGTACAAGTGCCAACGCCAGCACCACCAAACACTTTTGTTGCAATAGTTGAAAGATCATTTTCACCAATCGGATCCGATAATGGTTGTGACAAAGCCCCTGTTCCAACCGTTAATTCAGCGGTACTATTAGTTAATTGAATAGTTTTGGTGCTACTTTTTAAGGCTACCCAATATTCAGTAACATTAGTCGGCTTAACTATCGCCACATAAGATAAATCTAAATCAATAGTCGGATCAACATCTTCTAAATTTAGCGAACTTAAACGTACCACAATACATTCTTTCTCATTTGGTAACCATTCATTTGGAAGCGCCTGTGTTTTGGCGGTTGATGCGGCTATTTTAGCGGTAGATTTGAAAGCTCCATCCTTAGCATTATTAATAATACCCAAAACATTAGGAACCGCAATTAATAAGACAATACCTAATACTACAATCACGGCTAATAATTCTACTAAAGTAAACCCTTTTCGATAATTTTTTGTTTGTTTCACACTAATACCTCCTGTGATTATCATATTGTACATCTTAAGATTATCACATCCATACTAATTTGTCAATAAATATATTGATTATTTTCCGCTTTACATTAAAAGACTGACTATGATAATCAGTTTTCTATTCAACGGTGTAAACCACCCCATCTAAACTAACTGTTCCTACTGTAACAACCGCCTCTGCGGTATCCGAATTACCAACTACCGCGTTACTTAACACTTTGCCCTCTATTTTATTAATAGCTCGTTTTGAGCCTTGTAAAGTAACATAATAATGAAGTACGCCTGCATCATCCTTCGCTACATAAACATAAGAGTTAGCGCCATAACTACCACCATCTGGATCACGATCCATTTTTTCTAAATCTAGATCAGTTAATAAAATAGATTTTACCTTTAAATTAGCACTTGGTAAATATGATGGAGTCGTAGTAACTTTTAATCGGGCGGCTGAAGCCATCATCTTAGCATTTGATACTAAAGTATCACTACGGGATTTATCAATAATACCAAAAACATTCGGTACCGCAATTAATAAAATCACCGCTAATATAACAATAACGGCTAGTAGTTCCACTAAAGTAAAGCCTTTATTATTCTTCATATTGTCATCACCTTAACCAAATATCATTATTATATGGTTATTATATCCATTTAAAAATTAAATATTAAAAAAGAATATCCGTTTGATATTCTTTATCTTTTTTACTTTTAGAACTTGCGACTTCTGACAAAAGTCGGTATCTCTATTCCCGTTGGATCATCACTATCATCATCATCAATTTTAATATTGCGGCGATTATTAGGAACGGTATTATAAAGTGGTTCGCCATTGTTTTCAAAGCCAGTGGCTATGACAGTGACCACTACTTCATCAGTTAAATTCTCATTAATAACCGCTCCAAAGATAGTATTAACATCAGTATTAGCGGCCGCTCTAATTACTTCCGCTGCTTGTTCAGCTTCAAATAGGGTTAAACTATCACCACCAGTGATATTTATAATGGCATCAGTAGCACCGGCCACACTGGCTTCTAGTAAAGGACTAGAAACAGCGTTTTTAGCCGCTTCAATCGCTCTATCTTCACCAATGCCAATACCAATACCAATTAAAGCGTTACCACGATTAGCCATTACCGCTTTAACATCCGCAAAATCTAAGTTAACCAATCCAGTTACCGCAATTAAATCAGAAATTGATTGAACACCCCTTCTGAGAACATTATCTACTTCCTTAAAAGCATCTAACATTGGGGTTGTTTTATCAATTATTTCTCTTAATCGATCATTAGGAATAACAATTAAAGTATCAACTTGCTTTTTTAATTCCTCTAACCCCATTAAAGCATACTCCATCCTCTTTTTACCTTCAAAGGAAAATGGTTTTGTCACAATACCAACTGTTAAAGCCCCAATACCTTGCGCAATCTCCGCAATAATTGGTGCGGCTCCAGTTCCGGTGCCACCACCCATACCACAGGTAACAAAAACCATGTCGGCACCTCTTAAAACATCTTCTATTTCTTGTTTTGATTCAATAGCCGCCTCTTTACCTATCTCAGGATTGGAACCAGCCCCTAAGCCTTCGGTTAATTCCTTACCAATCTGTAATCTAATATGTGCTTTAGAAGTATTTAAAACTTGTAAATCAGTATTAGCGACGATAAACTCAACCCCCTCAACGCCTGATTCAATCATTCTATTAACCGCATTACAGCCAGCGCCACCAATTCCAATTACTTTAATTTTCGCTAATTGATCCATTTCTAAGCCAATATTCATAAATATCCTCCTTAATTATTATCAAAAAAATAACCAAATACTTTACCGATTACTGAATCGCTAGAAAAACTAAGAATTTGTTTTTTCGTCGAAATTAAATCAGTTTCTTTTTCTTTATCAAACATTGAATAATCTTTACCTCTTAAAATCAATTTATCATTAAAATATTTAATCGCGCCAATGAGAGTGGAAAACTTATTATTTCTAACCCCCATGATATTTAAATCAGCTACATAACTATGTTTTCCCAATACTTCTAGGACAACGCCATTAAACCCCGGCATCTCACTAACGCCACCTGTAACAATTATATAACTAATTTCCTTATTTGTTAAGAGATTTATTTGTTTTTTAACAAAATTTAATATTTCTTCAATTCGTGATGAGACTACTTCCGATACTTCATACTGATTAAGTCTTAACTCTTCATTATATAAATTCATCACCCGATAGCTTTCATTTATTTGGGCATAACGCTTATTCGCCACGGCAAATTTTTCTTTAATTTCCTTGGCATCAGCTTTATCTAATTTATAAATATACGCTAAATCATTATCAATATTCCGACCCCCTAACTGAATTACTTCATTCTTAATAATGATCCCCCGGTTAAAAATAGAAACATTAGTTGTTTCCGCCCCAATATTAACAACAGCCCCTAAACAAGTTTCAGTTGGGGTTGAACGTAGGGCAGTATAATCACCAATACCACCTAAAACAATATCAATTACCTCTATTCCAATTTTTTCTAAAACACTAACTAATGAATACACATTCTTCTTTGGCGTAGTCACCATTACCGCTTTAACATTTAACTTAGCCCCGACCAAGCCCTTAGGATCACGAACCCCTGGTTTATCATCAACATTAAATTCTAAAGGGATAACGGTTACTAATTCACGATCAGCTGGTAAACGATTATAAACACAAGCCTGCAGTGCTCTAACAATGTCATTACCTTTAACCGTTTTATCTTCATTAGTTATAGTACTATAACCTTCAACTAACTTAAAATCAGCAAAATAAGACGGGACAATGACAATAACTTTATTAACCGTAACCCCCAACATACCCTCTACTTCTTTTAAGGCCTCTTTAATAACTTTAGTTACTTCTTCAATATTAACGATTAAACCCTTTTTAATGCCGCGGGACTTTACTTGCGAAGTAGCCAAGATATTATATTTATTTTTATAATAATCACAAACAATTATTTTAATACTATCAGAACCAAGATCTATACCAGCATATATCTTCCTCATCTAATCGCTCCTTATCCTTGACATCATTATATCATAATCAAGTAATTTTTGTAAAAGAAAAAGGGGCACCGATTAATCAATAATTTTAAAATAATTACCCGCATCCCAATAAAAAACACCGTGTCTTCCTTCTAATTCTTCAAGAACTAATAAATAATAATTAAGCTTATCATACTTAGTCAGCGTTAAATAAACATAATTACCATCATTCATCGATAATAGAAATCTTTCCTTATCCACATTATTAGGGCTATATTCAATTTCCGATATTTTATCTAATACATCTTGATTAATTTTTTTCATGGCCTTAATTAATTTTGGATATTGTTCACTAGGCACATGGTTTATTAAAACAGGGGCGGTAATTAATTGTTTTCCAAGCGCTATTTCTTTATTTGTATCTAAAACCGCTTTATAATCGCTTCTTTTAATAAATAAAATAGGATACTCTTCAATATAAAGATGTAATTGACAAAACCAACGGCGTTCTACTTTGGCCGATTTAATACGTGGATCACGTTCTAATTTCTTTACTATCTTACGACTAGAGGTCAAAATACAACTTGGATAATCATCAAGATTAGCCATTTCCATAATCGTTTGATCATTATCAAAAAAACGGTGTTGCCCAAACACAAAAACATTTTGAATACTAACTTGCATTAAATAAGCACTTAAATAAATTAGTAAATAAACAACTAAAAAAACTAAGATAACGCGTTCAATTTTAAGCTTTCTTCTTTTTTTCATATCTTTCTACTCCCAATTAACAAACTCCTGTTCTACCTTTAAATCAACCGCATATTTTTCTTTTACTTTACGCTTAACTAATAAAATTAAATGACGAATATCAGCAGCGGTAGCTTGTTGATCATTAATAATAAAATTAGCGTGTTTTGTGCTAACTAAGGCCCCACCAATTCGCCTTCCCTTTAGACCACATTCTTCAATTAAACGACCCGCAAAGTCATCCGGTGGGTTTCTAAACACACTACCGGCACTTGGATAGTTAAGTGGTTGACTCATTAAGCGCCGTTGTTTCCGGTCAAGAATTAATTCCTTAATTTCTTTTTTATCACCCACACTTAAAACTAAAGTGGCTTCTAAACAAATATAATCAGGATGTGCTTGTAAGATCGATGAGCGATAACCAAAAGCCATTCCTTTATTAGTTAAATTTACTATCTTTGCATCACCAGTTAAAACTTTAACCTGACTAATTACATCACCCATATCTTTTTTATAAGCACCAGAATTCATATACACGGCCCCACCAACTGTCCCTGGGATCCCAGTCGCAAACTCTAACCCCGTTAGACCTAGCCTAGATACTGATAAAGCTAATTTCATTAAGTTATAACCAGACCCAACGGTAATAACATTATCATTAATTAGTAAATGATTAAAATAATCTAATTTAATAATAATCCCTTCATAATCACAATCACTAAAAATTAAATTAGAGCCACCACCAACTACCTTATATGAAAGATTAAATTGTTTTATTAAATTTAATAATTTAATTAATTTTTCTTCATTAAAAGGAAAAACCATTAAGGAAACTTTACCACCAACTTTGTAAGTAGTAAAGTCTCGCATATAAACATTTCTTAATATTTTCCCTATTTTATTAATTTTAATCTCATTTATAATTTTTTCCATCATGTCACCTATTAATAATATCCTTTATTACATTATAGATTTTCATTGCGCTATTTGGAATACCTAATTGTTTGGTTTTCTTTTTCATTAATTGATAAAGTTGTTGATTAGCGAAAACGCCATCAATAGTTCTTATTAAAATATCCCCCTTTAAATCCTTCTCTTCAATAATAATCGCCCCCCCATTATTTTTTAATTCCAGCGCATTCTTTAACTGATGATTATTAGTCACATATGGACTAGGAATTAAGATGCTAGGCACACCAATGGTAGTTATTTCACTAATGGTACTAGCGCCCGCTCTTGATATAATTAAATCAACTAAGGGCAATAATCTAGGTAACTCATTGATAAAGTCAACTACCTTTACATTACTAGGAAAAGAATACTTCTTAACTATTTTTGCATAATATCTTTGCCCCGTAATATATAACACCTCATAATCTTTATGCTTAAATAATGGCAACATCTTAGCCAATATATTATTTAAAAGTTCGGCCCCTTGTGACCCAGAAACAATTAAAACTAACTTTTTATACTTAGTTAAACCAAATTTCGTTTTATCAAGGGGTTTCTTTCGATAAGCTAGATCACTACTTGGATTACCGGTTAAAATAGTTTTATCTTGGGGAAAATAATGCCGAGAAGAAGCAAAAGAGATACCAATTTTATCGGCATAACGACTTAAAAACCGATTAGCTAATCCAGGAACACTATTTTGTTCATGAATAAAAGTTTTATACCCTAACTTCTTCGCTGCATAAACAACTGGGGTTGTCACATAACCACCAACCCCAATTACAATATCGGGGTTGAAATCCTTAATCACTCTTTTTGATTGACCAATAGCTTTTAAAAAACTAAAGATACTTTTGATATTAGTAAATGATATTTTACGCTTTAAACCATACACTTTTAAAGCAATATAATTAATATCAAACTCCGGAATAATATCTTTTTCCATACGATTATGCGTACCAATATATAATATCTGACTATGCGGTTCTTGTTCCTTTATTTTATTAATAATCGCCACAGCCGGATAAATATGCCCCCCAGTACCACCCGCACTTATAATTACCCGCACCTTATCACATCCTAAAATAATTATAACATAGATACAATCTAGAAGTTAACTAAATCCATCACCGTTATATATCTAATTATAATTTATGAGTTAATCAGATATTAAATGAAAAATACAAAAACAATACT
>Ga0172382_10005887_pt1 | contig 18066 bp, 16 predicted proteins | sample Leawel138RmetaG_FD_122245 | JGI IMG/M metagenome (GOLD analysis project Ga0172382, IMG submission 122245) | Leachate microbial communities from a municipal landfill in Southern Ontario, Canada - Leachate well 138R metaG | ecosystem: Engineered > Solid waste > Landfill > Unclassified | place...
ATATCTGATATATCATTAACATTTGAAGGTACATAGTCTTCAAATGTTAATGCTTCTATTTTATATGTATCAAATTCAGGTATCTCAAAATTATAATCATAATATAATAAAGAACATGCATTCAGTATAAGTACTTGGATTAAAATGGTTGTCAAAGTTATTATTTTTTTCATTGTTCACCTTTATATATATATCTTTATCTTATCATTATATGACGAAACCAGAACAAGTTTTTGTTCTGGTTTTAAAAAGTCTAGTTTATTAAGTACCTAATTATGATTCATTAATAATTATTATTGAGTCAAAAATATTGTTAATCAGCTTTGATCCAAATAGCATATAATTCATCATCTAAATGTTTGTCCCAATTTCTAGTACTATTCATGTTTGAATCATAGTACTGATGTGCAATAAACTTTCCAACATATTAACCTAGAAACTCATATCCTGGTCGAACAGGTTTTTTAGCAGTTGGCATCGGTTTGCCATATTTAACTGTAATCATTTGCAACTCTGGTGTACCACCATTAGCATTTAAAGTAACTGTATATGTGTTATCTAGACCATTACATCCTGTAAGTAAAAGGACAAATAGTACTATAATTGTGCATATATATGTTTTTTTCATTCGTGCTCCTGCTTTAGTCTGTTTTTGTGTAAAACAAAAAGTTTTCTTGTGAGATTGAGTAGTTATCCATGAGTTTTCTAATTGAATATATACATCCAGGTGCTGATAAACTACCAACTAGATAAAGTGAGTCTCTAATTCTATGTATATATTTAGATGAGTTTTCAGGCATATGGTTTGTAATTACATCGACAGTACCTTCATCCCATGGATTAAATAGTTTACTAGCTATATCATTCATGATCTTTTTATCGCGACTATCAAGTATTTCAATTATCTTTAATAGCATACTTCTATAGGAGGTCTCTTTCATTTCTACATCCATGTTGATGAACTTAAATGAATATAGACGCTTGCCAATAATGTCATTATACTCAGAAGTATGGTCATGTTCCTCTACGTGCTCAAATCTAATATGATGTGCATCAAAATTATCAATACTAAAGATTTCTATAATGCTATCAGATAGTCTATCTGCTCTATTCTCAATTTCAGTCTTTCTCCATTTTTCTTTATCTATAACATCTTCGTTCAATATAGTGAACTTTGATTTACGAAGAATATCAAGTTTTTTAGGAAATGCCTTATTACTCATATCAGAATTGTAGCCTGTAATAGTTAGGTTTCCAAGCGTATGAACAAATTGTTCGTGAATGCTCTTATAATCCTCTCCCAGCATACTAACCCAGTTACTCTCAAGTGTTTGTGGCATGATATGTTCTAATGAAAGGTCATTTGTATGATTTTTTTCCTTTGAAAAAGAATTTTCAACACTTACTAATAACATTTTAGCAAGTTTACTTTGACTATATATATCAATAGATGATAAGTATTTTTTAAATAAAGCATCTGATGGTACTTCATCTTTAGTTTTAAGATCATATAAGTATGTTGCTATCGAATCATAATATCTATCCTTATTTTTATTTACATTAAATATTCTAGAATAAAGATTCACATAAAATCCTCTAAGTGAACTTGATTTAGACCCACAAACTAATCTTTTAATGTGGTAATTTAAGAAAAATTTAAGGATTTTGATCAGATTAGCTTCTGTTAGCGTCACATCACCTTCATTTATGTCTTTAGATTTTTCAAAATCTAAAAATACATTTATGAAAAACGGATACATAGTTGTTTGATCTATGTCTCTAAACATCTGCATATATTCATTAATGGTACCACTGTATCTATCAGACTTACGAATAAACACTTCATAAATATTACTTAATTCAAGTAACTCTTTTAACATACTTTCTCTATTATAATTCATCGAGGTATACGTATTAACAAACACATCATAAATATCGTTATAATTGATTTTTCTTTGTGTTTTATACATTAGGAAAACAAAGATATAATCTTCTAAATATTCGGATGTAATTAACTTATATAATGGTTTCCAATATTGTCTATAGAGATAGTCCTGTTCAGAAGCACTCATCAATAAAAAATTTCTTATCAAATCCGCTTTAGATAGTTCAAGTCCTGTTGAATTAATAGACTCGAATATTTCTTGTGGATCATCTATACCCTTATCTAATACAATTTCAATGACTGTAATATTACGAACTAACGAATTATAGAAATCTCTAAGTTGGTCTTTATTTTCAATTCTATTATCAATTAAACGTTTAATTTCCATATAGTTCTTGTAAAACCCTTTGGAAGAATCTAAGCTCTCTATACGCTCATTCATTAACAGATTGAACTCTTTAGCGTCATCCTCAGTTGGTACTAATTTAAAAACCCTTTAAAATTCATTGTTTGTAGTCATTAAGTAGTTATCATTAATTTGATTTACTAATTCCAAAAAATCCAGTTCTTTCGCCTTTATTACTAGCGCTTTTAATATAATTGTTATTGTTGTTAGTCTTTGTTGACCATCAATGAGTAGTGCTACACTTTCATTGGTTAGTGTCTTATCATTGAGGTATACAATAGATCCAGTAAAATGTGTCTTTTTTGCTTTAGTAGCATCAAATATATCCTGAACTAATTTTACACAATGACTTATTTTCCAGTCATAAGTTCGCTGATACACTGGAACCTTGAATACTTTATGATTCGTTCCTAATAAAGACATTAATTCAATTTTTCCTGCCTGCATTAAGCATTCTCCTCCTATATATTATATAAATGATTATTAATTGTATGTAAATTTAATACTACCATTTTTTCTTAAAAATACACTTATATCATGTTCATCCATAAGTTTGATACCATAATATTGAGCGTCCAATTTAGCTTTACTTGTAAATTCATTATTCGTTATTAGTATTGCTCTATCTGCTTTATAATTATGTCTACCTGTGTTGGCTTGATAAACAGCATATGGATTCACAGTTCTACTACTATACTTTACTTGAATAACGATTCTGTGATTACCTTTTTCTGCAACAACATCAGCACCATTGTCATGCGTTCTTTTAGTTGTCCATGACCTGTATCCTTGTTTACTAAATAATTCTCTAACAAAACACTCAAATTCAAGTGGATTAAGTTGCTCAAGATCCTCAACAGTCTTTACCTCAATCTTTTTGTTTTCAAATTCTTCTATAAAATATAGTCGTTTATTCTTAAAATACTTATATTTAATTAAAGAATAAACAATTACGAGTATATCTAACCCCAAAGTAATATAGAACATTAATTGAAATGTACTAATTTTCGTATAGAAAAAACCTAAAAATAACGAAATTGGCAATAACACCAGAGATGAAATCGATGCTATTGCCTGTATATCATCAAATCCAAGTTTGTTTTTAAGGAAATAATATATTTTTTCAAATATAACATCTATATTTGATTTTTCTTTTTTTGTCACAATTGCCTCCATTAATAATGTTATTTTTATTAATTACCTTTTTTCATATCAATCAAATCATCTATTTTAACATCCAGAATATCACTAATTTTGATGAGTACCTTAAAACTGGGATTATTTAAATTTGATTCATATTTTTTCAATATTGAGGGATGTACCCCTATTTTACCAGCAAGTTCTTCGATCGTTATTTTTTTATTTTCGCGGTGTTTTTTGATTAACAAATCAACACTTTCATTTTTGTCTATATAGTTAGGATTAATTAATCTTAAAGCCATATTTACTATGATATCAGATAGCAGTGTAATGAAATTCGCTTTAAATTGGATTGACTTATCCTCTAGTTCAAAATACCTTAGATCAACATAAAGTGAACTGTTTTTATTTAAATCTCTATAAAAATCATCTTTTGAACTTAACATTGGTACTTGTCCATCTTGATTACTTTTAAGTACTAAATCAATGATTAAAGCTTTATATTCACCACTTAAATCATTAAATAGTTTCCCTAGATGATGTGTTCGTTTAAAAGACACATTATTGATGTTCAATATACTTTTTATTGCTACTTCAATAGAAAAACATAAACTTAACATAGCTGGTATTAGCATCTCATATTTGCCTTCATTGAATTGATCTAATGCATTTATGCCAGTTTTATATGATGTTTGAATTGTATTGAATGCAGTACGCTTAAATTGACTGTTCATTTAGCCACCATAATCCTTTACTATTTTAACTATAATTTTATATAAACCTTACAACTTCCTCATCTAATATTGCTTTACGCTCTTTCCAGTCTGGCATTAAGACGGTTAATAATTCATAAAATTTGGCATCATGATTTCTATGACTAAAATGGATAAGTTCATGTAATGCAACGTAAGCTATACAATGTTTCGGTGCCTTTATGAGTTCAGTATTTAATAATACTGTATGTTTCGATTTTAAACATGACCCCCACCTTTTTGTCATGAGCTTAATTTCAAGCTTCGGCTTAGGTTTAACCATATGTTCAACCAATTGATAGGTTTCATCTAATACCTTGCTGAATACTGAATGTGCGCTTTTCTTAAACCATTCATTCAATATGTTTTGTTTTCGCTTCTTTTTATCTTTTTTCTTAACATGAATGATTATGTAATTGTTTTTCAATTCAACAGATTCTTTATCATTTGATTCTATAATCTTTAACCGATATTGTCTACCTAAGTACTTAAATGTTTCCCCACTCACATAGTCTTTTTCTGTATTCTCTAATGATGTTGTTAAGTCAAACTTGTTTAATTTTTGAAGTATCCAGTGACCTTTAGATGTTATAAAATGTTCTATATCCTCTAAAGGTGTGCCTTTAGGTACTGAAATATGGATAGATTGATCTGGTTTAACACTTAAATTAAAGTTTTTAACTTGTTTATATTTTAAGTTGAACCAAATATCTTTATTTGCGTATACAACTTTGTGCTTTATCATTTAATTTACCTAATACCTTCTAAGTGCAACAGTTTTTAAATCTGCAATTATAGTGTCTATTTGTGTAAATGATACTACGGTAAAATATTTTTTCTTATACTCATAAAAGAGTTCATTTAGGTCTCTGGTGATCTTATTATGTACTTCTTGATTATCATGCCAGTCAACTTTACTGTTTTTAGTTATGACATCCTCAATTCTAATTGAAAGTTCACCAATGATATCTTCATAATCTTCTGTATCAAACATAGATATTATTTCTGTATTATCTAGTTCGTTTTTAACAACACCAAAGAATGCTTGTGCATTCGGATGGTTCTTAATAATTTTAGGGAATGATACACCAGTATAACCTTTTCTAAAAGCATCTTTAACACTATTTAAACCTTCAAAATAATCACTATCAGTAATACGCTTTTGTTTATACTGATCCAGTATTTCTTGAATACGTTCAGAGAATTTCTTATAATATGCTGGATTTTCATCGTACTTTTCAGATATTCTTCTGGTCATACGTGTTCTAATTGCATCAGCTTTAGAACGATCACTTCCAAGTTGATTTAATTCATACTCAAATTTCTCTTCATTTAAAATGTCCACTGGTGCAGATATTTTATATACATTTTCTGCCGCTATATAGTTATCCATTAAATTACGCATCTTTGGTTCATATTCTTTATGATCTATGGCATCACTATATCTGAGTTTAACTGTCGCTCTTAACTCTTGAAAATGTTTAAGTTCTTTTTTATACTTATTTAGTTCTTCTTTACTTAAAGTTTTATAAACTTGCTCAGATTCTAGTGCTATACCTACGTACTTGCCAAAAACAGATAAAGCATTGTAAAAGGTATTTCTAAGTTCATCATCTGCTAATAAGACTTCGTAAGCCTCATTATCTAATTTATTTTTGATTGGTTTAAAGATATCTAATAATTGCGAGTATGCACTTCTTAATTTACCAATTATGTTGATAACATCAACCAATGCACCTTGAATATCTTCAGAATCATAATTTTCAAGACCTGAACCTGAGTATGTTTCCATTGCACTATCTAATTGCTCAATTAAGCCTCTATAGTCTACAATAAGTCCATAATCTTTACCATCATAAATACGATTAACACGCGCGATTGCTTGAAGTAGTGTATGTTCTTTCATTGGTTTGTCTACATATAATACGCTTGCCCTTGGTGCATCAAACCCTGTCAACAACTTATCAACCACTATAATTAAATCTAGTTCATCACCATTAACAAATTCATCCTTAATGATATCATCATATCTTTGACTATCTGAAAAACCTTCTATCATTTTATTCCAAAACTTTAATACGCGATCTTTTGACTCATCTTCTAAATCTTCATAACCCTCTCTCTGATCTGGTGGTGATATGACGACTGCAGTATGGATATCACCATATTCATCAAAAGCTTCTTTATAGCGAATCGCATCAAACTTAGAGTTTGTTGCAAGCATTGCTTTATATGGTGTGTTTTTGTATGTAGTAATATAGTGCATGTAAATATCATCAGCAATTAAACGGATTCGTTGTTCACTAGATGCAATGTTTTCAAACTTTGCCCATTTTTGTTTGAGCAATATTGTTTGTTTATCGTTTAAGTTTCTTGTGATCATTTCAAGTCTTTTATCAATTGCTAGTCGATTAACTGTCTGGTCAACAAAACGTCCTTCATAAAGTAGTGGAACGATTGTGCCATCATTTACACCATCCTTAATCGTATACTTATGAATCATACGTCCAAACTTTCTCATGGTACTTTTTTCTTTTTTCATAAGTGGCGTTCCTGTAAAGCCTAAATAACAAGCATTTGGAAATACTTGTTTCATATTGATATGCAGTTCCCCATATTGAGTTCTATGTGATTCATCTACTAGGACAAAAACATTTTTGTCTTTGACCGGTGCTTGATTTTTAGAGGCAGTATCAAATTTGTGCACGAGTGTTGTTATAATATCTGCCTTCTTATTTTGAATTAAATCAACAAGATTCTTACCACTGGTTGCTCGTGCAGCCTTTAGTCTAGAGTGATTAAATGTTTTATGTATTTGTGCATCTAGATCTATGCGATCTGTCACTATAACTATCTGAGGATGTGACTTAGCTAATTCGCTTAACAAATATTTAGATAGCATAACCATTGTTAGTGATTTACCTGATCCTTGTGTATGCCAAATAACACCTGATTGTCTGTTACCTATTTTATCCATTTCTTTAACTGTTTTAATGATTTCTTTAATTGCAAAATACTGTTGATATCTCGCTACTTTCTTAAAATGTCTATCAAATAAGATGAAGTAGCGCATGAAATCAATTACTCTTTTAGGATGAAATAAAGATATAATGTTTTGGTCCTGTATGGTAGATATTCTATCTACTACTGATTTAGATAGTTCTTTATCAAACCATTCAATTTCATCAGACTGCTTATCTTCTTTCCATATACTCCAAAACTTAGATGGTGTACCTACAGTTGCATACTTTGTTTCATTTTTGTTAGTAGTCATAACAAACTGCACAAATTTAAATAAATGTGGTGCATAATGCGATGCTTGATTTCTTATCATTTGACTAATACCTTGATTAATTGAAACTGAAGCCTTTTTGCATTCTATCACACCAAATGGTATACCATTTATAAAAAGAACGATATCTGGCCTTATGTGTCCTTGACCATCTGCTCTTTCTACTGTAAACTCTTCTACAGCATGAAATACATTTTGTTCGGGTTCGTTGAAATTAATATAATTCATGTTAAAAGAACGAACCCCATCTATTTCAGATACTCGTTCTTCATAACTCTTACCAAGCGTTAGAAGATCATAAATTTTCTCATTTGTTTTTATAAGTCCATCTGTTAAAGCAACATCAATATCTTGAATTGCTTTTTGGATGTTCTTTTCAGAAAACTTGTGTTCTTTACCTTTGTAGTCATACTTGTTTATACTTTGTAGCTGCTTTTTTAATATAGGTTTAAGTATAACATTATATAAATTACCTCGCATACTTTCTGCATCATTAGATTTTAAAATGGTATAACCCAAACGGTCTAGCATTTCTAGTGCCGGCGTCTGAGATATGTTTAGTTCATCATATCCTTGTTTATTCATACTCTTCACCTCGATTGGAAGTAGCGTACAGCATTATGACTGTACTCTGACCTTTCCGGTTAATAATTGTTGCATAAGTCCTTTTTTCTGCAATTTAAGTTCCTTTATTTCCTGACAAAGTAAAATTTCTTTTTTATCAGTGTTCACCATTATATCGATTATCATTTGTTTAGTTTTAGTATCTGGGATAGGAATTTTGAAATTTGATAATGTACCTAGCTTAATATACGGCATTGCCCCCATTTGTTTTTCTTTTTCTACTTGATTAGCAAATTTAAAGTCCATAAATGCTTTAACATATAATATCTCTAACTTAAAATCATAGAGAACATATGTGCGCTGATAGGCATTAAATTTCCCTTTATAATACTTTATATGTCCTATGTCTCCATTACCAGCAATGAGTAGTGCTTCGGTGTCAAAAGCGTAATGATCTATTAAATAATCTTCTTTTGCACATGTGAAAAATTTATATGGGCCATCCTCAGCCATTTCATTAGAATTCTTCTTTCCTGTAACTATTTTGCATAATCTAGATAGAGCTACACTGTTCCAATTTTTGTGATCTTCAAATATTTTTTTAACCAATGATTTCTTAAAGATTTTAAACTCTTTGCACTCCTGTTCTTTTAAATCTATAGCGCGATCCCAGGTTGATAGGATATGTGCTATTTTCTTTTGTTCTTCAAATGGTGGAACCATTATTTTTATTGTCTCAATCGTTGATGCACTCAAACTGGGTACTCCTGATGCCTCATTGTATTTATACCAGTTAATTGTTTGAAATACATTATATAGCCACTTGGGTTCATACCCTTTAAAAATATCTGTATAAAATAGTGTGTCTACCGTCCAAAAGGGCTTGTCCATAAACTGTGGTTTGTTTATTGTACCCTTACGTCCAATTAATACTGAAGGTTTGTCCCATAAATAATCATTTGCATACCCCATTAATCCGCCTGAACCTAAAATAGGGTATTGTCCATCATCGCACTCCACTTGTTTTTGGTTTTTACCATGTTTGATTTTCAAAATTTTCGAAAGATTCAGTTTCTTCCAATTCGTAGGTAAATAATCCATAATCATCACCTACAATCCCAGTTCTTCTAAATACTTTTTCATTTCAACTTCCACTTCATTAAGTTCTTCTTTTATTGATTCGATGTTTTCTTTTACTTCCTTTAAATCAACTACCTCTTCTTCTTCAAAAGTGTCAACATATCTTGGAATATTGAGATTATAATCATTTTCTTTTATTTCATTTTTTGTCGCTACATAAGTAAATTTATCTTCTGTTTCATATTTTTCGTATGCCGAAACAATTCGTTTAATATCATCGTCTCTAAGTTTGTTTTGATTCTTACCCTTTTCATACATGCCATCTTGAGATGCATCGATGAATAAGATATTATCTCTTGTCCTATTTTGTTTAAAAACTAATATTGTTGCAGGAATACTTGTGCCAAAGAATAAATTAGCCGGTAATCCAATAACTGCATCAAGTAAGTTCAAGTCAATAATTTCTTTTCTAATTCTTCCTTCACTTGCCCCACGGAACAAAACACCATGTGGTAAAACAACACCCATGCGTCCTCCTTCAGCTAGTGAATGAAGCATGTGCTGAACAAAAGCATAATCCCCTTTTGATTTAGGAGGTACACCCCAGTCAAAGCGTTTAAATGGATCAAGTGATGACTCCATAACAAAATCGCCATTTGATTCCCCAGAAAAGCCGGATGCCCACTTATCAAGAGAGAACGGTGGATTTGCTACTACAACTTGAAATTTCATCAATTTCCCATTTTCGATATGTAGCGGATTAGCAATTGTATCTCCCCATGCAATTTTAGCATCATCGATACCATGCAAGAACATATTCATTCTAGCTAAAGAATGCGTCTGTCCATTTCGCTCTTGTCCATAGATTTGTGCCTTCTTTGAAGGTACTTTATCAAATGCTTTAATCAACAATGACCCTGATCCACAAGTCGGATCGTATATTCTATCATTTTCTTCTGGTTTGACTAGTCTTGATAAGAGTTCAGACACTTCAGATGGTGTGAAAAATTCTCCACCTTTTTTACCAGCATCAGATGCAAAATTTGAGATCAGATATTCATAAGCGTTTCCTATGACATCTTCCCCTAATAATCGTGAAGGACGCAAATCAAGCTTACTAAAATCTTCAAGTAAATCCTTTAACATTGTATTGCGTTCTTTTGTATTACCTAATATAGATTCTGAATTAAAATCTATATTCTTAAATACACCACGTAATTTGGTTTTATTAGATTCTTCAATATCAGCTAATGCTTTATTAATAACTTCTCCAATATTCATAACATTTCGATTTTGATATAAGTAATCAAATGATGCTGATTTGTTCAAAGTAAAACGGTCTAATTTAATTTGACGTTCTGCCATTTCTACATCGCCATCATATTTTTCTAACAGCTCAGCATAATGCTCTTTATAAACATCACTAATGTACTTGATAAATAACATTACAAGTATATAATCTTTGTAGATTGATGAGTCAATCTTTCCTCTGAATGTATCACATGCACGCCATAGTGCAGCATTTACCTCTTGTTGAGTCCATTTATTATTTTGCATTTGATTATCTCCTTTACATTCCTTTATCTATTGTTGTAACTAGTGATTTTATCAGCTTGTTCTGTTTATCTGGTTCTAGCTCATCATATATATCATCCATGTAGAGTGCCATCAAACAAATTGGCTGTGAAATCTTAATTTTAAATTGCGAGATTTCGTTTTCACTTTTACCAGCATAAGTATCTTTTAGTTCATCATGTTTCAAGCACAACTTAATATCTATTCGTTTTTGATCTATATTTTTAGCCACCGATACTATAGCTTCACTACTGACAACATGATCAATATTTATATCAAGTTCAGTTTTATTACCTTTGGGCTCTAACTCTCTTCTTTTATCTGTAACTATAAAGCTATATATATTAGAAGAAAGACTATTATTATTATAGTAATATATAAATTGCAAATCATATTCGCCTGGCTCTAAATTATTTAATACATACTGAATCCTACCATTCATAATTGATTTGCTATCAATGTAATACTCCCTTGTGTTGATGAAGGCTTTAATATTAGCATTTTTATTTATATCTTTATATGCATCTGTTTTTAATATTATTCGAACATTTTCATCTGAGAAATACTCAGGTTTTGTGTTTGAAATGATTATGTCACTTATATAGTCATTCAACGTTACATTGGCAGGTAAAGGTTTTTCGCCACGGTTTGGAATATATCCTTTACTATTCTTTGTGGGGTGTAAAAATTCTTGATAAGCAGACTTTACATTATTCTTTAAATTTTCTAATGCATCTGCATCCAAACCCTTTTCAATACTCATTTCGGATATAATTCTATTTATCTCAATTAGCAGTTTATTCTCACTTAGTTCTTTTATGACTTTATCCACAAAGCCAGCAGTTAAATCCGTATTTTTTATCCGAGATCTATCAGTCGTAAAAAATTGGTATTTTTCATTACCTAACATATCTAAGTCTATATGGGCCAAGAGTCTATACTTTAAGAAGCTAAGTCCTCTATTTGCTAGTTTAGTAAAGTTTTCTCCATTTATATACTGTCCATTCACAGTAAAAATTATCGGTTTTTCATGGATATTGAACATTTCATATGTTTCCTTACACTTATTATCATTTACCCAATCTGACTTTTCAGTAGGCAGTATGATATAAAAATCTATTTTATATGTACGTTCATTGTGGACAATTTCAATATACCCTGAATACTCTTCAAAAACATTTCTTTTCCAAGTCTTAAGTTTTAATTTTGTTCCATAAACATATCTATTTTGATTATGCTTGGTTTCATCAATGAAATGTTTTCTATTTTCTATCATTCTTATTGGTAGTGGTGTACCGAACAACTCTGTATTAAAATAATCTCCTAACATTCTAGGTTTAGCAATGTCACGTTCTCTATATCTACTACTAATTTCTAAATCAATCATTCTAACCAATGTGCCTGATGTAGCATCTAAAAAATCATTGATGTATTTTACATCACTACCATCTATGTAATCGTTTTCAATCTCAAAAATTTTGTTGTTTCTGGATAAGTAAAAGTAAGCGTGATTTTTGTAATCTTTTAAATGAACTTTTTTTACAATTGTAAAGTAATATTTATGATTTACTTTTGATACAATTATAGTTGCATATGCAAATGCCAAAGAGGTACTTCCACCTTGTCCGAAAGCACCAATCATGTAGCTGGTATCTTTTTTTACCTTATTTTTACCATGTAATGCTAATATGGTTGAGGAAAAATCATCCCCTTGAATACCCGTTCCTAAATCAACAATATCAAACGTAGGAGTACTTTTTCTTTCGCCATCATTTACAGCCAGCGTAACTTGATCCGATGCATCATATGATTGATTACCGCTTTTGTGACCAGCTATAATATTTTGATAATGATCATAGTACTTGGGGTAAGCAATTTTAACTATTTTTTCCGGATTATTTGCATTTATTATATTATGATTGAGCATTTGTTTCTGTAGCACAGCATCAATACCATTTGTTATTCTTTCAATAATGCCTTTTTCCCCACTCTCAAGCATATCAATTACAGATGCATTTTGCTCATTGTGACCAACATACTCCCACGAATCATCCAAAATATTTTCATTCATATTTTTATCATCCAAAGTATTAAAACCAATTGAATCAATAAATGCATTTAAATCATCTTTATTAAATACTGATAATAGTCTAGTTAACTTCATTTTTACTTCTCCATTCTGTTAATCTTATTTTTAATTCCCCTATTAAATCTCTCTTTTTCTAAAATTAATTTTTGTTGCAGTATTTCTTCTCTTATCATCAGATTATTAATTTGAGCTATAAGAATCTGTTTTTTCATTGGATATATGGGAATCTGGGTATCCCTAAGTGACTGCATTCTTATTACAGGAATGTTTGTCCCCATGGAGTTTTTAAGGTATGTTTGCTGGATGGATTCAGTGTTTAGCATAAAACTTAAATAGCCTGCATCTATTAAACTTGTATTAACCTTAACGATAGCAAACAGTGATGGAACTACTAATCCAACTAAGTCAACTGTAATTCGAACTGAAGTATATGGAGCACTCAATCTAATTACAACATCATTTAGTTCAGTTAAGTAACGATCATCTAGTACTTCTTTACTATCAAAATTATCTAATTCAGATACATTAATCCAGCCATCTTCAATACTCTTTAAAGTTAAAACCTTATATCTTTGAAGGATAGGTTCATCTAGTTTTGCTGCTTTTCTACTAAGTACAAGTCCTGCACTAATTTGACATAACTTGAATAACTCTACATAATAATCCATCGCCTTACCCCAAATGTTATTTTTTAACTATGACAAAATTATATCACTTTGTTTTTAACTTGTCAACGTTTTTAATTTACCTTTATAAGACAACAAGCGTATAAATATCTACGCTTGTTACCGTATTTATTCTATAATTTGTTTTGGATGCCTATTAAATATATTAAATACATCCTACTACATTTAGATTTCACTGCCTATTTATTATCTTAGCCTTTAATATTTTAAACTCTTCTTCTGTAATTATCCCTTTTTCAAAAAGCTCATTCATTTTAATTATTTCTTCAGCATCTGAGCTAGCACTACTGTGATCTTGTAACTGAAATATTGATTTGTCAATTATACTTAATATCTTATAAATAATTTGATCAACCACCCCTGAATTATAATGTAAAACATCAACAGAAATGATATCCGTATATTCATTTTTCAGTCTAATTTTAATTTTACGAGATGTAACTTTTAAATTTACTTTTTTATTTTGAATGTTACTACCAATTATTGCACCAGTTGCTCCACCTAATAATCCACCGACTGCTGCAGATTTTAAACCTCCACTGACTACTTGTTGATTATTCTCTATCAAATCTATATCTACTATATTTTTATAATCAAATACCTCTATACGTCTACTACTATAATATATGGCCAACTTTTTGTCTTTATCAAAGAATGAAAATGATTTACCCAGGCTTAAATTAGGCTTATTTAAACTGTAATATTTTGAACTTTCTTCGAACTTTGCTATTCTAGAGCTCTTATTTTGAACGGTCATTTGATTCAAAATCCCAGCAACAGTAAGTTCATACTTGCTTGTTTTTGCTCTATTTAAGCAAAATTTACACATTCGTCCATCAGACACTTTAATACATCCTGACCAATAACCTGCAGAACTACCGCAAATACTACAACTATTTGGATTGTTTTGACTATTTGAATGCTTTTTAGTTGAGTTATTCTTTTGTGAATTGTTCACTAATGCAACTATGATTCCAATAATCATTAAAAAAAATCAAAAATCCAATGACTCCCGAAGTATTTGATTCATCCTCATCATGGGCATCATCAAAATTTGTATTTGGGACATCTTCGAACTTAAAATACTGCCCGTAATAACCTAGATCCTCGGTTTCTAATTTAAAATTTGTGTAACTATTAACTGAAAGTTCAATATGTGATTTTCATCGATTATGATACTTTTTTGAGAATATTGCATTGTAAATTCATTTCTCGATATCATAGGATAATAATGTTCACCGGATTCCGGATCCATTTCGAGTGTATTACTCAATACAAATAAAACAACGTAATTACTATATGTTTCATAATTTATACCTTCATTACTCACAAGATATTCACCAGTATGAAGATAATATTCATAATAGCCAAACTCATCAATACCATAAGGACCAGGGACACCTTCTGTAATTTCAAAGTGATAGTTTATTTCCCATCTTGCAAATAGTATCATAGAAGAATTTATACTAGATATATTAGTTATTTGATTATCAAACAATAGTGAGTCATACCATCCCAAAAAGATAGTTCCATCAAATCTTTGAATATCCTTTGGAATCTCAGGGTCATTATCTTTCGATAGATTAATCATCCCTATTTGGTTCCCACCAAATGTTTCAAAGTATATTTGAACATCATTTACATTGTTATTAGCAAATAAAAATGGCATTATAAATAAAACCTGCAAAATAAGTATTAGTTTCTTCATTTAATCTCCCCAAAAAAAAGTTTATTACAATCTTACCATAAATGATTTGATTCTTAAGGCTCTAAGTGATTTGATTTGTGCACTTCTAATTGATGAAAATTATCACTAATATATTAAATAGATGAACAGCCAGGCTAATATTAATACCTGAAATATGTATTAGTCTGTTTCTCCAATTCATTCCAATATCTTTACGAATACCATCTTCTTGATTTTGTAAATAACTCATTTCATAAGTGATTATATTTACTAAATGGACCCCTAAAATATTTTTTATTTCATCAGAAGCTAATAAAGTGCCTAGTGTACCTTGAGATTCTAGAAAATCCAGTAACTCTATATCGCATGTATTCATAAATACTTTTCTCAATAATTTCTCAATAAATGCACATATAGTTTGGCTTACACCATAAACAAGTGTTCTGTAAAAAGGATACTCAACACTAATTGAATATATGTAAACTATGCTATCTAAGATTCCTTCGAGCTCTATTATCATTCTGCAATCATCAATATTATACTTTTTATAAATCATCTCAAATTCTTTAATTGTAACTTCAAAGAATAATGATGAGGTACACTCATCTCCGATTACTAAACCTAAGACAGCATCACATACCCCAAATATTATTATGTGATGATACTGAACAGAGTGGCTAAACATTGGATTAGTGTTAATACCCAAACTTCTATGCTAAATACCAACCCATCTAACAAAATAGTTGAAGAAACTGTTTTACTTAAGGATTCAAGACTGATGAACTACTCTGGTTTTAATGTTGTTTTAGGCAATGTTGAACCACTTACACTACTTGCAGGTCTTATAACCATTAATCTAGATGCACATGGCTTTGCCATCTATAAACTAAATACCAAGGCAGGAAATAGCTATACACCATATAAGCGTGTATAACAAACAGAAAAACCCGTTAAATCGGACTTTTTCTGTGGTTCTTATTATAATAGGTATTTTTATTGAATATCGTCATTTCTTTCGATACTATTCAGTAGTTCTAAAATACTTTTATATTTATTCGGCAAATTATTTTTCTTATAAAGTGAACACTGATAAACCAAAACCTCATCATCAGTAATTGTAATAACGACATCATTATTATCAATTACGGTAACTTTTTTACTGACTTTTGTTCTACTCTTTATTCTAGAATTTCCATGTACTTCTGCATTACCAAAAACTTTAGAAGAATTATATACTCTAGCTTGATCATATACACGTGCATTTCCATATATCTTTGCTCTATCGTAAACATGAGCACCACCAGCTACCAAGGCGTTACCAAAAACTTCAGCATAATTACAAATCCACGCATCAGAACATACTTTTGCATTCTCATACACTTTAGCTTTACCAATTACGTGGGCATCATCATATATCCAACAATCACCCATATGACTCAAATTATCCTCAGTTTCAACATAACCACCAATATCACCTTTAATCACAGTTCCAAAATCACATAAAGCTCTAATTCTATACAGTTTAATGTTTTCAATAAATTTAATATTATCCTCTAGTAATTCATATTTTTTGTCTATCAATAAACTCACTATAATTCCCCCTAGATTTAGCTGTTGATAAATAAATAATCGATTGATCTAGTTATTTATTCAATAGTCCAATTAGCCATTGTCTGACATCTTCATTACTATTAAATTCATCACTAATTACAAATTCTTGTCCAATAGGTGATGATTGAAAGTAAGTGCCTTTTTTTGCATTTGGATTATATGTCATTTTATCTTTTGTTGTTAAAATATGATCGGGTTTCCATTTAGATTTGGTCATATTCGAATTGGTAAGAACTAGTTCTTCTGAAAATTTTAAAACCCCATAACCCGGAAAGTTTGTGCCTTCCAGATTTTTTGCCGGAATAAGAATTATGTTGTTCGGTTTATTTAAATAATAAGTTGTTGAATGTGGATGCCAATGAAATTTCTTCACTTCATCTTTTACTGCCATATCCTCTATTTGGAAATAACCATAAACTAGATGCATCTCTTTTTTCGGTTTTACATAGTAATATTTACCATCTAAATTTTTCTCTACTTTTCTAAAAGTACCAAAAAATATAAATAAATCTCCTTTCTTTACACACTCATTTATCAAGTGGCCAGCGGCCGCATCACTTTGTCCAAAAAGCGCTTGCCATTCAGGAACCTTAGTATTATAAGGAAAAATATCTGGGTCCAAATGACAATCCCAAACAACATTACCAGTTTTTTCATCTTTATATTTATAACCTAAATCCTCTAATATCTTCTTAAATGTGTCACCGTTGTAAGTTAACGCATTGTATTTGATACCAGTATTAGCCTCAGGTATTGGGAGTGAAACCAATTCACCGTTAGGCATTATAAGGCTTGGCATTTCTCCATACTTATCATCAAATCCTTTTCTTGATAATATAACTTTCATACTTATTTCCCTTCGTAAAATAGTAGTTTAGGTTTGAGTCAGTGCTCAGCTACTATTCTTCTTAATAATCTATCAGTAATAAATCGATTGTACCGTGTATACCATAGATGATGAAAATATCAATCATTATGATAATGACTGGATAGATTGCAAGTTGAATTAACTCTATGTTTAAAAATATACTCTAACATTTCAAACGTAAAATTTTACTCGTTTCTCTTTGTATATCCAAATTCTATAGCTATCTATACATAACCACAATATTAATACATATTCTATGACAAATCAAATGTCAGTTTAAGAAAGTTTTCCATAAATCTCATTAAACAACAAAGCATTCTCAATTGATTTCATGTGTCATTTATTAAATGTACCCTATCCACAATACAATCCATATTTCAAACATTTGATTTACAATTTCAATTTACTAATCAACCGTGGTAATTACATTG
>Ga0172382_10005888_pt1 | contig 18064 bp, 15 predicted proteins | sample Leawel138RmetaG_FD_122245 | JGI IMG/M metagenome (GOLD analysis project Ga0172382, IMG submission 122245) | Leachate microbial communities from a municipal landfill in Southern Ontario, Canada - Leachate well 138R metaG | ecosystem: Engineered > Solid waste > Landfill > Unclassified | place...
ACGTCATAGGCCTTAGCCGCTCGTATCTGTTGCTCTATAACGGATAGATCGTTGGGCACATGCTCCATATCGTTCCAGAGACAATCGAAGCCGGACATAGCTGCTATTTCCGCCACCCTGGGATCAGCCAGATTGAGCTTGGTGCAGATAGCCGTGCCGCCTTCACGAAGTTTCTTCAGTACCCGGCTGGGCCTCATCTTTGCAGCTTCCATATTAATCACCTTTCAATCCCTATTCCCTATACCTGGATAGACACCGCATATCTCGCCAAGCGCTACCTCTCGCCCGCCCTCTTCCCGGCTTCTGATACCGGCTATAACCATTCGCATCAGTTCTTCCGTCTCGGCAAAGGGGAAAGGCCTTTCACCTGTATGCAGATAATCTATAAAAGCGGCCAGTTGTGCCTTGAAAGCATAAAAGGTATCGCTCAAGACTACTTGGGCATGTCCGGCTGTGCCACACAAAGTAAGCACACCGAAGGCCCCGTACATATCCGTTATGGCGGCAGCCAGAACATCAGCACCGCTTTTATGTTTAAGATGAACCATATTCCTCTTCGCATCGCCGGTATTCCTGGCAGAGATGAAGCCCGATCCCAGTATGGGGTATACGGCTTCCAGGGCGTGTATGCCGTATCTCTCCCAACTCTTGGGCGTAGTTATGGAAATATAACGCAAATCTCCCAGGTCACGGGTAGACAGGCGGTAAGGAGCAAACTCCTTGCAGTAGCGCATACAACTGGAAGACATTATCGGCTTGCCAGCGGCGGCCCAGCGGCTGAAGACGGCCAGATCGGCCTCGTTATCCGTCAGCGGCTTATCTATAAATACCGGCAGGCCGGCTTCCACGAAGGGCCGGCATCTGTCCACATGTTCACAGCCCTTGTCGGTGGCGATTATCACGGCATCCACCTGTCCTATGACATCTTCCGGCCTCTTCACAATATTGGGGATCAACGAAGCCTTGGCCACCTTGACGGCATCTTCAGGGTCATCAGTCCAGATATGGGTTACCCTGGCTCCGTCAATGCCAAAGCTCTCCTCCGGCTCCTTGTTGAGATAAGCCGGTATACCGGCGTAGGGACATTTAGCCATCTCCTCCCGGTCATAGCCGTTGAAGATGGCGCTCCAGGAGTAGGGATGTCCGTTGCCGTCCACCATGCCCAGCATAGCCAAACGGATATCTTTATTTAATGTATCCATATTGTATACAATAATAACATCAAGCAATCTGATTGACAAGGGAAAGCTTGCAATTCACACCGCCTGTCGTCTTTAGGCTATCTTGGTGCAGTAGTAGCCGGCCAGAACACCGTCTATATAATCTACGCGGTCGATCCTGAATTCCGCTCGGGCCAGCAACCCTTCCATTATCCAGGTAAAGGTGGAATCTTCGCAACGCACATGCCTGGCGCTATCCGCCGCCATATCCGGCCCCACCTGCTTAGCCAGCTTATCGATCCAGGCTTTAATGTTACTTTCGTAATTATCTTCCGCGAAGACCACATCGTGTATAAAGAGACGACCGCCCCCCGCCAGCATGCCGTTCAACCGATGCAGAGCCTTCTGCTTCCAGAAATCCGGCAGATGATGCAGAGCCAGACTGGTCACGACGGCATCCAACGGTTCTCCCTCATGCATGTATGTCAGAAAGCCGCCCCGGCAGCAAACGATGTTATCAAGGCCCTGCATCTCAGCTTTCCATCCGGTATAATCCAGCATAGCCGATGAGATATCAACGGCGTATACCCTGGCGCATTTACCGGCTGCCTGGATGGCAAAAGCACCTGTGCCGCAGCCGAATTCGGCCACCGTGTGATGCCGCTGCAGGTCAAGACCGCTGATGATGGCCTCGTTTTCCTTATCCACGTCCCGGAACTGACGATGCCTGGCATCATAGGCCATTACTACCTCCCGGCTGGCGAAATCCTTGCCGGTATGCGTCATCTCATCGTATTGCCATGAAGGTGTTGTCATAATAAAACTCCTTAGGGTTGAACTTCCACTTTCCTCCGTCTGTAGGCGATCAGATAGATGATCTCCAGCAGGCCCGCGGTGTTTAATATCAGCATGACCACATACCAGACTGTCTGCCCTCTACGAGCGGAGTGCCACAGAGCCAGCCCTTTCCAGACCGCGCTCCAGATGAGGAGTATGGTCAAAAGGGCCGGATTGTTAAAAGGTTAAACATACTCGGCATCATGCAGCGCTTTCTGCAAGAGATCATCGACACCATAGTGCCGGGCAGCCTGTTCAAGATAAGTCAGATCAAGAGTCCCTTTCTGAACCTGTAGAATCCCCAGGGTATCCTTCCATTGCCGTTCTGAGATACAGTTACCAAGCTTATACCAGTGCAGCTTCCGCACCACGATATCTTCGGCGCTGGTCAACCATAGAGGTTGCCCCGGAACTTCCGGTATGTGGTACGGTTTACGGCGATCCATTTCCTCCCGGGAAGTATCATCGGAGGACATAACAAAGATATCCACCTTAAACATGGTCTCCAGATGAATAATATTAAACAGATCCCGGCGCTGCACAGCTTCCAGAACTGCATTAGCATCAATATAAAATTCTTGCTTCAAAGCCTTTACCAGTTGCGGGACATGCTCTATGGTTATCTCGACGACTATATCCACATCATGCGTGGCTCTGGGAATACCGTACAAAGAACTGGCCAAAGAACCGCCTATCTGATATCTGATGCTCAGACGTTCCAATTCCCGGATAATCAGTTGGGTAATCTGAAGAGGCTCGGCGAGCGTCATATCAATACCCCTCTACCTCCGGGTCCCAATCAAAGACACGAATCATCGTCTCCCTGTCCAGCCACAAGGCGGCCAGCCGCAGGCGCTGTTCCCGTTCAGAGCAAGGTCCGTACTGCTGCTGAATCCGGGCAAGAGCAAGCTGTTGAACGGCCTTAGTCATTTCAGTAACACGTTTCAGCTTCTGCTGGGGAGACATACGCCGGTAGCCTTCAATCAGGATTTCCTGCATTTGAGGCGATGTATCCTGGGGTTGTTCCGACATAGGGTTCCTCATAATCTTCACCTAAACGAATCTTATCAGGCGCTCGAATACGGCTTTCACTTATTTGGAGCAACAGAACGCTGAAGTTCAAGGAGCTTATCGGTTTGTTTTTGCCAGTATGCCAACTGTTCTTCACGTGACATCCCAGCCAAACGGGCTTGAACCTTAATAGCGCCCTTATGTTTCATAGCAACGCAATCAAATTTCTTCATTATAATGTAACACTTTTATGTATATGCTCTTAATGCACAGCTATCTTTCGACACCATTATACCATACCGTTATCACTACCGAAAATTTGCACAATCTCCGAATCAAACAGCTCGTCTCCTTACCCAATTCTCTATTTTTAAGCCTTCAACCCTTTCAAACTCTCTCTCGTTATTGGTTACCAATGTTAAACCTTTGGATTTTGCACAGGCAGCAATCAAAAGGTCCATCGCACCTATCATATTACCTTTCTTTTCCAACTTAGCCCTTGTTATTCCGTATTCTCTGGAAGCCTTCCGGTCATAATCCACAATTTCAAAAGGCAATAAAAATGCTATCAAGCCCACCCTTCTTCTTTCCGGCCAACTGCTCTTTTCGATTCCGTGTTCCAACTCGGATAGCGTAATCGTAGATACCCCTGTGTCCTCTACATCCAACGCCATTATTTTTTCGATTACTTCAACAGGCCTTTTTCTGAGAATGCGAATACAGATATCCGTGTCAAGCAAATATCTCATTCGATCGTTTCCCTCTCTTGCGGCGCTTCCTGCTTCCGTCCTTCCTCGAAGAAATCTTCAGGAAATTTGTCCAGGCTTGATAGGAATATTTTCCAGAGATCGCTTTTAGAAATAAGCAAGACCATTCTGCCTATCTTTTTAATATAGACATCCCTTTCGTTAAACCTATATTTTTGGGGAAGTCGAATAGCCTGGCTCCTGCCATTAGTAAAAACCTTTGCCGTTTCCATATCATGATATATATCACCCCATGATATATATTTTACCTGTATTATTACTGAAATCGATGTTATCTTTAATTCAGGTTATACTGCAAACAAATGTTTGTCAATCCCTGCCCTATCCTCCAAGCCGGCTACCGCACAAGCTATTCACAACCTAAAAAAGGAGGATGCCCGCTCCCAGGCATCCCCCCTTTCATCGTTATCTCACTTTCAAGCAGGACCTTCCCGCCTACAGCTCCTTCGCAATGTTGTTCTTGAAGAACTCCACCGCATTGTCCGGCTTGACGCCTTTGACCTGCTTGCCGTTGACTTTGATAGATGGGCCTTTGTTGCAGCGCTCATAACAGAAGGTGGCCCGCAGGTTGATCTTATCAGCCAAGCCCTGCTCCTCAGCTTCCTTCATAAAGGTCTGCAGGATATTGTAAGAGCCGCGCTGGTAGCAGCTGGTGCCTACGCAAACAGAAACATCGAGTTTAGCATCATTATTATTGTCGTCGGCAATACTGCCCTTGATCCTGCGCCTGGATCCGTAGCTGGTATGCAGCGCATCATGAGCTGCGTGGCTGTTGGGTTCGCCGAGCCACTTCTGGTAGATCTTATCCACGATGGGGTTATCCTGGCTCTTGCGGAAAGGCATGCCGGCATCCATGGCGTAAAGCTCCCGGGTGCGCCGCTGGCGGTTCTCCATATTGTTAGGCAGCAACTGCCCGCCTCCGCCGATACAGCCGCCCGGACAGGTCATAACTTCCACTATATCGTAGTGGGCTTCACCGCTACGTATACGCTCGATCAGTTCCCTGGCGTTACCCAGGCCGCTGACTACAGCCAGCCTGAGGGTTACCTCCGGCAAAGCGATTTCAGCCTCTTTGATGCCTTCCAAGCCGCGCACGACTTTGAAATCTACATCGGCCAGTTCCTGGCCGGTAACCTTCTCATAACCGTAGCGCAGCACGGCCTCGGCCACGCCGCCGGAATTACCAAAAATCACACCGGCTCCGGTAGCAAAGCCGAAGGGCATATCCAGCGCTCTGGCTTCGACTTCGTCAAAACGAACTCCGGCCTCTTTGATCATAGCCACCAGCTCCTGAGTGGTCAGCACAGCATCGACTTCAGGCACCCCATCCTTACTGAATTCAGGACGGACCGCCTCAAACTTCTTGGCCGTGCAGGGCATGACGGAGACCACATAAAGATCCTTAGGATCTATGCCTAGCTCAGCAGCATAGTAGTTCTTGGCCAGCGACCCGAACATCTGCTGCGGCGAGCGGCAGGTAGAGAGATTATCAAGCAAATCCGGATAGAACTGCTCAGCAAACTTTACCCAGCCCGGGCAGCAGGAGGTGAAAATAGGCAGCTTGCCGCCGTTCTGCAACCGCTGCAGAAATTCATTAGTCTCCTCCAGAATGGTAAGGTCAGCTGTCAGGCAGGTGTCGTAAACCTTATCAAAGCCCATCTTGCGCATGGAGGCAGCCATCTTGCCCATCAATGGAGCATCGGGCCCCAGTCCGAAGGCTTCACCTACGGTAACTCTGATAGCCGGAGCTATCTGAGCAACGACGGTCTTGGACGGATCCTGAATAGCCTGCCAGACGTTTTGCATTTGGGAACGAACAGTTATGGCGCCGGTAGGACAGACGGCGGCGCACTGGCCACAGTTGACGCAATCCACTTCACCGATCTTCTTCTTGAAGGCCGGGCCTACAATAACATCAGAGCCTCTGTTGGCAAAATCCAACACACCGATGCTCTGGATTTCACTGCACATTCTGACACAATCGCCGCAAAGAATACATTTATTAGGATCACGCACCAGCGCAGGACTGCTCAGGTCTTTCTCCTGATGCTTGGTCCTGTTCTTGAAGCGAATATCATCCAGCTTAAGCTGTTGCGAAAGCTGCTGCAGCTTACAGACCGTACTCTTGTCACAGGTAGTGCATTCACGATCATGGTTAGCCAGCAACAGTTCCAGAACCATACGTCTGATCTTCTGCGTCTTTTCCGTATGGGTCTCTATCTCCATGCCCGGCTCGGGAGGCGTTGAGCAGGCAGCCTGCAGACCGCGCCCTTTAACTTCCACCAGGCACATACGACAGGCACCGTAAACGGACAACTCGGAATGGTAGCAGAAGGTAGGCAGCTCGATACCGGCCTTTTGCACCAGTTCCAATAGATTGACTTCACCCTCTATGACTACCGGCCCGCCGTTGATTATAACAGTGTTTTCATTAGCCATCTCTTCCATTATCCTCCTTGCTCTTGGTCCCGTCCCCCTTGCTGATGGCCCCGAAGGGACACATCTCCACGCAAGCGCCGCACTTCAGGCAGGCCTCTGTATCTATGCTATAGGCTTCCCTGGGCTTCCCGGATATAGCCTTGGCCGGGCAACCGCGAGAGCACTTGCCGCATCCCTTGCATAGCTCGGGATCGATATAGTAAGACTTGAATGCCTGGCACTGTCCCGCCGGACAACGTTTATCCACTACATGGGCCAGATATTCATCACGGAAGTACTTTATCATTGTTAGAACAGGGTTTGGAGCCGTCTTGCCCAGGCCGCAAAGGGAGGCGTCCTTGACCATTTGGGCCACCTCATCCAGCAATTCCAGATCCTCCATCGTTCCCTTGCCGGCCACTATCTTCTCCAATATCTCCAACATGCGCTTGGTTCCCTCACGACAGGGAACACATTTGCCACAGGATTCGCTCTGAGTAAAATGCATGAAGAAACGAGCCATTTCCACCATACAGGTATCTTCATCCATGACCACCAGGCCACCGGAACCGATGATGGCTCCCACCTTGGCCAGTGAATCATAATCCAGTGTCAGATCCAGATGCTCCTCCGTCAGGCAACCACCGGAAGGCCCGCCGATCTGTACTGCTTTAAACCGCTTGTCACCCCGGATGCCTCCGCCGATCTTGAAGATCATATCCCGTAGGGTTGTACCCATGGGGACTTCCACCAGGCCGGTATTTCTAACCTTGCCGGAGAGGGCAAAAGTTTTAGTTCCCGTACTCCTGCCTACACCGCAGCTGCTGAACCACTCTGCTCCGCGCAAAATTACCAGCGGAACGCTGGCCAGCGTCTCAACATTATTAATAACCGTCGGGTATCCCCAGAGCCCCTTCTGAGCCGGGAACGGCGGTTTGGGACGCGGCATTCCTCTCTTTCCTTCTATGGAGGCCAGCAAAGCCGATTCTTCGCCGCAGACAAAGGCGCCGGCGCCCTCCTTAATCTTGATATCGAAGTCAAAGCCGCTGCCCAGGATATCGTTGCCCAGAAGACCGTTATCTCTGGCCTCTTTCAAGGCATGTTTCAGTCTGGCTACCGCCAGAGGATACTCGGCCCGGACATAAATATAACCGTGATTGGCGCCGATGGCGTATCCGGCTATAGCCATGGCCTCGATTACCGAATGCGGGTCACCTTCCAGAACGCTGCGATCCATGAATGCGCCGGGATCGCCCTCATCAGCGTTACAGACCATATACTTGGTGTCGGATTCCTCTGCTTTAGCAAAGGCCCATTTGCGCCCAGCGGGGAAACCCGCACCGCCACGCCCTCTGAGGCCGGAATCGATAACAGTAGAAATGACTTCGTCTCGGCTCATCTCTTTTAAAGCCTTTTGCAAGGCCAGGTAGCCGTCATGCGCAATATAATCTCTTATATCACTGGGATCTATGATGCCGCAATTGCGCAGCACTATCTGCTTCTGCCCACTATAAAACGGTATTTCATTACGCTCAGCTACGGCCTTATCAGAATGCGGCGCCTTATAAGCCAATCGTTCTATAATTTCACCCTTCAGCAGTGTCCGCTCAACGATCTCTGCCGCATCCTCCGGCTTGACATGAATGTACACCAGATCAGCCGGCTCTATTCTCATCAGCGCCCCGGCTTCGCAGAACCCCTGGCAGCCGGTCTTGACTACGCTACAGCCACTATTGCTTTCATCCTCTAAAAGGTAGCATAGGTCTGCATATATACCTTTGGCTTTGATTTCGGCTTCCAACGCATCGTAAAGCTCCAGCGCTCCGTTGACTATGCAGCCCAGGCCGGCACAGACCGCCACACGTATCTTTTCACGTTTCAGTGCCTGGCAATAATCTTTATGAGCACGGTTCATATCCACTTTAGTGCTACTAGTGCTGCTCATTATTCCCCCTCCTCGGCAACAATCTTATCTATAATTTCCTTAATCTTATCAGGCGTCAGCTGTCCGTAGATCTCACCATCCAACATCATGGCCGGAGCTAGGGCACAGGCGCCGATACAGGCCACTGTCTCAAAGGTAAAGATCATATCCCTGGTAGTATGTTCACCCTGTTTCAGATGCAGATGCTCTCTAAGACTATCGATAATCCATTGGGAGTTACGAACATGACAGGCTGTGCCGTCGCAAACTTTAATTATGTGCTTTCCCTTGGGCTCCAGCGAGAACTGAGCATAAAATGTGGCTACGCCGTAGACACTGGAAGGATGTATCTCCATGACGGTGGCGATATAGGTCATAATCTCCTCCGGCAAATAGCGATACTCCTTTTGCACCTCTTGCAGAATGGCAATGAGATTCGACGGGGCCTTGCCATGCCTGTCAATGATCTCATTTACTCGCTGAAACTTATGCAGCGTCCCATTGAGCACCCTGGCTTCAGCCGGGGCCTCTGCATCCATTACCGTTGACATTAGAAATTACCCCCTTATTTATAGCTATATATATCCAACACTAATAACTTTGCCTCTGGCCTTCAGCAATCGGCCCATCTTTGCTGATACTTTGAAATTTACAGGCCGTTTCTTGCGACAGCCGCGCACTCCGGCAAGCCGGATATCCAAGCGCTCCCGAACTCTTTGCATCCCTGCGCCTTATCTGGCCTGCGCCGAGAGGATGATTCTTGATAGCGCTTATATTAATACCATAACAATCGATGGTCTTGTGAATTTTATCACTATCTTTGACAACAGAAATACCCGCCCTGAAATCAAGGGCTTGTGGAATATTATCTAAAACAACCTTGACAGAGAGCCTTCGACAATTGAAATTGGCGCAATCAGCCATAGCTATTTCCAGGTTACCGGCTTCGCCCATCATAACATACTCCTCGGCATCCATCATACATCGTGAACCGACTGCCGATCCCGAAACGCCGTATTCGTAAATAAAATATCCGCAGCATTCAAAACAAGCCGACTTCTGATGCAATGACGGTGTCGCCACATCGATGATACGGCCCGGTCCCTGCAAGGGAACATGCTGTATCCCAGCGGCCTTCGGCTCCTCCGGAGGCCTTGGATAATTCAGCAGCCTTCCGGCTGCTGCTGCCGGTATTTTCCTGGATTTATCCAACATTAACACCTGTTTTTTGATAACCCGGTATAGATTACCACCATGGATGGCGAGCGTCAAGAGGAAATCGGCCGAAAAATAGAATTTAGTGAAAATTTTAACATGATAAAAAAATCACGAGAGGCAGATGAACGTTGCGATATAGCGCTGTCATGTTACAGCCCTGCCTCTCAGCCGATATTTATTCAGCCTATGCTCATAACTTCGAGATATTTACCGGTAAATTGATCGACGCCACCTTCTTTGACACAGACCTGATCTTCCCAGCGCAAGCCATATCCGTTACGCTTCAGAAAGGTGTCTACACAATAGGTCATGTTCTCTTTAAGCAAGTAATCGGAATTAGATTCTATCCAGGGGTGCTCGCCCTCCATCAGCCCGGAGCCGTGGCAGGGGCCGTAGAGGTTACATCCGGCGGCGCCGCGCTTCTCCAGCACCTCCCGATATCTGCGATCAACCTCTTTGGCAGGTATACCCGCCCGCATACATTCTATAGTTGCCAGATGTGCTTCCAGCCCTATATCCATCAACTCCAGAATTTCATCACTGACCTTTCCCATAGCAACCGGACGGCCCACGCTTGAAGCGTATCCTGCTACTCTGGCACCGAACTGGAGCTGCACCAGTTCACCCTCACGAATCACTTTATTAGCATCAGGACGACCGATAGCATGCTGGGTATTGACGCCGGATAAGCACCACATGGGGTAGGCCTCGTTTTCCGCACCCAGGGCACGAATCTCCCGCTCGGCCTCACCCACTACCTGCGTCTCCGTCATGCCGGGTTTTATTATCTCCAACACCTTGCCCACAGCCTGTTCACTGATTTTAGCGGCATGCTTCATGATGGCAACTTCCTGTCGGCTTTTAATCATCTTTAAATTGATGACCAGTTGCTCCGCTCTGACCACCTCGCATCCAAATGCGGCAGCAGTCTCGCAAATAGCCTTATAAACAGGCGCGCTCATGAAGGGGTATCCCACAGTGCCGATACGGCGCATGGAATCCTCATTTAGATATCTATTGAAAAGATTATAAAGAGTGTTCAGCTTTTCACCGGGATATTCGGGCTCGGAAGATTCACGAAGAACTTTGATACGCTCTATCGCTTTTATTTTAGACCAGTAGGCGCTATACGTTCCACTTTCCGGGCCGATAAGAAGAACCGGTTCTCCAACAAGCGGAATACAGACGGATGCTGTTTCAAAAGAGGGCCAGTAGTTTGCATAATAACGAACATACTGCGGCTCCGCTTCATTGCCGAAAGTAATCAGGATATCCAGGCCGGCATCCACCATAGCCTCCTGCGTCCTCTTAATTCTTGAACGAAACTCATCTTTTGAAATAATATATGCCATTTTTGTCCCCTCCCTATTGGAATGCCGGCGCTGCAAGCAGCCGTTGTGCTAGTCATGAGGGGGCCGGTCCTGTCTTCTTGTCTCCACTGTCAAGGATGTAGGACCAGCCCCTTCGTACTGCTACTATCTCTGCCGTCTTACAGCATAACTTCTTTACCCGTAGCCGCTGATTCATAAATGGCATCCAGAATACGCATAATCTCCAGCCCTTGCTCTCCGGTAGCCGTCGGCGCTTTATCCTCCTGTATGCACTTTACAAAATGGGCCATCTCATCTTTATGGCCTGATCCGGCCTTGACCACCGGAAGGACATCCACCTGATGGCCGTACATCTCTTTATGCAGCTTGAAGCCGCCTTCAGCAAAATTAAGACAGGCCCCGCCTTCCGTTCCTATCAATGTGCTATGCCCGCCATCTTTTTCAATATTAGTAGCCCAACTGGCCTCTAGGTGCAAAGTAGCTCCATTCTCCAGTTTTATCAGACCTATGGCCAGATCCTCAACATCATATTTGCCCCCGAGATTCTTATCCCTGCCGTAGCCTCCGGCTCCTCTGCCATAGGGACCAAACTCTGCATAAGCCGAGCCGCTGACGGATACAGCCCTGGGATTGCCCATCAGCCACAGGGTCAGATCCAGCATATGCACACCCAGGTCTATCAGCGGGCCGCCGCCGGAAAGCTCCTTAGTGGTAAACCAGCCACCGAAACCCGGTATGCCGCGTCGCCTCAGCCAGGCTGTTTTGGCATAGTAGATGCGCCCCAACTCTCCACCTTCGACAAATTTTTTCATCAACTGGGCATCTTCACGAAAGCGGTAGCAGAAGGCCACCATAAACTTCTTGTCGCTCTTTGCCGCCGCATCCACTATTCTCTGCGCATCAGCTGCATTTACAGACAGCGGCTTCTCGCAAATGACATGCTTGCCGGCTTCCAAAGCATCTATGGACATAGAAGCATGCATGGAATTAGGAGTACAAACGCTGATCGTATTGATCTCCGCATCCTTTAGCATCTCCTTATAATCAGTATATACTTTTCTGACACCGTACTTCTCCGCTGTTTCCCGGGCCCTGCTCTCATTGGCATCACAGAGGGCCACCACTTCTGCTCCGGCCGCCTGGTAGCCCTCCAAATGAACGCGACCAATGCCGGCACCTATAATACCTGCCTTTACTTCCACTCTATCTTCCCCCATTTCCAATGTGAATTCCACATTGAATATTTCTTTATTCGCCCTTTATCGCTCCGGGCTATCCCCGGAGCGATAAAGATATCCGTCTCGTATCTCTTATAATAAGATTGGTCTCCCGTGCCATATTCTACACGCAAAGCAGAAAACCTTCCTAATATGGGATAATCTTTTGTATTACCTTAAGACTGGCTCCTGACCCCGTTATAAAGAGTGCCTATGCCCTCTATTTCCACCTCCACCCTATCGCCGGGTTTGAGAAAGACCGGGGGGTTGCGTGAAAAGCCTACGCCCGAAGGCGTCCCGGTCATAATAACTGTGCCGGGGTGTAAGGTGGCAATCCGGGAGCAGTAACTTATTAAATTCCGACAATCGAAGAGCATATCAGAAGTATTAGAAGATTGCATAACGGTACCATTCAGCCGCAGCATGATATCCAACCCATCCGGCTCCAGCTCTGTCTCTATCCATGGGCCCAGGGGACAGAAAGTATCAAAGCTCTTGGCCCTGGCCCATTGAGCATCCTGTTTCATCTGGCAGTCTCTGGCGCTGACATCATTACTGCAGGTATACCCCAGAACATAATCCAGAGCCTCGTATTCCGAAACATAGCGGCAGGTCCGTCCTATAACGATAGCCAGCTCGGCTTCGTAATCGACCTCATCAGGCGCCATGTCCGGCAGAATTATATCATCGCCGGAGCCGATGACCGCGCTGGCAGCTTTAAGAAAGATCACCGGGGCCGGCGGATATTTCATACCGCATTCATCTGCATGTCGCTTATAGTTGAGACCGATAGCAAAAACATTGGGCGGCTGCACAGGCGGCAAAAGAGTTACCTCTTCCGGCAGATATTCATCCCCGGTGGGTTTTATCCCCTTCCAGGGCAGACCGACAATTGGCCTGATAACTTCGTCATCCATTATGCCATAGGCCTCTGCAGCCGCCGCTATATATCTGACTATTCTCATTATAACCTCCGAAGCAATATCTCACGTTGCTTCGGATATATTCCACAGTTGCTATACGATATCCTGCCCTCAGAGCTCAAATATATCTCTATATTGATTAGAGAACTGCTCTGTACCTGTAGGGGTTATACGCACGCCGCTCTCCCATCTGAAGCCGTATTCGGGGCGGTACAGGAAGGTATCTACCTGGAAGGTCATGTTCTCCTGCAGCGGATATGTGGAAGTGGTCTCCATCCAGGGGCGCTCCACCTCTATCATTCCCAGGCCGTGGCATGGTCCGTAAAGCAGATTTTCGCCATAGCCTCTCTTGCTGACGTAGTCAAAGTAGTTGCGCGCCACCTCCCCGGCAGGAATACCTCCCTTCAGCCATTCCATTGTTTTGTTATGGGCTTCCAGCCCAAAGGATACCAGATCCTTCATGGCTGCATCCATCTTGCCCAGACATACCGGCAGCCCTATGCTGGGTGAATACCCGGCTACTCTGGCTCCAATATTCAGTTGCACCAGATCCCCCTTCTCCAGGACTCTGTAAGTAGGCCTGCCGATAGCGTGGGAACTATTGACGCCGGAGAGCACATATGTAGGATGGGCTTCATATTCAGCTCCGTTACGGTACATAGCTTCCTGAGCTATACCCACTACCTGCAGCTCTGTCATGCCGGGCTTAATGGCATTAAGAACAGCTTCCACCCCGGCTTCACATATTTTGAAGGCTTCCCTGAGCACGGATATCTCATTATCGCTCTTGATCATTCTCAGATGATACATAATATCGTCCGCCTTGACTATCTCCACTCCGGGCAAAGCTTTTTTCAGAGCTTCATAGACTGAGATGGGCATAGCCGTCCAGCCGGCGATGCCCAGTTTCTTTACGCCCCGCCCCTTGTTGGCGGAAGAGAATATCTGTTCAAAACTGTCTATGGCTATATCGGGGTAATCCGGCTCGGCAGCCTCCCTGTAGTAAAGTATCTTCCTGATATCCTCTATGGTGCTGTGATCCCTGGCAAAGGTCTCGCTCTCAGGCCCGATTATCAGCATGGGATCACCTTCAGCCTGGATAACTACGCCGGCACTTTCAAATAAGGGCCAGAAATCGGATAAATACCTGGCATTGGCAAAATCCGCTTCATGGCTGTGCACCAGCAAAGCATCCAGGCCTTTCTCTCTAACAAGCTCCTGTGCCCTCTTGCGGCGCTCTTTGAATTCTTCTACGGGTATCTTGATCATCTCTGTGTTCCTCCTCTTTTTAGCTTTTTATAAATAACCTAAACAGCTCTTCCCAGGTTTTTCCTAATAAAGCATTCAATATCTTCCACTCTCTTAAAGACAGCCAGCACCGTATCGGAGATTAATTCTGATCCTTGTATCAGGCTGCCGTCCACTTTGGCAGCGCCAATGGTTTCCAGCTCAAAAGCCCCCATATCGGTATCAGAGTTGAAGATACTGTAGTTATCGGCAGCGGATAACGGTCCGGCAGGCTGGTCATTATCAGCAATATTGAAATAGAGCCCATTACCGTCACTTCCGTTACATCGCAGGCAGAGCAAACGGCGGTCAAAATCGTAAAAGCCTATCTGCTTTGCTCGCGCTTCCACCTTTATGCCTATCTGCCCCCGGCTTCGGCCATCAGTCCTGTAGGTGAAGCCCTTCTCATAATAGGAGATCCGTTTTCCGGGATGCTCATAGTAATCAAAATTAATGGTCTGGTACGGGTTATCCACTATACAGAAGGAGATGGTATCGCCGGTTGCATCAAACTGCTCCAGCGTCCAGGCTGCCAGCAGACCGGCATCGGCCTGCACCTCGTTTATCACTTTGAAAGAATCGACTGTCGTATAAGAGAGACAAGCCTCGAGCTCATAGTTTTCCAGCATAACGGGACAGCCGGATAATTTGATCTCCCTGCTAATAAGAGTTTCCATCACCGTGCCCGCTCTGTTGAGCAAAGCCGCTCTCTTCCGCAGCATAGCTCCATTACTATCCCATGCAACCGTTTTAAAAGATTGCTTGTTAACGACCGGCTGCACATACCATTCATTGCCTTTGTAATTAAAGCCGTACATGCCTCCCTCCGGTGCCGGCCAGAGGTTATTACCGCCATAATTATTGAAATCATCTCCTGGATGAGCAGCTGCCTGTAAATCTATCCGGTGCGGCACGATGCCTGCTACCTCCACAAATACTCTGCCTCCCATATCAGGACAGAGCAGCAATCTGGAAGCTCCCTCCCTCAGCTCTATAGCTGCATTACCTTTTATATTGCGTAGCTTTATATATTCATTCATCCCTTGCTCCTGATATCAGCCGTTTAGCTCTCCAGCTGCGGCTAATCGCCCAGCGCTGATAAAAGAGGCGCCACGTTCTATCAGCATAATCATAAGCCGGTCCAATTCTCTGACCGCCGGCTCCCCACAATTTTTAACGATAAAGGGATCGGGCAACACCGCCCCTTCTCCATAATGGACAATTCCCTGCGGCATCTCATGAAACTCCCAGGGGTGCAGGTAAAGACAGATAACGGCATCAAGCCCCCTGCTTTCATACATCTTCAACATACTATCCACATGCTTTATCAAGGCTTCGGCCCCCTCAGTCCGAAAGAGGGGCCACTGATCTCTGTCTCGGCCATATCGATCGGTACTATGCATAGTCATATCGGCAAAATTAGGTATCTCCAATATCTTCATATCCCCCTCCTGAGTCCAATCCTCACGGCTGGGGTGGTAGGGTATTAATCTATCCCGATAGTAATACATGGGATAAGAGGCATCAGCTATATATCCCAGATCCTCCAGCGCATTGACCATAGCCGTGCTGCCCCATAATCTGGGAGCCCGAAAGGAAACGATCTTCCTGCCAAGAGCCTGCTGCACGACATCGGTAGCTACCTCTATCCGGTGATAGCACTCTTCAGGCAGCACCGGTCTGACACCGGGAATGGGGAAGAGCTCATCGCCTATAGTTTCATGATAGAGAGTATGACAGCCCACTTCATGACCGGCTTCATCCACCATGGAGACTATCTCCGGATGCGTCCGTGCCGCCTCTCCGGTAAAGAAGAAGGTAGCTTCGGTACCATGGTGCGCCAGCACCTCCAGCATCCTGGGAGTGCCCTGTACCAATCCTTCATAATAAGGCGTCCAACTCCCTATATCCGTCTCCATGTCAAAACCCATTACAACCGTAGTTTTCATAAAGCTTCTACCTCTATTCCTTAATAAATGGTCGTGAATAAGCATGGGTTATCAGCAGCTCGTAATACCAGTCGATTTCCGGCAAAAGCTTTTCCCGGGTAAATTTTATCTTCTCCTCGATCGTGGAAACATCAAACGACCGGCCGTAAACAAAGCCGTAGCCATAACGGAAATAGCGTCTGGCCAGATCAAGACCCAAACGGCTGTTTTCCAGATCATCCTTCACTACCCGCACCATCCGGCGATAGCTCTGATCGGCCTCCTCATCCTTCAGAGGACCAAAAGTCCTGTCTCTCTCTGTTTGAAAACGAGCTAGAAAGAGGGCGCTTTTTAATGTTACTTCCGCCATCAAGGCCACATCAATCTCTCTTTGCAAATCTGCTTTTAAAGGCTCGGGCGCTGATTCCAGCGCCCGAAGGTAATGCTTCATACCCTCCGCCCAAAGAGTGCATACATCCTCCAGATCAGCCAGAACTCTCTTTATGCCGAATGGAGAGGCCCAGCGCTGATCATCAAAATAAAGAGGATTTTGCGTAAGGTTAGCTTTGGATTCATCATCCTGCGCTAACGGATCTTCAGTATAAGCCCAGGCATCGAAGTTATAGAATTTCGGGGAGAGATACCGCCCCTGATCGCCTGACAGCAAGAGCGGGTGCGCCGGACCCAGGTACATCGGCCCGCGAAAATACGGAAAACCGCTTATGCCGAAAGAGAAAGATATCCGGCTGAAACTCCGGCTCAGCAATTCCCAGGCTTTAAGGCACTCTGAAGCCCCCTCAACACCTGCCAGCCTTTCGGCCATGGTCTGCAGACTCTCTTCACCTTTTGTGTCTCTCCATGTTTCCCGATACGACACCTCTTCCGACAGCGTGCCGGTCAGACCGGTAAATCGCCAGTTAGCCAGCACGCCTCTGGGACAATCCGCCATCATACCCCGCCAGCGTCTCCGCCAGTTAACCATTGCCGGTACATATGGCAGATTAAGCATCTCTATACCGATGGAACTCTCCGTCTTGATATAGAAATCTCTCTCTTCTCGGCTGCATATATCCCTCTGCACTTCATATTTCGGTGAAGGCCCCACGTAACTGACGGAATAATCAAAGATAGCGCTTCTGATCCCATCGACCTCCAGCCAGGCATCCTTGTCATAGCAGGTCATCAGGCCAATACGCTTATTCAGCAGCGGTATGAACTCTTTCTGCTCCCTGCTTTCGGACCACAGATGCGCGCTATAGGGCCAGACTATGAACTTGCTGTCAGGATGCACCTCCCAAATACGGTTTGCAATACCGTTAACAAAATCCGCCACCACTTTGTCAGCTGATTGCCCGGCGCAGACCGGGCAATTGGTACCCTCTTCCGGTCGTGGATACGGCCTGGTATAGCAATGCCAGAGGCATTCGCCGCCGATAATGGCAATAACGCCCTGCACTGTCGGCACGCTATCCATAATAGCGTTCACGGTATCCGCATATATACTCCATGTCTGCGGCGCGCCACTGCACAAAACGTTGAAACCTTCCTCCCAGGATTGAGCCCCTTTTAGTTGTGAATGCCGGGAAAAGACCGGATGGTTGCAACTCAACTTAGAAGCATTTATATGCAGATAGATGCCGACATTATATCGAGCAGCTCTTTCTGCCAGAAGGCGCAGTCTGTCTATGCGCCCCGCCGCCTCCCGATTCTCCAGTTCCGGAGCCGCAGGCACTCTCTCCATGTAATCGAATAGATTTATATAGAAATGTAATCCGTTGTACCCGTAGTGAGCCATTAAATCCAAATAGCCGTCGCCATATGTCAGAGGATCGCCGGCATCATCAAAGCCCTGACGAAAAGGAGTAGCACTGATGCGTACCGATGCACTCGGCTGCACCCTGTATTCGCCGGGTTCAAGATAAGGCCCTCCATTCGCTCCCATCATCCATTGCAAGCGATGAGCACCGTAAAGTGCTCCTGCAGGAGAATCGCCCATAATCTCTACGCTGTCAAGCTTAACCGTTATACTGAAACCCTCGCCGG
>Ga0172382_10005889_pt1 | contig 18061 bp, 15 predicted proteins | sample Leawel138RmetaG_FD_122245 | JGI IMG/M metagenome (GOLD analysis project Ga0172382, IMG submission 122245) | Leachate microbial communities from a municipal landfill in Southern Ontario, Canada - Leachate well 138R metaG | ecosystem: Engineered > Solid waste > Landfill > Unclassified | place...
TAAATTGGTTCAAAAGGGTTTCCACCTTCATGTTTTCCGTCACAAACCACGCCGGACGCAACAGCTGGCTGATGCTGGTTTTCTCCGGATATAACAGCATATCCTTCACGTAAACTATGCCCACGATGTCGTCTATATTCTCCCTGTAAACCGGATAGCGGGAATAGCCCGTTTCCAAGATCAGGGCGCGCAGCTCTTCCATACTGGCGTTTTCCTCTATGGCGTTTATCTTCACCCGGGGCACATAGATTTCGCTTATCTCGGCTTCACGAAAGCGGAATAGCCCTGCCAACATCTGCTTCTCATGATCTTCCAAAGAGTTGTTGGATTCTGGGGATTGGATGATATTATGCAGCTCCTTGCTGGTGAGGTTTTCTTCCAGATAGCGGTCTGTGGTTCCTTTTTTGGATACCAACTGGGTAAGCTTTTCCAACAGCCAAACCACGGGGAATAATATCACTTGCAAGATTTGCATGATCAGGCTGGAAGCCCGCGCAAATCCATCTGCCACGCTGAGCGCAATCAGTTTCGGAGCTATTTCCCCAAACACCAGGATGATGGTGGTGGTCATCACAATCTGGATGGTTACCAAGGTGGATAGCGTCAGTCTGCTGCCCTGTGCCCATCCAATCACCAACAGTGTTGCCAAAGAGGATATTGCCATGTTTACCAGGGTGTTTCCCAAAAGCATGGTCACCAGCAAACGGCGCGGTTTGCCCAACAGCTTTAACACGCGTTTGGTGGAGGATTTGTCTTCCCCCTCCATCTTCTTTAGATAGAGCCGGGAAAGAGAAAAGAAAGCTGTTTCTGACGCGGAAAAGAACGCCGATAATAGAAGCAGCCCAATCAGTATAAACCAGGTTCCCTCATCCACCTTGCTGTGTCCCCCTCAGCTTGTCGTAATAGTATGATTCTTTTTGTTCCATTATATCTTTATCTTGTTTTTTGATATGATCATAGCCCAAAAGATGGAGCATGCCATGGATTACCAATTTCTGCAGCTCCAGATTAAGGCTATTAAAATCCTTTTGTTTGTCTGCCTGATTTATGTCAACAACAATATCTCCCCTCAGGGGGTGGTTATCGTCTTTTGAACCGTTGGCATCGGTAAAATCCGAGCTAAAACTAAGCACATCGGTATCCTGATCGCTGCCCCGATAGATGCGATTCAGCTTTCTCATCCGCTGGCTCTCGCATATCAAAAGGCAAATCTTGGCTTCCCGCTGGGGGAGCTCCTTCCGGCACACCAGCTCAAAAGCCTTTTGTAACGATGCCTCGTCTGGCTCCTGCGTGCTTTCGTTGATTATTTCAAGATTGTGCAGGTTCTGGCTTGGCTGGGGCTTCATCCGGATAATCCAAACGTTTGCGATAGATGCTTTCCAATACGGGCAGCATGGATTGTTTTGTGCGATACAGGTCTTTGATGGTGATGGGTGCATCTGATAGCTGACCATCCAAAATAAGCCTTTGGATGGTGTTGTCGATAATCTGCTCAATCTCCTCAGAGGAGCTCACATTCTTGGCTTTGGTGGTGGATTCGATGATGTCTGCCAACATCACCAGCGCCGCTTCCTTGCTTTGCGGCCGGGGTCCCGGATATGTAAAATCTTCCAGATTGTTCACGTCTCCCTGGCGTTCCGCTTGTTCCAAAAAGTACCTCACCGTGCTGCTGCCGTGGTGCTCGCGGATAATATCTATCACATCCTGGGGCAGTTTATACTTGTTTGCCAAGATGATGCCCTCTTTCACATGATCACGAATCATGCGGGCGCTTTCATTGGGGCTCAGGAGGTCGTGCACTTCGGAGGAATTGACGTTGTTTTCCGTGAAGATACTGTTGTTTTTCACCTTGCCGATATCGTGATAATAGCTGCCCACCCTTGCCAATAGCGGATTGGCGCCGATGGCTTCTGCAGCGCGCTCGGCCAGATTGCCCACCACCAGGCTGTGATGATAGGTGCCCATCGCCTGGGTGGCAAGCTTTTTGAGGAGGGGATGGTTAAAATCCAACAGTTCCAAGAGATTCTGTTTGGTACTCAGATTCCAGCGTTTTTCGAAAAAAGAGATCAATACAGCCGCCGCTATCACGGATAAAGCGGAAGAGGCAAAGGCAAATCCTGAATTGCGCAAGATGATGATCAAAGAATCGCTCTTGTACAAAGCCAAAGCCAGGTTTACCCCTATCATCGAGGCAAAGAGCAGTATCCACATTCTGATAAAGCTCTGCCAAGCAGTAAAGCGATGTATCAATACCAGAGTGACCAGCGTGGAAAGCAGCATTAGTACCGGCGTGTAGGGCTCCCAATTGATGAATGGATTGATGATGAGGGCATTGCAGATCAAAATCAGCAACCCAGCCTCAAACCCTGCCAGCGTGGTAACCACCAGCGCACTGAAGGCAAAGGGAATCAGGATGCCATTCAGCCCAAAAAACTGATGGATGATGATAGCCAATAGCGACATCACGACAAAATTGAGATTGATGGGCAGATTAACAGCTTCGGAAGTGTGTTTGTTGGATACCAGGGTGGGGTAGATGTAATTGGCACTCAGCAGTACAATGAATACATAGAGCAGCATCCCCAAAGACAAGCCCATTTGTTTTAAGGGCGAACGGCGTACGTCACGTGCCTTCAGGGCTTCGGTATAGGAATTTAGCTTGGCGATATCACCCTCGCTCACCTTGGAGTATTTTTGGATAACAATCTCATTTTGCAACACCTCGCCTGTTTCCACGGGCACGGCAATGCTCGCCTGCTTTTTCAGCTCTTCATATTTATCGTTGTTTACCTGCAGATTGGGCTGGATGAGGATATCTGCCAACCACTGGGCAAAATCACCGTAACCTTTGCCGCTTAGAATAGTTTGAAAAGAGGAGCGGGCGCTGTCCAGAGTCTGGAATCTTTGCATGGATGAGCGGCGCAAGCTGTTGTTTGCATACACCGTGATGCTGTCTCTATTGGTGATCTGGTGCACGGCGTTTTCTTCATAAACCCTTTTGATGGCGTTGTATGCAATATCATAAGCCGCCGCCCTTTGCTCCGGTTTGTTTGCCAAGGCTATAAAGGCGTTATTGGGCTGGACATCCAGCTTTTTGAAAAGTGTGGCAAGGCTGTCATCAGTGGCTCCTTGATCGCTCATCAAGGCGTTAAACAGCTTGTCCAACATCGAATAGGCGGCAAATTCCTTTTCTGCGGAAACGCTGTAGGGCGCCTCCAGCTTGTCCATCGCCAATTTGCGCTCTGCACTCAATTGATCTTCAGATTTGAGCACAGGAAAGTCAAAAGGCGCTATCAATTCAAAGTCTGCCACCTGTCCCACGGCAAGGCGGTATTCCGGATAGGCATAGCGCCCAAAGGCAAACAAGTGGTATAACGCCGCAATTGCCAGTGCGCAGATCAAACTATAAATAAAAGCTTTGGAATTCATAAATACATCTTTGCTGATGGGCTGTCTTTGTCAAGCAGGAAACGCTGCACCCTCTTTCTTTTTGTTTTTTTCCCCAGCCCTTGACTGTTAACCACCCTTGTCTCTCCCTTGTCTCGGCATGGGTGAGACAAGGGTGGTACAAGGGAGGCTAATAAGGAAGCGAGGGGAATTATCCAAAGAGGGAATAGACGTCTTTGATGTGTTTTACCTTGTGCACGCCCTTGCGTGATCTCAGCTTGCTATCGGCTGCCAGATAGATGCTTGTATAACCCAATTTCAGGGCTTCCTTCACACGAGCTTCGCTCTGAGAAACAGGACGGATTTCCCCATTCAGCCCCACCTCTCCGATAAAAACAGACTTCTCCGGCAGAGGGCTATCCTTGAGGCTGGAAATCAAAGCCGCCAAAATGGGCAAATCCAATGCCGTATCCCCGCTGCGCATCCCTCCCGCCAAATTGATGAATACATCGCTATTGCGCAGATACAACGCCAGATTCTTTTCCAATATTGCCAACAGCATTGCCAGCTTCTTTTGTTCCAAACCCACAGCCACCCGTTGGGGCGTGCCATAGCTGGAGCCGGTGGCAAGGGTCTGCACTTCCACGATAAAGCTGCGCGTGCCTTCCATCACACAGCCAATGGAGGTGCCATGGGGGGCAAGATCACGCGAGAGAAAGATGTGGTTTGGATCGGATACTTCCTTCAGTCCGGTGCTGGTCATTTCAAAGATGCCCAGCTCGTTGGTGGAGCCAAAGCGGTTCTTAACGGCGCGCAGGATTTTGTATTGTCCCCTGGATTCTCCTTCAAAATAGAGGACGGTATCCACGATGTGTTCAATGATCTTGGGCCCTGCCACCAATCCCTCTTTGGTAACGTGTCCCACCATAAAGATGGGGGTATTCAGGGTTTTGCCTATCCTTGCCAAACGGCTGCAGCTTTCCCTCAGCTGGGTGATGGAGCCGGGAATGGAATCCAGGCTGGGAATATGTACGGACTGGATGGAATCGATGATCACGCAATCCGGATTGGTTTGCTGGATAACATCGATGATGGCATCCACGTCGGTGGTGCAATAAAGCCAGATATTGGGGCTGTGGACATCCAGACGAGTGGCGCGGAGGCGGATTTGTTGATCACTTTCCTCACCTGATACATAGAGTACCTTTTTTCCCACACTGCCCAGCCATTGAGAAAGCTGAAGCATCAGGGTGGATTTGCCGATGCCGGGCTCTCCGCCTATCAGGGTCAACATCCCGGATACAATACCTCCTCCCAACACCAAATCCAGCTCTGTGATGCCGGTTGCCAGCCTGGCAATGCCCTCAGTCTGGATATCTATTATCCTTTCCGGCTTGCTCTGATGCGTGCTGCGCCGGGATGTGGCACCCTTTTTGCCCAATACAGTTTTGGATTCTTTCAAGGTTCCCCAGCTGCCGCAGGAGGGACATTTGCCGCTCCATTTGGCAGATTCGAAACCACAGTCTGAACAAAAGAAACTATGAGCCATTTTTATCTCCTTCTAAAATCCAAGAATAATAATTTGCAAATTATGGCAAGATTTATTTTGCTTTCTTTACGCAGTTGGATTATTATTTCAGTGGACATAAAAAATAATTTGGGATTTGCAAAAACATTTCCTTGTTTTCCCTGCGAAAACGATTATTACTACTATGAGGTATAAATTAAATGCGGCCTAATATCGTAATATTTGGTACACCTACCTGTGGCTGGTGTACCAAGGTAAAGAATTATATAAAGACTCAAGGCTATACATATAAATATGTGGATGTGTCCAAAGATGACAAGGCCTTGAGAGATATGATAAGTAAAACGGGACAGCAGGGTGTCCCACAAACATGGATCAACGGCGTTGCAATTGTAGGTTTTGATCGGACTAAGATCGATACGTTGCTCGCAAAAGCAAAAAAATAAGGAGAACCAAAATGAGTACAAGCGCAGAAAATTTCCACGGCCTTATCACACGCCTGCAAGTAGTGTTGAGCGAAATCGATTACGCTCAAAAAGCTTGTCTGCAGGCAGGTAAAATGGAGTGTCAGCTCCTCAACCATCTATTCGTAGTAAAAACACCAGTCAATATGAACGAACTGGCTAAGGTGTTGGGTGTATCACACAGCCGTGTGACCCGCATCATGGACAATCTTGTCAGCAAAAAACTTGTCACCCGCCGTCCTTCTGAAGAAGACAGACGTTGCTGGTTTGCCATCATTACCGAAAAGGGTAAGAAGCTTGCCGAAAACAGCCAGCAGACAGTGGTGGATCAACAAAAGAAAATCATTGAAAAGCTTCCCGCCAAAGATGTGGATACAGTGTACAAATCTTTGAAAGCCTATATCGATCAATACGAAGCGGTACTTGCGGAAAGCTATGTGGAGCTCTAATGAGCACTAAAGTCAATGTGAACTGGGTCAAAGACATGCTCTTTGACGCAGAAGTATCAGGCCATCATGTCAAGATGGATGTGGACGTCCAATTTGGCGGCAACGATGAGGGAGCCAGGCCCAAACCCCTGCTTCTGGCTGCCTTGAGTGGCTGTTCCGGAATGGACGTGGTATCCATTTTGAAGAAAATGAAAGTACCCGCCTACACTTTCAAAATCGGATTGGATGCCGATAGCACATCCGAGCATCCCATTATCTACCACACGATTAGGATGGATTTCCATTTTGCCGGAGAAGATCTGCCGGAGGATAAATTCGTTAAAGCGGTCAGGCTTTCCACAGAAAAGTATTGTGGAGTGAATGCCATGCTTTCAAAAGCGGCAAACATCATCGTGAGGATATTTATCAATGGAAAAGAGGTTACATATAATGAAGATTAAATACTTGGCAATCTTGATCATGGTACTGGCATTCAGCGCTGCCAGCTGTGATGTGAGCAAAAAACCAGCTGAAGTGACTCCAGAACCTGAAACTGAAGTAGTGGAAGTAAATGAACAGGTATGGCTTGTGGATTTTGACATGGCAGCCGCAGAAGCGCAAAAGAAGGATTTGCCCATACTGATCAACTTCTCCGGCTCTGATTGGTGCTCCTGGTGCATCAAACTGATGGACGAGGTGTTCTCTCAAAAAGAGTTTTTGGATTATGCAAAAGAGAATCTGGTGCTTTTGAACCTGGATTTCCCCAGACGCACCAAGCTGCCTCAAGAGCAAGCTGAAAAGAATCAGGAATTGATGCAAATGTTTGGCATTCAAGGCTTCCCCACTGTGATTGTCTTAAGCTCACAAGGCGAGATTCTGGGACGAACCGGATACCAATATGGTGGACCACAAAAATATGTGGAACACATTCAGGAATTCTTAAACAAATAGATTCGGCTCTTACCGGATACACACAAAAAAAGGATTGGTTGGTTTTTGCCAGCCAATCCTTTTTATACTTATGGGGCTATATGCCTTTGGCGGTTAGCCGCTCCCAAGGCTTTTGCAAGGTGTATTGCAGCAGGATGCGCGTTAGGCCTCCCAGTCCGTCTGGGATGCGCTGGGCATATTCGCTCAACACCAGGTAATTATCCAGCGGCAAACCCGTCTGGACAGCCACTTCCTTTATAATCTGGATGCCTTCTTCCACCACAGCGGTGTCTGTATATTGCATCAGGTTGGTATTGCAGATGAGACGGTTGATCTTGAGCTTGGAGGAGAATTCCAGCTGCTCTTTCATCACCAAGATCTCTTCCACAGTGGAGGTGAAGGGACGGCGGGTATTCACCACAAACAGCATCTCATAGCCGCGGGCATTGATATTGTCCACAAACCTACCCAAGGTGCGGCAGCCTGCAGGATCGCCTCCCACATCCAAGATCACGGTCTTGGTGTGGTCTTGGATTGCTCCTTGGATGCGTGGGGAAATCATGGGCAAATCAGCATGCATAAACTGACCATCCGGGGCAATCACTTCGATGCCCAATTCGGCGAATTTATCACGCACGTCACGGCTGCGAAAGTAAGGATTCACCACGTCCATATCTGCCAATACGGTGTCTTCTCCCGCCTCATTGCACTCTCGGGCAAGATTGATGGCATACTCGCTTTTGCCGCTGCCATAGGCTCCGATGATGATATATAATTTTGCCATTTAAGCTCCTGTATTGATGCCCAGCTCCCCTTGCAGGATGGGGCTGAGGCTGTTGTAATCTTCAAAAGATAGATGTGCCAAGGCTTGGATTTCATCCCAAAAAGGATGGCTGTCCTCGTCATAAATAGCATAAACCCTCATGCCTGCCGCTCTGGCAGCCGTCACCCCGCTGAGGGTATCTTCCACAGCGATACAGCTTTGGGGGCTCACGCCCAGGTCTTGGGCACTGCGTAAAAAGATATCAGGAAAGGGCTTGCCCCTGAGATCCATATCACCGGTACCCCAGCCCTGGAAATAGTGCCAAACGCCGTGTGCGCTCAGCACCAAGCGGGCGAGCTCCATGGAATTGCTGGTGCCGAGCCCGATTTTGACTCCAGATGCAGCAAGCTGGTCCAACAGCTCCCGTACTCCCGGCTTCAAAGGCACGCCTTTGGTATAATGCTCTCTCACCATCACAGTCCATTCATCCATGATGCTTTCCACGCTGTCATCCAGCCCAAAACGGTCTTTGAAGTGTTGGGCAGTTTGGATAAAGCTGTTGCCTTGGGGAAGGAGATCAAAGAGGTCTGGCGGAACCGGTATCCCGCGCTTGTGCAGAAATTCCTCATCCACCTGCCTCCACAGCTGCATGGAATCTATCAGGGTTCCATCGAGGTCAAAGATAATAGCTTGATATTTCATAGGAGGGCAGTATTTGGGAGGCGCAAGATTCGTCAATTCATTTTGAATGTCCAGCCTGAATACAGCCTTGGCATGCATGGCAAAAGAGGGATGGAATATGTGGACAAAAGAATGGAGCGGGAAACGGGGCTCGAACCCGCGACCTCAACCTTGGCAAGGTTGCGCTCTACCAACTGAGCTATTCCCGCATGGTACCAGAGGCCGGACTTGAACCGGCACGGGCTTATCACCCGAGGGATTTTAAGTCCCTTGTGTCTACCTGTTCCACCACTCCGGCTGGAAATTAGATGGAGGCGACACCCGGATTTGAACCGGGGATAAAGGTTTTGCAGACCTCTGCCTTACCACTTGGCTATGTCGCCCCAAAACGTGGAGCGGGAAACGGGGCTCGAACCCGCGACCTCAACCTTGGCAAGGTTGCGCTCTACCAACTGAGCTATTCCCGCGCAAATTACGCTTGTAAATGTTCAAACTTTATCAGAGCGGCAATCTTGTCAATCAAAAAGTCTGGTTTTCTGCAAAAACGCTTGCCGTAAAACGAAATAGACGCGCCTGCTCATCCTGCAAAATGCCGTAGGGAAGCCCCGCCTTTTGGCATATTTGCCTCAGGAATGTGGGCACATCCCAGCCCCAATCAGTGGCAACCTGGGGCAACAGCAAACCGCTGCCATAGGGATGCTGCAGATACAAGCCATCGCGGCCAATCTCAATCTCAGCGTGGCTTTCCACGGGTATCAGATCCCCCAAAAGCGAGATCTCAATCGTGATCAAGGGCATTTCCTCCCGGCGGATGGGTGAAAAGCGGTTGTCATCAAAAGCCGCCGCCCTCGCCATCTCCACCACACTGGCGGCAATGGTGTTATATCCCTTGATATAGCCGATGCAGCCACAGAGTTCCTCGCCTTGATGCAGGCTCACGAAGAGTCCTCTTTTCTGGCGGAAAAGCTCATCGTCCGGCATCTGAGGCAGCTTGCCCTCAAAGTGGGTGAGGATGCTGTCTCTTGCCAGTTTCAAGAGTGCTTCTTTTTGATCCAAAGACAGGTCCATGCTCACCTCCACAGCTTGGCAGCCAGATAGCCCACCACTTGGTCGTTGTGCCCGCTCACCATGCCCGAATGGGTGTATTCCAGGGTTTGCATCCTTGCACCGGGGGTTTGGGCTGCCACATACAACAGGGTGAGGATGGCGCCAATCCCGCAAGCCTCACAATCCCCGTCGGTTACCAAATCCCACAGATCATCAATGGCTTGCGCCTGCACCAGTTTTGCCAAGAGCAGGTCTTTTCCCTCTGCCGTGGAAGCATCGTAATAATGGGAAAGATCAGTGGAGGCAATCACGCCGATGCGGCGAATGCTCTGGCGTTGCAGCTCCACTATTTTATCTGCCAAACGCTTGGAATTGTTCAGGTTTTGCCTGCCCAACATCACCGGGCAGATCTTGGCATCCGGATAGAAGTGTTTGATCATGGGCAGCTGGATTTCCATGGAGTGTTCCGCCTCATGATAGCGCAGCCACAGCTCTTTGGGCTCTTCACCCCCTGTGAGCGCGGCATAACATTCCGTATCCAAATGCAGGTTTCCCAAAGGCGTTTCATACTCCTGAAATGCGCTCACGCTATAATCGAAACTGATGGAATGGTGGGACGGATGCACGATGATGAAGGCGTCAAATTCATCCACGGAAATGTGGTGCCAGGCGCGTGCTGCAGCGGCTCCGGAATACATATATCCCGCATGAGGAACGATGAGCCCCAGGCTGTGCTCTGTATTGGGAGCCTTGCGGTTTTCCCGGGTCCATCCCTCAAATTGGCGTGTCAGCTCGTCAGCAAAGCGGGGATAAAACTTACCGGCATGGATGGCTTTGCGAATCATGTCTATTCTCCCTCTTCCACGGCATCATCGGGCAGCATAATTATATAGTTTGCGATTGTTTTCAGCTTTTTGGGCAGGGGATCTGATGCAAATTGGGGGCTGATGACGGCAATCTTGGTCTTGGGCATCCTGCTTTTGAGGCGTTCCACAGTGCCCAAAAACTCCCGTGAATGAAAGTCGCCATTAAAGTGGATAATCTTATGCTTGGGATACACTTCCCTATATTGGGCAATGCTTTCCGCCATCGTGTCGTCCTTCATGCATTGCGCAAAAAAGAGGCGCTCATACATCTCGTTATCGCCACCATTGCCGTGCATCCCATTCGCCTGCATGGTGGCGATGAATTTATCCTTGTATGCCCCTTCAGGAGCGGAAACAGATACTGCCATCAGCACCTGATCATCGGTGCTGAGCCCTCTGAGGGCATCAATGCCATTGCGTGCCACCAGTCCTGCCAAACGCCGCGGGATATTGGCAGCGATGGCTGGCAAATCATGGGCTTTGGCAAATTCCACCAGCGGACGGTAATCCGTGGGATAATTGGGCCAGGGACGGGAACGCTCCAAAAACTCCTCTTCATCGATGCTGCCGTCAAGATAGGGATTCAGATCTGTTTGCACATCGCGCTCAAACATCTCAAAAGAGAGGATGAGCCGCGGATTCGCAGCGTGCATCAGGGGCAAAATCCTGCTTTGCAGATCGTGGATGATGGCGTTATCGTGATATTCTCCAAAGAAGATAACGTCATATTTGCCTAACTCTTTGGTAAGACGTTCCAAAGTGATTTCCTTGCCGTTTTTGCTGGCGATGATGGTGGCTGATTGGGCATTTAGCATTCCCATCATCAGGATCAGGGGTATTATTAATAATGTTCTCATCAATTTTTATTCCTCCAAACGATATAATAAGCCGCTTTGGTGCCTCCGTCCATCCAGATTTTCGCACAAGGCGGGCAGCTGGCTTTTCGGCAGGCAAAAGGTGGTCTCCACTTGCTCGTGAAACACTTTATCCACCACATTCCCGCCCAAACTGAGCACGAATCCTTCCACGCTTTCGCTCTCGCCATAGTCACATTTTACCCAGATGCGTGCCATGGGGATGGCGGGGCTGAGGGGGGCGTCTTTCAACGCCTCCTGGGTGCTCTGGAAATAGGCATCGATCAAGCCTCTTACGCCCAATTTTACCCCTCCATAATAGCGCGTAACCACCGCCACCACATTGGTGAGTCCGGCACTCATGAGGGCGTTGAAGATGGGCTTTCCGGCGGTGCCGGCGGGCTCTCCGGCGTCGTTGTAATGGGTGTTTTCCCTATCCCAGCCGGTTACCCATGCATAGCAATTGTGGGTGGCATCGGCAAATTGCTGGCTGCGCTCCTGCACCAGCCGGGCTGCCTCCGCGGCATCAGATGCGGGTGCTATCCAGGCGATAAAGCGGGAGCGGCGGATATTCAGTCTCGCCTCAATGGGCTGGGTGAGGGTATTCCAGTGGCTCATTTTACCTTGGGTAAATCCTTCCAACGCGTGGTATAAGCGGGGGAGAGGCGGGCGCGGCGCATCTGCCAATCGCGTTGGATGCCGCTGGATGCATAAAAGAGGGTGTCGCGTCCGCTCTGGCGGTTGATTTTATCCATGATGTCCATCAAAATCTTGCGTTTATCATCCAGATAATTGGTTTGCAAAAAGTTCAAAGGCACATCATCAGCGTGCACGATGTCGCTGATCATCACGCCAGCTTTTTTATATTGAAAGCCCGGTAGATACACTTCGTTGAGGAGGCTCAGGGCGCTCTTGATCAATTCCGGAGTGTAGGCGGTGGGCGGGGAAAGCTGGATCTGAAGGGAATTGCTGTATTGGGGACCGGATTTGAAGCGGTTGGTACTCAAAAAAACCATCAGATTGCCTGCCACTCCATCTTGCATCCTCAGCTTCTCCGCAGCGCGCGATACATAGGCGGAAACGGCTTCTGACAGCTCCTCGAGGCTTTCCACCTGCTTGCCAAAGGAACGTGAAACCACGATGCTTTTCTTGGGGCTGGGGGCATTATCCAGATCAATGGCAGCATAGCCGCGCAGCTCCAAAACCGTCTTGTGTCCCACCGAGGTCATATAGTGATCTATAAATCTATCATCGGCGTTACGCAAAGACCAGGCGTTGTCTATCCCGTTTTGGATCAAAAACTTGTTATATTGCCTGCCAATGCCCCACACGGTGCCCACGGGAGTTTTAAGTAGTGCCTTTTGGATGCGCTCTTCATCCGTCAGATCCAGCACGCCTCTGAAGGCGGGCACGCGCTTTGCCCAGTGATTGGCTATCTTGGCCAAGGTTTTGGAGGTGGAAATGCCCACGGAAACAGGGATGCCAGTCCACTGCTTCACCGTGCGGATGATCTGCCTGCCATACTCTTCCCAGCTTTTGGCCCTGATTCCGTTCAACAGCAAAAACGCCTCGTCTATGGAATAAATCTCCACTTCCGGAGCAAAGGACGCCAAGCTTGCCATCACACGGGCAGACATATCGCCATACAAGGCATAATTTGAGGAAAGCAGGGTGCCGCCGTGTTTGTGGATCAAACCTTCATACTTGAAACCGGGAGCGCCCATGGGGATGCCCAATGCCTTGATCTCATTGGAACGGGAAACGATGCAGCCATCATTATTGGAAAGCACAGCCACGGGTTTGCCCTCCAAAGAAGGGTCAAAGACGCGCTCGCAGGATACATAAAAGTTGTTGCAATCCACGAGGGCGATTGTTTCCGAATTGCTCAATCCATGATTATTCATCTTTTCCTCCAATGCAGCAGATTATGGGGGGCATCTTTTGTCAAGGCTTGCTTGCCCCTTACTTCCTTATTAGCCACCCTTGCCCCTCCTTTGTCTCGACAAGGGTGAGACAAGGGTGAGACAAGGGTGAGACAAGGGTGGTTAATGGGCAGGGACGAGGCGGTAAGTGGTAAGTGCTTGTATCCGCAAGCTTTAGTCGGGCGTTTCGCTGACTTTAGTCGGTTTTATTAATTATGACAACATTTCTATATTTACGATATCAAGCGGTCATAATGTCTCTCAACTATCACTTTGCTATCTTCAAAAAAAGTGGTAAGTGGCTGTATCCCCTGGCTTTAGCCGGGTGTTTCGCTGACTTCAGTCGGTTTTAATAATTAAGGTCATATGTCCATATATACAATGTCTCGCAGTCATAATGTCTCTTTCAACTCTTAAGACCGTTGAGCAATTTATGCTGCATTGAGTTGCTCAACGGTCTTGTGGTGAGTGATGGGTGAGTGGTGGACGGCATAGATTGACTGCTTTTCAAAGAAAGACGGCAATCCTGTATCTGTCTCTATAATAACACTTTCCAGAGGGGGAAGAAGTGGGCGCAAGAATCTGCTTGACAAAAAAAGCACCCCTCCAAAGGCTGGTTCTTAATCTTTTGAAAAAGAATAGTTGGGGCATTAGCTCAGCTGGGAGAGCGCATGACTGGCAGTCATGAGGTCAACGGTTCGATCCCGTTATGCTCCACCAACATTTCAGGCGGTTTGTCTAACTTGCATTTGGCAAAAATATGACAAACCGCCTTTTATTTATTTCCAGCATTCTCCATTCTAAGTCCATCCATTTGAAACTTACATCATGTAAAACTGACCGTTTGTTTTGGCTGTATTTCTCGTTGCCTTTTTTAATGGCGTCTTAACATCCGACTTAAAGGTACTGAAAGACAAAACTAAGTCAAGGTAGCTATTATCCAGCTACTCTCCTTCATTGCCAACTGGTGAAAAGAGCTCCGGATCGGTGGGAAACTATATCTTTCAGAAGCTATGGAGAAGGTCAGATAAAACCTGGAGAGTTTATTCAATTTTAGTGCAACTTGGCAAAGAATACTGCAAATTGTGCAGCGAAATCTGCAAACTGTCGCATCGTAGCGCATCCTTACTCATCCTTTCCAAGACTCTTTTAGGTAGTTTTTGACTGGGTATCTGCAAATTAGATCACCGAAAACTTCAAATTATGACAGGATATCTGCAAGTGAATGATCACAGCAATGGTTCTCAAATGGGGTACTCATAGGTTCCTCTTTATTTTGGGATTGACAGCTTGACATACTTTTCACGCTTGGTCAGCTGAGGATGAGATGAACACCGATAATGAAGAACTAAAGAAGCAACTCCAAGATGCGCTAAAGCGGATTAGTGTTCTGGAGGCAGAGAACTCCAGGCTGAGAGATTTGGCATCAAATGTTACTCATCCATCAGACTTGAATACTGAGTCCTCAAATCCAACTGAAAACTTTCAGAAGCATAGCAAAGAGAATTCACAATCAGTAAGTGCAAGCTCTTTTGATGCTACAATCAACAATCAATCCAGTCCAGAAAACAAGGTACAGCTCTTTCGCAGCTTATTTCAGGGAAGAGAAGACGTGTTTGCAATCAGATGGGTTGGCAAAAACAATAAGTCAGGCTACTCACCAGCTTGCTATAATGATTGGAAACACGATGTGTGTGGCAAGTATAAGAAAATCCCCTGCGCAAACTGTAAGAACAGAAAGTTTATCCCACTTGATGATAAACAGATCTACAGGCACCTGAGTGGTGAGATTATAGTTGGTATTTACCCCCTGCTGGAAGATGATACATGCAAGTTTCTGGCTATAGATTTTGATAAGATGGGATGGCGGGATGATGTGAGGGCATTGATCGATGTCTGCAATCAGTATCATGTTCCTAGCTATGTTGAGATATCCAGGTCAGGGAACGGTGCCCATGTTTGGTTCTTCTTTGATGAAAAGATATCAGCAGCCCAGGCACGCAGATTAGGAACAGTACTGCTTACAAATACTATGGAGAGTTATCACCAAATCGGCTTTGATTCATTTGACCGCATGTTTCCTAACCAAGATACTATGCCCAAAGGTGGGTTTGGAAATCTGATTGCCTTGCCCCTGCAAAAGAAAGTGCGCGAGAGTGGGCACAGTGAGTTTGTTGATCACCAGTTGAGTAGGATTGATGATCAATGGCGCTTCCTGGCACAAGTAGAAAGACTTAGTATGCAGAAGATCAATCAAATCCTTGCAGAACTCCCTAATGGTCATGGTTCTATGGGATTATCCCAGATCATTGCACCTGAAGTAGATGAAACCATGCCCTGGGAAGCAAAGCAAGCCCAACCTGAGTATTACAAAGATTTACCCTCTCAGATTCAAATAGTCCTAAGTAATATGATATACATTGAGAAAGCCGGACTTCCACAGAAGCTAATGTCCAATATCATCAGGGTTGCAGCCTTCCAGAATCCAGAATTTTACCGCGCTCAAGCCATGAGAATGCCAATCTACAATATACCCAGGATTATCAATCTATCATCAGAAACAGACGAATACCTTGTAATCCCGAGAGGGTGTTTGGACGATATCATAAAGCTCGTGTCAAATCTGGGCATTGAGCTGATCCAGAAGGATTTGAGATTCCCAGGAGCCCCCATCGATGCTGCTTTCATTGGTAAATTAAGTAGTGAACAACTCCTTGCCGGATCAGCGATGCTCAAGCACGATAATGGCATTCTCTCAGCTACTACGGCATTTGGCAAGACAGTAGTGGCAATCTGGATGATTGCACAAAGGCGGACCAATACTCTGGTCGTCGTACATCGCAGGCAGTTAATGAACCAATGGGTAGAGCGGCTGAAGTGTTTTCTGCAAGAACCGGAAATAGGACAAATCGGAGGAGGTATAGATAAAAGAACCAACAAGATCGATGTTGCCATTATTCAGAGTCTTACTCACAAACACGCAGTTAAAGATCTCGTTAAGGATTATGGCATGGTTATTGTAGATGAGTGTCACCATATTTCTGCCTTTAGCTTTGAAAAGGTTCTCAAATCTGTTAAGGCAAAGTACGTCTACGGGCTCACTGCCACTCCAATTCGCCAGGATGGTCATCACCCAATAGTCTTTATGCAATGCGCCCCTATCCGTTATAAAGTAGATGCCAAATCTCAAGTTCTGCTAAGGTCTTTCACTCACAAGGTTATAACTCGCCAAACCACCTTCTCAATGATAAAAACTAGCGAGGAAGCAGAGATCAAGATCACTGACATCTATAAGGCTTTAGTGGAGGACACTAAGCGAAATGATATGATCCTCGATGACATCATTGAGGCAATCGTAGCCGGTAAAAGCCCACTTGTCCTGACTGAGAGAACTGCTCACGTGGAGTTCTTTGCTCAGAAACTCGCAGGCTTCTCCAAGCACGTAATCGCATTACGGGGTGGCATGGGCAGGAAGCAGCTAAAAGCAGTAATGGATAAGCTACACTCCATACCTGATGAGGATGAGAGAGTGATTATAGCAACAGGAAAATACATTGGGGAGGGCTTTGATGACAGCAGACTGGACACCTTGTTCCTTACTATGCCCATATCTTGGAAAGGAGTATTGCAACAATATGCTGGCAGGCTGCATAGGGCTCATGATAACAAAACAGAAGTTGTGATCTACGATTATGTCGATATGAGCGAACCGATGCTTGCGAACATGTATAGAAAGCGATTGAAGGGATATGAGGGTATGGGGTATGCTATCAGCAGCAAGTAAGGTTATTATGGTTGGAATTGTGAGCCTACTCAGCCATCCAGCCATCTGGCAGGAAAAGTGGGTTACATAGCCAATGATTTTTCTTTCTGATGATTCCTAAAGCCCCGGAAGTATCTGTGATAATGTTTGGGAATGCGCTGATAATGTGAATTGTTGGTTCGTTTTCAATTGCATTCTTGAGTAATTCAAATCGCTTTATTATTGCTTCCCGATATGAATATAGTAGAGATCTGTCCTCAATAAGTAACAAATCCACTTTATCCGAATAAACCTTATTTCGCTTTGACTCTCTATTGCAGACAAGACGATAGATACCCATTGTTTTTCAGCATACCAGCCATACATTCCAGTACCTTGCAAAGAAGCTCCTTTCTTTACGAGGTTTTTCCGCATTTCTCCTTTTGAATTGATATATGAAGGGGAAGTTATCAAGACTGAGACATCGATCTTGATCCTTAATTGGTATGGAATAGAAGAATTTAGAATGAGACTAAGCTTGGCTGGATTCAAAGATATTAGTTACCAGATAGCTTATGGGAAAGATGAGGTGGGCATTGTTACCTTTGTTGCTTGCAAATAGGATTCTTTGATTGAACCTCCACCCTTACCTGTATACCATCCTATTTATTATCGCTTGATCTGTATCCCCTGGGCTTTAGCCGGGAGTTTCACCGACTTTAGTCGGCCTTAAGTTAGTGCATATCAGTTATATACACGAATTTATGAGATAGGCTTGAAGGAAATCTATGGTTCTACCGAAGCCTGATATCAAAAACTAAAAATGCCGTCTCTCCGAGACTCGTAACTTATTATTATCGTTGAAATTGACCTAAAATATCGTCTCTCCGAGACTCGGATGGGTATTGCATCATACTCTTTGGAATATCACATCTTGTTCCAGATTTGTCAGGGTCATTTCAAATCAATACTACCTAACCGAATGAGTCTCGGAGAGACGTCAGTTCAGGTCAAAATCAAGCGGGCGTCACCCGCCTTCCTTCGAGCGACAGCGAGCCTCGAGCGAAGCGAGTTCCCCAATAGGTGCGTCAGCACCTTTCTATTGCGCTAAACAGGTCTGAAATGCCGTTTCTCTGAGAGTCGTAACTTATACTTATAGCGAGAGTTGGCCTATAATGCCGTCTCTGGTGAGACTCAGGAGCGCACGCGATGCGTGCTTAGGGGAACAGTGGACAATGGACAGGAGCTCGTTTTGCGAGCAGAGGCCAGAGACCAGAGGCCAGAGGCCAGAGATTAGAGGCCAGAGGTTAGAGGCCAGAGGTTAGATTGTGGTGTCCTGAAAACTCCGGACTGAAAATAAGGAGAAAAAAGTGAAAGACACTGGCCCCAAGAAAGTTATTTATCGCTACAGTGAATCCTTCAAACAGATGGTAGTTTCCCAAATTGAAA
>Ga0172382_10005890_pt1 | contig 18059 bp, 14 predicted proteins | sample Leawel138RmetaG_FD_122245 | JGI IMG/M metagenome (GOLD analysis project Ga0172382, IMG submission 122245) | Leachate microbial communities from a municipal landfill in Southern Ontario, Canada - Leachate well 138R metaG | ecosystem: Engineered > Solid waste > Landfill > Unclassified | place...
CTCGCAAGCATCGTGATCTGGATCCTGCTCCAGAAACGCTCACCGCTGTCCACGCTGCTGTGGGTCATGACCCTGGCCTTGCTGCCCTATCTCGGGTATGCCGTTTATTACTTCTTTGGCCCGCAGCGGCTCAAACGCCAGCACTCCAAGCGCCTGCGCAGCCGCTTGAATCTGTCCGGCCTGGCCGACACCACGCGCGCCCGGCAGGCGCAGCTGGAATTTTCTCCCGCCACACTGCGCTTATCCACCTTGATCCGCAATACGGCGGGTGCCCCGCTCTCGGCCGCCGACGACGTGCGCCTGCTGTCCGGCGGCGGGGAGACCTATGACGCGTTTCTGGAAGCCATTGCCGACGCGCGGGACCACATTCACGTCGAGTTCTATATTTACGAACCGGACCAGACCGGCAAGTCGATCCGCGATGCCTTGATCGACCGCGCCCAGAAAGGCATCACGGTGCGTTTCCTGGTAGATGCGCTCGGCTCGGCGCGTCTGGGCAGAAAATTCCTGCAGCCCATGCGCGAGGCCGGGATTGAGGTCGGATTCTTCCACCGGGTCCGGATCGGGCGCCGCATCCGGCCCGTGACCAACTACCGCAACCACCGCAAGATCCTGATCTGCGACGGCCGGATCGGTTTTACCGGCGGCCTGAACATCACCGACGACGAAAACGAACGGATCAACCCCGACACGGCCTACCACGACGCCCACATTCGCATCGAGGGCGCGGCGGTCCGCTGGCTGCAATTGATTTTCCTTGAAGACTGGACCTACTCAACCGGCCAGCGCATCCGCCAGGAAGAAATGGACGCCTTGCTGCCCGAGCTTCCGCCCGGCCCATACAGCGTGCAGATTCTGAGTTCCGGCCCCGATGATCCGCGCGAGTCTATCCACCGCACCCAGGTTGCCGCCATTGAAGCCGCCCAGGAACGCGTCTGGCTGACAACCGCCTATTTCGTGCCGAGCGAACCCGCGCTGACCAGCCTGACCAATGCCGCGCTGAAGGGCCTGGACGTGCGTCTGCTGGTGCCTGCGCGCGGCGACTCGCGCGTGGTGACCGCGGCCGCCCGCTCTTACTTCGCCGAGTTGATGGAAGCAGGCGTCAAGGTCTGGGAGTTCCAGGACCGGATGCTGCACTCCAAGACCCTGTTGATCGACAACGATTATTCCTTCATTGGCACCGCCAACTTCGACAACCGCAGCTTTCGGTTGAATTACGAAGTGCAGGCCCTGCTCTACGGCCCCACCGTGGCCAAGCAGTTCGGACGGCAGTTTGAGCAGGACCAGAAACGCTCAATCCGCGTCAATCCAAAAAAGAAGGATCCCTGGTGGCGCCTGCTCGGCGATGCCGCCGCCCGGGTATTGTCACCCATTCTGTAGGAGCGAGCTCTGCTCGCGAACCGTTTATTGTGAAAAATTCGCGAGCAGAGCTCGCTCCCACAGCGCGGATGGCCGCGAATCAATGCAGATCCAGGCCGCTCTGGTAAGCCTCAACAAAAGCGTCAAAATCCATCTGCGGCGCTTGCTCCTGTTCCCGCATGGCTTCCAGCGATTGCTCGACTTCCGCCTGGAAGCTGGCCTGCTGCGCCGCTGACAATGCGGTGTCCCGCAAGGTCCGGGCATGCGCCTGGCTCAAGGCCAGGGTGTAGGCCTGCAAGCTCAGTCCGCTTTCCTTCAACGCGCTCAGGAAGCGCGCCGACGGCGTCAAGGCAACGTCTTCCACCTTATCGCGCTGCTGCGCCACACTGCTGGCGTAGGCCGTGCCGCCATAAGCCTGATCCAGGACCTGCGCGCACGCGCCAATGTCCGTCAGCAACTGCTCAGCCCATTGCCGCATCGGCAGCGCCACGCCTTGACGATTCAAGGTCAGGCCGGGCTCACGGCCCCGCTTGACCACCGTCATGAAGTTCTGCGCGCTTTCCGTGCAATGCCCGCCTTCCGCAAACAGGGGGCTGTCTTCAAGCATGCAATACAGCAGGAAGGCGTCCAGGAAGTGCGTGGTGCTGGCATTGATGCCAATCGGCGAGAACGGATCCACGTCCAGGCAACGCACCTCGACGTACTGAATGCCCCGCTCAGCCAGCGCATGCAGCGGGCGCTCGCCGCTGGCCGCGACCCGCTTGGGACGGATGCTTGAGTAGTATTCGTTTTCGATCTGCAGCACGTTCGCATTCAGTTGGAGCCATTCGCCATTGCGCTTGACGCCGATCTTTTCATAATCGGGCCAGGGCTGGCTGACCGCTTCATACAGGCGCAACACATAGGTGGTGAGATCGTTGTAGCAAGGCCGCAATCCGGACTGCACCTTGTTCTGGTAGCCCAGGTCGCTCATGCGCAGGCTGGTGGCGTACGGCAGGTACAGCGTGGTGGCGTCCAGCGCTTCCAGCGCATGCGGACGATCCGCCATGAAACTGCTGGCAATGGCGGGAGACGCGCCAAACAAATACATCAGCAGCCAGCTATAGCGATTGAAGTTGCGGATCAGGCTGACGTATTGCTGCGACTGCCGATCTTTCTGTTCCGAACATCCCTCCCCCTGGCCCAACGCGGCCAGCAGCGGTTCGGCAAACGAGAAATTGAAATGCAGGCCCGCAATGCACTGCATGGCCTTGCCGTAGCGATGCGCCAACCCCTGCCGGTACACCGCCTTCAGGCGGCCGATATTGGAGGTGCCGTAATAGCCGACCGGAATGTCGGTCTCGGCGGGCAGCTCACAGGGGACGGACTGCGTCCACAGCACTTCGTCGCCGAGCTTGTCATGCACGAAACGGTGGATATCCGTCAACTCCTGCAGCAGCGGCCCATGGTCGGCATGCGTGCCGGTGATCAGTTCAATCAAGGCTTCGGAAAAATCGGTCGTGATCCGGGGGTGCGTCAAGGCTGCGCCGAGGGCCGCCGGATGGGGCGTCAAGGCCAGGCGCCCGGATTGATCGACCCGCAGGCTTTCCCTTTCTATCCCATGCAAACTCCGTGTCAGCAAGTTGAGATGCTCAGGGCGGTTCAGCAAAAAGGCGAGGCGGCGATCAAGGGTGGCTGTCACGGAATTCCTTCAAGACATCAGGCGAAAGCACCTGGGTGGAGCACATTATAAAGAGCTTCTGCCGGAAAACGCGGAAGCGCCGCTCGGACGCTTCCGCGCCCGGGCTCAGTTCACCTTGCGCCGCTGGAGCAGCAAATTGAGCAGGATCGCGCCAAAGGTGGCGCAGCCAATACCGCCCAGGCTGAAGCCCCACAGGTTGACGGTGAAATCGCCCGCGCCCAGAATCAGCGTCACCGCGGCAATGATCAGGTTCCGGTTCTCGGAGAAATCGACCTTGTTCTCAACCCAGATCCGCGCCCCAGCCACCGTGATCAAACCAAACACGACAATCGATACACCGCCGATCACCGCCACCGGAATGGTCTGGATGACGGCGCCGAATTTCGGTGAAAAACCCAGCACGATCGCAAACAGCGCGGCAATCACGAACACCAGCGAAGAGTAAATCCGCGTGACAGCCATCACGCCGATGTTTTCCGCATAAGTGGTCAACCCCGTGCCGCCCGACGCGCCCGACACCACCGTGGCAATGCCGTCGCCCAGGAAAGCGCGCCCCATATAGGGATCGAGGTTGCGGCCGGTCATCGCGCCGACCGCCTTGATGTGCCCAAGGTTTTCCGCCACCAGGATGATCGCCACCGGCGCGATCAGCACCATGGCCTCCCAGCGGAAGACCGGTTGCTGGAAGGTGGGCAGTCCGAACCAGGCGGCCTCGGCCACGATGCCGAAATTGACCGGAACGCCGAGCCCGAGGCCATTGGTCAGCACGGCGTAAATCAGATAGGCGATGATCAGACCGACCAGGATCAACAAGCGCTGCACCATGCCGCGCGACCAGACCGCCACGCCGCCCACGCACAGAACGGTCAGCAGCGCCATCCAGGCATCGAAGGTATTCGCGGTGGCGCTTTTGACCGCCACCGGCGCGAGGTTCAGACCAATCACGGCCACCACCGCGCCCGTGACGACCGGCGGCATCAGCCGATCGATCCAGCCGGAGCCGGTCCACATGACGATCAGGCCGATCAAGGCATAGACCACGCCGCAGGCGATAATGCCGCCCAGCGCGACGGGAATGTTGAGATTGGCCCCGACGCCGCCATAGCCGGTGACAGCGATGACCAGGCCGATGAAGGCGAAACTGGAGCCGAGGTAGCTCGGCACCCGCCCCCCCACCACCAGAAAGAACAACAGCGTGCCGATACCCGACATGAAAATAGCCAGGTTCGGATCAAAGCCCATCAGCAACGGCGCCAGCACCGTTGCGCCGAACATGGCCACCACGTGCTGAATGCCCATTGCCATCATGGCAGGCCAGGGCAGACGCTCGTCCGGCGCCACCACTTCGCCCGCCTCCGTGCGTGCTTTCAAGCGCCACTTCGGAAAGTAGCTTTCGGACATGGTTATTCTCCCTTTACCTATACCGGTGGATGAAATAAAACTTGCGCAAGTGTACGGAGAGCTGCACAGAACTGCCAGTGCTCTTTACACTGATGGGGATGCCGTAAACTTTTATTTTCTGAACGGACCGCCGCCGCTGCCATGTCTACTTCCGACTCCGCTCCCAACCCCGCCCTGCTCGCGCTGGCCAACAAACTGTTTGACCTGGCCAGACAAGGCGATACCGCCGCGCTCGAGCCTTATCTGCGCGCTGGCGCACCCGCTGACCTGACCAATGACAATGGCGACAGCCTGATCATGCTGGCCAGCTATCACGGCCATGCCGACACCGTGCGCAGCTTGCTGCGCCATCAGGCCGACCCAAACCGCGTCAACGACAAAGGACAAACGCCGCTGGCCGCCGCGATCTTCAAGGAGCACGATGAGATCATCGAGGCGCTGCTGGAAGCGGGCGCCAGCCCCTTGCTAGGCAAGCCCAACGCCCTTGACTGCGCGCGGCTGTTTGGACGCGAGAACTGGGAGGCCCGCCTGCAGGAACAGACGCCCAGGCATTAATGGCGGTAGTCGCTCGGCACCACGCCCGCCCACGCCTTGAAAGCGCGCGAAAAGCTTTTGTCGGAGTCATATCCCACCAGATGCGCAATTTCGCCAATGCGATAGCCGTCATGCCGCAGATAGTGGGCGGCCATCTCCATTCGATAGCGCATCAGGAAAGCCATCGGCGACGCCCCGGTGGTGGCCTGAAAACGCTCGCTGAAACGCGCGCGCGACAGTCCCACCGCCGCCGCCAGCGTCTCCAGCCGCCAGGCCCGCTCCGGATAACGATGCATCAACAAAATAGCTTGTGAAACCTTGGCATCGCTCAAGCCTTTGAGCCATTGCTGCTGTTTTGCGTCGTCGGTCTCCAGCCAGCCCCGGACCAGATAGGTCAGCAGCAGGTCCACGCCGCGCGCCACCGAAATGCGCCACCCTGGCTCATGATTGACCGACTCCGCGATCAGCATCTCCAGCGTTGACACCAGCGACGACACATCGCTGACCTCGGTGGCGGACAAATGAATCAGCGGCGGCAGAATCTGCAATAAGGTATTTTTCTGGCGCGGCCCATACGAGACAATGGCGGTAAAGAGCTTGGTCAACGGCCCCGATTCCCCCATTGACACCACCAGGGGCCGCTCGCCCCGTTCACGCATGCCGGTCTTGGCCACCCAGTCTCCCAGGTGCACGGCGGGCAGATCGAGCCGGGTGGCGATCCAGTGCGGATCGCCTTGCGGCAGGAACACCACGTCGCCGGACGATACGTTGACCGGACTCCGCCCTTGCAAGACGATTTGGTACGGTGCCCCGGTGCTTACCCGCACCACAGGCCCCTCCATTTGCTGCGCATAAAAGCACCAATCACCCCGCAGGCTGAAGGTGCCCGTATTCGCGTCTTGCGCCTGATAATGACTGAGTACTTCACTGAGCAGATCCACCGGCTCTCCTTTCTTCGGGTTAGTACCAGGCGTCGGGCCAAACACGGCCACCCCGAGCCTGGGGGAAACCCTCAATCAGACGATTTGGGAGTTTAATCATACGTCATGAGGTACAGGCAAAGCGCATTTGCCCCGAGAATGACTTCGTTACGCAACATTGACGAGTACCCCATCATGACCCATTTGTTTTCCAAAACCGCGCTGGCTGGCGCGCTGGCATTGCTTGCCGCGGGCTCCGCATTCGCCCAGGCGGACGCCGCGTCGTTTCCCAACAAGATGGTCACCATCGTCGTCGGCTATCCTCCCGGCGGCGGCCCTGACCTGAGCGCCCGCCTTTACGCTGAAAAACTCTCGAAACGCTGGGGCCAGAGCGTCGTCGTCGAAAACCGCGCCGGTGTGTCCGGCATGATTGGCGCCAGCCACGTCGCACGCGCTAACGCGGACGGCCACACCCTGCTGATTGCCCCGAACACCTTCGTCTCCGCGCCGCTGTTCCTGCCCAAGGATTCGATCCGCGTCTACGCCGAAAAGGATTTCAAACCCGTCTTCGCACCGTCCAAGGGCGCGATGATCATGCTCGCCCATCCCAGCCTGGGCCTGAAGAACGCCAAAGACCTGGTCGAGCATCTGAAGAAGACCCCCAATGAAGCCTACGCCTCGCCGGGCGTCGGCTCGCCGATGCACATCGCCGGTGAACTGTTCAAACAATCCGCGGGCGTCAATATGATGCACGTGCCGTACAAAGGCGTGGCCCCGGCCATTGCCGACGTACTGGGCGGCCACGTCAAGATCACCTACTCCAGCACCGGCGCCGTGGCCTCGCACATCCAGAGCGGCACCTTGATCCCGCTGGGCGTCGCGGAGGAAGAACGTTCGGCCTTGACGCCGGATATCCCGACGCTGAAGGAGCAGGGCTTTGAGAACGCCAGCACCGGCGCCTGGTATGGCGTGTATGCACCGAAAAACACGCCGGATGCCATCGTCAACAAGCTGAACGAAGACTTCAACGCCATCCTGAAGGATCCGGACACCCTGGCCAAACTGAAAACCCTGTGGGAACAGCCGGTCGGCGGCCCGCCCAGCGTGCTGGCCGAACAGGTCAAGGCCGAGTACGAGCGCTACTACACCGTGGCCAAACGTCTGAATCTTCTCGAAGAATAGGAAGGGCCCCCACGCTGCGCCTTCGGCTTGCTGCCCCCCAGGGAAGCTGTTTCGCCTTGGGGCGGCCCGGCGGCGAAACGTGCCCCCACGCTGCGCCTTCGGCGTGCGTCCACCTCTTTACCATCAATCCCTCCGAAGCGATCAACGTCCTGTTGGTCGCTTCGTTCGTTATGGGCGCCCGCTTACGGGATGTGGGGGTATTCGCACGCGCTCCTCCCGCAGCGTTTACAATCGGGGGTTTCTGAATACTGTCTGACAGGTGCCTCATGACTCGAATGGTTCAATGCGTCAAACTCAAGCGCGAGGCGCAAGGCCTTGATTTCCCGCCCTATCCGGGCGAGCTGGGTACGCGTATCTGGCAAAGCGTCTCCAAAGAAGCGTGGGAAAGCTGGATGCAAACCCAAACCCGCCTGGTTAATGAAAACCGCCTCAACCTGGCGGATGCCCGCGCACGCAAATACCTTGCCCAGCAAATGGAAAAGTTTTTGTTCGAAGACGCCAACGTCGAAGCGCACGGCTTCGTGCCGCCCTCGGCCTGAGTGACCGGCTGGCGCGGGTCCGGCCATGCCGCCCCGCCCGGCCTTTCCGGAAGCCTTGCGGTTGACCGGGGCCCCTGCTATCTGGCGCCCCCCTCGGTCAGCGCCCGGCGGCAGCGCCTGCGCTGACACCCCTACCCTGACGCCCATGACCGCTACGTCCGCCTCCTCCTTTTTTGCCCTGATCCTGCAATCCTGGCGCGCCTTTCGCCGCGACTGGCGAGCGGGCGAGCTGCGCTTGCTGACCTTGGCGCTGATGGTTGCGGTGGCCTCCATCACCAGTGTCGGCTTTCTGTCCGACCGCATTGGACGGGCCATGGAACGCGACGCTGCCATGCTGCTCGGCGGCGATCTGGTGGTACGTGCCGATACGCCCATCCCCGACGCGTGGCAGCAGGAGGCCCGCGCCAACGGCCTGCAAGCCTCTCACAACATCCAGTTTCCCTCCATGGCCTTCGCCCCCGGCGAGGCAGGCGGCACGCCGCAACTGGTCGCCGTCAAAGCGGTTGACGCCAGCTATCCCTTGCGGGGCAGCCTGCTGATCGGCCAACGCGCCGACGCCCCCGGCACCGCCGTCACGCGAGCCCCCGAGCCCGGTACCGTCTGGATCGAACCGCAGCTGGCGCAGTTGCTGCAACGGCAAGTGGGCGACTCGCTCCAGTTGGGCGACGCGCTGTTGAAGATCGGCGCCTTGCTGCTGCTGGAGCCGGACCGGGGCATGAACTTCGTCAACCTGGCACCGCGCGTCCTGCTGCGGACCGAGGATCTGGATAAAACGGGGTTGATCACCTTTGGCAGCCGCGTCAGCTACCGCTGGCTGCTGGCGGGTGATGCCCCCACCGTCAACCGCTTCCAGCAATGGCTGGAGCGCCACCTCGAACGCGGCCAGCGGCTGGAAACGCTGGACGCCGGCCGCCCCGAGCTGCAACGCACCCTGGATCGCGCCAAGCAGTTCCTGTCCCTGGTGGCGCTGCTCGCCGCGCTGATCGCCGCCGTGGCGGTGGCCTTGGCGGCGCGGCGCTTTACCGCCCGGCACCTGGATGGCGTGGCCACCATGCGCTGCCTCGGCGTCAAACAAGCCACCATCACCCGCTTGTTCATGCTCGAATTCATCTGGATAGCGCTGATTGCCGCCGCGCTCGGCAGCCTGATCGGCCTCGTCACGCATTGGGGGCTGCTCTCGCTGCTCGGCCAGTTGGTGGGGCAGGAACTTCCCGCTCCGTCCTGGCTACCCGCCTGGCAAGGCTTCCTGGCGGGCGTCTGGCTCTTGTTGGGCTTTGCCCTGCCGCCGCTACTGCCCTTGCGCAAGGTGTCGCCGGTGCGCGTGCTGCGCCGCGACCTCCCGGTCAAGGCCAGCGGTGCGCCGCTGGCCTATGCCTTCGGCGCGCTCGGCTTTGCCGCCCTGCTGGTCTGGTTTGCCAATGACCTCCGGCTCGGCACCGTGATTGCAGGCGGCTTTTTCCTCGGATTCCTGCTGTTTGCCGCCGTTGCCGCGCTCTTGATACGCGGCCTGCAACCGTTGCGCCAGTGGCAGAGCCAGCGCATTGCCGTCAAATTTGCGCTGGCGGGCCTGTCGCGCCGCCAAGGCGCCACCATTGCTCAAATCTGCGCCCTGTCCATCGGCCTGATGGCCTTGCTGCTGCTGACCATCACCCAAACCGACCTGGTGGACGGCTGGCGCAAGGCGGCGCCGCCGGACGCGCCGAACCGCTTCATCCTCAATATCCAGCCGGATCAGCGCGCCGACGTGGCCGCACGCCTGCAAGCCGCGCAGCTCGACGCCGAACTCTACCCGATGATTCGCGGACGCCTGCTCGCCATCAACGGCCACGCCGTCCAGCTCACCGACTACGACGACGATCGGGCGCGCCGCCTGGTGGACCGCGAGTTCAATCTGTCCTATCGCGCCATGCTGCCGGAACACAACCGCATCGCAGCGGGACAGTGGTTCCAGTCCAGTCAGGAAGTCTCCCTGGAAACCGGTATTGCCGAGACGCTCGGCCTGCAACTCGGCGACGTGCTGCGCTATGACATTGCCGGTGTTCAACGCGACTTCACCCTGACCAGCCTGCGCGCGCTGGACTGGGATTCGATGCGAGTCAACTTCTTTGCCCTCATGCCGCCGGAGGCGCTGGATGATTTGCCGCAAAGCTTCATCACGTCTTTCCATCTGCCCGCCACGCAGGCTGGCCTGCCCGCCGAGCTGGTGCGTGACTATCCGAACCTGACGGTGGTGGACACCAGCAGTCTGCTCAGGCAGGTCCAGGGCCTGCTTGGCCAGGCCATCGCCGCGGTCCAGCTGTTGTTCGGCTTCACTTTGCTGGCGGGTTGCCTGGTCTTGTATGCCGCGTTGCTATCCAGCCGTGATGAACGCATCCACGAATCCGCCTTGCTGCGTGCGCTCGGCGCCACCCAGGGGCAGTTGGCGCAAGCGCAGCGCATCGAGCTGAGCCTGATCGGCGCGCTGGCGGGCCTGCTGGCCGCGCTCGGCGCCACGGCGGTCTCGATGGTGCTGGCCAGCACGGTCTTCCACTTCTCGCTGTCGCCGAATCCGCTGACCTTTGTCGCGGGCATTGCGGCGGGCGTGCTGTGCGCGTGGCTGGGCGGCTGGTTCGGCCTGCGCGGCGTGCTCAAGCAGCCGCCGCTGAGCAGCCTGAGAAATGTCTGATCTGTTGAAAGGAGCGCCATGAGCACCTCGTCTTCCCTCGACCCGTCAACGGAAAGCACGGAACCCGCGCCCACGCCTTTTGAGCAGTTGGGCGGCGAAGCCCGCGTCCGCGAACTCGTTGATCGCTTTTACGACCTGATGGACCTGGAGGATGACCTCCAGGCCTTGCGCGCCACGCATGGCGAGACGCTGGATAGTGCCCGGCAGAAACTGTTCTGGTTTTTGTGCGGCTGGCTGGGCGGTCCCAACCATTATGTGGAACGCTTTGGACACCCGCGGCTCCGGATGCGCCACCTGCCGTTCTCGATTGGCGACCTCGAGCGGGACCAATGGGTGACCTGCATGGGACGCGCAATGCAGGACATTGCCGTGCCTGAAGCCTTGCAGGATCGGCTGCTCGCCTCGTTCTACAACACCGCGGATTGGATGCGCAATCGTGCTTGACGGCTTGACGTGGCTGCTGGGCCTGAGCGCCGTGGCGTCCGTGCTCGCCGCGGGGTTTGCGCTGCTGGCCTGGCGGCGCGCCGCGGATCAGGCAGCGGCCTCCGAACTCGCCCGCCAGGCGTTGCAACAGGCTTTACGGGATCTGCGCAGTGAACTTCAGCAGACCATTCATCAAAGCGTGCAAACCCAATCCGACGCGCAGGACCGCCTGGCCTTGAACCTGACCCGCCAGCTGCACGAACTGACCGCGCTGAACGACCGGCGCCAGCATGAACTGCGCGCCACCGTGGACCAGCGGCTGCGCGAACTGCACACGGACAATGCGCAAAGGCTGGAGGCCATGCGCATGACGGTCGATGAAAAGCTGCACGCCACGCTTGAACAACGGCTGGGCGAATCCTTCAAGCTGGTCTCGGACCGGCTGGAGGCGGTGCACCAGGGGCTTGGCGACATGCAGCGCCTGGCCGCCGGGGTCGGGGACTTGCAGCGGGTGCTGACCAACGTGAAGGTACGCGGCACCTGGGGTGAAGTACAACTCGGCATGCTGCTGGAACAGGTACTGAGCCCGACGCAATACCAGAGCAATGTCAAGACCAACCCGCTGTCCGACGAATTGGTTGAGTTTGCCATCCGGCTGCCGGGTCAGGCTTCGGACCAACCGGTCTGGCTGCCCATCGACGCCAAGTTTCCCAAGGAAGATTACGAGCGCCTGCTTGACGCGCAGGACCGGGCGGACGCCGACGCGGTCAAGCAAGCGGGACACCAGCTTGCGCGCAGCATTGAGCTGGAGGCCAAGCGCATTGCCAGCAAATATATCTCGCCGCCGTCCACCACGGACTTCGCACTGATGTTCCTGCCTTCCGAAGGCTTGTACGCCGAGGTCCTGCGCCGCCCCGGCCTGCTGGACCGCTTGCAGGCGCTGCGCATCAATATTGCCGGACCGAGCAGCCTGGCCGCGCTGTTGAACAGCTTGCAAATGGGGTTCCGCACGCTGGCCATCGAGCAGCGCTCTTCCGAAGTCTGGAAAGTGCTGGGCGTGGTCAAGTCCGAGTTCAACAAGTTTGGCGCCTCGCTCGCCAGCGTCAAGAAAACACTGGAAACCGCGTCCAATAAACTCGGCCAGACCGAGCAGCGCACCCGCGTCATGTTGCGCAATCTGCAACAGGTCGAAGCCCTGCCCGCCGAGGGCGAACCCGGCCTGCTGACGGATATGCCACCGGACGACTCGGACGAGCCCACGCCGCCCGCCGCTTGAGCACCTGAAATGCTACATTGGGCACTCTTTGAACTTTCTTGATTTATTGCCCCATGCTCTCCCAACAGGAACTCAAGCAGCTTGCCGCCGACGCCGCACTGGAACTGGTTGATGAAGTGGCCGCGCCAGACGTCGTGATCGGCGTTGGCACGGGTTCAACCGCTGATTTATTCATTGACGGCCTGGCGCGCTTTGCCGGACGCTTGCGCGGCACGGTTGCCAGTTCCGAACGCAGCGCCCAACGCCTGGCCTCGCACGGCCTGCCGGTGCTGGATCTGAACAGCGTCACCCACATGCCGCTCTATATTGACGGCGCGGATGAAATCGACGCCAGCCTGGCCATGATCAAAGGCGGCGGCGGCGCGCTGACCCGGGAAAAAATCGTGGCCTCGGTGGCTGAACGCTTCATCTGCATTGCCGATGAAAGCAAGCTGGTGGAGGTCATGGGCACCTTCCCGCTGCCGCTGGAAGTCATCCCGATGGCGCGCGAAAGCGTCGCCCGCCAGTTTGCCGAGCTGGGCGGACAGGCCAAATGGCGCGAAGGCTTCATCACGGACAATGGCAACATCATTCTTGACGTGCATGGCCTGAGCATTGACCGGCCCCGTGAACTGGAGCAATGGGCCAACGCCATTCCCGGCGTGGTGACTTGCGGACTGTTTGCGCTCAAAGGCGCCGACGTCGCGTTGCTGGCCACGCAACAAGGCATCAACCGCCTGGAGCGTCCCCTCGCGGTCTGACAAACATTTGTCATATTGCAATGGTAGGATAGGCCATTTGCTCGGCAGCGTGCCCGACTCCCCATAACCCGTTGGTACAGAGGTTTGAATGAACGAACATACCCACAAACAATACGACGCCGAACTTGAAATGGTCCGTTCGCGTTTCCTTGAAATGGGTGGCCTGGTTGAGGCGCAGATCATGGGAGCCATCGACGGCCTGGCAAATGGTGATTTGCTGGCCCTTGAGCGCGTCATTGAAAAAGATGCCGAAATCAACCGCTTCGAAGTGGATCTGGATGAAGCCTGCAGCCAGATCCTGGTGCGCCGCCAACCCACCGCCGGTGACCTGCGCATGCTGTTCACCGTCATCAAGATGATCACTGACATGGAACGCGCCGGCGACGAAGCGGAAAAAATCGCCCGCATGGCCAAGCTGATCCATGAAGCGGGCCGCATGAACATGCCGTCGGTCGAGCTGTGGCACATGGCAAGCAGCGTCGTTTCCATGCTGCGCAAGGCCCTGGACGCCTTTGCCCGCCTGGACGCCCAGGCCGCCGCGCAGGTCGTTCGCCAGGACAAGAAGGTGGATGCCGAATGGCAGGGCGTATTGCGCCAGCTGATCACCTACATGATCGAAGATCCGCGCAAGATCACCCGTTCCATTGAGCTGCTGTTCATCGCCAAGGCGCTTGAGCGCATTGGCGACCACGCCAAGAACATGTGCGAACTGCTGGTCTACATGATCAAGGGCGAAGACGTCCGCCACACTGACGTGGAGAACGTCGAAAAAGAAGCGTCCAGCAACTGATTGCCGCAGACGCAAAAAAGCCTGGGTTAAACCCAGGCTTTTTTGTTGCTGTAGGAGTGAGCGAATGCTCGCGAATGCCCACAAAAAACCGGCTCGCGAGCATTCGCTTGCTCCTACAAAAGAACCTTTGGCACCCCACAGAAGAAGCTCGGCGATTCAGGACACCGCGGATCTGGCTTTGCCAGTCCGCCGGTGTCGCCCCTTAAGGGGCGTGCGAAGCACGTAGGGGTGGGCCCTTTTTACTCAGCCGCAGGCGCTTCTGTCAACAAGGCTTTCATTGACAGACGCAGACGGCCTTTGTCATCGGCTTCGATCACTTTGATCCGCACCACCTGACCCACTTTCAACACGTCGTTGATGTTGGCGATGCGCTGGTTGGCGATCTCGGAGATGTGCAGCAGACCGTCGCGGCCCGGCAGGACCTGAACGATGGCGCCGAAGTCCAGCAGACGCAGAATCGTGCCTTCATAGACCTGACCCACTTCCACGTCGGCGGTCAGCTCGGTGATGCGGCGCTGCGCTTCTTTGGCACGATCCAGATCCGCGCTGGAAATCACGATCGAACCGTCATCCGAGATGTCGATCTGCGTACCGGTTTCTTCGGTCAGCGCACGGATCGTGGCGCCGCCCTTGCCGATCACGTCACGGATCTTCTCGGGGTTGATCTTCATCGACAGCATGCGCGGTGCGAAGGCGGACAGCTCGCCGCGCGAACCGTCAATGGCTTCACGCATTTTGTCGAGGATGTGCAGACGGCCTTCGCGCGCTTGCGCCAGCGCCACCTGCATGATTTCCTTGGTGATGCCTTGGATCTTGATGTCCATCTGCAGCGCGGTGATGCCGTTGACCGTACCCGCCACTTTGAAGTCCATGTCGCCCAGGTGATCTTCATCGCCGAGGATGTCGGTCAGCACAGCAAACTTGTTGTCGTCCTTGATCAGGCCCATGGCCACACCGGCCACGTGGTCCTTGACCGGCACGCCCGCATCCATCATGGCCAGCGAACCGCCGCACACCGAGGCCATCGACGACGAGCCGTTGGATTCCGTGACTTCAGACACGACACGGATGGTGTACTGGAACTCTTCCTGCGTCGGCAGCAAGGCGGTCAGCGCGCGTTTTGCCAGACGGCCGTGGCCGATCTCGCGGCGTTTCGGCGAGCCGACCCGGCCGGTTTCACCGGTGGCGAACGGCGGCATGTTGTAGTGCAGCATGAAACGGTCGCGGTACTCGCCCATCAGCGAATCGATGATCTGCTCATCCTGCTTGGTGCCCAGGGTGGCAATCACCAAGGCCTGCGTTTCACCACGCGTGAACAAGGCGCTGCCGTGGGTGCGCGGCAGCACGCCCAGGCGGATCTCGATCGGACGCACGGTGCGGGTGTCGCGGCCATCAATGCGCGGCTCGCCGTTCAGGACCTGGGTCCGGACGATTTCCGACTCGAAATCGAACAGGATGTTGTCCACTTCGATCGCATTGGGCGCGTCGGTCTGGTCAAGCTCGGCCTGCGCCTTCAAGGCGGCCTGAACCGCGGCATGCACCTCACGGACCTGGGCCGTGCGGGTCTGCTTCTCACGGATCTGGTAGGCGGCCTGCAAGCCTGCGTAGCCAGCATTGCGGACCCGCTCGATCAGCGGCTCATTTTTGGGCGCGGCGGCCCAGTCCCAAGCGGGTTTGCCCGCTTCGCGGACCAGCTCGTTGATGACGTTGATGACGGTTTGCTGCTGCTCATGGCCGAACACCACGCCGCCCAGCATCACTTCTTCGCTGAGCTGCTGGGCTTCGGACTCGACCATCAGCACGGCTTCGGCGGTACCGGCCACGACCAGATCCATCTGCGAGCTTTCCAGCTGCGAGGAGGTCGGGTTCAGCACGTATTCGCCATTGATGTAGCCAACGCGCGCGGCGCCAATCGGGCCATTGAACGGAAGACCCGAAATGGCCAGCGCGGCGGAAGCGCCGATCATGGCGGCGATGTCGGGATCGATCTCGGGATTAACCGACACCGTGTGGATCACCACGTGCACGTCGTTGTAATACCCTTCCGGGAACAACGGACGCAGCGGACGGTCGATCAGGCGCGAGGTCAGGGTTTCTTTTTCCGAAGGCCGACCTTCGCGCTTGAAGAAACCGCCCGGAATGCGGCCTGCCGCATAGACTTTCTCAATGTAGTCAACGGTCAGCGGGAAGAAGTCCTGGCCCGGCTTGGACTTTTTTGCGCCGACGACCGTGGCCAACACCACGGTGTCTTCAATGGAGACCAGCACGGCGCCAGACGCCTGGCGAGCGATCTCACCCGTTTCAAGCGTGACGGTGTGTTGACCGTATTGGAAGGTTTTTGTGAATTTATTGAACATAAAAGGCGTCCTGTTCGGTTGCCCCTCTGATGCGAAAATGCCTGTGACAGGCAACCCTGACACAGGCACTCTCCAGGCTCAGAGGGCTGGTTTTCTCGTACCGGAGCCGCCCCACGCAAACGCGGGAAAGCTCCAGTCACTGGCGGCGGCGCCTCGTGCCATGGCATCAACCATGAAACACGGGCTGCCGAGCCCTTGCAAAATCACTTGCGCAGTCCGAGCTTCTCGATCAAGGCACGATAGGCATCCGCATCACGGCCTTTCAGATAGTCCAGCAGCTTGCGACGGCGGCTGACCATGCGCAGCAGGCCGCGGCGCGAGTGATGATCTTTGGTGTGGGCTTTGAAGTGGCCGGTCAGCTCATTGATACGTGCGGTCAGCAGAGCGACTTGGACCTCGGGCGAACCGGTGTCACCGGCAGCGCGTTGAAACTCGGCAACAATACCGGCTTTATTGATTTCTGATACAGACATATTCCTCTCCAGACTTGCGACAGGGCCGAGGTGCCCTGACGTGAGTAGTGATGGTGATTCGTAATTGAATAAAAAACGCCTGAGAACCAGGCGGCAGACAAGTATAGCGCACTTGCCTTGAAGTACCGAAGCAATTCTGTGCTTCTGTGGCAAGCACCGCAATACAAACGGAACCGGGGGCCCTACAATACATACGTGGAGAGGGGGAGAGAGCCCCCACGCTGCGCCTTCGGCTTGCTGCCCCCCGAGGGGGCTGTTTCACCTTGGGGCGGCCCGGCGGTGAAACGTGCCCCCACACTGCGCCTTCGCGCTTGCAACCAGATTCCTTGCGGAGAGACTTTATGCCTTCCCTGACCCGATCTTCCGTACTCAAAACAGGCCTGGCCGGGGTTTTCCTGAGCCTGCTTGCCGCCTGTGCCGGTCCTTCGTCCATTCAGCTTGGCACGCCGGTCCAGCAAGTGCTCACGCAGCAAGGCCAGGCCACGCTGGACTACCCGCGCCCCGGCGGCGGGCAGCGCTTCATCTGGAGCGGCCAGCCCATGGGCCAATTCACCTGGATCACCGATACCGACGCGCAAGGCCTCGTGATCGATAACTTCCAGGCGCTGACCTCCGAGCGCTTCACGCAACTGGACCACGGCGAGTGGGACAGTAACCGGGTCATGTTCGAGTTTGGCCCGCCCGCCGAGATTTCACGCGTCGGCTTGCGCGGCGAACACATCGTCTGGTCCTACCGTTTCCGGGAGCAAGGCGTCTGGAACTCCTTGATGCACGTGCACTTTGACCACCAAGGCAAGCTGACGAAATACTATCCCGGCCCGGACCCGCTGTGGGACCCGCGCGAACGCCTCGGGCTCTGAGCACCCGTTCCCCATGCGCCTGCTTCACACCTCTGACTGGCACCTGGGCCAGTCGCTGCATCAGTTCGACCGCACGGCCGAGCATCAACACTTTCTGCGCTGGCTGGTGGAGACCCTGGACCAGCAGCGCATCGACGTCCTGCTGGTGGCGGGCGACATTTTTGACAACGCCAACCCCTCCACCAGCGCCCAGGCGCTGCTCAACCAGTTCCTGACCGAAGCCCGACGCCGCGTCCCCCACCTGCAGATCGTGCTCACCGCCGGCAACCATGATTCGCCGGGCCGACTCGATGCCCTCAGCCCCTTGCTGAACTGGATCGACGCCACAGTAGTGGGCAGCCTGCCTTATGGCAAAACGGGCCATGATTGGTCGCGCTGCGTCCTGCCCTTGCGCAACCGCCAAGGCGACCCCGCCGCCTGGTGCATCGCACTCCCTTTTTTGCGTCCCACCGACCTGCCCGCGCAGCCCCAGACTGAGCAGCCCTATCTGGAAGGCATGCAGCGCATCTACCAGGAGGCCATTGCCCATGCGCGCGCGCAGGCGGCCCCCGGACAGGCGCTGATTGCCATGGGCCACTGCCATGTCCGCGGCGGACAAACCTCGGAACACTCGGAGCGGAACTTGCTGATCGGCGGCGCCGAAGCCTTGCCCGCCTCACTGTTTCCCGCCGACCTGGCCTATGTGGCGCTGGGCCATCTGCACCTGGCCCAGCAACTGGACCAGAATCCCACCCGCCGCTATAGCGGCAGCCCGCTGCCGCTGTCGTTTGCCGAAACCCATTATCCGCATCAGGTGGTCTGCATCGAGCTCGACGGCGCCAACGTCAAATCCATCGACACCCTTGCCGTGCCGCGCCAC
>Ga0172382_10005892_pt1 | contig 18058 bp, 17 predicted proteins | sample Leawel138RmetaG_FD_122245 | JGI IMG/M metagenome (GOLD analysis project Ga0172382, IMG submission 122245) | Leachate microbial communities from a municipal landfill in Southern Ontario, Canada - Leachate well 138R metaG | ecosystem: Engineered > Solid waste > Landfill > Unclassified | place...
AATGACAAGGTTTTATTGGGTAGAGTTTTGGAGGTACGTGATTCTTATACAAAAGTTAGGTTAGTTTCTGCTAATAAGGCCATCTCGGTTTTGATTGGTAAAGAAAATTTGCCGGCTGAAGCCACTGGTTTGGGTAGTGGTAATTTTTCTATTACCTTACCAAAGGGGGCCGAAATAAAAAAAGGAGACGCGGTAATTGCTCCTGAATATGGGGGTTACTTGTTGGGGTTGGTAGATGTTATAAAAAAGACGAATGCTGATCCTTTCCAAACAATTCTTTTTAATGCGCCGATAAACATTTTTCAAGTTAAGTGGGTAGAAATCTATGCTGTTTAGATTTGGTGCCTCTTTTATTTTAATTGTTTCCGCTATTTTTTTTCCTTGGTGGTTAAACTTGATTTTACTCTTAATTTTTATCTTCAGTTTTCACAATTTTTATGAAGCAGTGATTGGTGCTATTTTATTTGATATCTTGCGTTACCAATCAGAAACCATTTGGCCAGCAATGCTTGTCACAGTCGGCATAATTTTGTTGGTTTATTTAAGCGAAATTGTGAAGCAACAGATTGTTTTCTATCACTAATCGGTTATTATTTAGATATGTTTTATCGTTCACGTCTTAAATCAAAAGAGCTTAATCCTGATGAGATTTTTCTTGATTCAAGTAATTTGCCAGAGTTTGATAATCAACAGTTTGAAGGCCGTTTAGAAAAGGCGATTAGCCGAAAGACCATTCTCTTTTTTCTTTTGGTTTGTTTGGGCATTTTTGCTATTTTCGCTTTAAGGACTGGTTATCTTCAATTGGCCAAGGGTGAATATTATGCGAACAGAAGTTTAAACAACACCTTAAATTTACTTACAATTTTTCCCGATCGTGGAAATATTTATGATCGAAACGGTGAAGAGTTGGCTTGGAATGATAAGGGGCGAAAATATAATGAAAATCCAGCCTTCAGTCATATTCTTGGTTATTTGGGGTATCCTTCGCCGGAGGATATGGCCGGAGGACTTTATGAGTCCAAAGAATTGTCTGGCAAAAGTGGCGTAGAAAAACAGTACAATGAAGAGTTGTCTGGTATTAAAGGAGTTAAGATAATCGAGGTAAATGCGCGCGGTGAAGTGGCTTCCGACCATATGGTTGATCAACCACAGAGCGGTAAGGATTTAACCCTGGCTATTGATAGTCGGGTGCAGGCTAAACTCTATGAGATAATTGGCAACGTGGTCTCTGATCGTGGTTTTGTCGCCGGTGGTGGGATAATTATTGATACTAAGACCGGTGAAATTTTGGCAATGACCAGCTATCCAGGTTATGACCCAAATGCTATTTCACTTGGTAATGACCCCATTAAAATAAATTCTTATTTTAATGATAGTCGTAACCCACTTTTAAATCGTCTAGCCCTCGGTCTTTATACGCCAGGGTCGGTTTTTAAACCGTTTATGGCTGCGGCCGCCTTAGCGGAAGATATTATTGATCCACAAAAAACTATTTATAGTTCCGGTCAACTTGAAGTAGTTAATCCTTATAATCCTAAATTAAAGACAATTTTCAAAGACTGGAAGGCTCATGGGGCTGTGGATATACGAAAAGCAATTGCTGTTTCGTCAAACGTTTATTTTTATGTGATTGGTGGTGGCTTTGGTAATCAGAAAGGTTTAGGTATAAAAAATATAAAAAAGTATGCCGAGATGTTTGGCCTAGCTCGTTCGACTGGTATTGATTTGCCCAGCGAAGCGGTCGGGTCTATTCCGAGTATTGAATGGAAAGCTAAAAATTTTGATGGAGAACCGTGGCGAGTGGGTGATACTTATCACACAGTGATTGGTCAATATGGTGTTTTAGTGACACCACTACAAATTGCTAGGGCTTATGCCGCGATTGCCAATGACGGCAAATTAATAAGGCCGACTGTGAGAAAATTAGAATCAGAAAAAGATATTCAAGTGGTAGCTTCTTTGCCAATTTCGGCAGGGGGTTTAAAGATAGTCAGAGAGGGAATGAGGCAAGGAGTATTAGAGGGAACGGCGGCTGGTCTAAATACGCCTTCTGTTAATATTGCTGCTAAAACCGGTACAGCGGAATTGGGTGTGAGTAAGGAGAAGGTCAACTCTTGGGTTACCGGTTTTTTCCCTTATGATAATCCGCGCTATTCGTTTGCAGTAGTAATGGAGAAGGGTCCACGTAGCAACACGATTGGTGGAGTATTTGTGATGAGGCAGTTGTTTGATTGGATGAAAATTCATACTCCGGAATACTTAGGGGATGCTGATTCTAATCCAGATAAAACGCAGACGCACGCGGATTAGGTGTGAAAATATGTCCAATGGATTTAAGTGGCCCCAACAACTAATGATTAACAAATGCAATTTGTTAAATCCAACGCCAAAAGTTAGTCTATTTTCATCCGTGTCTTGTCTGCGCAAACCCACCGCTTAATCGGTATAAAGGGCGTTGATTTTTCCATGTACTTGGGCTATAATTGTCATAATATGGCTAAAAAAACGCAATATTTGAGTGAAGAAAAATATCATGAACTTGAGGCGGAATTGGCTCATCTGAAAGTCGTGGAACGCAAAAAAAATGCCGAAGATTTGGAATACGCCAAGTCGCTTGGTGATTTGTCGGAAAATGCTGAATATCACGAAGCGCGCGAAAGACAGGCTGATGTGGAAGACCGAATTGCGCAGATTGAATACTCTCTCAAAAACTCGCAAATTGTCAAAAGTCATCATAGCGGTCAGGTGGAGGTTGGCACAACGGTAACAGTTGACAAAAATGGCCAGGCGGAAACCTATCAAATAGTGGGCGCGGAAGAAGCTGACATGGCAGCCGGCAAAATTTCTTATGAATCGCCTTTGGGCTCGGCTTTGCTTGGCTACAAAAAAGGCGACGAGGTTTCGGTTGTGACGCCTAAAGGTGAGACCAAATATAAAATAATAGACATAAAATAAAACCCCAGTTTAAGAGCGGGGTTTTATTTTTAAACTTCATTTTTTCCCGGTTTTTGTTATACTGACTATGTCTTAGTTTCTTTGGTTCTTTGTTTTTAATCTTTAATTTTTAACTTTTGATTTTTAACTTTTAACTTAGTATATGGCTTCCCTTGAAGAAATACGCAAAGAACGCCTGCGCAAGTTGGACTTGCTCAAGCAAGCCGGTTTTGAACCTTATCCGGCCAAGACGGAAATTACGCATTCATTGTCAGAAAGCTTAAATCGTTTTGACGAATTAGCCACCGAACAGGTCAAACTGACTGTTGGCGGACGGGTGATGGCGTTGCGTGTTCAAGGCGCATTGGCCTTTTTTGATTTATTTGATGGCACCGGCAAGCTTCAAGCGCTTTTGAAAAAAGACGACACGCCGGAAAAATTTAAATTGTTGGAAGAGGCGGTTGATATTGGCGATTTCATCCAAGTCTCAGGCGTCTTATTCACAACCAAACGAGGTGAAAAGACGGTCGCGGTGGAGGATTGGAAAATGCTCGCTAAAAGTCTGCGCCCTTTGCCTGAAAAGTGGGCTGGTTTGCAAGACGAAGAGGAAAGATTACGCAAACGTTATTTAGATATTTTGACTGACTCTGAAACGCGCGAGGTTATTGAAAAGCGTTCCGTTTTTTGGCAGACTATCCGTCAGTTTTTGCTTGAACGAGGCTTTAAGGAAGTTGACACTCCAATTTTGGAAAATATGCCCGGTGGCGCCGAAGCGAGGCCTTTTGTGACCCATCACAACGCTTTGGATTTGGATGTTTATTTGCGAATTGCGCCGGAACTTTGGCTCAAACGTCTTTTGGTCGCTGGTCTGCCAAAAGTGTTTGAAATCGGACGAGTTTTCCGTAACGAGGGGATTGATGCCGAACATCTGCAAGATTATCAAGTAATGGAATTTTATTGGGCTTACGTTGATTATGAACAGGGAATGAAATTAGTGGAAGAACTTTATAAAGAAATTGCTCAAAAAACTTTTGGCACACTCCAATTTAAAATCAGAGATTTTGCGGTAGACCTTGGCAAACCTTGGGCGCGTTATGACTACACTGAAATCATCAAAGAAAAAACGGGGGTTGATATTATGACAGTCGACCTGTCGATGATTGAGAAAAGGTTGCAGGAACTTGCGGTTAATTATGACAAAGACGGTTTCAATCTGAATCGGGCAATTGATAATCTTTGGAAATACTGTCGCAAACAAATAGCTGGGCCGGGTTTTCTGGTTAATGTGCCGGTCATGATGGAGCCGTTGGCTAAACGCCGCGCTGACAACCCAAATATTGTGGAGCGCTTTCAGGTTATTCTGGCCGGTTCGGAAAATGGCAAAGGGTTCAGCGAATTGAATGACCCGCAAGACCAGCTTGGTCGCTTTGAAGAACAAGACAAACTACGCGTTGCCGGTGACGAAGAAGCCCAACGCAAAGATGATGATTTTATTGAAGCGCTGGAATATGGTATGCCGCCGGCTTGTGGTTTTGGCCTAAGCGAAAGATTATTTAGTTTTCTTTTGGATAAACCGGTCAGAGAAGGCCAGGTTTTTCCCTTGCTTCGTCCGAAGAAATAAATTTCAAAAATCAATCTAAGAGAGTGCTCACGCAATTCTTTTTATTGGCGCCAACATGGGGAAAGGGAACTTTGAAGCTTTTTCATTCATCTTTAATTTAGCCACCGCTCTTCACCGTGGATCTGTAAATTTTTATGGTCACGTCTGCTATCCTTATTCGTTCTAAACAATAGGTGAACATTTATTGTTGACCATTTAATTATGAAAAAAATATTTTACATTTTTTTAGTAACGGCAATCTTAACCCCTGCTTTTTCTTGGGCTCAGACCAAAAAATTGGAATTTTCGGTTTGGGTGCCTTATTGGAAAAAAACGGCGGCTACCGCGGAGGTTAAAAATCATTTAGCGCAATTTTCAACAATTAGTCCTTTTTCGTTTGAAATGACAGCCGACGGCCAGATTCGTGACGCGATGAAAATCAAAGAGGCACCTTGGACGGAAATGATAACGGCCGCGCGAAAGCAGGGGGTGAAGGTTGTCCCTTCAATTATGTGGTCTGATGGCGCGATGATGGACAAAATTTTTCGTAATCGCAATTTGCGTGAGGCTCACATCAAAGATATTGTTGATTTAGTGGTAACGGGCAAGTTTGACGGTATTGACATAGATTACGAGAACAAGCCGGCCTCCTCTTACTATGGTTTTGCCGCCTTTTTGCGTTCGTTGTCGCTCAAGTTGCAGGCTCGAAACAAAACTTTGGTTTGCACCATTGAACCGCGCTTCGCGCCGACTTCCAAGTATCGTGAGGTACCGACCGATATTCAATACGCCAATAATTACCCGGCGATCAACAAGTATTGTGATGAAATTCGGGTAATGACTTATGAACAAACTACCGCTGACTGGAAGTTGACCAACCAAAAAATAAAATTGGGTTACTACCAGCCCTTGGCGGACGTGGCCTGGGTGAGCAAGGTGGCCGTTTTTACCAGCCAGGAAATCAACCGAGAAAAGATAGTGTTAGGAGTGGTCAATTACGGATATGAATATGAAGTGACGGATAATGGTTCAATTTATAATTACAAACGTTTGCGGAGCTTAAGTTATCAGGCCGCCATGGAGTTGGCCAAGGCCGAAGGGGTAACTCCCAAGAGAAACAGTGCCGGTGAATTATCCTTTGCTTATAAGAAAGACGGCGCAACGAGGCTAGTGTGGTTTTCGGATGCGCAAGCGATTGCTGACAAAGTGGCTTTGGCCAAAAAGCTCGGAGTGAAAGGAGTGGCTCTTTTCCGCCTTGATGGCGAAAGCGACCCAAAACTATGGCGCGCGTTAAAATAAGTTAAAATTTCCAGCCAGCGCAATGGGCAGAGATGAGTATGAAATGAATGAATGGGGGAGAATCAAAATTTAAAAGCTCTGACTCCTAGAGTCAGAGCTTTTAAATTTTCCCAAACGGAATTTTTGAGCAGAGTCACTGTTTCGGTTTTTTCTTTAAAAAATTGCAAACATCCCCGGTTGATTATTAAGTTACAGTGAATTCTTGTTGCTGTTTTTAGCCTTGTGTTTCACGCCTTTTGGGTTCAAAGAGGTAATTTTAGCAGTTATCCACAACATTTTATTTGCCCAAGTGGTGTCCGGTGGTATAAAATGTCTATGTGGTGGGATGAAGTGGGTCAATGCATTTTCAGGTAAAAATGCTTATCAAATCAAATTTTTTCTTAAAAATTTGATTTAGAAAAAAAGGGGAGTTTGCTTCGTTTCACGCTCAAAGATTATGCTTATCGGCGAATTCAAACACACCATAGACGACAAAAAACGGATTTCCGTTCCGGCCAACTTTCGCAAAGAAATTGGCCGTAAGGTTGTAGTCACGAGAGGATTGGACAATTGTCTTTTCCTCTACACACTTGAAGGCTGGAAAAAAGTGGTGGAACAACTTAACACTTTGCCAATGACTCAAGGCGCTTCGCGCGGTTTTAATCGTTTTATTTTTGGCGGCGCTTTTGAGGCCGACATAGACACTATGGGGCGAATTTTAATTCCTGATCACTTGCGAGACTTTGCCGATTTAAAGAGCAAGGTGGTTATCGTTGGCTTAAACGACCGAGTAGAAATCTGGGACGAAAAGAAGTGGAAAGACCATATTGATAAGGTGGAAAAGCAAGCTGATGTTTTGGCTGAGAATCTGACAAATATCGGAATCTTGTAGTATGCACGTTCCTGTTCTTTTACAACCAACAATTGAGGGATTGCGTTTGCAAAGCGGCGAGACCGTTCTGGACGCCACGCTTGGTTTAGGTGGTCATGCTAAAGCTATTTGTGAGCAAATCGGATCAACTGGTACTTTGATTGGGCTGGACCAAGACCCTGAGACGCTTGAGCTAGCCAAACGAAACTTGGAGGCTTGCCCGGGTCAGAAAATGTTCGCCTTAGGCAATTTCCGTCGTTTGTCTGAAATTTTACAAAAAGTTGGGGTCGCCCAAATTGATGCAGCATTGTTTGACCTCGGTTTCAGTTCGTTTCAACTGGACCGGTCGGGCCGCGGTTTTACTTTTCAGAAAGATGAACCGTTGCTGATGACCTTGAGTGGTGACGTTCAGTCCAGTGTTTTGACAGCTGCGGAAATTGTCAACACTTGGTCGGAAGCGAGTTTGGCCGATATCATTTATGGCTATGGTGAAGAACGCGCCGCGCGGAAAATTGCGGCCGCCATTGTGACCGCCAGAGAAGAAAATGAAATCAGAACCACTTTCCAGTTGGCCGAAATCATCAAAAAGGCGCTCGGCCCGCGCGGTCGGTTTGGCCGAATTCATCCGGCGACTAAGACTTTTCAAGCTTTGCGGATTACGGTTAATGACGAATTGGGCGCGTTCAAAGAAGGTCTAGGAGCGGTTTGGGAGGCCTTGTCGGTTGGCGGTCGGGTCGCGGTCATTACTTTTCATGGTCTAGAGGCCAGATTGGTCAAGGAGTTTGTCAGGACAAAAAAAGAAGCGGGGGAGTTGGAACTTTTAGTCAAAGCCACAAAACCGGATCGCGCGGAGGTTTTGGCCAACCCGCGTTCACGCAGCGCTCAATTGAGGGTTTTCAAAAAAATTAATTAAACATCAGTTATACATTATCAAAAAATTTTTATAAACAAATGAAAGCGCGAGCCATACAACTTGATAATTGGGGTCGAAAAATAACTTGGACGGCAATTGTTGGTATCACCGTTTGCGCCGGCCTTTATGTCTATTTTTTGAGTGACTCGGTTTTTAATACAGCTAAGCGTCGAGAACAAATTGAACAAGCAGCCTTTTTGGAAGCGACCGTCGCCACGTTGGAATCGGATTATTTGGCCAAACTAAGTTTGATAAACTGGGGGTACGCTAAAACACTTGGTTTTGTTGATTCGTCTAACAGCACGACTTACGCCGCGCTTGATCGCTCAGCGGTCAGCATGGTTTCATTGGGTGATGAAATATAACTCCGGTCTCAGGGTTAAATTTTTGGCATTTGGTATTTTTGCCTTGGCGGCTTTATTTATTGTACGCTTATTTTTTATTCAAGTGGTCAAGGCCGACCATTATCGCGCGGAGGCGGATAAACAGCATTTTAGTCCGGGTTCGGCCAGAATATACGACCGAGGCTCTATTTTTTTTACAGACAAAAATGGCAAAAAAATTTCCGCGGCGACTTTGGAAACGTCATATTTGTTAATTATGAATCCGACCTTAATCAAATCCGTGGATGAAGCTTGGCAAAAAGTTTCGCCCTTGGTGGTTATGGATAAAGAAAAATTTTACCAGTCAGCGGCCAAAAAAGGGGATTCTTATGAAGTTTTGGCCGATGGCTTGACCAAAGAAACCGCTGACCGGATTTTAGCCTTACGTTTGAATGCGATTTATCCCATCAAACAGAGGGAGAGGTTTTACCCGGCCGGCCAGAGCGCCGCGCACGTGATTGGCCTAATGGGTTACAAGGGGGACGAATATGCGGGACGTTACGGCTTGGAGAAGTTTTATAATGATACTTTGTCGCGAGAAAAAGATTTATCGTTTGCCAATTTTTTTGTGGAAACTTTTGCGACCTTGAGCAAAACAAAAGACGCGGATAAAGATTCCGCCATTCAGGGAGATATTGTTACCTCTATTGAACCGGTCGTCCAAAAGTTTTTGGAAAGTCAATTGGCCGAAGCGCAAGAACAATACCGGGGAGATTCAGTCGCCGGTATGGTGATGGACCCGCAGACCGGTGAAATAATCGCGATGGCAGCTTGGCCCACTTTTCATCCCGGCGAGAAAATTACCGATTTGTCAGTCTTGCCCAATCCTTTTGTGGAGCATATCTACGAAATGGGTTCCACGATAAAACCGATTGCCATGGCGGCAGCCTTGGACGCCGGCGCAGTCACAACCTCAACTACTTTTAACGATACTGGCTGCATTACGGTCAGTGGCCAAAAAATTTGTAATTACGACGGCAGAGCCAGAGGTGTAGTGCCAATGCAAGAAGTTTTGAACCAATCCTTAAACGTGGGAATGGCTTTTGTGGCTCGTCAACTGGGCCAAGAAAAATTCCGTGCCTACTATGAAGCCTTTGGTTTTGGCGAAAAAACCGGCATTGACTTGCCCGGGGAATTGAACAATCGAATTCAAACAATCTATGAACCTTATGAAATTAATTATGTTACAGCGGCTTATGGTCAGGGCTTGTCTTTTACGCCGATTGCGACCGCGCGCGCGTTGGCCGCGCTTGGTAACGGCGGCAAGCTGATTGAACCTTATATTGTCAAAGAAATCAATTACCAAAATAAATTATCGCGCAAGATTGAACCCAAGATTATAAGGCAAGTGATAAAAAAAGAGACAAGCGAGGAGATTAGCCGGATGTTGGTGGAAGTCGTAGACGAGAAATTGGCCGGCGGCAAAGCTAAGCTGGAACATTATTCGGTTGCGGCCAAAACTGGCACGGCGCAAATGGTGAACCCGGAAACCAGAAAATATTATCCTGACCGTTACCTGCACACTTTCTTTGGTTATTTCCCAGCTTTCAACCCGCGTTTTATCATTTTTATGTATATTAAAGACCCCAAAGGCGTACGTTACTCATCGGAAACTTTGACTGAACCGTTTAGCAATTTGACCAAATTTTTGTTAAACTATTACCAAGTGCCACCAGACCGCTAACAACAGAGACCCCCAATAATTCAAAATTGATGAAAAACACCTTAAAAATGCTCAAAAAGGGCTTTCGGCCAGTCGTTGTCGTTATCTTGCGCTGGGAGGCCAAATTGGTGCTCAAAAAGTATAAACCAAAGATTATTGGAGTGACTGGCAGTGTTGGCAAAACCTCCACCAAGGACGCGATTTATGAAGTAACAAAAAATTATTTGTCGGTGTCTAAAAGCGAGAAGAGTTACAACAGCGCCGATATCGGCGTGGCCCTGACGATTCTGGGTTGTCAATCGGCTTGGTATAGCATCTTGGGTTGGTTGGATATTTTTTTCCACGGTTTGTTTTTAATTATTTTTAAAAAAGATTACCCAAAATGGTTGGTGCTTGAGATTGGCGTGGAATATCCGGGTGAAATCGCGCAAATTGTCAAATGGGTGAAATTTGACCACGCGGTTGTTACTTTTTTGCCGGATATGCCGGTGCACGTAGAGTTCTTTTCTTCACCGGCCGAAGTGATCAAAGAAAAAATGCTTTTGGCCAAGGCAGTCCCAGCCCAGGGCAAAGTTTTAATTAATGCCGATGACAAAAATGTTGCCGCTCATCTTGGAGGCATCAAGGGCGAAATCCTGACTTTTGGTTTTAATGATTTGGCTGATTATCGCGCTGAAGCCCAGGGTGTTTTGTATGACGAAACCGGTTTGCCGAGTGGGTTGACTTTCAAATTTGAACACAACGGCAAGAGTTTGCCAGTGCGAGTTGGCGGGGTTGTCGGCGAGCATCAAATTTATCCAGTCTTGGCAGCTTTGGCGTTGGGAGATATTTTAGGGGTGAACGTAATTGAAATGATTGAAGTTTTAAAAGATTACAAACCGGCGGCCGGACGTTTGCGAGTTTTGCCTGGTTTAAAAAATTCGGTAGTCTTGGACGACACTTACAATTCGTCGCCGGCGGCGGTGGCGGCGGGGCTGAAAACGCTAAGCCTTTTGCAGGTCAAGGGCCGGCGGATTGCGGTTTTGGGCGATATGCTTCAGCTTGGTACCTACGCGCCGGAAGCGCACCGGGAAATTGGTTATCTGGCAGCGGAAGTTTGTGACCTGGTTTACACGGTCGGCTTGCGGTCTAAATTTATTGACGAAGTTTTCATTGAAAAAGGCTTGGGTGAAAAAGTGAGGCATTTTGATGATTCGTTATCGGCTGGTCAGACTTTGCAGAACGAAATAGAGGCAGGGGACGTGATTTTGGTCAAAGGCTCTCAATCAATGCGAATGGAAAAAACAGTGGTAGAAATTATGGCGGAACCGGATAAAAAAGAAAAATTGCTGGTGAGACAAGAAGCGGAGTGGCTCTAACGCAACATTGAGACAAAAATCCAAGCTTTAGGCGCTCGCCCTGGCTTTTGGGCTGATTGCTTCAAAAAACGTTGCGTGGTATAGTAAAATGCGATGCCAGTACCTGGATTTATCCGGACTTGCGGATATAATCCATAAATCCTTTTCCGGCCCTATCGTCTAATGGCTAGGACATCACCCTCTCACGGTGGTAATCGGGGTTCGACTCCCCGTAGGGTCACACGAGCGAAAAGCAAGCAAACTGCTTTGCTTGCGGGCGAAGTGTGAAGACGGAAGCATGTTTTTTCAGTAGAAAAAACAGCTGAGTCCGGGTCTGGAAAATTCATGAGTGACTGACGAGTGAATTATTGTGGACCACAACAATTTTGGATGCGAAGCATGCCTATCAATCTTAAGAAAAATGAGCCCACTTTTGGTGAGCCATTTTTCTTAAGCGACCCTAAGTGAGTGAACTGCCCGCCCGGATGAATCCGTTCGGACGGGCTTCACTCGCGTCGGGGAGTAGAACAGCGGAGCGATGATTTTTCAGCAGAAAAATCTAGCGAGCTGGTGCCCAGGCCGAGGAGCGCGACTGGCGCGACGAGAGCCGCGGGAGACGGCCCCGTAGGGTCACATTACGGGGGCTCGCATACTTAAAATATCTGTGACATCCTTAATTAGGTTTCTTCGGAATAAGTCCGAGGATAAAAATTGGTCTTTGAAAGGAGGTGTGTTTAGATGATCACGATAGTTAAGCCGATTGGCAATTTCTGCAATCTGCGTTGCCTTTACTGCTTCTATGCCCACTTAGATCAAAACCATCTTAGGCGGATGAGTAACGATCTTCTCAAGAAACTCACTCGAGATTTGAGTGAAGTGGGTAATCCGAAGGTAACCGTCATTTGGCATGGAGGAGAGCCACTACTAGCTGGTCTGGAATTCTACCAATTGGCGGTAGAGGAACAAAGTCGCTATCCCTACATTCAGTTCGACAATCGTCTTCAGACAAACGCGATTCTCCTTGATGAAGAGTGGGTAGCTTTCTTTAAGGAGCATGGTTTCGGCATCGGAATCAGTTTGGATGGGACTAGGCAAATTCACGACCAACATCGAAAGGATGCGGGACAAAATCCAACTTTTGATCGAATCATGAAAAACATCGGGCTGATGAGAGAGGCTGATTTGAAGTTTGGTCTTATCCAGACAACGACAGCCAAAAGCATACCCTTCGTTCGAGAGAGTCAGGAGTTCTTCTATCAAGAGTTAGGTCTGCGAAGTTGGAACGTGAATTTTGTTGACCGCGCGTCTTGTCCTGAAAATGTCTCGTCTGACCCATCGATTGCTCTGTCAGATGACGATCTATGCCAAGTCTACGACGAATTGATTGATTTCTGGCTAGCATCTGATGACAGAAGGTTGATTATTGACGAGCTGGATCAGTTTGTCGCCGCCGCTCTAGGGAGGAAGCCAAGGTGCTGTCACTTTAGAGGTTGTTGTGGTAACTTTTCCTGCGTTGATTATGACGGGTCAGTTTACCCTTGTGATCGGCTTTGCTCTAGCCCCGAAGACGCTATCGGCAACTTGCAAGAATCGAACATGTCGGAGATTATGAATGGGGATCGAGCGAGAAAGTTTCGTATTAACGCTCGAGTCCTCCATCCAGACTGTCTTGTTTGTAAGTGGCAACCTTTTTGCAATAATGGTTGCACGGCCATGCGAGACAGTAACGGTAAGTATCGCCACTGCGAGGTGAGACGGAAGATTTTCGACCGTGTCAGCTTGATAGTAAATAACTATGGCAGTAAAGGAGGTGAATGCGATGCCAGCAGTGTTGGAAACGCCCCGGGTGATGGCCCAGAAGTCTGAGAGTGTTCTCGGCTCCATCAATCGAATGTCTGCTCTTCCGTTCGTCGGAGATGACCCGGAAGATCAGCACACCGTGAACAATTGGCGCGGTGACTGGGATAAGTGGGACAACTGGGACCAATGGGACCAGAACCGCTAGCCCTGGTTACCCCCCCGCCGTGCTACCCCTACCTTTTCAGGGAGAGGGTAGCACGGTTTTTTCTTTACAATAGGTAGTTCTTTGATTAAAGTGGTAATATGAAAATCGATAGATCAAAACTTAAATCTTTAATAATTCCAACCGAAAAATTAATAGGCCAGAATTATCCATCACTCAATCAATACAAATTTAAAATTGGTGAGCCCTGGCTGTATTGTTTTGGTATTAATCACTCTTCTAATCCACAAGACAAACAATTTGTTGAGTTAAAAGATTTTATTATTGAATTTATCGAAAAAACAAATGGGCAAGATAATCTTTGCTTATTAGAATCAAATCCTTTGCCTAAGATTGAAGCGACGAATGAAGAGGAGATTATCAAACAGTTTGGTGAACGAGGACTAATGGTTCATCTTTGCCAACAAAATAAAATTGACTATATTTTTTGCGAAGAAACAACGGGTCAAGATATAAATTATTTGACCGAACTTTCTGACCGGCAAACAGCAGAATTGGTAATAGTTGGGCGAAGTCTGGCCTCGTTGGTCAAAAAAGGGGTGAGTTGGGATTTAGCGCTAGAAAGATCTTATCAATCACTCAATCGGGAACTTCTGACTGACGACGATGAACCAATTACTTCTCTTGATGAAATAAATAACAAAATTGAAGAATTGCGTAAAAAATACCAACCAGAAGTTACTTTAGAAATTTTCATCGACTGGCTAATGAGCCCAATGACTACCATTTCGCCCTTGGCTAGCCTTCGCCGAAAATTGTCTGATTGGCGGAATTTCAATTTAGTCCAAAAAATCATTGATAAATTAGATGAAGATAAAAATTTGTTGGTAGTTTTTGGCTCCGCTCATATTTATCAAATTAAACCAGTGCTCGAATCTTTAACTAGTTAAGTTAAGAGTTATGTTATATTAATAATGTAATTAAACAAACTATTTGAAAAGTTCTTGGATTCCACTGACGGTATAAAAGACGGTCTTTACGAAGAATTCGGCTTTGCGATTGAGCTATTGGTCAAAAAATATCACAAGAAAAAGTTGTTAAAATTAATAAAACTCTTGCCCGACTGTTCAACCAATAAATTGTTTATTAAAAAATTTAAAGAGGTTTACTCTTTTACTCCTAACTACAAAGAATTTAATAATCTAAGTTCTTAGTTTGAGAATTTTCTCCACCAAGCAAATATGTCTAGTTTGATTATTAATTTAGTCTGGCTCAAAAATATCTTGGTAGCCGATAAACTCTTGCTTGATAAGTGTGGAGGTAGAATATTATACCCCGAATTATGGCTTTAAAGCGCCATTTGAGTTTTTTTAGACTGCTAACCCCTTTTCTGCTATAATCGGGTTATATGAAAAACACAATAATCGCGTTAGTTATTATTATTATCATTGTTATTTTTGGTTTTGCTCTTTATCAAGGCGGTTTTTTCAATCAAGCGCCAGTTGATAATCAATTAGAGAATCCGGACTTAACTGGTAACGCGACTTCTACGGCCACCAGTACGCCGGCCGAGGCCGAGGCGATGGGGCCGGAAAAGGTCATTGGCCAGTCGGCGGAAGGTCGGGACATTGTGGCTTATTCTTATGGCGAGGGTGACAAAGAAGTAGTTTTTGTCGGCGGTGTCCATGGCGGCTATTCTTGGAATACGGTTTTGGCGACGCGCGAGATCAAAAAATATTTTGAAGATAACCAAGAAAAAATTCCGGCCAATTTAAAAGTAACAATTATTCCACTTTTGAATCCCGACGGTTTGAACAAGGTCATTGGTACAACCGGCGAGTTTGACTCAGGTAATGTTCCCGCTTCAGTAGAAGAAACCGTCTCTGGTCGCTTTAATGCTAATGGGGTTGATCTGAATCGCAACTTTGATTGTAATTGGCAAGAAACCAGTACTTGGCGTAACCAAAAAGTAAATGCCGGCACCAAGCCTTTTTCCGAACCGGAAGCGCAGGCTTTTCGTAACTACATCAATGAAGCCAAGCCGGCGGCTGTTGTCTTTTACTTTAGCGCGGCCGGTGGCGTCTTTTCGTCCAGTTGCCAAGACGGTATTTTGCCTGAAACCAAAGAATTAACAAGCGTTTATGCCAAGGCTTCCGGCTACCCGGCCTACAGTGAATTTGACTTTTATGACATTAGCGGTGACGCGGTTAACTGGTTGGCCAAAGAGAAAATCCCGGGTATTAGCGTTTTGCTTTCCAATCATCAAGACACGGAGTGGAGCAAAAACAGAAAAGGAATTGAGGCGCTTTTGAATTACTACGCCGATTAATCTTGAGTTAACTTATTCTAGTTTGTGATGAAAAAAACAATTGTTATTGTAATAGCTTTGGTGGTAATTATCGCTATTAGTGGAGGGGTTTGGTGGTGGACACAACGGTCTATTCCAGAAGAAGAACCTAAGACAGAAGAACCGGCGCCGGTCTCGCGCTCAAGTGAAATTATCGGTTATTCGGTGGAAGGCAGAAAAATAGAAGCCTATACTTTTGGTGACGGTGAAAAAACGATAGCGTTTGTTGGCGGTATCCACGGCGGTTATGAGTGGAACAGCGTGATGTTGGCTTATGAATTTGTTGATTACTTTACCGAGAACCCCTCCGCGATTCCTGAAGGTTTGACGGTCAAAATAATTCCGGTTGCTAACCCCGATGGTTTGGCCAAAATTGTCGGCACCGGCTCAAGGTTTGTCTTGGCGGATGTTAAGAAGGCTGTTAAAGCCGGCGAGGGTCGCTTTAACGCCAATGGAGTGGATCTGAATCGCAACTTTGGCTGTCGCTGGCAACCAAAGAGTACTTGGCGCGGTCAAGAGGTGAGTGCTGGCACAACCGCTTTTTCTGAACCGGAAGCGCTGGCGATCAAAGATTTTGTGCTAGAAACCAAGCCGGAAGCAGTGATTTTTTGGCACAGCCAATCCAATGCTGTTTATGCTTCAGAATGTGGGAAGGGGGTTTTGCCGGAAACGAAAGCAATAATGAATATTTACGCCAAAGCGGCCGGTTATCCGGCAGTGGAAACTTTTGATGCTTATCCGGTTACGGGCGATGTCGAGAGTTGGTTGGCTTCGATTAATATTCCGGCTTTGACGGTGGAACTCGCAACTCACGAAACTATTGAATGGGAAAAGAATCTGGCCGGAGTTAAGGCTTTGCTTGAGTACTATTCAAATTAAAATCAGAAAGTTATGTTTAAAAAATATTTAAATTATCTTAAAGACAACCCCGAAGGTTATTGGTTTAAACGCAAGTGGTATGGTTGGGGCTGGACACCGGTCAGGTGGCAAGGTTGGTTGGTGACAGCTCTTTACATCATTTTGGTGATTGCCTTTGCCATGACTCTAGACGAAAATTCTACCGATCGCGAAGCGATGTTTACCTTTGGCTTGCCGCTTATTTTGTTGACTGTTACTTTTATTACGATTGCTTATAAGAAAGGCGAGAAACCAAAATGGCAATGGGGGATAGACGAAGACAAAAACAATCAAAATTATAAAGATGATAAAAATTTATAAACTAATTTTAGCTTTATGAAAAACTTTTTTAAACTTGTAGTAGCGATCGCTGTTCCGCTTTTGGCCGGCTTCCTTGGTTCTATTTTTACTACACCACAGATTGAGACCTGGTACGCGACTCTTGTCCGGCCAGACTTAGCACCACCAAACTGGATCTTTGGACCAGTCTGGACAACTCTTTTTGTCTTGATGGGAATCGCGTTATTTTTGGTTTGGAAAAAACGTTCTCAGATTCTTGAGAATGTGGGAATGTTGTGGTGGTGGAAATTGGCACTAGTTTTGTTTTTTGTTCAATTGGTTCTTAATATTTTGTGGTCACTTATCTTTTTTGCCGCTCAGAATCCTGCTGGCGCGTTTGTGGAACTTATTATTTTGTGGCTCGCGATAGCGGCGACAATTTTCGTGTTTGCCAAAGTTTCGCGTCCAGCGGCTTGGCTCTTGGTGCCTTACATTTTGTGGGTAAGTTTTGCTGGTTATCTAAACTTTATGTTTTGGCAATTAAATTCACCGATTAACTCGGGCGAAGAAATTGTCTGCACGATGGATGCCAAACAATGTCCTGATGGTTCGTTTGTGGGCCGGATTCCGCCAGATTGTGATTTTGCTCCTTGTCCCTAAAAACCCTTATTTGTGCGAAGTCCGACTTCGCACAAATAAGGCGGTAAAAAGCAAAAAACCGAGCGACGCTCGGTTTTTTGCTTTAATATTGGAATTAAAAATAATTAGCGCTTCTTACCCTTGCGGCTTTTTTTGGCGGCCTTGGCCTCAAGCATTGCTTTTTTGGCAGCCAAACGCTTCTTGGTTTTTCTGGAGCGCGAAGCTTTGTTTTTAATATCCTGACTTAGTCGTTTTGCCATAATTAAGATTATAAAGGAAAAAAAGAAAAAAGGAAAGAGAGATTGTTAAATCTTGAGGGATAAATAATTTTAGTTAAAAACTTTTATTAGTAATTTAAAATTCTAGTTTTCTATAAAGTTGGCAATTTTAGCTCTGCATTAATTTAAAATTCATTTTTAAAGTTTATAAAAGTTAGAGTAATCATTAAAAATTAATAGTTAATAAAATTTTTATGCGAAAACTCAATGTGTTAGATTGGATTGCCATCGCTCTGACAATTATTGGTGGCATCAATTGGGGCTTGGTCGGCCTATTTGGTTTTGACTTGGTCGCCTTCCTCTTTGGCATGATGACCGCTTTGTCGCGCATTATTTATATCTTGGTCGGCTTATCGGCGCTTTATATGATCGCGTTGGTGCCCAAGTTCGGTCGTCGTTCGTCGGAAGTAACTGTCTAAGGTTGACCGACAAAAGAGGGGATAAAAGAGGATTGAATCAAGACGTGTATCTGCTAAAATGAGGTAGTATATGTTTACCGATTCAATCCTTTTTATCGTTCTGGGGCTAATTTTGGGCCTTGGCGGGGCATTTGTGGCCTGGTTTTTGCTGGCCCGCAAAGGTGAAAAAAATAGCCAAACTGGGGCCGGCAACTCTTCCGCCGAGGCTTTGGTTTTGTTGCAAAATCAGCTTAATACCCTGATCAAAACCGTTGATG
>Ga0172382_10005893_pt1 | contig 18057 bp, 19 predicted proteins | sample Leawel138RmetaG_FD_122245 | JGI IMG/M metagenome (GOLD analysis project Ga0172382, IMG submission 122245) | Leachate microbial communities from a municipal landfill in Southern Ontario, Canada - Leachate well 138R metaG | ecosystem: Engineered > Solid waste > Landfill > Unclassified | place...
CTCAAGACCAGAATCATCGGCAATCACGGGCAATCCGGTCAACCTCGTGGCCGCGCGTGCCTTGATCAGCGCATTTGCCAGAAAGGTATCGCCATTTTCCTCGGGCGGTTCGCCACCCCAGTCACCGAGCGGAGCGAACGCAATATCGGCCAAGGCCGGGAAATCCGGAATCATGGCTGTTCGCATAGCTTCGAATTCACGTAACTTGCCCAAATTGTGCGTGGCGATAACCAGCGTCGTTGTCATAGGTTCCTGCTTGCTAGAAACGGATAAACCAGCCGTAAGTATAGGTGAAAACGACCGGAGGCACTGGCTCGGGTCGAACGACAGAAAGAGGCGCGGGGCATGAGCTATTGCAGAACCATCTCCACTCGTCGATTGAGCGCGCGACCCTGATCCGATGCGTTACTGGCAACGGGAGCAAAAGAAGCGACGCCCTCGGCAACCAACCGGTTCGACGAAATACCGTATCGGGTAATCAGAGCTTTAACCACCGCGTCAGCTCGATCCCGGGAAAGTTTCAGATTATGGGGCAATGCACCTGTATCATCGGTATGGCCAACGATATATACACGGGCTGAAGGCTCCTGTTGCAGCATTTTAGCCATCTCGCCCAGTTCCTTGTCAGAACTTGCCACAAGCGCCGCGCTGTCCGTCGCGAAATGAATGCCATAAAGGGCAATATGGCCATTCTGGGCAAGTCCGTTACTGATGGCCTTAGCTGTTACCGTCACCTCGCCGGTCTTCATCGGTTGGCCTTCAATCAGTTTCAGGTAAACCGCGGGTGCTTGCAGACCTTGCGCCGAGTCGCGGTCGATCACCATAAGCATAAGGTCAACATTGCCTTGCGGACGTTGAAGGTGTGCCGTCAACTCATGAAAAACGCCGTCCATGCCTGCAGCGCCGATCGCATAATTTGAAGTACCGACATGCCCGGCGAAGCCATGGAGTGGTTGTAGCCCCTGATTGGCCAACTCCCAGCCACATTGCTGTGTGCCCGAGCATTGGAACGGAATACTGAATCCGGCTTTGGTCAGCGCCGATTCGTAATTGCGAAACACCTCCATGCCACTGACGCTTTGCGGGATGCCATAGAAGTACCACGCCGTCTTTCCGTTGGCCGTCATGACTTTACTGGGTGTGGGTTGATTATCTTTCCATATCCCGAGCGGCAAGGCCGACTCATCGTAGTTCTTCTGTTGGCAGGCCAGTAAGGTCGCCCCCTGGAATCTGGACACGATCGGGTTGTCCTTGCAACCGACCGCATCCTTGGCGGCAAATACAGCCGTGGCGGTCACCGAAAGGTAAAGAAAAAAAGCAAATTTGATCGCGGTGCGGTAGATCATGATTCAAGTCCATCCATAACTTAGTGAAAGAATTAGTGTGCGGTGAACGTCGTCACAGTCATTGGGCGACCAGATTCCATTTTATGGACGGAATATGCCGACTGGGCGAGACAGAGTGTATCAAGTTAGCAACATCCTGATTATTGGGCTTCCGCTCGTGGACGGCCCCTCCTTATCCCAGTGAGTTAGCGCTCTAGCAAAAATTCCAGAGGGAAATTCCCCCGACCCTACCCGGATACTCACGGATATCTTCAGGGGCTAATTAGCTTATCAGGATAAACTTTTGTTGACTTATTTTACATGATTGCATTACAAATAAAAAAGGGTCGTTGTATGGGTGCTCCTAGGTGAGTGCCCGTATATTTATTGGATAAATGGCCCTCCTGAATTCCATGTCCACTGCCGCGGATCAAACAGGTTTGGATTTGTCGATATGGATTTTGGGTTGTTTCAGAACTTTACAACTTGGAGGTAGCTATGAACAAAACGCTAAACACTCGCCGCAACAGCACCCGCGCTCGTCAACGGGGTCAAGGAATGACCGAGTACATCATAATCACCGCTCTAATCGCAATCGCCGCTATCGGTGCCGTCATGTACTTCGGGCAAACGGCTCGTTCGCAAATTGGTGGTATGGCGGAGGAGTTGTCAGGTCAGTCCGCCACTTCTGATATCCAGACTGCCAAATCAGCTGCTGGTCAAGCTCGCTCGGAACATAAGCAAAAATCCCTCAACAGTTACGACAACTCGCAGTAACAGCAATGGCCTAGATCCGGGAAAAATGTGGGTGGGTGCCTCAGCGGTACTTGCGCCGCTCATGCTCTCTCTGCTTCTTCCCGGTCTCATCAGGCTGTTGCTCTGATGCTTGCATCATCTAAGAGGTGTCAGGTGCAGGGAATTGCATTGAAGCTCCGACGGAAAAAAATGTCCTTGCCTTCCCGGCTCAGCGGGCAGGCTCTTATTCTTGCACTGATTACACTGGTCGTGCTGGTGGTCGGGGTAATCGTGCTGTTCAATTCCGGCCAGGCGGTAAGCAAAAAAATGCAGTTGGTTAACACGGCTGACGCCGCTGCCTACAGTGCGGCAGTACAACAGGCGCGCGCGCTTAACATGATCTCGTACATGAATCGAGCGACCGTCGCGAATCAGGTCGCCATGGCTCAAATGGTCAGCTGGTATTCGTGGACCAATTTTGCCATTAGTGCGACAGATCATCTCAAGAATGCCATACAAAAAGTGGCGATTGTCGCTGATATATCAGTCGTCGGTGCTGAGCTTGGTGCTGTTCTGCAACAAGCCGCAAACATTCTTGGTAACGTTAAGGATGCTTTAGTTCAGGGGCGAGATTTAGAGCAAGAGGTTTTAAATATTGCATCAGCCGTTATTGCAAACCTTGATGGAGCTTATTCCCAAGCTTCGCATTTGATTGCCAGTCCTGTGCAATCTGCAGATATTGCCAATTTGGCTCGTCGGATCGTGCGGTTGAATAATCCTCGGGCGGATATTCCTGCAATGGGCTTGGCATTGTTGGCACAGACTGCGCAGAGTGCGAATGGCTATGTTGCTCGATATATGATTCCTACGGATGGAAGTCAGTCAGCAGAGGCGGATCGCTTTGCCAATGTAGTTATGGAAGCCCGTGATCCTTTTTCACGAGTGCGTGATGGTCATGTCGGTTTCGGCGCGGGTAGCGGATTGGCCAGCATAGGATTATCAATGGACAAAAAGGGCGGTACTGACCTTGTTCATTATCGCAATTGGGTTGGTGTGGACACACTGAACCTGCATGTCTGGTTTCCGCTCTGTTGGTCGGGCGGATGGTTCTCTCATCCAGAAACCTGTCATGTCTATGTGCCAATGGCCTGGGGTGGGGCGGCGGGGGTAGATAAAGAGCCCAGCAACGGGTTTAGTGGTTTGGCACGCCAGGATAATGGCTGGAATGGCCCATACACGGGGAGACCGCAGGAATACGCAGGCCCCGGTAGTTACCCTGCCTACGGTGGCGCTTTGCAAAATGGGTCTGCGGGTAATCTTGTGCTTTCCGATCCCGCGGGAAACGGTACCCCTTGGATCAAACCATCTTTATCCGTTATTCCGGGAGCCACCGTCGGCCTTCCCGACTACAACGATATCAAAAGTGACAAGGCCACCGTTCCCTACCTGAATGGCAAGAGCGCCTCCGCTAACGGGGTGAATAATTTGGATGTTGGCCCCTTGTTCACGGTACTCGTTGAAGAGTCCATGAACTCAGTCCGTACCAGCAGCCATGTGCCTGGTATCGGAGGCCCGCCGGATTTTGATATTGCCGATAAAACCGTACACGACAAGATGACCGCGCTTTCCTCTGCTCAGGTGTATTTCAGTCGCTCGCAAACGCTGTTTCCGAATCTTGTCGATTCGCATCGAGAGACAGGCAGTCTGTTCAGTCCGTACTGGCAGGTGCGCCTCGTGGAAACACCTTGCACGACGCAATTGGCAGTTGCGGCCACTTATGGCGTGGCCGGCGTTTGTTCGCCGTGAAATTGCATTGCCAGAAGCCATCACCATATTTCAATAAGGACTATCGATGAAAAAAATATTCATAGAGCAAGAAAAACCCGGCAGTTTAACCCGTACAAACTATGGGTACAGATATCGTGCTTTGCATGTCGCTGTTCTTGTGGGGGCGATCATGGCAGTGAACCAAGCCTATGCAGCGTCGGGCGATTTATTATTTTCTGGCCCCGTGAGTGGAAAATTATCATTTGGCAGTGCTGAATGCACACCCATGGGCGAGAGTATTGGCACATTCACCGCGCCAGCGTATAACCCAAATCGAGGAAGAGGAGAAGACGGACTTGCTTTTTCAGAGGCTGGTTACGAACTTCTGCTCTATTCCAAGAAATTTGGGCATTGCCGAAGAGTCCATAATAGCCAGGGAATTTTTTGGCACCATGTAGGTGATAAGTGGTCTTTGAAATTTAAGGATGTAAAGGTCTCTTGCACAAATTTCGATGTGGAACCTTGGGTTACGGTTGAAATTAACTTAAATGGGACTTTCGCCTGCACCCAAAACATTACAGAAAATTCACTACGGGTAATCGAATCGAAGTAAGCGCAGAGGAAAAAGATCTATGAGCAAGGAAAATAGTGTTATGAACATGGGGACTTTAAAGAAGCCAATAAACAAGATAGTTGTTTTTTTAGCTTTTGTCTTTGCATCCTCCTGTGCTTGGGCTGAAAAAGCGCCCGTGACCATACTGCATTTCCAAGGGGTCATTAATGGCTCAGTTCAGTTTGACAAGGTCGCTTGTGGCGCTATCGACAATGAGCCAAAAACATTTGGTATCGATGCACCTCCATGGCCTGTAGTTCGTGATGGTAGGCGATTTGGACCAACTTTTTCTCTAACCGCCGGAGTCAAGGTTCTGTTCGTGCCCGATCAATATCACCAGCGGCCGATCACTACTTTTACTTACGAAATTCCTGCAAACCATCCAGAAATAGTTTGGCATAAAATAGAAAACAAAAACTACCAAGTCACCTTAAACAAAGTAATGATGACAAGCTACAGCGAGGATGGTGCGCGGCACATAACTTATTTAAGCGGAAAGATATATTGCAATATTGATCCCGAGCAACAACTTGAATATGCGAACAAAATTTTATCCAAAAAATCGAATCCATAACGAGGTGACTGTGGAATGACTAAATATGCCAACACAACTTATTTCTTGAGCATTGTTAAAATGGCAATTATGTTTTTTTTATTTAATGCAGCGGGAGCGAGTGTTGCCAGTGCAGATAACCAACAGCCCGCAGATAGTGAATTGCATTACACCGGCGCTTTAACCGGCACGGCGACATTTAACCTCATTAATTGCACTCTGAAGTCTGGGCATCTGGTAAGTCTTGGTTATTTTTCTGCCATCGGTAAATCTGATGGACCGAATATTGCGTTATTTAGCGTCAATGATGACGGTACGCAGCAGCGTCTTGGATTTGTTCCCAGTGGCAAGAGTCAGCAGGATTTCTATTTCACTGCCAAGGCATCCGGCACGATTCCTGGATTGGATGCATCGACCGTATCAAGCACCAAAACAATCACCTTCACGCATGTGTTGCTTAGTAAGCGAGGATCAAATAACGACACGTTAACCCTCGACGGCCGATTGACTTGCGCGACAGTCACAGAATAACGCCGGCATGAATTACCGCACAAAATCAGCACCTCCTCAAACCGGGAGCAACCGCCATAGGCAGCAGGGGCAAAGTCTGGTCGAGATGGCAATCGCTTTAACGGTTTTGATACCGCTTGCCGTGGGCGTGATGTTGTTAGGGCAATTTATTCACATCAAATTGCAAACCCAGAATGCCGCTCGAGAAGCCGCCTGGGCCGCTACGGTTGATCCCGCTCTTGCAACTGCCGTCATTCCGAGCAAAACGACCGAAGAAATACAATTACGTCAACATCATTTTGCGGATGCTGATACTGCAGTTCGCAGCGGAGGATCTGCGCCTACGGGCTTCCCTGATCCGATGTTGACCACATTTGCCGGGCGCCCACTACTGAATCCCGCTGACTTGACCCTAAAGGTCTATCAGCAGCAAGCATCGCCCAGCTACCTGGATCAAGCCATAAGCATGCTCGGCAATGCGCTTTCTGATACCTTGCCTCCAAATCGGCAGGGTCTTGTTACTGCCGAAGTACATGCAAATACCACCAAAATTCTGAGTGCTGGCGGTGCACCCTTGCAGTTTCTGGGCAGTTTGGCTGACAAGCAATTGGACTTTTCCGCTAAAACCGTCCTTTTGGCCGATACCTGGGATGCGGCTGGTGGTGGCGAAACACTGAATGGTGAATCTGCTGGCGGCGCCTATGCCAATCGAACGGTACGGGCAGTAATCCAGCCATTGGTGCCCTCTACTTGGTTGGCTGGCTTGAAGGGCGTGATTGACATTACCACCAAGACACTCGGCAATATTCCGTTAATTAGCGATCTGCTCACACCGAATGTGGCTCATTTTGAAATGGGCCGAACCGCTCCGGATGTTGTCCCCGTCGACAAGTTGGTGAAATAGGATGCTTGTTCAAAGGTGTGAAGCGTTCTTTGGGTTACGGGGTGTTGGGGGCAGCATTCTCTTATGGCTTCCTCTGGTGGCTATGGCGGGGTTGTTTTCCTGGCCATCGCCACCTGTTCCGCCAGAAACCACCACTCAGGATGTTGCTCATCGAATCATTTTCAACGGCCTCGATATGCGTGCGCAGGTTTTCAAATCGCAGCAGTCACCCGAGGCGATTCTGGCGTTTTATCGCAAAGTCTGGCGGGAGCAAGTTGTCGTCAACCAGATGGGTAATGAACAGGTGATTGGTCATCGAGAAGGTGATTACTTCATGACGATTCAGGTCAGCGCATCAGGTTCTGGAAGCAGAGGAAATATTGGTGTGGTTGATGTTGCTTCGGCCCCCGAGCACTTCGTGCCGGGCAAGGGCATACCGACCCCGATGGATTCCAAAGTCTTTAACGACATCCGCTATCCGGATGATCCCATCCCAACTCGGATGATTGCGTTGAAGAATAAACTGTCTACGCAACAAAATGTTAGCTTCTATCGCGAGCGTCTCGAAGGCGAGGGCTGGAAACCATTGAATGATAGCTGTACCTCGTCCGGTTGCGTGCTGGACTTCCAGCGAGGTGATCAAAAAATGAACTTGGTCATTGAACCGCAAAAGAATGTTCGGTCACAAATAGTCATGACTATTCAGAATCCGTAGGTAACGCATGCGCATACATGGATTGCATCATCGTTACCTGAAGCATGGCGCGCCGTCTAGCTGTCAACATGGTGCGGCGTTGGTTGAATACATTATCGTCGCCTTCTTGTTCGTTTTGTTACTCGTTGCCGGCCCGAATGTCATGCACCAATTGGCGCTTGCTCTTGGGCAGGCTTATCAGAGTTTTGTGTTTGTTCTGTCGGCTCCTTGAGCCTGATCAAAGGGATTTGTAGATGCCTAAAGTAAATCGCAACTTTTTATATGTTGCTGTAGCCGTTTTGCTCGGTGGTTTAGCCAGCGTTTTGGCTGTGAAATACATCAACCAGCAGGTTGCCACGAGAACTCATACGGCCGCGCCGCAAAAGATGCGCACGGTGGTTGTGCCTGTGCATAACCTTAAGGTGGGTGACGTGTTGTCAGCAAAAGATCTGGCTACACGGGATATTCCTGTGGCCTATGTTCCCGCTGATGCACTGACCCCGGATGACTACGAAAGTCACTTGGGACAGATGTTGACGACACCTTTGGCCCAAGGCGCGCCCATATCCGCAATGGCGATGGAACCGATCGCGAATCACTTTTCCGACATCATCAGGCCTGACCGTGTCGCCTACACCATTGATGTCAGTGAAACCAATTCGATTTCTGGTTTGATTGTGCCGGGTGATCACATCGACATTCTTCTGCTCTTGTCCAAAAACAGTAAGGACGATATTCGCCCACTCCTTAGCGATGTTCTTGTGCTCGCTACCGGGAAGCACGCCAAAGGTGTGAGAAGCGACGGCACAGAAGGAAACCAAGGCTACTCCAATCTCACGCTGGAGTTGACTCCTAAGAATGCGCAACGAATCGGCATAGCTAAAAAGATGGGTCAACTGCTCGTCATGCTGCGTTCTCCCGGCACCAAATTTCCACCAAACCTGGGTTTGTTGACAGCATCCGACCTTTTGGGCGCGGGTCCTCGTGCCCATGGTGGCGGCGTCCAATTCATTATCGGTGGAAGGCAGTAACTCATGGAATCGAGAGGATTATTAATGTGCAATTTGGTCGCCAGACGCAATAGGTATACACGCTGGTTGTTGGCGTTGTGGCTGTTTTCCGTACCCGTTTTTTCTGCTGATGCGCCCGCGTTGCCTGATGCGGTCACGATGTATGCAGGGCAAGCTTTGGTGAGGTCGGCACCGGGTTCGCTTCTGCGTGTCGCCGTTGGCAATGGCAAGCTTGTTGAGGTGCGCGTTCTCGGACGTCGGCAAATGGTGATTATTGCCAATCAAGCGGGCGATACCTCATTGCAGCTATGGATGCGTGATGGCAGTCGTCGCAGCATTGATTTGCATATCGTGTCGGGAAATACCGATCAGGTGGCGGAGCTGGTTCGCACGCTGCTGAAAGCGAGCAAAGCCGTATCCGTTAATACAGTTGGCGGAAACGTTGTGTTGAGTGGGGTCAACCTGACTCAGGAGGATGTTGCCCAGATTGCCGCGATTAAAAAGGTTTACCCTCAGGTTCTTGATTTCACACAGGCCAACGCGGTGCAAATGAAACCGATGGTCATGATGAAAGTGCGCATCATGGAATTCGACAAAAGCGCCCTGCATCAGATCGGAATTAAGTGGGATTCCGTGATCGATGGCCCTGGCGGAGCGCTGGCCCATGACTTTGCTTCGAATTCACTGTATCGCATGACACCCAGTAGCTTCGGTGGTATCGGTGCGAATGGGGCGGCGGTCAATTTGCCTTTGTCCCTGTCAGGTACGCCAGCCTTCTTTGGTTTGGTAACGTCCATCACTTCGAAAATCAATTTGATGATGCAGACGGGCAACGCCTGGGAGCTTGCTACACCGCAGCTGGCGGCACGGAGCGGCGGAACGGCTGATTTCCTTGTCGGCGGGGAGGTACCCATACCCATTGCACAAGGTTTGGGGCAGACATCGGTTGAGTACAAGCCTTATGGAATCAAGCTTCACATCGAGCCCGTCGTCAGTAGTACGGGAGATATTTCGACGACGATCAAAGCGGAAATCAGTCACATCGATCCCAGTGTGACCGTGCAGGGGTACCCAGGATTCCTGACTCGCAAAGCCAGCACAGAAGTCAATGTTCACGAAGGTCAGACCATTGTGATTTCGGGGTTGGTTGACTCTTCGGCATCAAAAACAATCGATAAGGTGCCCGGGTTGGGGCAAATCCCCGTGCTTGGTGAGTTGTTTCGTTCGCGCGATTTCAAATCGAAACGCAGTGATCTTGTGATCTTTGTCACGCCCTATCTTGTCACTCCGGATGCGCCTTTGAATAAGGCGTTAATCAGCAAGAGCAACAAGCTGGCCAATGAATTCCGTAAAACAGTCGGGAGCGACATCCTGAACTGATCCAAGGAGAGGAAATATGTTCGTTGTAACGGTGGAAACATCCAAACGCGACCCAAGACAGGTGCGTTGTCTGAATGATAGTTGTGGCATCGGGCGTGGCGAAGAAAACCTGATCATGCTTCAGGGTTGGAATATCGCGCGCGAGCATGCGCTGATTCGTGCGGCGCACGATGGGGTGCATATCGAGGTGTTGAGTGGCCGTGCGCCCGTATTGGTGAACGGTGATCGTGTCAAAGACAGGCACGGTCCATTGCACAGAGACGACACGGTGCTCATCGGGGATTATCGATTGCGGGTGGCGACTGAGTCGGCCTCTGGTCCCGAGCCTGCCGCGGTTAGCCATTCTCATGTCATGGTGCCGCAGCCTGTATCCGCCGAAGCAGAAGCTGACAATGCCCGTGCCGCGCACGCTGCGGCGTCGATCCTGAGTCAGAACACGGACATGCTGTTATGGCGTCAACGCGTGCATTCTGCGCTGGTCAAACAGATGGATCTTCGGCGGGTTGATGTGCATGGCATGAGCGATGACGAGTTGCGCGCGAAGACGGGCGCTTTGATTGATGAAATCATCCAGCGCGAATTCTCTGATCTTCCTGCCAGTATTGATCGTTCCCGTTTGGCAAAAGAGGTGTTGGACGAAGCCATTGGGCTAGGGCCGCTGGAAGATCTGATTGCAGATGACAGCGTGACCGAAATCATGGTCAATCGGGCAGATGAAATCTTTGTGGAACGGGCTGGGCGTATCGAGCGCTCGCCGGTGATTTTTACAAGCGACAAAGCTGTGCTTTCCGTCATCGAGCGGATCGTTGCACCACTGGGGCGTCGTATCGATGAAAGCTCGCCGATGGTCGATGCCCGACTGTTGGACGGCTCCCGCGTTAATGCCGTGATTCCACCCGTGGCGCTCCGCGGACCTAGCTTGAGTATTCGTAAATTCAGCAAGCGAAAAATGACGGGGCAGGATTTGTTGGCCTTTGGTTCCTGCAATGCCGAAATGCTTGAGTTTATTGAAGTCGCCGTGCGGGAGAAAAAGAACATTGTTGTTACTGGTGGCACGGGTTCCGGTAAAACGACACTGCTCAATATTCTGTCCAATTTCATTCCAGATCATGAGCGAATCGTCACCATTGAAGATGCGGCGGAACTGAAACTGACGCAGCCCAATCTGGTTTCGATGGAGGCACGCCCCGCCAACCTTGAAGGTAAAGGGCAAATAGCCATCCGTGATTTGGTTCGCAACAGCCTGCGTATGCGCCCGGATCGAATCGTAGTGGGTGAATGCCGGGGCGGAGAGGCGCTGGATATGCTTCAGGCCATGAATACCGGCCACGAAGGATCGCTGACGACCGCTCATGCCAACACCCCTCGCGATGCACTTTCCCGTCTTGAAGTCATGGTTCTGATGTCGAGTATGGATTTGCCCATTTCCGTCGTGCGAGAGCAGATTGCATCGGCCATTGATCTGATTATTCATCAGCGCCGGTTTCCCTGTGGGTCACGAAAAATCACGCATATTTGTGAGGTGACGGGGCTCGAAAGTGGAACGATTCAGACTCAAGATATTTTTGTCTTCCGTGGGCGAGAGCAGGATGGTGCAGGGGGCAAAGTCAGGGGAAGTTTCTCGGCGACGGGCGCAGTCCCCGAGTTCTACGAGGAGTTGGCGGAACGCGGTGTGTCGGTTGATCTGTCCATCTTCACACCCAAAGAGCAGGCCGTAGCATGACTTCTGCGCTTTTGCCCCTCATCTTTGTCATTTTCTTCAGCATCACCCTGTTGGGCTTTGTGCTGGTGCGAAACGGGGTGATCTTCTGGGGAAAATATAAGCAACAGTTTACTGAGCAAGCCAGTTACAGCCTGGCCGACATGTTTCTTTTTCTGGATGCGGCTCATCTCTGGCGGGTAAATCTTGTGGCATTGCTCGCGGTGCCGCTGTTGTTGTGGCTGACTACCGACAATCCGCTTCTGGTCGTGATCGCCATCGTAGTCATCGCGATTTTTCCGAAAAAATTCTACGCCTGGTTGAAGCAACGCCGGATCGACAAGATCCAGCAACAACTGCCCGATGGCTTGATGATGGTGTCGGGCAGCATGCGGGCGGGGCTCGGTTTTACCGCAGCACTCGAAAGCCTGGCGCGTGATACCGACCCACCATTGGCGCAGGAATTCGCGCTTGTGCTCCGCGAGCAGCGCATGGGGGTGAAGCTGGAAGATGCCTTGCTGCATTTTAACGACCGTGTGCCTGTTCAGGACGTTACCTTGTTTGTCTCTGCCGTGAATATTTCCCGTGAAGTTGGCGGCAACTTGGCAGAAAGCCTGACATCGCTCGCAAGCACGCTTCGTCGTCGTTTAATCATGGAAGGCAAGGTCAAGTCACTGACTGCGCAAGGCCGTCTCCAAGGCATTGTTATGGCATTGATGCCGGTCGGGTTGCTAACTTTTCTCACGCTCGCCTATCCCGACACCATGCACGATCTCTATCACACCCCGTTAGGCTGGGGGATCATCGCCGTGGCCGTCGTGATGGAATATCTCGGCTATCGGATGAGCCTCAAGATCGTGACCATCGACATATGAATACGAATCTCATCATTATTCTGGTCGGTGTGCTTATCGCCGGTTCGGTCGGGATGCTGTTCTGGGCAGTGACAGGTTTTCTGCGCGATGTGCCGGAGGCGGATCGAAACTATCAGGATCCGCTGCCGCTGGGTTTGCGTCTGATATGGCCGTTGGTGAATGCAGCCACCTTTGTTCTGGCGCCCAGATTATCGCCGGATAAATTGGAAAAGGCGCACCACACGCTGCAAACCGCCGGGCAGGATTTCGTGCTTAATCCGGAGCAACTCTATGGTTTGCGGGTCGTCGGAGCGGGGATTGTTGTTGCATTTTTCTGGCTGATCCTGGCGATGCTCCATAAGCAGAGTGCTTCGTTATTTGCGATGACGCTGGTTCTCGGCGCCGTACTGGGCTGGTTGTACCCGAGCTTATGGCTGACAGAGCGTCGCAAGCATCGTCAGCGGTTAGTCATCAAGGATCTACCGGTTTTTCTCGATTTCATCGTTATGGCGGTCGAAGCGGGGCTCAATATCACCGGTGGCATTGAACAGGCGACCTTGAAGGGCCCAAAGGGGCCGTTGGCACAAGAGTTCCGCCGTTTATTGCGTGACATGCGCTCAGGGCTTGCTCGTGCTGAAGCACTGAAACGCATGGCCGAACGCATGGACATGCCACAAATATCCAGTTTTACCGGCACCTTGATTCAAGCCGATCGCGTCGGTGCCAGTCTCGGCGCCAGCCTGCGGGTACAAGCCGATCAGCGACGGGAAGAACGTTTTTTACGTGCCGAAAAACTGGCACTGGAAGCGCCCGTCAAGATGATGCTACCGCTTGTCATGTTCTTCTTTCCGCTGATTTTCCTGTTTCTCGCCTACTTCATCTACTTGCGGATGATTCAGGAAGGCATCCTGTGAAAGCCGGTGTGATTTATCGTCATGAGCAACCGATCGTGCCCATGGCTTGGCGTGCGGATCAACCGTGGAGCCGGCTGCGCGGCCTTCTTGGTCGCCCACCCTTGACAGAACGCGGCAGCCAGGCGCTGTGGCTCGTTCCCTGCGGAGGCGTTCATACATTTGGCATGGCCTATGCCTTGGACATTGTTTTTTTAGATCGAACAGGACGCATCATCGACTGGTTTGAACAGCTGGAACCCTGGCGTATGCGTTACTGCACAGGTGCATACCAAACCGTCGAATTGGCAGCAGGCAGCCTCGGATGGCTGAACCCGGAACAAGGAGAGACATGGCAATGGCGCAGCACATAAAATTCGATACGATCATTCCCATTCTGATAACCAGCCTGCTTCTTTCTGCCTGCGCCACGCAGCCGCATAAAGAGCTTTCGGAGGTAATGAGGCTGCAGCAGCAGGCACAAACCAACTATAACGAAGGAGATTTGACACAGGCGCAGTCCGACTATCTTGAGCTCACTCGTGTCTTGCCGGGAGATGAGTCCAATTGGTTCCATCTTGCTAATACCTACGCACGGGCCGGGCAATTGGAATTGGCTGTGAACGCCTATCGTCACGTGTTAGCGCACGATGCGACCCATGCCAAAGCCTGGCACAACCTCGGTGTTGTGCTGATGCAGCAATCGCAGGCCGCGTTCATTCAAAGTGCGCGCCACGCCAAAGCCGATCCAGAGGTACAACGCGCGAGCCTGAATATGGGGCAAGCGCTTGAAGCGCTCATTCATCCGTCAAGTCCACCCGCATCAAAACAAATCGCATACCCGCCGCCCCCCATCACCGATAACAAAGCACCGCCACCCGGCTCTGTGCGAGCACCTTGATGATGAACACGCGCACCTTAATTCATCGCCAGCGCGGTCAGGGGCTGGTAGAGGCCGTGATCGTCCTGCCCGTATTCGGCCTGTTTTTACTGGGGATATTCCAGGGCATTTTGCTGTACCGCGCAAAGACCACGCTGGATTACGCGGCATTCATGGCCGCCCGCAGTGGCGCAATGAACTTTGCCCAAAAGAACGCCATGATCGACGGACTCGCGCACGGCCTGATGCCGCTTTATGCCCATCAGACCGGTGGTGGTGCCGTAGTTGCAGCGTATGCCAAAGCCAAGGCGGACATCCAGTTGGGGCAGTCAGCCGCAATCACCATCATCAGCCCGACCAAAGCGGCATTCACCGACTGGCAGGAAGCCCAATACGATGGCGTGGCCGCCATTCCCAACGACAGCCTGCCTTTTCGAGGCAGTGCCATCGGCGCAAAAAGCCACATGACCGTGCAAGATGCCAACCTGCTCAAAATCAAAGTGACCTATCAGTACCCGTTGATCGTTCCTGTGATTGATCGCCTGATCGGTCACCTGGATGTGGCGCGAACGGCTATCGCCGGGCACCCCGTCTATAGCCTCGATATTCAGGCGCAAGCCACCGAACTCATGCAGACCCCGATTCGTGATCCCAATCTGTTGCCTTCCGGCACGGGTGGCAATGGCGGCGGCACGTCGGGCGGCGGGAATCCGGCTCCGACACCGACGCCTAATCCAGCACCAACACCAAATCCAACGCCGTCACCAAATCCAACGCCGTCACCAACGCCGCCGCCTGGGCATGTTTGTATCTAGCTGGGCTCTCAAAAGTAAGGACACTTGGGATGATGAAATTTAAATTCACCTATCTACGTTACCAGTTAATTTTTTGGGTCACGCTGATCCTATTCGTCATGCCGACTCCCTATTTGGCAGAGGCAAACCAAGACGCTGCAAATATTCAAGCGAATCCAGATCTATGTTCCACCCACCTCTGTTTTACGAGCAAAGCAGATCGTGATGAGTTTTGGCAGGAAAACAATTGCACATCAAAATCTTGCCAGATTGCATCCAATGTTTGCGATCAAGAGGAGGTACGTGAGGGCTACACTCTTTTGCAAATCAAGCAACGGCTAGACAAGATCAACGCCGGTTTAGCGGACCCCAAGCAATCGGCCTCATGTGCCAGCCAAAAGCCTCAGCTCGACACGCTCATCAATCAGATGACCAATGCACTGATCTCCAACGATGTTTATTCGGATAGCCCGCAAGGCTATTTGCCCAAAGGTATCGAGCGTATCTCAAACAATGACGCAGCGAAACTGGCCAACATCGGATTAACACCAGATTATCTTGTAGATAAAGATAGTAAATTTTTTGCATCCGTATATTACAACCAAAACACAAAGCAATACATCGTTGCCAATCGGGGCACGGTTTTCGACCAGGCATTGAATCCTTTTGCAGGTGATAACTCCGTGATCACCGATGTAAAACAAGCTCTGGGTTACCCAACGACTCAATTTGACACCGACGCGACGAATCTTGCCAATAAAATCGCTAAGGAAGGTGCTCGTAATGTTGTTTTCACAGGCCATTCTCTGGGCGGAGGGTTGGCGGCGCTGGAAGCCACCATTATCGGCGGAACGGCAATGACCTTCGATGCAGGAGGCGTGTCGAATAGTACTTTGGCAAGAAATAATAAAGATAATAAACAAGCCAAACACATCGATAATTTCTATACGGAGGGTGAAGTTCTCAACCAGATACAGGGGAAAAATCTCAAAGATGCTTTGGCCTGTGCTTTAAAGAACGAACCCATCAGAACCAATTTGATTTTGAGTTATCTGGCACACCTCGCAGGTGCGCCAGATAAAGATCAGGCCATGTCGGTGCCACTACCCAGGGCCATGGGCAATCAAAATGCAATCCCACTAACAACCTGGGATGCCGGTTACTATACAGATGACCCAGATAGTCTTGATTCCTTCCAAAACAGGCCAGGTAAAACCAACTCGGAGCAACTGGCTCAGCCGAAAACCGGCACCTGCCTGTCGGATATCATACGGGAGGGAGGGTATCACTCGATGGATCACGTCATTTTCGGCTTGAATTACCAACTATCTCAATTACTCTGTCACTGAGGTTTTTTATGCACTTCAAATTTCTGTCTACTCTGGGTAAACGCCTGTCGGTGCTTGGTGCCGCTACCCTTGCGCTAACAATCACGGCCTGTGGTGGCGCATCCTCAGGCACGAGTATCACGAACACAGTCTGGTCGGCAAGCATGATGAAAAATACAGCTCAGGCCAGTGATCAGACCGGTGAGCCCTTTCGTCTGAACGGGCGTAGTGCGGCATCGGTATTTTCTGATTCCAAGGTGGCCGAGCTGGCAAACGCGGCCTGCGACGGCGCGGCTACCAAGGTTAAACCATTGGTGCAAGCCGGTGCGGATGTCAATGGCCAAGGCACGCAGGGGATTACCCCATTGATTTGGGCCATGAGTTGCCATAACTATGCGGGGATTAGTGCCTTGCTCGAGCAAGGGGCCAATCCCAATCTACCGATGGCGAACGGCAGCACGGCGGTGTACCTCGCCGCAGGGGGCAGCGATCCCAAAATTCTTCCTTTGCTGCTGGATCATGGTGGCAATCCCAAGGAGATGAAGGTTTTTGACCACATCAACAATCGACATGTGTATAAGTCGCCTCTGATGAATGCAGCACAAATGGATCGCTTTGAAAATGTGAAACTGCTCGTGACCCGTGGGGCGAATGTCTACTACATCGAAGGCCCCATTCCGGGGTGTCCCGTCTGCGGATTAACCCCGCTGGATGTATCTAAGGCCGAAATAGCGATATACCTTATTCGGCACAGCCCGGACAACAAAGTACGCTTGCAATCTTATGCCGATGACTGGTACGAGTATAGCCAGTTAACCTCGGAAGAACAGCGCAAAAGAGCGCCTGAGGATTACCAAACCATAGCCGAATTGCTGCAACTGCTTGCTGAACGCGGCGTGGTGCCGAAAGATCACAATGGTATAGCACCGCCCCCATCCGGTTCGTCAGAGCCGCAGACCAAAAAAGATGCTAACCAGGCAAAACTCGATGCCTTCTTGAAGCAGCGGGAAGCCGAAGGCAAGCCCTGCGCTAATGGCAGGGCGGAACTGGGTGCCAACGGTGCGCCAAGGTGCGCCAGACTAAATCCCGGAGCGATCAGCGCAACTGAATGGCATCAGGTAAAGGCCCTAAGTGGCGTAGCCACCCAAGCGGGGAATAAGGCACCGGCCTTGTACGTGTTCTTTGATCCGAACTGCCCACCCTGTGCGCAATTATGGCAAAGTCGGGTTTCTGGCAAACCCTTCGGCGACGTACCTGCCGTATGGATTCCCGTGGCCTATTACTCGGCCGACAGCCTCGGCAAGGCGGCGGCCATTTTGCGCCAAGGGGATCGAGCCGCACTGGAGCGCAACTTTGGCTCAGGATACAACGTCACAAAAGAATCGGGCGGCATCACCCCGGTGCAACCAACCCGTGCAGAATCGCGCCACATCGCAGAATCCCGCGCGCTGTGGAAGGATCTTGGCGGCGGCACGCCCATGCTCGTCTTCCAAACCGCCAATGGCGAACTCATTCGCTTTATGGGATTTCCAAAAAACAACATCTCAACACTTGAGACCATCGTGCAGTCTTTGAAACAACCCAAGTCCAAGCAGCCGAAGTTGACACCCTACAAACCTTAGAGCAACGCGCGTTTTCATCGTCTCAAGCACGGGGTGATTCGGGGTGTTTTTCAACACCCTGCTAAAGTCCTACGGGCTGCAAGGAGGGATTGGGTACTGGGTTTCGCTGGGCGCGATGGTTTCGTGAGGCTTGGTGGCCCATCAGTGCCCTGAAGACAACAAAAAACCCGCACGAGGCGGGCTAAGTTGTTGATTTAATTGGTGGCCAGAGAGGGAATCGAACCCCCGACACGAGGATTTTCAATCCTCTGCTCTACCAACTGAGCTATCTGGCCGGACAAGGCCGCGAATTAAACGCGATTCGCCGATGTTCGTCAAGCCCCTGCGGTGGTTTTCGGTGTAATTTTTGCGTGAAATGCTGACGAGATGCGGCACTTCGTTGTATGCTCCCGCTTCTAATAACGTGATCAGACGATAATCCCCATGATGCCTGCCCGTACTGCAGAAATAACCCGTAACACTGCGGAAACCCAGATTGAACTCCATATGAATCTCGACGGCTCCGGCCGCGCGGAATTCA
>Ga0172382_10005894_pt1 | contig 18056 bp, 10 predicted proteins | sample Leawel138RmetaG_FD_122245 | JGI IMG/M metagenome (GOLD analysis project Ga0172382, IMG submission 122245) | Leachate microbial communities from a municipal landfill in Southern Ontario, Canada - Leachate well 138R metaG | ecosystem: Engineered > Solid waste > Landfill > Unclassified | place...
CAGGCTCAGATTGAGATCGCCGTTGAAGAACATATCCTTTGTATCCGTTTCGCCAAAGATGTCTTGCACGGCATTGAGCCCTACATCTATGCTTACGCCCTTTTCAGGAACGATGTTCAACGTAAGCTTGAGCTTGTTCTGAAGCGTTGATGTGCGCTCGTATGCCTCGCCATCCGGGTTCCAGGGATTCTTGTAGTGCTTTGCATCATCTGCAGGACCATACAGGTCGATATCGGTGAATACCACCTCATCGCTGCCACTGAACCTGAACCTGTTCAGGTCATCCCATATGCCAGCAATCTTCTCGTCATGCTCAACAGCCTTCGCTTCGAGCACGCCGACGCGCTCTTCAAGAGGCTCGATATCTTCAGTCTTGATCTTGTGATATGTTTCAGCGATATCCTTCGCGTTCTGGTCGGCCATTCCTCGAACGACAGCCAACTCAGCTTCGAGAGCGTCTACGCGCACATTGAGTGCAGCCAGTTCACGACTGAACTCGTCTTGCAGCGCCTCGATTGTCGCCACAACAGCGTCAACCTCAGCCAAACACTCTTCGCGCGCCGCGAAGATTGAATCATAAGACTCCATCGCCATCTCGGCACGGAGCTCCAGAAGCTTCAGATCGAAGTCCTCTTCCAGCCCCTCAATGGCCCTTGCTCTCTCTTCGGATTCGGCCCATAGAGAATCATAGAAAGCCATCATCAGTTCAGCCCTGAGCTCATCGAGAGCCAGTTCGTACTCTAGCTCCGACGCTTCCAGTGCTGCCAGTATCTCTTCGCGCTGCGCCTTCAACGAATCGTAGAAAGCCATCGTCAAAGCGGCATTCTGCTCGTCAAGCGCCAGCTGCCATTCGGCCTCCATTGCCTCTAGATCGGCTGCGGTCTCTTCTTTGGCAGCCCAAACTGAATCGTAGAAGGCCATCATAAGCTCGGCATTCTGCTCATCAAGAGCCAGCTGCCACTTGGCCTCCAGCGCCTCCAGGTTGGCAGCATTCTCTTCCTGCGCAGCCCAGACAGAATCGTAGAGGGCCATCGTAAGTTCAGCATTCTGCTGGTCGAGAGCCAGCTGCCACCTGGCCTCCAAATCCTCGATATCGCGAACGTGCTCATCCCTGGCAGCCTCCATGGAATCATAGAGAGCCATCGTGAGCTCAGCTTTCTGCTCGGCAAGCCTCAGCTCGACCTGGGCCATAGCATCCTCAATGGCTCGCGCATTGTCATCCTGCGCTGCCCTAAGAGAATCGTAGAAAGCCATGGTGAGTTCGGCATTGTACTCGTCCAAAGCAAGCTGCCACTCGCCGGCCAACCTATCGAGGCCCACGAGGTCGTCTTCGGATGCAGCCCTTATGGAATCATAGAAAGCCAGTGTCAAAGCTGCATTCTGCTCGTCAAGAGCCAACTGGAACTTCGCTTCCAGCTCCGCTATCTCCCGAGCTCTATCATCCCTTTCAGCACTAAGGGAATCATGCATAGCCATCATGATCTCGGCTTTCTGCTCGGCAAGGGCGACATCAAGCAGAGCCTTGAGGTCGTCCATAGCTCTTTCGCGTTCATCCCTCTCCGCATTCACGGCGTCATAGACGGCCATCATGATCTGAGCCTTCAGCTCATCCAGGGCCAATTCGGTCTCGGCACCATCCTCAGCAACTACTACGGTGCGAGCCGTCTTGAGGGCCTCAATGGCCTCCCAAAGCCCGGCATGTTCTGCCTTGTTCTCAGCGCTCAGGTCATCAACCTGGGCAACCAGTTCGTAGAGCTTCTCCTCGAAATCTGCCCACTGCTCATCTGACATCGCAGCAATCTTCTCGTAGATTACCTGCTCAAGAATGGTGGCATCGGGCGTTGCGGGAGGCTGCAGAACCGGCTCTGGTTCTGTAACCGGTACAGGCTCTACCCGCGCGTCCAGTTTCCCTTCTAGCTCAGACATTCTCTCAGACATCTTTCTGACGTCCCTGTCGAGGTATTCTAATGCCCTCGCTACTATCAGGGCCACTTCATACCTCGTCGCAGGCTGTGTTCCCTTGTACGTCCCATCGGGATAGCCATCGATAATGCCTAACGCAGCAAGCATTCTTACAGCGTCAAGCGCCCAGTGCGACTCCTCCGGCAAATCGGAGAAGGGACTCGCCAACACCGGGATAGCGATGATACCAATCATCGCGGTGGCGACGAGAACGGCCAGGAGTTTTTTCATTAGTCCTTTCCCCCCTCAAATTGATCCTGATCAACCTGATCAGCAAACGCTAAGGACTGAGTGCCGTTAGAGGCAGCCCAGGCGAGTGCTCATGTTTCCTCGCCCTGCGCCCAGAACGCAAACAAGCCCTCCTGCGTACAATACGACCAAGCAACCACAGCCATATTCTGCCGTTGCTAGAGTCGATCAGAAAGTGAGTATAACAGAGTACACCTGCGTTTTCATATTCTCCAAACACTAGCCAACTCCTTCATGAAGCAGAAGATTTTTGAGCAAAACTGGAGCTGATCAAATGCTAAATGCGCTTAATCACCAGCTCAACCGGTGGAGACTTATGAGATCGCCAGATATCCTGGCACGCTACGGCCTGCACGTTGACACTGGCGTTCCTCTTCACAATCTCAACTATTGCGGAAGTAAAGTCGGAGATAGTCATAATAGTCCCAATTCTGCCTTCCTCGTCACTGGTCATTCCTCTTGAGATGCAGGCAGAGTTCACATCCTCCATCAGCACCAGCAGCTGCTTCTGAACCTCTGCGCCGCCAGTAGCTCCGTCAATGGTTCTGGCCGCAACGACATCCCCGGCTGAGTAAATCCTGGCATCAGGGAATACCTCTACCTCCACCACAAGTGGATCACCGTACCATGTGTTCTTGTACGACATCACCCGGAAGATCATCTTTCCATCAGATTGATGCAGCTCCTGTATGGCTGCAAGGTAGTTGCCTTCATCGAACAAGAGAACGAAGGGATCATCCTCTCTGCTCGAGCGCGCCCCCCTCCTGGAAGCTATCTCGTTGACCCTGAGCAAAAGCGCGGTGACCTGGCCGTTCACGTCGTCCCTTGGTTGCGAGCAATCGACCACTTCGCCGAGCACAACCTCTTTAGCCCGAAAGACGATCTCCCCGTACCATGACGATTTCTCAGCTTCGGCCATGATGAGAGCGCTCGTAGCAGCCTGAGCCGTCATGTCGAGCTTCATCTGCTCCAGACTCCGCTCAAGGCTGGCCTGGGCAGCAGACAAGGACGATACATCCTGCTCGAGGGACTTCTTCTCACCCTCCAGCAACGCTATTTCGCTACGCGCCCTATCCAATTCGCCACTTGCCTGCACAAGGTCTGCTCCTGCTTGCCGGTACCTTGTTTCGGTCTCCTTCAGCTTGATCTCAGAATCACGCAGGTCAGACTCGACTCGTGAGAGCTCGTGCAACGCTCGCGCTCGCTCCTGTGATACCAGCTCCAGCTCTTGATTGGCAGCTTCAAACTTCGCTTCCAGTGCGTCATATTCATCAGCCACTTCTCTCACGCGTGCCGACAGCACGTCCACTTCGGCCATTTTGGCTTCCAAATCAGTATTGGCCGTGGCAAGAGAATCCTGGAGTTCACGTATCTCAAACAGAGCTATCCTGACATTCTCCGAGGCAAGTGATAGCACGAGGAGAGTGCATGCGGCAATTACGACACCTGTAATTATCGTGATAACCATAGAAGTGTACTTGGGCCTCAGGCCGAAAATGGAAAGGCGCTTTCGGCCTACCTTCATGCCAATACGATCGCCGGCGTAAGCAATTATGCCACCCGCTATGGTTAGGACGATTATCAGTACGACTCCGCCCAACGCATATCTCCTCCCAGCAACATGAAGCCTCAGAGGGCAAATCGCTCTCCCAGGTAGAAACGTCTGGCAACAGGATCCTCTGAGACCTCCAGTGCGGTACCTGATACAATTGTGCGGCCTTCATGCATAATATAGGCCCGATCAACAATGGCTAGAGTGTCCCTTACATTGTGATCGGTAATCAGCACTCCCAGGCCTGCTTCCTTCAGTTGCGCTACTATGTGCTGGAGTTCGCCCACGGCAATAGGGTCTACGCCGGTAAACGGCTCATCCAGCAGCAAATACCGGGGTTCTGCAGCCAATGCACGCGCTATCTCTACACGCCTGCGCTCTCCGCCCGACAACGTGAAGCCCATCTGTGCGCGCACGCGAACCAGATCAAACTGCTCGAGAAGGCCTTCGAGGCGAGCGCCCCATTCATCAGAATCCCTCATGGAAACCTGCAACACGGCCATGATGTTGTCCTCTACAGAGAGCTTTCGGAATATTGAAGGTTCTTGGGCAAGATACCCCACGCCCAATTGCGCCCGCTGCCAGACTGCGCTCCGTGTAACATCCACGCCCTCAACGGAAACGCAACCGGAATCAGGCGATTCCAGACCAACAATGATGTAGAACGTGGTCGTCTTGCCCGCGCCGTTGGGACCAAGAAGGCCCACAATTTCGCCGCGCTTCAAAACCAGGCTAGCCCCATCGACTACACGTTTCCCCTTGAAGCTCTTGACAAGGTTGTCAGCCTGTACGCCCAATAAGAATTCACTCCCCATGCAGCCGGACCCAGACTTGTCAGGCATCTCCTATTATAGACGATAGAAGGCCCATGGGAGTTCCTGACTCACTCGCGAAGCATACACAACTGCATGTACCTATGTTTTTCGACATAGGCACCATTTCTACCTGCACGAGGAGCTTTTTGTGCGCGTGGGTATTGCTGGGATTCTGGCAAAGTCTTATGCAGCAGCTTTGCGCCCCAACCTTCTGAGATGATATGGCATGCAGCTTGAACGATTTGCTTGTTCGAATGAACCAGAGGTTCTATCGGCGCGAATACCGACAACCTAAGACGAATCCTGCTCCTGGCCCCTGTCAGTGCCTCGCAGCGTGCCCCTGCTAGCCGACAATGCCGTTTGAACAACCATTTCGGCCGCGCCAGCCACTCCCATGGCCTCACGCAGCTCGCGGGATATCCTATCGCGACGGGCAGTGTCGCCCAGCAGCTCAACGCAGGGGATGACTACGTCTTCAGGGCGCAACTGCCCAACGACTTCAGGTGCTACAAGCTTCCCGGCCTTGATATTGGGAATCGATAGAAACCTGCCTGATTCCTCCCGCCGCTCTATTGCTCGCTTGCGAAGGATCTCACCTACAAGGGGTATCGCCGACAGGAATGGAGACACTCCGGGAAGAGGAACAGCACTCGGCACATTGAGAGGGGCCGCTGCCACGTAGGGGGTGCCCAGGTAAGCCAACTCTGAACAGACAGGGCCCGGCGTGCATATTGCGATGTCGGCGGCAACCATAGCCTCGTACCTATGCAGAGTCTCAATCCTCACATTCACGCCTTCGGCAGTTACGGCTTCCAGGGGGCCAGCGCTCTTCAGAACTGTGGCGCTTGAACCGTCTATCTTGCCCCTGTGCCTCGAATGAGAGAAGATTGAGTCCAATGAAGCGGTTCCGATGAAGGGAGACAGGCAGAGCACAAATCTCAGGTCGCGCTCCACACGGGCAAGGAGCTCAACCGCGCGAAAGAGAAACGGCGCCATGACCGCAACCTCCTGTGTCCTCGTGCCAGGAAAAAGAAGAACCACCCGTTCCTCGTCTTTGGCGCCCAGGTAGGTTCTGGCCTCATCGCGGTCGGCATCCACCCCAATACCGTCGATCATGAGGTTCCCAACAAGCCTGACCCGATCAGCCGGAACACCCTTTGATATCAGCGAAGCCTGAATCCTCTCGTCCTCTACGAGAAACGCGGAAACACTCTTAGCTCCCTGTATCGTCCTGTCAGTATACACAATCAGTGGGTACTTCAATCGCCGGCTGAGGAGAACGGAAAACCCGAGTTTCCCGCCTAAGTGCACAACAACCCCCGACCCCGAGCTGGCAAAGCCGAGAGGCCTCTTGCCAAATGCCAGGAATGAAAGGAATTCACGGGGATTCACGGCCTTCCGAACGCCTGGATAGGCCGAGGCAACTCTGGCCTCGCGTCCACTAGCATAGCCCCCGGGAGAGACGAAGATCCATACATCGGCCGCCGGCAGCATCGCCAGCGCCTTCTCCGCGACAGGCCTGGCAAGCCCGTGAACCTCCCCCGGGGAGCTGGAGACCAGCACTATGTCCAAGTCCGATCACCCCGCTTGCGGCAGCAATACTGCCCTCCTGCAACTCCGCTTAACACATCCGAGTTCTACAGGCTAGCCGCCTTCTCCTCCTGATCCCCTGCAAAATATGACAAAGACTTCGAATATTGCCGGGCCAATTCAGATGTGGGCGCGAGCAGAACATCCTCGGGCCTGCCCTCATCTACGGCCGCACCCTCTGACACGAGCACTATTCTGTCTGCAACGTGCAGCGCAAACGGAACCTCGTGAGTGACTATGACCATAGTGGACCTTAGCGAACGGGCAAGGGACTCTATTAGCCTCAGCACATCCACTACCAGAATGGGGTCGAGCGAAGACGTGGGCTCATCCCATAGCAACAGCTCAGGATCTTGAGCAATGGCGCGAGCTATTGCCGCCCTTTGCATCTCGCCGCCCGACAGATCCCGGGGATGCGCGCCTGCCAAATGCGCAATGCCTACCCGCTCAAGGGCATGGTAGGCACGCCTCCTGGCTTCAGCTAAAGGTCTGCCTGCCATCGTTTCAGGCAGCATAGTGTTCTCAAGAACGCTGAGGCGCGACAGGAGGTTCGAATGCTGGAAAACAAAGCCCGCCCTGCGTCTATAGGCCCTGAGCTCATCGCTGGACATGTCCAACACGGAGCGGCCCCGCCAGAGTATTGACCCGGAATCCGGTTCTACCAACCTTGCTATGCATCTCAGGGCAGTGGACTTGCCACATCCTGAAGGTCCCATGACCACAACAGTCTGGCCGTCCTCCACATCGAGATTGAACCCGGAAAGTGCCCAGCGGTCTCCGTATCTTTTTCTTACGTCGCGCATTGCGAGCATCTCCTGGCACCCCCTTCCAAAAGGCCTTCATCGACTGCGCCTGCGCAGTCAGTGCCGTTGAATATGACGTGAGGCCGGTTTAGCAAAGACAAGACTCCGGGCTTGCCTGATGGTATGATCACTTCCCTCATGATTTGCTTCCCTGTCATGCCAAATGCAATACAAGCCTCTACTTCATCAAGGCTGACCGGCGACATCCTGAGAGAAGCGCCCGCCGCCGCCAGCCCTAACGCGCATCCGATCGCGCCCAACACCGGACCCCCCAAAGACCCCAGCGTTGACCGGGTAATCGCAGCAATCGCGTAAAGGCTTGTTCCGCCTGCCAAAGCCCCGTAAAGATACGAATGGAACCCCGGGCGCCGTTCACCCTGACCTCTGCCTGCCAGACCAATGGCCCCCGCTATTACGGTGGAATGATCTACTATCAGCGAGACGATAATAATAGCACAGGCAGCCAGCCCTGAGATCGTGCTCTTCACCGATGTGAGCAGAGTCTGAACCTCGCTTCTCACCCCGGGTTGAACTATCCCTGCAGGGATTGAATAGGCGGCAAGCATATCCTCTCCCACTACCTCCCCGACGACTGCAGCAACCTCCTCAGAGGCAAGTTCCGACTCGACCAGCAGCTGAACCCTGTCAGAAGAAGACTGCCAGTCACCGAGGAACTTGTCGATTACTCCAATGGAGCTTACGATCTCGTCCCCATCGAACCGGGGAAGAGCCGATTTCGCATCTCTGACCTTCTGTGCCATTGCGCCTACATCTATCTCCGACATCCGGGCAAGTTTCGCCTTGGCCTCCTCAAGGTTTTCTCGGAAAGATGCAGGGTCAAGCTCATGGAGTGTAGACAAGATGCCCGACGCTGCTGACGACATATCGCCCAAAGTCTCGGTTACCTCGCCCGCGCCACTTGCAGCCGATTGTATCATCTCCAGCTTACGTGCGAATGACTCCAATCTGCTCTGCCACAGCTTCAGGTTGGCAAGGAGCGAGTCATAGCTTCCTGAGAACATGGCCACAACATCTGCGGTGGCCTGCAAGCTCTCTATAGCCCCCAACGCCTGTTCAGTCAGATGAAGCAGGGACTTCACGGCCTGCCCGTCAATGCGCACATCTCCTGCATCACCTTCCACCCCGAGGCTCTCCAGGGCCCTCTGGAGATTGATGAGAGAGTCTATTGCGCGTTCGTATGAGTCCAGGGCTTCCTCTCCCATCTGGGCCGCCATCAGCGCATCATCGACTGCGGAATCGTACTCGGCCAACAGCTCTTCTGCTTCCGACAATGACAGCGACAGCTCCTCCTGAGGGCGGCTTGTTTGCGCCCTTCCCACAAAGCCGGAGACGACCCCGTCCTCAAGCAGATACGCCGAAAGGGCCTGGGATGAGTCGCCTATCTGCGGCCTGTCGCCGCCCGACACTATTATGCCGTGCACCTGACCTGCCTCAACATCAGTTACTGACATAACCATGTCCTCAGGCACCGGTTGCGAACCGATGGGCCTGTCATTTACCGACAGAATGACAGAATCGCCTTCACGAACTCCCAACGTTTCTGCGTTCCCCGCAGACCGGATAGAGCCGTCTCCTCCCTGAGCTACATCTATGATAGCCTGTGGCGCCCATGCCTCCAGAAATCCTCGTATCTTGACCATAGCTCCGGCCAGAAGCTGAGCCTGGTCAGCTTCTCCTCCCGGAGTCAAATCGCGAACCGCTACATCCTGTCCGCCCATGCGTGTCAACTGTTGGCTTACACTCTCAACAAGCTCGCCGCGGTGGGTGCTTTGAGTCGCCAATGCCCCCGGCGCCAGCCTCACATCAATCACCTGGTACTGCCTGAGCACAGCCTCTGCGGCTTGTGCCACAAACCTGGCACGTTCGGCAGATTCGCATATGAGGTGGATGTTCCCGCCGTCGCGCACAACGAACTCGACCCCGTCGATCTCGTCCAATTTGGATCTCAAGGTAGGCACAGCCTTTGAACTTATCCCGCTCACGGTCACTTTAGGCTCCAGCAAGAGCGTGTATCCGGCAAACCCGGGAATGCCCGTGACAGCCTGGATTAGAGTAGTTGTGGATTCCTCGTCTTTGCGCGGCAGCGATACAAGGAAGTTCGACCTTGTAAGTACCGTGGCGCTCTCCCTTATCCGAGCTCCCGGCAACTGGGCCCTCAGTGTCGACTTCAATGCGCGCAACGACTCGTCCCTGATCTCAGTTCTCACGTGAACCACCAGATCGTACTCTCCGTATTCGCCGACAACTCCTGAGACCGTATGAGCAAAGAAGCGGTCTGCAGCGGCTGCAATCCCGGCCGCTGCAAAGGACCCGAGCACGATTGTGACCAGGCAAACCGCCACAACATCCAACACAAACCCACCGCGCATCAGGGCGTACATGCAGCTAAACCCCCCATTCACTCGACATTATAGCATGTGCGCCAGTCCCAAACGCTGAGAATTCCTTGTTGAATTGGAAGGGGGGCCGCGATGCAGCCCCCCTCAAGTGCCACTATCTACTTGCCTGAAACCGAACGGTTCATGTGGAGCACCACCACATGTGCTATTCTTCTACCTCAAAGGTGATCACGACGGGCTGGCCTTCAGCTTCCACCAGTTCCTTGTCAGTGTAGAGAGTTGCCCTGTCGCATCTTATGCTCTTGTCGCCTTCATCTTCAATGAACACAGAGCCTTCGAGCACGAGCTCTTTCTGGGCATTATCATAATCTGCCTTCTGCGCCTGAGCCTTCTGGGCGTCCTTGGTTATCAAGACCGAGCCCCGGGCCGCGAAATTCTGAGTCTTCGTGGAAATATTCAACGTGTCACACGTAACTGTGACAATCGAGATCCTGGGCTTTCCCGACTCGTCCTTCTCCGCCTGCTCTTCGCGCTTTTCAAGCTTCACATTCCCTCTGACCTCGGCGCTATCCTTCTTTAGATCCACATCCATCTCCCTGGCAGTCACAGTCACGTCCTGCTGCGTCAAGGTAACGCCGCCTGAAAGCTTAGCCGTCTCCGCGGCGTTGTCCATGACCGCGCTTGCCGCAACAATCACCGTGTCATCATATTGTATGGTCACGCCGCCCTCAATAATGGTCTTGCCCTTCGACCCCTCATAGCGCGCCCTCCCGTGCACCTCCACGATCACCGTTTTCTTGGCTGCCTCTGCAACAATTGCAGCTGAAGCCATAAATGCAAGCAACACCAGGATCGACACCGCTCTTCTACGCGCCCGCCCTATCACTTCGCTCCCCCCTTAGTCGTCATCGCCTATCTCAAACTCAATCCTCGTCCCGCCCCATGCTTCAAAGGAGTTCGAATCGGGATCGAATCGGATCTCGCCGCCCTTCATGACGATATCCCGGCCGCCAAACCCTTCATGAATAGTCAAGTTGCCGCTGGCACAGATCTCATCAGAAGCCACATCCACCTGAAGAGAATCGGCAGAGACTACCCCCTGCTCAGTCATTATCTCTGCAGGCCCTGGAATGACCACCATGGAATCGCCGGGCGTCCATTCCAGTTCATCCGTTGATAGAAGCTTCCTGTCCTCCGAGTAGACATCAACCCCTCCCGAAAGAAACAATCTGCCAGGTCCGGTATGGAAAATGCCCTTGGACGCCTTGAAGGAGAGATAGACCTCATCCTCCCTGTATATCTCACCATGCATGATCTCGCCGATCTCAATGCGTTTATCCTCATCCTTTAAGCCTACATGGGAAGCCGAGATCCTCCATGCCCTTTCACCATCGCTTCGACCCTCAATGCTCACACCCTCGAACAGGAGCTCGCTTGTCGGGCTATTCGCGTCTCCCGAACTCTCTCCTTCCCCATCAGGCGGCTCGTTCAAAACAAACGCGTAGATGTAAAGGCAAGCAAGAACAAGCGCTATGAAAGCGCTGACTCTCCTGACTATCCTCGGGTCCATCAGCAAGCACCCTCCTTGCCAAGCCTCAGGCTGCTTCAACCTTCTCTTGTAGCAGGCTTACTGTGAGAGTAGTATTCCTTCCTCCCCCAGACCAAACCCGAGAGGCGTACCGGGGAAGGCTTTCAGCCTGAACTCCAGCCACACCCGTCTCGACGCATGCTGGTAGGTCAAAGCCACCTCCCGGCAGTGAAGATCCCGCGTGATCCCGATGTCGCCCCGCACCAGGCCGCCCTTGTAGAAATCGTACACTCCTGCCCACTGGAAACGCCATTCGGGGCTGAATCTGACATCCCCGGACGACTCAACTCTAGTCAACTGGCCTCGCACAAAATCATAACTGCCACCCGCCTTGACCTGGATCTCGGGCGACGGTTGCACGACTACTTTTCCAACAATGGAAGTCGGACTCCCCTGCTCCAGATCATATCTGCCCGAAAAGTCCACCGACAGGCCTTTGGCAATATCTAGCCGCAATGTAGCGTTCAGAGGGTCATATCTATCCCAGGCGAAATCATACCCCGTCGTCACAGTAAGCCTTGCAGGCCCAGCAGAGGTCGTCAGGTTTCCGCTGAGCTTCGAACCAGGTCGCAACTCGTCAAACCTGAAGGGAGATGCACCATGAACGCCTGTCCGGGTATAGCTGAGCCTCAGACTAGTCCCGGAAGAAGGCTTTACATACGTCCCCACTGAGAACATAGCAGCCTCTCGGTCACCTAAGCCCTGATACACATCGAAGACGCCTCGGGCATACCCGTCAACAGAAAGCCACGTGAGTATCTGCCTGGATCTGACTCTGAGCGTCAGGTCCAGCCCTCCTTTGGCAGCGGTCACCTCGGACCGGATTCCGTTTCTGATCGCATCCTCAGTGTAGTTCCCGAATACGCTCTTCACATCCATGACCAGCGGGCCGGAGCCTAATGCAAGACCATTGGCTGTCGCAGTAATTTCAGGCAGCCTTCTCAGTGCCTTCCACGGAGGCGGTTTCTCCTCAATATCGCTTGGGTCCTCCACGTATACCTGCGCCTGCGCAAGCCCGGTCACCGAAAAACCCCCGTAAGTCCGGTCAGCCTTCACCTTGTAGGCGAGAACATCCTGTGTTACATCTGAGCCCTTGACCTGCTTCTTGTAGTCCAGATCCGAAGAGAGCTTTATGTCATATGGCAAAGTTGAAGAATGCCTGAAGGTCGCATTGGCCATAGAAGAATAGGTGGACGCATCTGTTTCCCTGAAACTGCCGGTGAATGAAGTGTTGGAACTTGCGACCCGCCTGTTCAAGTTGAGGCTGTACGAGCGCTCAGAGATCTCATCCCCGAGGATGTTCACGTAGTTTCTCTGCCTGTATCCAGCCTTTGCGCCTATGTCTAAAGGGAGTTTGACGTCGTGCGAAAGCTCGAGAGTAGTATCGGGGCCGCCTGCCGCTCTGTTCCATAGCCCATATAGATAGGCAGTGAGCATACCGGCTCCGCCCAGACGCAAGTTCTGGCTTATCCCGGCTGCAGGGCCCAGCAGCTGGAAGTAATCGGCGTATAAGGATCCATACGCATCGTCAGTGAGCTTGTAGTTGTATCTCGTCTTTACGTACCAGCCCTCGTGCGCGCCATAGCCTATCTTGGGAAGCTCGAACCGTTCATCCTCCTTAAGGGGTACCACAAGTCGCGGCAAAAACAGAAGCTTCAGATTCCCTTCGTAGTAAGAGACTGAGTGCAGGATTATCCTGTCGTCTACATATACCTCCATCTCTCCAACTTCCAGGCGGTAGTGGGGTTTTTCAAGATCGCAAGTGGTGATAGCACCGTGGGAGAGCCGAAGGTAATCTTCTTTCTTCTCGAGCTCGCTTCCAGACACGTACAGGTATCCTTTCACACCTTCACCAGTCAGCTTCGCCCAGGCGTCGCCCATGACAACCTCACCGGTAGAGATGTTGAAAACAGCGCTCTCGCCCTTCATCTCCTCCTCGCCCATGGCAACTCTTACCGATCCATTTATGACAACAGCCTTCCGGTTCGTGTCAAACTCAGCATAGTCTCCTGATATCGCAACATCCTTGTATTCAATATTCACATTCCCCGAAAGCACCCACAGACCGATAGCTCCGTCGTAAACAATCTCTTCCGCCTTTGCTTCCACAGGAATGTTCTCAGCAACCGCATGAGGAGAACAGAGGGCGAACATAGACACGGTGACCAATATCGCAATCCCACACAATGTTGAAGTCTTGCTCCTGCCGGCCCCAGACCCGTTGGCTCCGCCTGGGCCTCGCCCCTCTGCTGCCAGGCCAATCTGGGGACGATCTACAACGTAGAGCATCAGCAGTCCTGGAATCGCGAAGGCGAAATTGGGCAGCCAGGCGGCCATGAGCGCAGGGATGGTGCCCCTGATGGCGGCAGAGCGCGCCAATGCCTGCACAATGTAGTAGGCGAACGAGAGAATCGCAGCCGCTACGACTCCGAAGTAGCCGCCGCCGCGACGGGGAGACTTGGTGACAAGAGGAGCGCCGAGCAGAGCAAAGACGAGTGCCGCCAGAGGCTGCGCAAGCTTCAGGTGGTAATCCACACGCAGCCCATGGACGCGGATTCCACTCCTCTCAAAGAGGTCAATATTGGACTTCAGTTCCTTCCGGCTCATCTCATCCGGAGTCTTCTGGCTTGACGAGAAGCTCTGAAGCTCCTTTTCAAGGGAAATCTCCATGGTTTGAAAGGACATGCTCATCTGTACATGCCCCTCAGCATCAAGCTCATGAATGGTGCCATTCTCCAGCACCCACTTGCCCGATTCGGCCCGTCCCCTTGCGGCAGCAACCAGGCGCGGAAACATCTTCCTCTCCGTCTCATATATCATCACTCGTTCAAGGGTGCCGCGCCCCTCGTTGACCTTGCCAACGTAGAAATAGCGATTGCCCGGCGCCTTGAAAAACACATCTTCCTCGACAGCGGGAAATGCTTCCTGGAATATCATCTCTCTGACAATGGTTTCGGATTGGTGAGTGGCCCACGGCACAACGCTCTCATTGAGCCAGAATCCGCCTGCGCTCATGATAGCTCCAAGAACAAGAAGTGGCATGACAATCCTGGCAAAGGGCACTCCGGAAGCCCTCATGATTTGAAGCTCAGAATCGCGAGCTAGCCTGCCGAGGCCGATCATGACTCCAAAGAGCACGGCTATCGGCAGAACCTGAACAACAATCCCCGGAAGGCTATACATGAGCATCCTGACCACAGCAAGCACAGGCACGTTTTTCTGGATTATCAAGTCCACAAGCCAGAAAAGCTGCCCGCTGAGCATTATCACTATGAACGCCAACACGGATAGGGCGAGAGGGCCCGTAAACTCACGGACCACATATCTGTCAAGAATCCTCATCAGTGGCGACCTCGCAGTTCGCAGCCGTCCTGGGAGCAGACTCGCGCCTCATACGACAAGCACAAAAGGGGAATTCGTCGGGGCAACTCCATTACACAAGCAGCGTGGTGAGCGCCAGGCTCTCTCTGCCAAGAAGGGGGAGACGCACGCCGTCCCCCCCATGTGTGATGCACTGCTACGATTATTTCCTATTTTGCCCCGCCCTTTTTCAGGACAGCGTCTGTCATGTCTATTCCACCAAGGTGGACAACGCTCGCATCCAGGACAACAGTGACTCCCTTATCCTTGGCAACTGCCGCAATGGCGCTTTGCAGCGCTTTCTCGGCAGGTTCCAGCTGGTTCCTGGCGTATTCATTGTATTTCAGGTTGTACTGGTCGAGCAGGGCCTGCTGGGTCTCTTGATCCTGCCCCTCAGCCTTGGTATTCAACTCTTTCTCCAGTGCACTCTTCTGCTTGAGGATGTTCTCAAGCGCGGTCTTCATCGCAGGAAACTCCTGCCCCAACCTGACACCGTCAACTTTTCCTATGACAGCCGCTTCTCCAGCAGCGCGCGATACGGCAAGGTTAGCCACGCCAGCACCGGCGCCGACCAGGATAGCACAGACCAGAACAACCACAAGAGCCTTTGGCACGTTTTTGAACATAGATGTCATCCTTTCTACTCAACTCGAGAATCAAGCTCAGATACTATAGCGAGGAGCGCCGCCGACGCGGCGCCCCGTCAATTATACTGCATAACCCAACTTAAGACTAGAACGTCTGTCCAAAGCTGAAGTATGCCTGTCCGCCGCCATCGCCGATACCGTAGTCGATGCGGATCATGCCCAGCACGGGCACCATGATCCTGACGCCAGCGCCATAACCGACCCTAGTATTGCTAACGTCGAAGGAGCCGTCTGCGTTCCACGCCTGGCCGGCGTCGCAGAAGAGGACACCCTGTAGACCCTTGGTGATTCTGAAGCGGTATTCCGCATTTGCCAGGGCCATCCGATCGCCTTCAAGATCTCCATACTTATAGCCTCTGACGGTCTCGGCGCCCCCAATCCTGAAACGCTCGTCGTCAGGCAGCCCGTCGAGCCCGTACCCGGCGCTGACTCTGCCTGCCAGGATGTGCCCGTCACGGACCTGGTAGTACTGGCAAGCCTCGCCATTGAGCTTGGCAAAGTCGTTGTCGCCGCCGAGAATCCCGCCTGCATACTCCAGTGAGCTGGACAGCTTGTGCCCTGTCGCAGGATTCCACAGGTCGTCTCTTGTGTCGTTTACAGCCGACAGCGTGAGTGAACGTGTAGTGCCGCCAGCCGGGATCTCGTCAGCATGCTCGGGTTTTACAGATGTATTGACCGCATTCTCCATCTTGAACTTAACAAACGCCTTGGTGTTCAGTGAGAGAGCACGGCCGACCGTCACGTTTCCGCCTGTTCGCTTCTGCATATAGTTGATCGGGTCGCCTTCGACTTCTTCAAGCCTCAAAACGGCATCAGTTGAAGCACTCTCCTCTTCATCCGGCGGAGTATACTCTTTCGCCAAAGTCTTGCTGAACACATTGAACCCTACGGAGGTCTTGCCTGAAGCGCCAACCCAGGGCTCATAGAAGCCGAGCTCGTAATTGGTCTTCGTGCGGCCAAACTCAGCCTTGATGTTCAACGTCTGAGCGTTGCCAAGGAAGTTCTCGTCACCCAGTTCTATATATCCCATGAGCTTATCCTGTGAGCTGTATGTGAGAGCCAGGTTGGCAATACCCGTCTTTCGCTCGGTCAACACATACGTTACGACGTATTCGAATTTCCCCGGCACAGGCTCAACTTTCGCCTCTACATCCTCAAACGCGCCCAGCATGTAAATTCGCCGGCGGTCCTCGTTTATCTTGTTTACATTAATGTAGTCCCCTGGCTTTGTTTCGATGCACCTTTGGATAACCTTCGGCTTCGTCTTCTGGTTCCCTGCGAATTTGACTTCTGACACAGTCCATTCCACAAGATGAAGAGTAAGATCTCCCGTGTCCGAAAGCGACGGTTCAATACTCACCCAATACCCTTTCTCATGGTAGTGGGTTCCCAAAGCTTGAAGGTCAATCCTGAGCTGATTGGCATTGAGCTGAGAACTGGCCTTCGATTTCATGATGCCAAGAAGCTCCTCAGTAGGTATGAGTGCGTTACCACGCACAAGTATCTCGTTTATGACCGGAAACTCCTGCACTACAATGATGAGCTTTATGCCGCCAAGGTACGGAACGGTATTGGCGCCGAGGTCCGCAAACCAGCCAAGCGCATCGATAGCAGCAAAGCTTTGCTGTATGGCGCTCTCGGTGAGCTCGTCTCCTATTTTGACGGTCATAGCCTTTTCAATGTCATCAGAGTCAATCCTGCTGTTGCCTCGAATCTCTATGGCAGTGACTACCCCGAGCGACCCCGATTGCGCAGCCATCGCCGAGGAAGGGACCAAGAGCATGGCCGCCATCATGACAGCCAAGACAGTCCATTGCCTCCTGGTGCTAACGTATCTCAAAAATCTCGCCTCCCCAAATCGCGCTGTTGAACCACGATTGTAGCCCGTTCAGGCCGTCATACAAGCTGGATTCTGTATTCTACTCCTGCCCAGCGATTCCTTCCGCCTGAAGCTTGAGTATGGCAATCAATGCCTGATCGTCTCGGGCAACGCGTCCACCAGACGCCCAATACGGCTCAAGATATACAGACGCAGCCGAGCGTCTAGAAGTTTCATGAGCAGATCTCCCGGAGCCACATCCGCTTCCAGGCCAAGCTCTGGTGCAAAGGACAGGTGAACATCACCTGGCTTGCCGTATACATTGGCCATTATGGGAAATTCGGCCGATGCATCCCTTGCCACAATAGAAAACGCCAGGCCTGAACCATCGTTTCCTGAGAAGTCTACCCGGCCCGACAGAATCTCCAGGGGAACACCGTACAAGTATACTTCTCCAGGCCCCACTTCCACATAGCCCTCGGCCCGAGGTTGCCTCACACTTCCCTGTATATGCACTACAGAGGGCATAACCTGAGCCCAGGATTCCTCCCTGAACGCCTTCACTCCACTGCCCACCATGACCTTGAGGTCAAGATCAGCATCGGGAATCGAAGCAGCCCTGGAAAACGCCGTTGTAGCGGCATCTACACGAGCATCGTAGATCCTGAGTGTCCCCTCTATCCCCATCCGGTCGCCGGTGCGAATTGTTGCGTCCACATCGGCGAACCCCCGCATCAACGGATGCTCGATTTCCAGCTCCGACCCGTGCACGCTCCATTTAGGCCCGCCGCCGGAGACTTCGATTGCGCCTCTTCCCATAGTGGCCTGGACCGAGGAGACATGGATCTGGGCCTGTCCACCTATCTCAAGCGCAGCCTGAGCAATTTCGATCGAGCCCCTCAACTCCGAAAACTTCTGGGGCCAGAGCTCGGACTTGAGCTCACCGTCGGTTATTGTGACGACTGCGTTCACGCTCAGGCCCCGGGCCTTAAGGTCGGCTTTCCAATCTATCCAGCCTTCAGCCTCAATGGCATGGCCCAGGGCCCTGCCGATTGTCTCCATCGAAGCATGTTCCCCGGCAATCGTTGCCTTGACTTCCCTTCCGTCATAGCCGGCATTGACATCCAACTCCATGTCGCTGATCCTATACTGTCCGGCATCGACATCGATCAGGCGGAGAACTCCATTGACCTCGAGAATGTGTCCATCCGGGCTTGGAGTTGGCGTTTCACCTCCGGCACCTATCACGACTCCAGGCACCCGCAGACTACCCTCATACTCCGCTTCAACGGACCCGCTTCCTTCGGTCAG
>Ga0172382_10005896_pt1 | contig 18052 bp, 15 predicted proteins | sample Leawel138RmetaG_FD_122245 | JGI IMG/M metagenome (GOLD analysis project Ga0172382, IMG submission 122245) | Leachate microbial communities from a municipal landfill in Southern Ontario, Canada - Leachate well 138R metaG | ecosystem: Engineered > Solid waste > Landfill > Unclassified | place...
AGTTTGGCATTGGTGATGTAATTGATAAATGTATTGTTACACCTGAACAAAAATTTACTAATCCACCATTGAGATATTCTGAAGCAAGACTTATTAAAAAGATGGAAGAGTTGGGAATTGGACGTCCATCTACTTACTCTGTTACAATGGATACATTAAAAATAAGGAATTATATAAAACTAGATAAAAAAATGTTTTTAGCTACTGATCAAGGAATTTTAACTTCTGAAAAATTAGATGAATACTTTAATAAAGTTATAAATATTAAGTATACTGCTAAAATGGAAGAAAAGTTAGATGATATTGCTGAAGGGAAATTAGTTTCTCACGAACAGTTAAAAGAGTTTTATGAAGAGTTTAAACCATTGCTTGAGTTTGCTGATGATAATATGGAAAAAATTTATCCTGTAGTTTTGGATGATGCTTGTCCTGAATGTGGAAGCCCATTGGTAATTAGAAATGGTAGATTTGGTGAATTTGTGGCTTGTAGTGGATTCCCTAAATGTAGATATATTAAAAAGGAAGAAAAAGAAGAAGTTCTAACGGGAGTAAAATGTCCGGTTTGTAATGAAGGAGAGATTGTTGAAAGAGTAAGCAAGCGAGGAAGAAGCAAGGGTAAAAAATTCTATGCTTGCAATAGATATCCAACTTGTAAAACAACTTTTACTGATTTACCTACTGAGGAAGATTACAAATAAAAAATTATACAATAAATCACTATTAAATAGTGATTTTTTTATCTTGATTTTTATAAAATATGAGCATAAAAGCCAATTATATTGTTTTAATTATATTAATTATGTGGTATAATCTAATATAGAAGTGAGTGATGAAAATGGGACTATTTGATATTTTTAAAAGTAAAGCAAAGAAAGAAGAAGCAAAAAAATACCGAATTGGTATGGAAAAAACCAGGAAGTCTGCTTTTGGAAGATTAGCAGCTGTTTTTAGTGGTTATAATGAGATTACTGAAGACCTATTTGATGAGTTAGAAGAAATATTTGTAATGGCTGATATGGGTGTTGATACAGTAGTTAACTTTATTGATGAGTTAAAAAAAGATGTAAGAACAAGAGATATTAAATCTGCTTTAGACTTACAACCAATCATTGTCGATAAGATGTTTGATATTTATCTTAAAGGTGAAATATTAAATACGAATTTAAATGTTAATAAAAATGGTTTAAGTGTATATTTATTTGTTGGTGTTAATGGTGTTGGTAAAACAACTACGATTGCAAAAGTTGCTCATAAACTAAAAAAAGAAGGAAAAAGTGTATTAATTGCAGCAGGTGATACTTTTAGGGCAGGAGCTACTGAACAGTTAGAAGTTTGGGGTAATCGCGTTGGTTGTCAAGTTGTCACAAAAGAAGCAGGAAGTGATCCTTCAAGTGTTATTTTTGAAGCTATTAAAAAAGCTAAAAATGAAGGTTTTGATGTTTTATTGTGTGATACTGCAGGTAGGCTTCAAACAAAGATTAATTTAATGAAAGAATTAGAGAAGATTAAACGAGTTATTTCAAGAGAAGTGCCAGAGGCTCCGCAAGACACTTTACTTGTAATCGATGCAACTACTGGTCAAAATGGTTTAAATCAGGCAAGAGCATTTATTGAATCAACTGAGGTAAGTGGTGTTGTCTTAACAAAACTTGATGGTACAGCTAAAGGTGGTATAGTTTTAGCGATTCGAGATATATATAACATACCAATAAAATTCGTAGGTCTAGGCGAAAAGCTAGACGATCTGGAATATTTCGACATTGAAAAATATGTTTATGGATTATTCGCAGATATGATAGATGAGGTGTAATATGGAATTACTAAACAAAAAAGATTTTTATAATAATTTATTTGATTGTTATAAGGAATTGTTAACTGAAAAACAAAAAGAATACTTTCAAAGCTATTATTTTGATGATTTAAGTTTGTCGGAAATTGCTGATAATTATAATGTAAGTAGAAGTGCTATTTACGATCAATTGAAAAAGATTTATATCATTTTAGAACAGTATGAAGAAAAACTAGGCTTACTTGATAAAGAAAACAAAAGAAATGAAATTTACGAAGATTATTTAGATTTAGATAATCATGAAATTTTGGAATTAATAGAAAGATTAAGGAATGTGGAGTAGTTTATGCCATTTGAAAGTTTATCAGAAAGAATCCAGATGAGTCTTCGTCGGGTTACAGGACGTGGAAAATTAAATGAAAATGACATTGACGATATGATGAAAGAGGTCCGTCTTTCATTACTTGAAGCTGATGTTAATTATAAAGTAGTAAAAAGTTTTGTTAAAGAGGTTAAAGAGAAAGCCTTAGGTGAGAAGATACTTAAGTCATTAACACCAGGTGATCAAGTAGTAAAGGTAGTTCATGATGAGTTAAAACGTTTAATGGGTGATGAAGCTGTTCCTATTGTCTATAAAGAACAGGGGATTTCGGTTATTTTACTTGTCGGTTTACAAGGAGCTGGTAAGACTACTCATGTAGGAAAACTTGCGAGCTATCTTAGAAAAAATGATAAGAAAAAACCTTTATTAGTTGCAGCCGATGTATATCGACCTGCTGCTATTAACCAATTAGTTACTATTGGTAAGCAACTTGGTATTGAGGTGTTTGAAAAAGGGACAACCTCATTAGTTACAGATATTGTTAAAGAAGGTTTAAGCTACGCTAGGAAAAACAATTTTGATTTAGTTATTATTGATACAGCAGGGCGCCTTCATATTGATGATAAATTAATGAAAGAATTAGATGACATTGTTTCAATTACAAAACCAGATGAAATCTTACTTACAATTGATGCAATGATGGGTCAAGATGCTATTAATGTAATAACAACTTTCAATGAAAAATTACCACTTACCGGATGTATTCTTACAAAATTAGATGGAGATACTAGAGGTGGTGCAGCTTTATCAATTAGATTTTTGACTAATGTTCCAATTAAGTTTATGGGTGTTGGCGAAAAGTTGGACCAAATTGAGGTTTTTCATCCTGAGAGAATGGCTGGAAGAATTTTGGGTATGGGTGATGTAGTCACACTTATTGAGAAAGCCACAGATTCAATTGATGAAGATGAAGCATTAAAAATGATGGAAAAAATTCAAAAAGGTGTTTTTAACTATAATGACTTTTTGAAACAATTAAAGTGGATTAAAAGAATGGGTTCATTAAAAGGTATTCTTTCTTTGATTCCAGGTTTAGGTTCACAATTAAAGAAAATAGAGATTGATGACAAGCAGTTTAGCTATATAGAAACAATTATAGGTTCAATGACAATAAGTGAGAGAAAAAATCCAGAGCTTGTTGCTAAAAGTCCGACTCGTCGAGAGAGAATAAGTAAAGGTTCAGGTAGACCTTACCAAGAAGTAAATGCTTTAACTAGACGTTTTGATGACATGAAAAAGCAATTAAAAGCAATGGGCGGGCTTAGTGAAACTGACATGACCAAACAAATGCAAAACCCTCAACCTAGTCAAAAACAAAAAAAGGGTAAGGGTAAAGGAAAAGGTAGTTTTAGAATAAGATAGTGGGTGTTGAGTATGAATCACAATGAGTATATTAGTCAATTGGAAATTATTTTCAAGAATCTTAATGACAATTTAGATAGAATTACTAATGAAGTTTCCCAAAAGAACGAAAAAATAATTTTTGAATTAAGTTCAAATAAAGAAAATAATCTAGATGATATTCAAAAACTTGAAAAACAATATTTTAAGAATGAAGAAGATAATAATCAAAAGATTTCACAATTAAAATCAGTTATATTACACTTGGAAGATGAACTTCAGAAAGCTTTAAATGATTATAATAATACTCACAATTCTATATTAGATAAAGAGAATATACTAAGTAAAAAAGATAGTGTTTTAAGTGAGACTATTAGTGCTCATCGAAAATCAATCTCTGAATTAAAACAAAAAATTAGCACACTAGATAGAGAATGTATTTTGAGTTTAAAGGCTAAGTTAGTTGAATTTGAAGAGGAAACTTCTATTTTTAAATCAGGTTAATGATATTGAAAAAAGAATGAAGTTTGAAGTTAGTAAAATTGAAAACGAAATCCTTACTCCAACAATCAATATAAATCCTAATGATGATTCACAAAATTATGTCAATTCAAAAGATGTAAGAGAATATCGTATTAAAGGCATTAATGAAATCGCGAGTATCAAACAAAAATATTATAAGGATATACGTGATTTAGAGATTAAATTTTATAAACTTGAAGCTGAATATGAGAAGGACAATGAAATATTACGCGAAGAATACAATCTTCAAATAGAAGCTTTAAAATATGAAATAATAAAAATTGAAAACAATATAAAGACGTTATTAGATGAGTATGATTTTAATTGTTATAAAACTGTAAATGCTAATGAATTATCATATCAAATAGATAAAATCAACATAAACAGAAACTTTAAACAAAAAACTGATGATTATTTGATTAAAATTAAAGATAATGAAAGTAAAGCTAATAAATCTTGGCTTAGTGAAAGTGTCGATGTTTTTAATACTATTAAAAGTATGGATGAAAAAACAGGGAAGTCTTTCTTTGATTACTCATTAGAGCATTTAAAGGAGGTTAAGACGACTTCTGTTATAATTGTTGAGTCTATGAAGAAAACTATTGATATTTTTATGAACATGTTCTCAAAGATTATTAATACACATATTAAGACTACAACTAAACTAACTAATAATTTATATGAGTCACTATTAGTTACTGATTATAAATCTTTTAATTTTAAAGATTTCACATTCGACTCATACAAAGAAAATATTAATCAATTATTAATTGATTACAATGCTAAGAGAAATTCTAATTTAAATATTTTTATGGATTTGTTTAAAGAGTCTATTTCAAATTTAATTAATCAATTAAAAGTAATTTCTACAAATTATGATAATTATATAAATGAAGAGATTAATACTATTAATGACAATAATAGACAACTTGACTCTTTATTGTCTAAAGCTGCCTTGGCGGGAAGTGAGTCAGCAAATAATTTTTATAAAACTAAGACTTCTTTAACTAATAGTAATTATCAAAATCAGAATGATAAGATGATGGCTTTAGAGACTTCTTTAAAAAATAATGAGTTAGAAGTTAATAATGACTTTAAGAATAAAGAAATGGAATTAAACAAGAAAATTAATAATAACAGTATTATCTTCAAGCAAAAAAGTCAAAAAGACTTAGAAAATTACAATCAAATTATTATTTCTATTAATAAAAGCATTAAACAAGCAAAGGTGAATTTTTTAAATACGGTTAAAATAAAAAAAGCAGAGGCCAATAATAAGTATAATAAATTAGTTAGAGACATAAAAAGCGATCAAAAGATTAAAACCAAGATTGGTCAGATATAAAAAAACCGTTTCTATTGAAACGGTTTTATACTAACTTTTTTAGACTCTCTTTTATTAGAGTTTCTATTGGTAGTGATTTATTATTGTTAAGATAATTATCGATTTTTTTGAGTTCTTGATTACTATATCCTAAAGATTTTAAAGCCTCTTTAACATTCGATAATTTTGGATCTATATTAGTATCTTTTGAGGTTGCCAGTTTACCTTGTAAATCTAGGATTATTTGACTGCTCGCTTTTGCGCCAACTCCAGGGAATCTTCTTAGATATGCAATATCAGCATTAATGATGGCTTCTTCGAGTCTATTTACATCGCCGTTAGCTACAATTGCAAGTGCACCTTTAGGGCCTATGCCTTTGACTGATAGTAGTTTTAAGAATAGTTCTTTTTCTTCTGCGGTTTTAAAGCCGTAAAGTTCTTGAATATCTTCACGCACATGTAGATAAGTGTGAATCTTGATCTCATCATTTTCTTTGAATGAAAATGGGTTTGGGGTTCTAATGTTATAACCGATATTATTGTTTTCTAAAACGATATAGTTTGATGTTATGGATGTTATTATTCCTTTAATATAATTGTACATAGTTTCACTTCCTTAAGGTAATTATAACATAGTAGTAAATAAATGTAAATTGAAAGGACAACTATTTATGCATAAAGATGATATGTTTTTTGAAGAAAGTGAGTCTAGTTTAAGACCACAAAAACTAAGTGAATATATTGGACAAACTGAACTTAAAGAATCACTAAATGTATTTATTAAAACAGCGATAATGAGAGATGAGTGTTTGGACCATGTCCTTTTATTTGGCCCTCCTGGTCTTGGTAAGACCACTATGGCAAATATTATTGCTAATGAAATGAATTCAAGCATAAAGGTTGTAACTGCTCCATCAGTTACCAGGGTTGGAGATTTGGCTGCGATATTATCTAGTTTAAACGCAGGTGATGTTTTGTTTATAGATGAAATACATCGTTTACCTAAGATTGTAGAAGAAGTTTTATATTCTGCAATGGAAGATTATGCAATGGATATAATTGTTGGAAAAGATTCTACTGCAGCTACTGTAAGAATTGATTTGCCACCATTTACATTAATTGGAGCAACAACTCGACCAGGAGATTTATCGAGTCCATTAAGAGATAGATTTGGAATTATTAATCAAATTCATTATTATAATACCGATGAATTAGCAGAAATCATATATCGTACTTCACATATTTATGAGTTTGATATTACTAAAGAAGCAGCATTTGAGATTGCTAGAAGATCAAGAGGAACACCAAGAGTTGCAAATAGATTATTTAGAAGAGTTAGAGATTTTTCTCAATTTTTAAATAGTGAGAGTAATATAATTCAATATGAAATTGCTAGCTTGTCTTTAGATAAGCTTCATATTGATAATGCTGGTTTAAATCAAACTGACCATCGTTATTTAAAAGCGATTATTGAAAGGTTTAAAGGAGGCCCGGTTGGCCTTAATGCTATAGCATCATCTGTTGGTGAGGAGATAACTACACTAGAAGATGTTTATGAACCTTATTTGTTACAGGAAGGATTTATAGTACGTACACCACGAGGTAGAGTAGCTACTGAGAAAGCGTATAATCATTTAGGAATAAAATATGCTAGTTAAAGATTTTGATTATTATTTACCTGAGGAACTAATTGCTCAGACCCCTCTTGAAAAAAGAAGTAATTCTAAGATGATTGTTGTTGACAAAGAAACGAAAACATTTGAACATAAACATTTTTATAATATCCTTGAATATCTAACGAGTAATGATGTTTTGGTGATAAACAATACCAAGGTTATGCCATCTAGAATTTATGGGAAAAAAATAGACACTAATGCTGATATTGAATTTCTGCTATTAAAAGAAATAGATAAAAATGTGTATGAAGCTTTGGTAAAACCAGCTAGAAGAGTTAAAGAAGGCACAACTATAGATTTCAATGGGTTAATGACTGGAAAAATTGTTGGCAAATATGATGACGGAATATGCCATATTCAATTTTTTTATCAAGGAATATTTTTAGAAATTCTTGAGCAATTAGGAGAAATGCCTCTTCCACCATACATCCATGAAAAATTGAAGGACGGCTCAAGATATCAAACTGTATATGCTGAAGTAGTTGGCAGTGCAGCAAGCCCAACTGCGGGATTACATTTTACTGATGAAATATTGCAAAGTATAAAAGATATAGGTGTTGAAGTACTAAATGTAACATTACATGTTGGATTAGGAACATTTAGACCAGTATCAGTTGATAAAATAGAAGATCACCAAATGCATTCTGAGTATTATAAAATGGATGCTTATACAGCTAATAGATTAAATGTAGCCAAAGAAGAGGGTAAAAGAATAATAAGTGTTGGAACCACTTCAACAAGAACTCTTGAGTCAATTTACACTAAATACAATAAATTTGTAGAGACATATGAAGATACAAATATATTTATATATCCTGGTTATCGTTTTAAGGCGGTTGATGCTTTGATTACTAATTTTCATTTGCCGAAGTCGACATTAATTATGTTAGTAAGTGCTTTTGCAAATCGTGATTTAATTATGAAATCTTATCAAAGCGCAATAGATAATAGGTATAGATTCTTTTCATTTGGGGATGCAATGTTTATAAAGTGAGGTTTTCCTCACTTTTTTATAGGAAATAATCACTAATTATTGACTTGATAAATATAAAGATGTTTCAACGTTTGTAGATAAAATTAAGATTAAATGGTATAATAAAACAAAGAGGTATTAATATGGTAATTAAATATAATTTAAAAAAGAAGAGTAATGAGTGCATGGCAAGGCTAGGAGAAATCACTACACCACATGGTAAATTTGAAACTCCAGTTTTTATGGCTGTAGGAACACAAGGAACAGTTAAAACATTAGTAAAAGAAGAACTAGAAGCAATCGGTTCAGAAATAGTACTAGGCAATACTTATCATTTGTGGAATCAACCAGGTCACAAAATAGTAGAAGCAGCTGGAGGCTTACACAAGTTTATGAATTGGAACCGTTCTATTCTGACTGATTCAGGAGGTTTCCAAGTGTTTAGTTTGGCTAAGCTTAGAGATATTAAAGAAGATGGTGTTTACTTTAAACATCATAAAAGTGGTGCACCGTTATTTTTATCACCAGAAATATCAATGGAAATTCAAAATAGTTTGGGTTCAGACATTATGATGGCATTTGATGAATGTCCTCCATATCCAGCAACATATGAGTATATGAAAGATTCTGTTGAAAGAACACTTAGGTGGGCTAAAAGAAGCCTAGATGCTCATAAAAATAAAGATACACAAGGTTTATTTGGTATTGTTCAAGGAGGAGAGTATTTAGACTTAAGAAAGCATTCAGCAGAAGAACTAGTTAAAATGGATTTTGATGGTTTTTCTATTGGTGGGTTAAGTGTTGGTGAACCAAAGGAAATTCAAAATAAAGTTTTAGAATTTACAACTCCATTATTACCTGAAGATAAGCCAAGATATTTAATGGGGGTTGGTTCTCCTGGAGCAATTCTTGATGCTGTTGAACGTGGTGTTGATATGTTTGATTGTGTCTTGCCTACTAGAATAGCTAGACATGGTACAGCAATGACTAGTTATGGAAGAGTATTAATCAAAAATAAGGAATTTGCAGCTGATTTTACAACTCTAGATCCAAAATGTAATTGTTATACTTGTAAGAATTACACGAAATCATATTTAAGACATTTATTTAAAGCCAACGAAATTCTCGGAATGAGATTATTAAGTATCCATAATATTCAGTTCCTTGTTGATCTAACTAGCAATATTCGCTTGGCCATAAAAGAAGATCGTTTTATGGAATATAAGGAGCAAGTTTACAAAGAATACGGTCTAAATAACAACGATAAGGACTTTTAATACATGAAAAAAATTAATATAATAATTTTAATTATCCTTTTATTTTCACTTTCAGGTTGTTTTAAAAATAAGGTTACTCCAAATGAAGGTGAAATTGTCTTAAGGCTTGAGGAAAAGTATACTGCCTTAATGCCATATGAGAAAAGTGATATTCCAATTTTTAGATTTGAGTTTGATGGAGTATTCAACACAATTATGTATGTCTCAAAGACATTCTATTCGGTTTTTGCAACCAATGATGATTTTTTGCTTAGCGCTGAAATTGAAAGAATTCTAAATGAAAATGAAGGAAGAGTTGAATATGTTGTTTCTGCTCAAGACGTTCAGACAACCACTAGGATTAATTCAATGAATTCTGAAGGCAAACAAGTTGCCAATCATTATCCTGTTGATAACTCAGATGTTTTTGATGAAACAGCATTTATTGATTTAGAAAATGGCTTAAAACTATCGATTGACTATCGTCGCTTTTCTTCTGATGGAAAGACTTACTATGTTTGGAGATATTCTCAAAACTTAGCAATGTATTTATATTATCCTTTGATGGTTATCGAAGAAAATGGTCAAAAGGAATTATTGATTCTAACATTACCAAATCAAGTAAAATTTCAAGTGGGTACCACTTTATCTCTTGATAAAATTTTAGATAATGATGATTATTTAGATGTTGATAAATATACATTTAATTATTTAGATAGATATACTTCACTGTCTGAAAAGAAGCAACATATAATTGATTATTATGTTGATGGGTACGAAGGAGTATTGGATGATAATACTTTATATTTCAACTATTTGAACATTAAATTCAAACTAACACTTTTAGATGACTACTTTACTATTGAGTATGATAGTAAGTTAGATGCTCTTAACGAGTAATGTTTTATAATTTAGATAAAAAGACTTTATTTTTAATTTAATTCGTGTTATAATAGCATAAAGAGAAATCCAGTAAGGAGGCTAATTATAATGTTTAATCAAGATGCATTTAATGAAAAACCAGTTTTAAAAGTCGTTGGAGTAGGCGGTGGTGGCGGAAATGCCGTAAATCGCATGATAGAAAACGATGTAAAAGGTGTTGAATTCGTTGTAATTAACACAGATGCACAAGTACTAAGATTAGCCAAAGCGGATGTTAGATTACAAATAGGAAAAGTTTTAACAAAAGGTTTGGGTGCAGGAGCAGATCCAGAAATTGGTCGTCAAGCTGCAGAAGAATCTGAAGATGACATTCGTGAAATCCTTAAGGGAAGTGATATGGTATTTATCACCTCTGGTATGGGAGGCGGAACTGGAACTGGTGCATGTCCTGTTGTTGCTAAGGTAGCAAAAGAACTTGGGTGTTTAACAGTTGGTATAGTTACTAAGCCTTTTACTTTTGAAGGCCGTAAACGTCATGTTCAAGCAATGAAAGGTTTAGCCGAGTTAAAGCCTTATGTAGATACTTTAATTGTTGTTCCTAATGATAAGTTATTAACATTAGCTGATAAATCAATGACAATGCTAGAATCATTTAGAGAAGTGGATAATGTGCTTCGTCGAGGTGTTCAAGGTATAGCTGAAATTGTTACTATTCCAGGTTTAATTAATGTTGACTTTGCTGATGTTAAAAATGTTATGAAGAATAAAGGTACAGCTCTTATGGGTATTGGTATTGCTAGTGGACCTAACAGAGCTATTGAAGCAGCTCGTAAGGCGATTAGAAGTCCTTTATTAGAAATTGATATTAACGGAGCAACTGATGCTATCGTTTTTGTTACTAGCGATATTGACATTACAATGCAAGAAATTTATGATGTTACTGGAGAAATTAGAAATGCATCTTCTCCGGATATTGATATTGTAATGGGTACTGGTTTTAATGTAGATTTACAAGGTGAATTAATCGTAACTGTTATTGCTACTGGTTTTGACAGTATGCAAGATGAAGAAGAAGAAATGTATCAACCAACACCTTCAGTTAAAAAAGTTACAGCTGATAGCCCGCCAATTGTTAATAACATTGAACCAGAAGCGAAGCAAGAAAGAAAACCAGGAGAGGCTTTGCCTTTTTGGTTAAAAAATAGATTTAAATAAAAGTCACAAAAGTGGCTTTTTTTCTTTTTAGGGTAATTATATACTAAAGTATTTATGGTTACGTTATCATTGTCTTAATTATTCGTTTTGATTGACTTTTTATTCAGTTGATATATAATAATAATTACAGAGTAGTTAAATCGCGTTAAGTGCTATACCATGGGATGTCGGGTATGGACGAACACATTAGTGGCGGTGATTTAGCGCTTCCGCTGTTAGCGGATCTCAGTATGGAGGTCTTTTTATGAATTATAGAAGTGAAAAAGTTTTTAAAACACCATTTACTGGTGAGTATTGGCAATTAGCCATCAATGAATTAAAATATGTAAAGGTAATAATTTTAGTATCAATTCTTATCTCAATGTCAATTGGTCTAGAATACCTAGGGAAATTAATCCCAATTGAATTTTTAACAAGAAAAGTATTTTTTAGTTTTTTACCAATAGCATTATCATCCATGCTTTTTGGACCTGTAGCAGCACTAGTATTTGGTTTTATAGCCGATATACTAGGTTTTCTTGTGATATCACCTGGAACATTTTTCCCAGGATATACATTAAGTGCAATGCTCGGAGCATTTATCTATAGTATATTTTTGTACCGAACTAGAATTACTGTTTTAAAAATATTTTTAGCAAAGCTAACTGTGAATGTGTTTGTAAATTCAATTTTGGGTAGTTTATGGTTACATATAATGTTATACAATCCTGAAATAGAAAACAGCAAAACATTTATTGTTTATTTAACTGGTGGATTTTTAAAAAATATGATACTGCTTCCGTTTGAAGTTGTATTGTTAGTTATAATGTTTAAACGAATAATTCCAATTAGCAAGAGTTTCAATTTAATAAGCGATGATGTAAGTAATGAAATTAAATTAATTTAGTGTATACGTTTTATTAGTTGAAAAAAAGAGCTTTTTGTAGTATAATAATACATAGAAAAAGGTGAATTTATGAAGAAAAATTTAGTTATGTTGGCAATCCTTGATGGATACGGTATAACAGATGAGGTTAAAGGTAATGCAATATATGCCGCGAAGAAACCAAACCTTGATAGGTTATTTAATGAGTTTCCTAACACATTATTAACAGCTAGTGGAGAAGCTGTTGGTTTACCTGATGGTCAAATGGGTAATAGTGAAGTTGGTCATATGAATATTGGTGCTGGTAGAATTGTTTATCAATCTCTAACAAGAGTTAATATTGCCGTACGTGATGATGAGCTAATTAAAAATGAAGCTATTAGTTTAGCAATCAATAATGCAGTAAAGAATAATGGGAAACTACACATCATGGGACTTTTAAGTGATGGTGGAGTTCATTCTCATATAAACCATTTCCTTTACTTAATGGAAAAAGCAAGCGAAGCTAAAGTAAAAGAAATAGTTATCCATGCATTCTTAGATGGTAGAGATGTACCGCCAAGATCTGCAAAGGAATATTTAAAAGTTATCAATGATAAATGTAAAGAATTAGGTAATTGTAAAATAGGTGTTGTAAGTGGTCGTTATTATGCGATGGATCGTGATAAAAACTGGGCACGTACACAACTTGCTTATGATGCTTTAGTATATAACAAAGCTGAAGTTAAGGATGTGTTTCAGGGTATTGATGATTCATATAGTAATGATGTATCTGATGAATTTGTTTTACCTTATTTAGCAAATGATAATAGTAATATCAATGATGGTGATAGTGTTATTCATGCTAACTTCCGTCCTGATAGAGCAATTCAAATGTCAGTTGCTTTAAGTAATATTGAAAAAACAGGAGTAATTGGTAAAGTATTTGAAAACTTAACTTTTTCAACATTTATGGATTATTCTGAAGATGTTAAAAGTAATGTAGCTTTTGAATTGCAAGATTTAGTTGATACATATGGAGATGTAATAAGTGCTAATAATATGACACAATTAAGAATTGCTGAGACTGAGAAGTATGCGCATGTTACATATTTCTTTGATGGTGGAATAGATAAAGAAATTCCTGGTGCTGATCGTATTTTAGTACTATCACCAAAAGTAGCAACTTATGATATGATGCCTGAAATGAGTGCATTTGAGGTTAAAGACAAAGTAGTTGAAGCAATCAAGACTGAAAAATATGATACTATCATTTTAAATTTTGCAAATTGTGACATGGTTGGTCATACTTGTGACATGAATGCCACAATTAAAGCAGTAGAAACTGTAGATGCATGTATTGGAGAAGTTTATGAAGCAGTTAAATCTGTTGATGGAACTTTACTTGTGACTGCAGATCATGGTAATGCTGATAAGTTATTAGATGAAAATGGAAACTTGTTTTCAGCTCATTCAACTAATCCAGTACCATTTATGATTTGTAAAAAAGGTTATGAGTTACGCGAAGGCGGCAATCTAGGAGATATTACTCCAACAATGCTTGAGTTATTAAATGTTAAACAACCTTCATCAATGACAGGTAAGACTTTAATTAAAAAAGATTAATAAACACTAAGGTGTTAAATATAAAAAGGAGAAAGAATATGCCATTTATTAGAGAAGTTTATGCGCGTGAAGTTTTAGATTCACGTGGTAATCCTACTGTAGAAGTAGAGGTTTACACAGAAAGTGAAGCATTTGGTCGTGCTATTGTTCCAAGTGGAGCATCAACAGGAGAACACGAAGCTGTTGAATTACGTGATGGTGATAAGAGCCGTTACTTAGGAAAAGGCGTTTTAACTGCTGTTGCCAATGTAAATGAAATTATTGCACCAGAAGTTATTGGTATGAATGTTTTTGATCAAGTTGGAATTGATCGTTTAATGATTGAATTAGATGGATCAGATAACAAAGGTAAATTAGGAGCTAATGCAATTTTAGGTGTATCAATGGCTGTTGCACGTGCTGCTGCTGATTTATGCGGATTACCTTTATACAATTATTTAGGTGGATTTAATGCTAAAGAATTACCAACTCCTATGATGAACATCATCAATGGTGGATCACATGCTGATAATAATGTTGATTTCCAAGAATTCATGATTATGCCAGTTGGTGCTGATAATTTTAAAGAAGCTATTAGAATGGGTGCTGAAGTATTCCATAATCTAAAAAAAGTATTATCTGCAAGAGGTTTAAATACTGCTGTAGGTGATGAGGGAGGATTTGCTCCAAACTTAACAAGTAATGAAGAAGCTATTAAAGTAATTATGGAAGCAATTGATAAAGCAGGTTATGTTGCTGGTAAAGATGTATTCCTTGCAATGGATGTAGCTGCAAGTGAATTCTATGACAAGAAAAAAGAAAAATATGTTTTAGCTGGCGAAGGTGGAAAAGAATTTACATCTGAAGAATTAGCTAATTTCTATGTTGGTTTAGTTGATAAATATCCAATTATATCAATTGAAGATGGATTAGATGAAAATGATTGGGATGGATGGAAAATCTTAACTGAGAAATTAGGCAAGAAGATTCAATTAGTTGGTGATGATTTATTCGTAACAAATACTAAAAAATTAGCACAAGGTATTGAAAAAGGAATCGCTAATTCAATTTTAATTAAAGTAAACCAAATTGGAACTTTAACTGAAACTTTTGAAGCAATTGAAATGGCTAAAAAAGCTGGTTATACTGCAGTAGTATCACATCGTAGTGGTGAAACTGAAGATACAACTATTGCTGATATCGCAGTTGCACTTAATACAGGTCAAATCAAGACTGGTTCAATGAGTAGAACTGATCGTATTGCTAAATATAACCAATTAATTAGAATTGAAGATGAATTAGCTGAAACATCAGTATATAATGGACTAAAATCATTCTATAATTTGAAAAAATAATATTAAATTTTAATGTTAATCACAATGAGTTAATTCTCGTTGTGATTGACATTTTTTTATTGTAGCAAATAAAATACTTCTACATATTTGAGTAATACTATTGTATTTAGTTGTATGTTTGTGTTATTATAATATTATAAGATGGGTGTTTAACATGAATAAAAAAATTAGAATTACTTTATTCATTATTGTAACTTTATCGTTATTAGCTTTAACAATTTTGTTGTTTCCATTAATGTTATCGCTAAGAAATGAAGCAAATCGAATTGAACTTCAAAATACTGTTAATAGATATGGATTTGTAGGTTGGTTAATAATGCTATCAATCCAAATCATTCAAGTAGTAGTTGCAATATTACCGGGAGAACCGATAGAAGTAATTATGGGATTAATGTATGGTCCAATACTTGGAACATTAACTTGTATTTTAGGGATAGTTATTGGGACACTAATAATATTTGTTTTTACTAAATCGATTGGTAAACCTTTTATTAGTCTATTTGTAGATCCAGATAAATTCTCTGACTATAAATTTATTAATACAAGTAATAAAAAGGACTCGCTTGTATTTATCTTGTTTTTCATACCGGGAACTCCAAAAGATGTCCTTACTTATTTTGCTCCGTTTATTAAAATGAATATTTTTAGATTTATTTTGATAAGTACTTTTGCTCGCATTCCCTCGATAATTTCTTCAACGATTAGTGGGAAGAGCATAATTGATGGAAATTGGCTGCTTACTATTATAATATTTTCATCAACATTTATAATTGCCATTATTGGATATATTATAAATAGTAAGTTTTTAAGCAAAAATAAGTAGTCTTAATCATTATTTAAGTTTAATTTGTAATAATGTGTTATAATTTAATTGTGAAAGCGTATATATTTTTTGATTTTTTAAGAAAAGTGTGATATAATCTTTTCTTGTTGCGCATTAAAATAGATTTGCAATAAATTTCTTATGAAAGGTGGTGAGTAAAGAATGAATGAATCTTTAAATGAATTAATGAATAAAGCCATTAAAAACGGTTATGTTTATGAAGAACAATTACTTCAGTTTTTTGAAAAAGACAGTGTTGAATATGAACAAATGATAAAGAAATTACATGATGAAGAAATTGATATATTAGCACAAGAAGATGTTCAAGAAGAAGATGTACCAGAAAACATTAAAGAAGTTGATGAGGAAATTGAAAAATTACCAAAAGCTGCTGATAGTTTAACGGCTTACATTAATGATATTAAAGGATTTCCATTACTTACAGCTGAAGAGGAATTTGCATTAGCAGATGAAATTAAAGCCGGACAAGAAGCAAAAGAAAAACTTGAAACTGAAGGCGATGCTTTATCTAATGAAGAAAAGGAAGACTTATTAGATTTGATTGATCGAGCTGAAGCAAGCAAAGAATATTTTATTAATTGTAATTTAAGATTGGTAGTTTGGTGGAGTTCTAAATATAGAAATAAGGGATTATCACAAGACGACTTAATCCAGGAAGGTAATATGGGTTTAATGAGAGCAGTAGATAAATATGACTCTGCAAAAGGAGCTCGTTTTAGTACCTATGCTAGTAATTGGATTAGAAAAAGTATAATTAGAGGTATTCAAAATCAAGCGAGAACTATTCGTATCCCAGTTCATATTTCATCTTATATAAGCAAGATGAAGAGAATTGAACGAACATTAGAAAGTGAATTTGGGAGAGCCCCAACAGTTGAAGAAATTGCTGAAGAGATGGGCGAGAAAGTTGATAGAGTTAAAGAAATTCAAGGATATGTAAATGATAAAATATCTTTAGATACTCCAGTAGGTGAAGAAGATGCTTCTAACTTAGGAGACTTAATTTGTGATACAAATACTTCAAATGCTTTTGAAGAGATTGTTAAGGTCGAATACAAAGCTGAAATACATCGCATTTTAAGAGAACTTAATCCTAAAGAGTATCAAGTTATTACCCAAAGATTTGGAATACATGATGGCAACACAAGAACACTTGAAGAAATTGGTCAAGGTTTAGGGTTGACTCGTGAGAGAGTTCGTCAAATCGAAGCAAAAGCATTAAGAAAATTAAGACATCCAAGCAGAAGCGAGAAGATGAAACAATATATGGAAGTATAACCTATTCAACAATATTGGATAGGTTTTTTATTTTCCAGTTAAAATTGTTTAAAAAAACACGATATTATGGTATAATTAAAATAACTAGGTAGGTATAAATATGAGTTGGTTTCGCAAGAAAAAAGTGGAAGTTATAGATCTTAAAATCTTAGATACTGTTAACAAAAAGGAAGAAGATTTATCATCCTTTAACTCAAACAGATCAGATAATGAAATTGTTGGATTTAATTTATCCTCAGTGCAAATAAAGAAGGATATTATTGAATTAAATTATTCTAAAATTAAAAAAAGTAATTATGAAATAACTAGTGAATATTATATATTTAAAATCTTTTCTAGAATAATTCTTAAAGATAAAGATTTTATTAATAATATTGAAATAATTGATAAACATATGAATAGAGTAAAAAAAGAATATGAAATTCTCCAAAAAGCTATGAATGAACTACATAATTCTTTGGTAGAAGATGACACATATCTTAATGATGCTTATGAGAAATTAAGATCCATAGATGAATTTCATCGCAGAATTAAGGACATACTTCAAGATGTTAAGAACCAGCACTTTAATTTATTAAAAATAGCAACTGTAAATGTCTGCTTGAATAAAAGTAATCAGGATTTAGAAGTTCTATATGATAGGTTAAATAGTTTCTTAAATGACTATAAGAGTTTAAAAGAAGCTAGTGAATATATATTCTATAATAGTGGATCAATTATCCTTGACTTGGTTGAAAGTATAGTAAATAAAATCAATCAAAGTAAA
>Ga0172382_10005897_pt1 | contig 18048 bp, 11 predicted proteins | sample Leawel138RmetaG_FD_122245 | JGI IMG/M metagenome (GOLD analysis project Ga0172382, IMG submission 122245) | Leachate microbial communities from a municipal landfill in Southern Ontario, Canada - Leachate well 138R metaG | ecosystem: Engineered > Solid waste > Landfill > Unclassified | place...
TGTAAATTCTTCAAGTGTTTCGAAAACCCCAATTATTAAAATCAAAACAATGGCTAAAGAAGTTGCCGGACAACTAAAATTACAAATCAAAGGAGGAGCTGCAAATCCATCTCCCCCCGTGGGTCCCGCGTTGGGCTCCAAAGGGATCAATATCATGGAGTTTTGCAAGCAATTCAATGCCAGAACTCAGGACAAAGCCGGTAAAGTGTTGCCAGTGGTGATCACTTATTATACCGACAAGTCTTTTGATTTTATTGTTAAAACTCCACCGGTTGCGATTCAGTTATTGGAAGTCAGCAAACAGAAAGGCGGTTCAGCAGAACCTAACCGTAAGAAAATCGCCGAAGTTACCTGGGAACAGGTACAGGTGATTGCCACGGAAAAAATGTCCGACTTAAACTGCTTCACACTCGAATCAGCAATGCGGATGGTAGCCGGAACGGCTCGGAGCATGGGTATCGCAGTCAAAGGGGATTTCCCGGAAAATATTAATTAATAACTTCAATTGAGAGATGGGTAAACTGACAAAAAATCAAAAGTTGGCTTTAAGCAAGATTGAAGTAGGGAAAACCTATTCACTAAAAGAAGCATCGGCGCTGGTAAAGGAAATCACCAATGCCAAGTTCGACGCCTCTGTAGATATCGATGTACGCCTCGGCGTAGATCCGCGTAAAGCTAACCAGATGGTGAGAGGGGTGGTATCCCTTCCTCACGGAACAGGTAAACAAGTAAGAGTTCTTGTATTGTGCTCTCCAGAAGCTGAGGCCGCTGCCAAAGAGGCCGGCGCAGACTATGTGGGACTCGATGAATATATCGAAAAGATTAAAGGAGGTTGGACCGATGTGGATGTGATCATCACACAGCCGCAAATCATGGGTAAGATCGGTGCCCTCGGCCGTATTTTAGGGCCCAGAGGATTGATGCCGAACCCCAAGAGTGGCACTGTTACTCCCGACGTGGCGAAAGCCGTGACCGAGGTGAAACAGGGGAAAATCGACTTTAAGGTAGACAAAGCCGGTATTATTCACACCTCTATTGGAAAAGTATCTTTCACGCCCGAACAGATTCGAGACAACGCAAAAGAATTTATCCAAACGTTGATCAAATTGAAACCGACCGCGGCAAAAGGTACCTATATTAAAAGTATTTATCTTTCCAGTACGATGAGTCCGGGTATTAAAGTGGACACTAAGGCTGCAGATGAATCTAACTAAAAATAGTTTCAATCATTATGAAAAAGGAAGATAAAAAACAGATAATAGAGCAGATTGCCGCCAATCTTCAGGAGTATGAAAACTTCTATCTTACCGATATCGCCACACTCAATGCTGCGAAGACAAGTACGTTAAGAAGAGAATGCTCCAAACAGGGGATCAAGCTGGTAGTAGTGAAGAATACCCTCTTGCAGAAAGCATTCGAATCACTCGAAAGAGACTATAGTGAACTGTATCCTATTTTGAAAGGGAACACAGCGATTATGTTCTCAAACGTAGCGAACAGCCCTGCCAAGCTTATTGATAAATTCAAAGCGGACAAAGTGCCAGCTTTGAAGGGTGCCTATGTACAGGAAAGTTTCTTCGTTGGAGGAAACACACTCCAGGACTTGGTGAATATCAAGAGCAAGCCAGAGCTGATCGGAGATGTGATCGGATTGCTGCAATCTCCTGCAAAGAACGTTATCTCTGCACTTCAATCGGGTGGCAACACTCTCCACGGAGTATTGAAAACGCTGTCGGAAAGATAACTGTCCAGTCAGGCCATTTGTGCCGGACGATGACGGTTGAAAAATTCAATTTCATTAGACATTTTCTCGCAACGACATATTCAAATAAACTTGTCTTCTGTTCGCATTGCTTAACGAAAATGTTCAAATTACAACAAACAGAATAAGTAATTAATTTAAATAAATACAACAATGGCAGACTTAAAAAAATTTGCTGAAGACTTGGTTAACCTGACTGTAAAAGAGGTTAATGAACTGGCTGAAATTTTAAAAACCGAATACGGTATTGAACCGGCAGCCGCAGCTGTTGCCGTTGCCGCACCCGCCGCAGCTGGTGAATCCGCAGTAGAGGAAAAAACAGATTTCGATGTAATCCTCAAGAGCCCAGGTGCAGCAAAATTGGCTGTGGTTAAAGCAGTTAAGGAACTTACCGGACTTGGCTTGAAAGAAGCCAAAGACTTGGTAGACAGTGCTCCGAGCGAATTGAAGAAAGGTGTAACAAAAGACGAAGCAGACGCTTTGAAAAAACAACTTGAAGAGGCTGGAGCAGAAGTTGAACTCAAATAGCATTTACCTAATTTAGGTTAATATGGTTAGGAATCTTCTACCTGAAGATTCTTAACCTTTTGTGTCAATATATAGTAGGTTCAAAAACTCACATCCATGTCTTCAAATAACGCCAATCAAAGAATCAATTTCGCGTCGATCAAAAATCCACTTGATTTCCCCGATTTTCTGGAGGTACAGTTAAAATCATTTCAGGATTTCCTTCAGCTCGACGCCCCGCCAGAAAGTAGAAAGAATGAAGGATTGTATAAGGTTTTCACGGAGAATTTCCCCATTGCTGATACCCGCAACAACTTTGTCCTCGAATTTTTAGATTACTATGTGGATCCCCCGCGCTATACTATCGAAGAGTGTATAGACAGAGGGCTCACTTACAGTGTCCCGCTGAAGGCAAAGCTGTATCTCTATTGTACCGATCCCGATCACGAAGATTTCACACCTGTCATTCAGGATGTATATCTCGGTACAATCCCCTATATGACTGAAAAAGGCACGTTTGTCATTAACGGGGCCGAACGTGTAATTGTTTCACAATTGCACCGCTCTCCCGGCGTATTCTTCGGACAGAGCATGCACGCCAACGGCACGATACTCTATTCTGCACGTATCATTCCGTTTAAGGGTTCCTGGATTGAATTCGCTACCGACATCAACAATGTGATGTATGCCTATATCGACCGGAAAAAGAAATTACCGGTTACCACGTTGTTACGTGCCATAGGCTTTGAAAGCGACAAGGATATCCTTGAGATCTTTGACTTGGCTGAAGAGGTGAAAGTGAACAAAGCAAACCTCAAGAAAGTACTTGGCCGCAAACTGGCCGCACGTGTACTGAAATCATGGATGGAAGATTTTGTCGATGAAGATACCGGCGAGGTGACCTCCATCGAAAGGAACGAAGTGATCATTGAGCGTGAAACCGTGCTGGAGCAGGAACATATCAACGATATCATGGAATCGGGTGTCTCCTCTATCTTACTGCACAAAGAAGCGGCCAACACGTCTGATTACTCCATCATTTACAATACATTACAGAAAGATCCGAGCAATACTGAGATCGATGCCATCCGTCACATCTACCGCCAGCTGAGAAGCGCGGAACCGGCCGACGACGCCAGTGCACGGGAAGTAATCAACAACCTCTTCTTCTCGGAGAAAAGATATGACCTGGGCGACGTAGGACGCTACAGGATCAACAAGAAACTGAATCTCGAAACGGATGTCGATACACGTGTGCTCACGAAAGAAGACATGATCGAGATCATTAAATACCTTATCGAGCTTGTCAACTCCAAAGCCGTGGTAGACGATATCGACCACCTCAGCAACCGTCGTGTGCGTACGGTAGGAGAACAACTATATACCCAGTTCGGCGTAGGACTGAACCGTATGGCACGTATCATCCGTGAGAGAATGAACGTGCGCGACAACGAAGTTTTCACACCGATCGACCTGATCAACGCGAAAACCATCTCGTCTGTCATCAATACATTCTTTGGGACCAACGCGTTGTCCCAGTTCATGGATCAGACCAACCCGCTGGCAGAGATCACCCATAAACGCCGTCTTTCGGCACTCGGACCGGGTGGACTTTCGCGTGAACGTGCCGGGTTCGAGGTGCGTGACGTGCACTTCACCCACTACGGACGCCTTTGTCCTATTGAAACCCCTGAGGGTCCGAACATCGGGCTTATCTCCTCGCTTTGTGTCTATGCGAAGATCAACGACTTGGGATTCATCGAAACTCCCTACCGCAAGGCAGAGAGCGGAGTGGTGAATATCAACAACAACGAAGTGATCTATCTTGCTGCAGAAGAGGAAGAAGATAAACTGATCGCACAAGGAAATGCCCCGCTCAACGAAAAGGGAAAATTCATCAACCCACGTGTGAAAGCAAGGCAGGATGCCGACTATCCCGTGATCGCACCGGAAGAGGTGGAACTGATGGATGTGTCGCCCATGCAAATCGCTTCTATCGCCGCCTCGTTAATTCCGTTCCTGGAACACGACGATGCCAACCGCGCATTGATGGGATCGAACATGATGCGCCAGGCTGTCCCATTGATGAGGACCGAATCGCCAATCGTTGGTACCGGTATCGAAGGTCAGGTTATCAAGGATTCCCGCACCCAAATAATGGCTGAAGGAAGCGGAGAGATCCTCTATGTAGATGCCACCACCATTAAAATAAAATATGACCGGACTCAGGAAGAAGAATTCACCAGTTTTGAGGATGCCATAAAAATCTACAACATCCCGAAATTCCGGAAGACCAACCAGAACACCACTGTCGACCTGCGTCCTGTATGCAAGGTAGGACAAAAGGTGAAAACAGGTGATATCCTCACTGAAGGATATGCCACCCAGGAGGGTGAACTGGCGTTGGGTCGTAACCTGAAAGTGGCGTTCATGCCCTGGAAGGGTTATAACTTCGAGGATGCCATCGTATTGAACGAACGGTTAGTAAGTGAAGATGTCTTCACCTCCATCCATGTGGAAGAGTTCTCTTTGGAGGTACGTGAAACCAAACGTGGAATGGAAGAGCTTACGTCTGATATTCCCAACGTAAGTGAAGAGGCTACCAAAGACCTCGATGAAAGAGGAATTGTACGTGTGGGCGCACGTATCAAACCGGGAGATATCCTCATCGGTAAGATCACTCCCAAAGGTGAATCCGATCCGTCACCCGAAGAGAAGCTGCTTCGCGCCATCTTTGGCGACAAGGCGGGCGATGTGAAAGATGCCTCACTGAAAGCCTCTCCTTCACTGAAAGGTGTGGTGATCCATACCAACCTCTTCTCTAAAGCGTCCAAGAAAGGGAAGACCAAACTTTCCAGCAAGGCGCTTCTTCCCAAACTCGATGAAGAGTACGAGCTCAAGATGGAAGAGTTGAAGAAGGTTCTTATCAATAAGTTGCTCGCGCTTACCGAAGGGAAATCTTCGGTGGGAGTAAAAGACTACACCAATATGGATATTGTCCCCAAGGGGGCAAAATTCACCCATAAGGTGCTCGCCGAGATCGATTATCAATCGATTCAATTGAACAAATGGACGGCTGACGCTCAGAAAAATGAGCAAATCCGCACTACGGTCATCAATTACCTGCACCGTTACAAGGAGCTGGATGCCGAGTTGAAACGGAAACGTTTCGATTTCACCATCGGTGATGAGCTTCCCTCAGGAATCATGCAGATTGCCAAAGTATATGTGGCGAAAAAGCGGAAGATCCAGGTGGGAGACAAAATGGCAGGACGCCACGGTAACAAGGGTATCGTATCAAGGATCGTTCGTCAGGAAGATATGCCTTTCCTCGCCGACGGAACACCTGTGGATATCGTGTTAAACCCGCTCGGCGTACCTTCGCGTATGAATCTCGGACAGATTTTCGAAACCGTACTTGGATGGGCAGGACGAGAATTAGGAATGAAATTTGCGACTCCTATCTTCGACGGAGCATCGCTCGATGACCTGAACACTTGGACAGAGAAGGCCAGTATACCGGCTTATGGTAAGAGTTATCTTTATGATGGAGGTACCGGTGAACGTTTCGACCAACCGGCAACCGTAGGTATCATCTACATGCTCAAACTCGGCCACATGGTGGAAGACAAGATGCATGCCCGTTCTATTGGGCCTTACTCACTTATCACACAGCAACCGTTGGGTGGCAAGGCACAGTTCGGAGGCCAGCGTTTCGGAGAGATGGAGGTCTGGGCACTGGAAGCATTCGGCGCGGCCCATATCCTCCAGGAGATACTTACTGTCAAGTCCGACGATGTGGTAGGCCGTTCCAAAGCATATGAAGCCATCGTGAAAGGTGAGCCGATGCCACAGACCGGAATCCCCGAATCGTTGAACGTATTGCTTCATGAATTGAAGGGCTTGGGACTTAACGTCAGTCTCGACTAATCAACAATAATTTAATAAGCCGATGAATATAGCATATCCCGATCAATCGGGATCTTCGCTTCGCTTCGATTGGCACATTGAACCAATAACTCTTTATACTAATTAGTATATGGCATTTAGAAAAGAGAACAAAATAAAGAGTAACTTCTCAAAAATCACCATTGGGTTAGCCTCGCCCGAGCAAGTTCTGGAGAACTCCTTCGGCGAAGTATTGAAACCCGAAACCATCAACTACCGGACCTACAAGCCCGAGCGTGATGGTCTGTTCTGCGAACGGATTTTCGGACCGGTAAAAGACTACGAATGTCACTGCGGAAAATACAAGCGTATCCGCTATAAGGGCATTGTCTGCGACCGATGCGGTGTGGAAGTTACCGAGAAAAAGGTGCGTCGTGAACGTACAGGACACATCCACCTGGTAGTACCTGTGGCTCATATCTGGTATTTCAGGTCATTGCCCAACAAGATAGGATACCTGTTGGGAATTCCAACCAAGAAACTGGACTCTATTATCTATTACGAAAGATATGTAGTGATACAACCGGGTGCCCTGGAAGGACAAGTAGCTGAAAGAGATCTTCTTACAGAGGATGAATACCTTCAATTGCTCGATACGCTCCCCAAAGAAAACCAGCTGCTTGAGGATAGTGATCCCAACAAGTTCATCGCGGAGATGGGAGCCGAAGCCATCCTCTCATTGCTGGAAAGGCTGAATCTCGATAAGCTGGCCAACCAGCTCCGTCACCGCGCAAGCACCGACACCTCTCAACAACGTAAAAATGAAGCGTTGAAACAATTGCAGGTGGTAGAAGCTTTCCGTGGATCGAAGAATATCAACAAACCGGAATGGATGATCATGAAAGTGGTCCCCGTCATTCCACCCGACCTTCGTCCGTTGGTACCGCTGGATGGTGGACGTTTCGCCACTTCCGACCTGAACGACCTCTATCGTCGTGTGATCATCCGTAACAACCGTTTGAAACGTCTTATTGATATCAAAGCACCGGATGTGATCCTGCGTAACGAAAAACGCATGTTGCAGGAAGCAGTTGATTCACTGTTCGATAACTCACGTAAATCGAGTGCTATCAAGACCGAATCGAATCGTCCGTTAAAATCACTTTCCGACAGTTTGAAAGGAAAACAGGGGCGTTTCCGCCAAAACCTGCTCGGAAAACGTGTGGACTATTCGGCCCGTTCGGTGATCGTGGTAGGTCCGGAACTGAAAATGCACGAGTGCGGACTGCCCAAAGACATGGCGGCCGAACTCTATAAACCATTTATCATCCGTAAGCTTATAGAAAGAGGTATCGTCAAGACGGTGAAGTCTGCCAAAAAGATCGTGGACAGAAAAGAACCAGTAGTATATGATATCTTAGAGTACGTGATGAAAGGGCATCCGGTACTGTTGAACCGTGCCCCTACCCTTCACCGTCTGGGTATCCAGGCGTTCCAGCCCAAGCTGATCGAGGGTAAGGCTATTCAGTTGCACCCGCTCGCCTGTACAGCATTCAACGCCGACTTCGATGGTGACCAGATGGCGGTTCACCTGCCGCTCGGCAACGAGGCCATCCTGGAAGCACAGCTGTTGATGCTGGCAGCGCATAACATCCTCAACCCCGCCAACGGGGCACCTATCACCGTTCCTTCACAGGACATGGTTTTGGGATTGTATTATATCACCAAGATCCGTCCGGGAGCTAAAGGGGAAGGGATGACTTTCTACGGGGAAGAAGAGGCCATCATCGCTTACAACGAAGGTGCAGTAGATGTACACGCGTTGGTAAAAGTGATCGTCGACGATATCGACGAAGAGGGCAACCCGGTACGTAAGATGCACGAAACTTCTGTGGGACGTGTAATCACCAACGAAGCTATTCCGAAAGAGGTAGGATACATCAACGAACTTCTTTCCAAGAAATCGCTCCGCGATATCATTGGAAAGGTGATCAAAACCTGTGGGGTAGCCCGTACGGCACAATATCTCGATGACATCAAGGATCTCGGTTACTACATGGCCTTTAAGGGAGGGCTCTCGTTCAACCTCGAAGATGTGATCATCCCCGCAGAGAAGGAAACGCTTATTGCTGAAGGATATGCAGAGGTAGAACAGATCATGGATAACTACAATATGGGTTTCATCACCTATAATGAACGCTACAACCAGATCATCGACACTTGGACTCATATCAACTCCAAGCTTTCGAATATCCTGATGAAACAGCTGGCTGAAGACGACCAGGGATTCAACTCTGTATATATGATGCTCGACTCGGGAGCCCGTGGTTCACGCGAACAGATCCGCCAGTTGTCGGGTATGCGTGGATTGATGGCGAAACCGCAGAAGAGCGGTGCTGAAGGAGCGCAGATCATCGAGAACCCCATCCTTGCGAACTTCAAGGAAGGGTTGTCAGTGTTAGAATACTTTATCTCCACCCACGGTGCCCGTAAGGGTCTTGCCGATACAGCGTTGAAAACGGCAGATGCCGGATACCTCACCCGTCGTCTGGTAGACGTATCACAAGATGTGATCATCAATGAAGAAGACTGTGGCACGTTGCGTGGCCTGGCAGCAACCGCCATCAAGAATAACGACGAGGTGATCGCCTCGCTCTATGAGCGTATTTTGGGACGCGTATCGGTACACGATGTGCAACACCCCAATACCGGGGAGATCATAGTGAATGCGGGAGAGGAGATCACCGAAGATATTGCAAAGAAAATTGAAGACTCGCCCATTGAACGTGTGGAAATCCGTTCGGTACTCACCTGTGAATCATCGCATGGTGTGTGCGCGAAATGTTACGGAAGGAACCTCGCTACCGGCAGGATGGTACAAAAAGGTGAAGCGGTCGGTGTAATTGCCGCCCAATCTATCGGAGAGCCGGGCACCCAGCTCACACTGCGCACGTTCCACGTAGGGGGTATCGCTTCCAATATCGCGACTGAAAACAATATCATCACCAAATACGACGGTACGCTCGAATTCGACGAACTTCGTTATGTGGAGACCACCGATTCGGAAGGCAAGCCTTACAAAGTAGTCGTAAGCCGATTGGTGGAAATGCGTATCGTGGATCCCAACACCAAGATCGTGTTGCTGGCACACAACATACCTTACGGCTCGAAACTCTATTTCAATCAGGGAGACAAAGTGACGAAAGGCAACCTGATCTGCGAGTGGGACCCGTTCAACGCAGTCATTGTTTCCGAAGCGTCTGGAAAGATCCGGTTCGAAAACTTCACCGAAAACCTCACCTACAAAGTCGAATCTGACGAACAGACCGGCTTGAAAGAGAAGGTAATCATCGAATCACGCGATAAGACCAAAGCACCTTCAGCGCATATCATGGATGAGAATGACGATGTGCTGCGCACCTATACTCTTCCGCTCGGCTCTCATATCGTAAAGAATGAAGGCGATGAAATCAAGGCCGGGGATGTGTTAGTGAAAATCCCGCGTGCTGTGGGTAAGGCGGGTGACATTACGGGAGGTCTCCCACGTGTAACGGAATTGTTCGAAGCCCGTAATCCGTCTAACCCGGCAGTAGTTGCCGAGATCGACGGTGAAATATCGTTCGGCAAGATCAAACGTGGTAACCAGGAGATTTCCGTCACCTCTAAGACAGGTGAAATGAAAAAATATATGGTACCGCTCTCCAAACAGATACTCGTACAGGAAAACGACTATGTACGCGCAGGGATGCCGCTCTCCGACGGAGCTATCACTCCATCGGACATTCTGGCGATCAAAGGACCCACAGCCGTACAAGAATATATCGTGAACGAAGTACAGGACGTATACCGTCTGCAAGGTGTGAAGATCAACGACAAGCACTTTGAGGTAATTGTTCGTCAGATGATGCGTAAAGTAGAGGTGGTGGATCCGGGAGATACACGTTTCTTAGAGCAGCAATTAGTCGACAAGAACGAGATGATGGAAGAGAATGACCGCATTTGGGGTAAGAAAGTGATTGTCAATCCCGGCGACTCACAACTGTTTGAACCGGGACAGATCGTCACTGCCCGCAAACTGCGTGACGAAAACAGCTCATTGAAACGCCGCGACCTGAAACCGATAGAAGCACGCGATGCTGTTCCTGCTACTGCCAATCAGGTGCTACAGGGAATCACCCGTGCTGCTCTTCAAACCACCAGCTTTATGTCGGCCGCTTCGTTCCAGGAAACTACCAAGGTATTGAACGATGCCGCGATCAATGGCAAGACCGACTCACTGGAAGGTCTGAAAGAAAACGTGATCTGTGGTCATCTCATCCCTGCCGGAACCGGCCAGAGAGATTTCGAAAAACTGGTAGTCGGTTCACGTGACGATTTCGAGAGGCTAAGCGCCAACAAACGTGTCAACTTGTTCCAAGAAGCGGTGGGAGATTAACTTCCACGGAATCAATATAGTAAAACCCGTGTCGGAAATTTCGGCACGGGTTTTTTTCATTGACTTTTTGTATAATATAAGATGCCTCTTCAAAAAAATTTAATCAGGCTTGACTTTTCTCCCGGCTTTCACTATATTTACAAATCTTTTGACGAGAGCTTTTTCCTTCAAGTAAAACAGACATGCAACGTATATTTCATACCGCACTCATCTTCATAAGCTTAACCGCTCTCCATAGATGTACCAATCCCCAGCCGGAAGCCAGCGAGCTGCTTTCACAAGCCGAATGGATAATGGATAAGTATCCTGACAGTGCCTTGCTGCGCATCAATTCTATCTTTTATCCCGAAAAGAGCCTCAGCAAGGATGAATATATGCGCTATTCTGTAGCCCGTGTACGGGCCCGCTATAAAAACTACCTGCCGGTATCTGAAGAGACCCTTATCTTCAAAGCCAAAGAGTATTTCACTTCACGCTCCGGGAATCATGAGCAAAAGGCTCTTGCCTCTTTCTACAGTGGTTGCGTCTATCTCGAAAAAGGCGATTATGAACAAACTATGCAATACTATAAAGAGGCGGAAGAATTTGCAGCCACGACTGATAACACGGCACTCAAAGGATTAATCCAGTACAATATAGGTGATTTACTCACCATGCATGGGTTACAGAATGATGCTTTATCCAATTATCGCCTTGCTGAACAATTCTATGCCCAAGCCCCTGAGAGTTACCGGGAGCAACGAGCCCATTCAATGGGAGCAGTCGGCAGGATTTTACTGTTATCCGGCCAACGGGACAGTGCTTTTTCCTCTCTACAGCAAGGATTAGATCTGGCAAAAGCAATGAACGACAAAAAATTACAAAGTATCCTCACCCAAAACCTGAGCATTGTCTATATGCAGGAGAAAAAATACAATGAGGCGGCAAGATATCTCCACGAGTCGTTCACACTCAATAATGACAGCAACAGTGTGGCTCGTTATTATCTGAATTTTGCCGAATTATATGCCAAGACAGATCAAATCGACTCAGTCACTTACTATTCTAACAAACTGGAACAAGTAGTCGATTCCGTTTTTTTCCTTAATCTTAAGAGTAGTATCCTCCATTATCTTGCCACGCAAAACGAGTCAAACGGAGATTATGAAAAAGCGCTCGATTTTCAAAAGAAATACACAGCTGCAATCGTGAAAACAGGAGATAGAAGAATGGAGCAATCGGTGTATGATGTACAACAGAAATACGATTTTATAGCACAACAAAGCAGATACGACCATCAATTACTACAACGGCAACGCCTCAGTATTATACTATTAACCATCCTCCTGCTAGTAACTCTCTTGTCCGTTTTTCTACTACGCCGGATCATACAGCAAAAAAATAAATTGCTGAGTCTCCAGAATACCATAGAGACATTGAATAAAACGGCCATGGATCTACAAAAACAAAAAACAATGCCGGTGAGTCATGAGGCACAACTGAGACAGACTCTATTATGGCGATTCAATGTTTTACATAAATCCTCTCTCCTAAAATCAGAATTGAGCCATATCGAAAAGATGGATACCAGAAAAGCAATTGCCCGGTTCGAACAGATCGTGTATGGAAAAGAGAGTGGATCGCAATGGGATACGCTGGTGAATGCGATTGACGAGTTGAATCCCGATTTATCCCACTTCATACAAAACCACTATCCGCAATTGTCGGAGACTGAGTTCAAGGTTCTGCTCCTGTCGTATGCCGGATTATCCAGTAAGGAGATAGCCCTTCTTATCAACCAAAGCCCGCACACTGTGAATATGGGACGCACCCATATCCGCCGGAAAATGGGCCTGAAAGAAACTGGAGCCGATTTTTGCACACTCTTAAGAGAAGTGTATGAAGAAAGCAGGCTTAAAATGGGAAGAGAGAAAATTTAAAAAGCTCCATCCCAGTTATATCTCATATTTATAGCACACAGCATATAAGGATGTTACACTTTTTCAAAAGTTAAATTACTTATACGTCACTTATATCCTATTGATCACACATTTTACAATCTATACCTTTGCCATGGAGTAATAGGTTGGCTATTTCTGCGGGAAAAGAAGCCTGCCTATCCATTAAAATAGGACAAAAAATGAAAACAAGGGGTTTTATATCTTTATGCCTTTTTCTACTTTTGGCGTTTATTGCCGTAGGAAATACTATTTCAAATCTGGTATCGACATCCGGTTTGACTCCACTTATCTCAACGGGGATACAAGATTCCGTCAGAATCGATACAACCGGTCAACCGCAACGGAAAACCGACACTACACCCCGATTCATTTTCGACCATCCACAGGGAAGTGATACTATCAGCTCATTATTACAAGGGAGGGTTGCCGGAATCATTCGCGTCGACTATCCGCAAGGAAGTGACACGATAGGATCAGTTCAAGAAACGGCATCAAATCAGAGAGTACAACCACGCCCGAATGAGTCTAAGATATATCTGGAAGATGCCATTCCTTTGAACAACTATTCATTCGATCTATACCATAAGATCAGGAAGGAGAAGGAGAATATTCTGCTATCTCCGCTGAGCACTTATTATGCACTTTTATTGGCTTATGAAGGTGCAAAGAATCAGACAAGGAAAGAATTTGAAAAGGTTTTATATATAAAGGGAATCTCCAAAAATACATTGAAATCTCTCTTGCTACCCCTCACAGATACCCTGCAAGGGTACCATATCTCCAATGCCATCTGGAGAGATAATAACATGGCGCTGAAAGAAAAATACATGAAGGCGATAATCCACAAATATTCCTCGGAGATTAAACAAACTGATTTTAGAAATAAGGAGACCGCCGCTTCAAACATCAACAATTGGATCTCTGAAAAAACAAATGATATGGTGCGGGAGGCGTTACACAGCTCCCATATTAAAGATTCCACCTCAATAATAATTGCTAACACGGTATATTTAAAAGGAGAGTGGCAAAATAAATTTGACAAGCAAAAAACAAAATCCAATATATTTTTCGCAAGTGCTGAAGATCAGTATAGCGTAGCGTTCATGCATATTACCGAGACACTTCCTTATTATGAGAATGATCTCTTTCAGTGTATCTCCAAACCATATAAGGACTCCCATTTATCATTGTGTATCATTCTTCCCAAATCGTTATTTGGAATTGTTGAGATAGAGGAAAAGATGAATGCTGGTTTTCTGAAAGAAATTTTAGCTGATCTCCAGCCAGCCAAGGCGATGATATCCCTGCCAAAATTAAAACTGGAGTCGAATTGGGAACTAAGCGACGCGTTACAAGAGATGGGCCTCACCACAGCTTTTTCTAATCAATCCGACTTTTCATCCATCTCGGATGATCCTTTATCGCTCGAGAATATAATTCACAACAGCGTGATTGAAGTGGACGAAGAGAAAACCGAGGCTGCCGCAGCCACGCTTAGCACTTTTTGGGTTAGAGGGTTACCCCAAACCCCATCCTATCATCTATTCAAAGCCGACCATCCGTTTCTATTTTTCGTGATTGATAACCGGTCGAAAGCGATCCTATTTATGGGAAGGTATAGCAAACCGACAGATGCAGTAGCCATTGAAAAAAAGGTGCTAAAGAATGTGTCCATCAGGGAGAAAGAGGGGTTCTTTTCCGGAAGTGACTCCCGGAAAGTATTGTATGTAATAGACAATAAGGCACAGGAAAAAAACACATTACCGAATATTTCCCCTGAAGAGATCGAGACTTTTACGATAATCAGAGACAAGGATATAATAGGTAGATACACAACCGAGGAATACAATCAGGCCATCTTCATCACACTCAAAAAGAAAAAGAAATTCAAGGAATGATACACCACCAGGAAATCATGATCCGGAAACAATCTATTGGCCGGTCAGTTTTTTCAAGTATTCATAAATCGCTTGCTGGGCGCGTATCGGAACAGTATCAGGCGGAGTCATATCTCTCTTAAAAATGTTTTGCAGCTTCTCGTCGATCCATACTGCACTTTGGTTATCGGCCAGTTGTATCTTCAATATATCGATAATCTGCCGTTTGAGCAACCCGGTATAGACGGGGAAAGCCACTTCGATACGACGGTGCAGGTTACGTTGCATCCAGTCGGCCGAAGTCAGGTAGACATTCTCTTCGCCCCCATTGAAGAAGTACCAGACCCGAGAATGCTCCAGATAGGCATCCACGATACGAGTTACTGTTATATTCTTGCTGTAAGGTTGATTGGGAACCAGACAACAGATACCCCGTATGATCAGGTCGATCTTTACCCCTGCTTCGCTGGCACGGTACAGCGCATTAATCATCCCTTTGTCTTCCAGACTATTCATCTTCAATATGATATAACCACCCCCACCCTTCTTTGCATGCCCAATCTCCCGCTCGATCATCTCGTGGATTTTAGGAAGCATATTGAACTGAGTGACCAATAGATGCCTGAAGTCGTGCATATGGGGTTTTCCTTCCAATACCCGGAACACCTCATCAATATCCCGGATAAACTCTTTATTGGAGGTAAGCAGTCCCTTGTCAGAATAGATGCGGGCTGTTTTTTCGTTGAAGTTACCCGTTCCCAAATAGGCGTATCCCTTGATAGGGTCATCCGGATCATTACTCCGCTTCCGTATATAAGCCAACTTGGCGTGTACTTTCAAGCCGGGCAAGCTGTAAATAATCTTCACTCCTGCCTGTTGCATCAGTTCGGAAGTCAGATAATTATTCATCTCGTCGAACCGGGCTTTTAACTCAACGAAGACCGTCACCTTTTTCCCGTTCTTCGCAGCACTGATCAGACTATTGATCACAGCCGAATTCTCCGCCACACGATATTGCGTCACCTTTATTTCCAACACCTTAGGATCAAAAGCAGCCTGTAACAGGAACCGCAATAGATAATCGAATGACTGGTAAGGAAAATGAAGTAGCACATCCTGTTTTCTAAGTACCCACAGGATGGAATTATTGACTTCCATCGCAGGTACACGGAGCGGTTGCGGTAGCTGCTGCTTCAGGGAATCACCCACCGGATTGGGAAATTTCGAAAGATCAGCCCTATTCAGATAACGACCGGAGGGCAGCAACTCTTCCTCCTCAATCTCGTATGCCTCACAGAGATAATGCAGGAAATAATCAGGCATATTCTTGTCATATTGAAAACGTGTGACCGCTCCTATCTTCCGCTTGCGCACCTTACGTAATATCTCTTCAGCGATATCTTTCCGCTCTTCGTATTCCAGTGAGAAATCGGCGTCACGTGAGATCTTGATACTGAAACAATCCACAATCTGATATCCGGGGAAGACACTTTGCATATTTGCCTTGATCACATCATCAATGAACATGATATAATGCTTTCCATCGTGTGAAGGAAGTTCAATGAACCGGGGTATGCTGTGAGGAATTTTCATGATAGCATAGGTATATCCCCTTTTGTCCTGTTTTTTCTTCCTTTTCAATAAACTGATGACCTGATAAATACGTCCATCCTGAATAAATGAATGGATATCATCTTTTTGAATGATCATCGGCTGTAAATAGGGAAATACCTCTTCATTAAAATATTTGCTTACATATTCCTGATGGACCGGCTCCACCTTATCAGTCTGATAGAGTATAATGCCATTGCGTTCCAACTCCGGCAATATCATCTCATGAAAGATATCGTCATACTCCTTCTCCTGCGCTGTGACCTCTTTATTGATCTGAACGATGGTTTTCATCGCCTCTTCCACCGATTCGTCGCGCTTGATGCTTTCCAGCAGGGAGCTATGGTATCCTGATACACGTATCTTGTAAAATTCTTCCAGATTCGACGAGTAGATGGCAAGAAACTTGATCCGCTCATATACCGGCAACCGCTCGTCTCTCGCTTCCAATAGTACGCGATAGTTGAATGACAACCAGCTGATATCACGTTTGAAATAAGAGTATTGATTATTTCCCATTATGATCCATTTTCTTTTACTCATTAGACTTCAAATTTACAAAGTTTGTTTGAATAAACTATTTTTGCAGAATAAAACAAGAAAGATATGAAAAAAATAGGTTTGCTTTCCGACACTCACAACCATTGGGATGAGAAATTCGAGACATACTTCGCTTCGTGCGACGAAATATGGCATGCAGGCGACATCGGTTCACTCGCTCTGGCTCAACAATTCGAAACCCTGAAGCCCTTCCGTGCGGTACATGGCAATATCGATGATGCTGCCGTCCGCCGGACATATCCCCACACATTGCGTTTCTCTCTTGAGGAGATAGATGTAATGATCACCCATATAGGCGGTTATCCGGGTCGTTACAATCCCGCGGTACTGCCTCAGTTAAAAGCCAATCCTCCAAAACTGTTCATTACCGGCCACTCACATATCCTAAAGGTGATGTACGATAAAAAACTGGAATGTCTTCATATGAATCCCGGTGCAGCCGGTAAATATGGCTTCCATCAAGTACGTACACTCCTCCGTTTTGTGTTGGACGAGGGAGATATAAGAGATCTTGAAGTGATTGAAATAGGGAAACAGGGATGATGGGATGATCCCGACGAGTCGGGACAGGTAGTGATGATTCGGTGATGGGATGATTTGGGGTTAAAATAATGCCGGAAAGAGGGAGAGCACTATTCCGCCCAATCCGAGCAACATCAGCAATGTTCCCACGCTCCTGTTAAGCAACACCAATCCCCTGCGGTTAAAATGCTTACGCAACCGCGCCACCAAAGAGGTGAGGAGGAACCACCAGAGAAATACAGCCACAACAAAGGTTATCAATCCTGCAGCAAAAAAATTGGCACCATCTGCCAGAGGGTTATATGAAAAATGAGCATAAAATCCCATAAATATCACCACAATCGCCACATTAGAAAAAGTAAGCAGAAACGATGAGATAAAGTCCCTCATATAGCGTGTCTCCTCAGGTAGTTTATCGGGAGTCCAATCTTTCAAAGGATTTGACTTATATACCTTGAGACCGAAGAAAAAGAGGACAATACTTCCTACAACCTGTATAATCTGCTCATATTCATCGAAAAAATCCGCTACAAAACTTACCCCCACCAAAGTAATCACAGCATATATCAGATCCGACAACATGGCTCCAAGACCTGTCACAAAGCCATGCCACCATCCCCGGTTAAGTGTCCGTTGAATAACCAGCATATTAATGGGCCCCATAGGCGCGGAGACCAATAATCCAATAAGAAACGCTTTGATAATTGTTTCAAACATCTGTCGCTATTTATAGGTATGACTCTAAATTTTTTCCGGCACAAAGGTACATTCATTCTCAAAAATAGGCAACATAAGTAGATGTTCATTTGTCCTACAAAAAAAGTTCACTAACTTTGTGTCTTAATTCTGATTGATCAAAGATAGATGGTAACGTCACCCGATCTCATTCAATCTTACTCAATCTCAATTATTCTCATTCAATCCTATTCATTCTTATTCAATCAA
>Ga0172382_10005899_pt1 | contig 18047 bp, 13 predicted proteins | sample Leawel138RmetaG_FD_122245 | JGI IMG/M metagenome (GOLD analysis project Ga0172382, IMG submission 122245) | Leachate microbial communities from a municipal landfill in Southern Ontario, Canada - Leachate well 138R metaG | ecosystem: Engineered > Solid waste > Landfill > Unclassified | place...
GGCACCGAATTCCATGCCCACGACGATTTCCTGGATCAGATCCCCGGCCATCGCGCCGATGATGTGGGCGCCGAGGATGCGGCCGGTGGTGGCGTCGGCCAGCACCTTCACGAAGCCTTCGGTGTCGTTCATCGAACGGGCGCGGCCGTTGGCGGTGAACGGGAACTTGCCGACGGCGTAGGCGACGCCCGCGTCCTTAAGCTGTTCCTCGGTCTTGCCGACCATGGCGACCTCGGGGTGGACGTAGACCACCGAGGGGATGCAGCCGTAGTTGACGTGGCCCGACTGGCCAGCAATCAGTTCGGCCACCGCGACACCTTCTTCTTCGGCCTTGTGGGCCAGCATCTGGCCGCCGATGACATCGCCAATGGCGAAGATGCCCTGAACCGGGGTCTGGTAGTATTCGTCCACGGTCAGGAAGCCCTGGGCGTTCGGCGTGATGCCGACGCTGTCGAGGCCCAGCCCGTTGGTGTACGGACGGCGGCCGATGGCGACCAGCACCACGTCGGCTTCAAGGGTCTGCGCGTCGCCGCCCTTGGCCGGTTCGACGGTCAGGGTGACACCGCTCTTGCCGGCCTTGGCGCCGGTGACCTTGGTGCCGAGCATGAACTTCATGCCCTGCTTGGTCAGGATCTTCTGCATCTGCTTGCGGACTTCACCGTCCATCGGCGGCAGGATGACGTCGAGGTACTCGACCACGGTGACGTCCGCACCCAGGCGGCGCCACACCGAACCCAGCTCCAGGCCGATGACGCCCGCGCCGATGACGACCATCTTCTTGGGCACCTTGGGCAGGGTCAGCGCGCCGGTCGACGACACGATCTGCTTCTCGTCGATCTCGATGCCGGGCAGCGGCGTGACTTCCGAGCCGGTGGCGATGACGATGTTCTTGGCCTTGATGGTGCCCGCGTTCTCGCCGGTCACTTCGATGGTGTCGGCAGCGGTGATCTTGCCGGCGCCCTTGATGTAGGTGATCTTGTTCTTCTTGAACAGGAACTCGATGCCGCCGGTGTTGTCGGACACCACCTTGTCCTTGTGGGCGAGCATCTTGGCGAGGTCGAGCGACACGCCCTTGGCCTCGACGCCGATGTTGGCCATGTGGTGGGCGGCCATCTCATAGACATGGCTGGTGTGCAGCAGCGCCTTGGACGGGATGCAGCCGACGTTCAGGCAGGTGCCGCCGAGGGCGCCGCGCTTTTCAACGCAGGCGACCTTCATGCCGAGCTGAGCGGCACGGATGGCGCAGACGTAGCCGCCCGGCCCGCCGCCGATGACTACGAGATCGTAGGTGTCAGACATGAATGAAGTTCCTTGCAGCCAATGAAACTGCGGGAGGCCGAAGCCTCCCGCGTTTGATTACATTTCCAGCAGCACGCGCGCCGGGTCTTCGAGGCTTTCCTTGACGCGCACCAGGAACGTCACGGCTTCCTTGCCGTCGATGATGCGGTGGTCGTAGGACAGCGCCAGATACATCATCGGGCGGGCCTGGATGGAGCCGTCGGGCATGACCATCGGGCGCATCTGGGTCTTGTGCATCCCCAGAATGGCCGACTGCGGGGGGTTCAGGATGGGGGTGGACAGCAACGAGCCGTACACGCCGCCGTTGGACACCGTGAACGTGCCGCCCTGCATGTCTTCCATGGTCAGCTTGCCGTCGCGGGCCTTCTTGCCATAGGCCCCGATGTCCTTTTCGATCTGCGCCATCGACTTGATGTCGCAATCGCGGACCACCGGAACGACCAGACCCTGCGGGCCACCCACGGCCACGGCAACGTCGTAGTAGTTCTTGTAGACGATTTCGTCGCCATCGATCTCGGCGTTGACGGCCGGGAGTTCCTGGAGAGCGGTCACGCAGGCCTTGATGAAGAAGGACATGAAGCCCAGACGGACACCATGCTTCTTCTCGAACTGGTCCTTGTAGGCGTTGCGAAGGTCCATCACCGCAGTCATGTCCACCTCGTTGAAGGTGGTCAGGATGGCGGCGGTGTTCTGCGCATCCTTCAGGCGCTCGGCGACGCGGCGGCGCAGGCGGGTCATCTTGACCCGTTCTTCACGCGGACCGGCCGGAGCGGCGGTGGCGGCGGACGCCACCGGCAGCGAGGCGGCAGCGGCCGACGCCGGAGCAGCGGCCTTCTTGACCCCGCCCTGCATGAACGCCAGGACGTCTTCCTTGGTCAGACGCCCATCCTTGCCCGAGGCCGGGATCTTGGCGGCGTCGAGGTTGTTTTCCTCAACCAGCTTGCGCACCGCCGGGGCCAACGGATGGGCGGTGTTGGCAGCAGCCGAGGCCACCGGAGCCGGGGCGGCAGCGGCCGGGGCAGCAGCGACCGGAGCCGGGGCGGCGGCCTTGGGAGCCTCCGCCTTGGCGGCCGGAGCGGCGGCGGCGGCGCTGCCCTCGCCCAGGACGCACAGCACGGCGCCGACTTCGACTTCGGCGCCTTCGGGGGCGACGATTTCGGTCAGCACTCCAGCGGCGGGCGCGGGAACTTCGACCGTCACCTTGTCGGTTTCAAGCTCCAGCAGCGGCTCGTCAACGGCGACGGCGTCGCCGACCTTCTTGAACCACTTGGCAACGGTGCCTTCAGAGACGGACTCGCCCAGCGCGGGCACTTTGATTTCGATGGCCATGTCATCCTCGATTGTGATGTCGTCGCGTGCGCTTCGGTTTACCGGGCGGTCGTTACTGACCCATTTGAGATAGCCGCGTGGCGCGGCTGAACGGCTGAACGAGATCGTCCCACGCCCCGGTCAAGGCTTCGGCGATCAAGGCGCTCTGTTCCACGTTGTGCTTCTTCAGGCTGCCGGTCGCGGGCGATGCGGAGGCCTTGCGGCCGACATACTTGACGGCCTTGCGCCCCTGTTCCTCGGTGATGCTGTCCAGACGCAGCTTCACGAAGGTCCAATACCCGCTGTTGGCCGGTTCTTCCTGGCACCACACGATTTCCGCGTTGGGATAGCGGGCAAGGTTCTTGGCGACGGACGACCGCGGCCACGGGTAGAGCTGCTCGACACGCACCAGGGCGATGTCGTTCAGCCCCTGCTCCTCGCGGGCCTGCAACAGGTCGTAGTAGACCTTGCCGCTGCACAGCACGACGCGCCGGACTTTGTCGTCCGCCACCAGCGGCGCATGCTCGCTGATGACACGGTCGAAGTGCGACCCCGGACCAAAGGCGGGCAGCGGAGACACCGCCAGCTTGTGACGCAGCAGTGACTTCGGCGTCATGATGATGAGCGGCTTGCGGAAGTTGCGCCGCACCTGCCGGCGCAGGGCGTGGAAGTAGTTGGCCGGCGTGGTGATGTTGCAGACCTGCATGTTGTCTTCAGCGCAGAGCTGCAGATAGCGTTCCGGACGGGCCGAGGAATGCTCCGGCCCCTGGCCTTCAAAGCCGTGTGGCAGCAGGACCACCAGACCGGACATGCGCAGCCACTTGCTTTCGCCCGAGCTGATGAACTGGTCGAAGATGACCTGCGCACCGTTGGCGAAGTCACCGAACTGCGCTTCCCACAGGGTCAAGCCGTTCGGCTCGGCCAGCGAGAACCCATACTCGTAGCCCAGCACCGAGAATTCGGACAGCGGGCTGTCGATCACCTCGAAATGGGCCTGCCCTTCGCGGATGTGGTTCGCCGGGATATAGCGTTCTTCGGTCGACTGGTCGGTCAGAACCGCATGGCGCTGCGAGAAGGTGCCGCGCCCGACGTCCTGGCCGGACAGACGGACCGGGGTGCCTTCGGCCAGCAGGGTGCCGAACGCCAGGGCTTCGCCGGTCGCCCAGTCGAGACCCTCGCCGGTCGAGAACATCTCGGCCTTGCTCTTGAGCTGGCGGGCGATCTTGCGGTTGAGGTCGAAGCCTTCCGGCACGCTCGACAGCGCCTTGCCGACTTCCTGGAGGAGGTCGTTGGACACCGGCGTTTCGTACTGGCGATATTCTTCCTCGTCCGCCATCTGGACGAGGCCCTTCCAGCGCCCCTCCAGCCAGTCAGCCTTGTTTGGCTTGTAGGCCACGGCTTCCTGGAACTGGACCTCAAGACGCTCCTGGAAGGCGTTGTAGACGGCGTCCGCGTCTTCCTGGCTCAGCACACCCTCGGCGACCAGCTTGTCGGCGTAAAGCTGACGGGTGGTCGGGTGCTTGGCGATGCGGTCGTACATCTGCGGCTGGGTGAACGCCGGCTCGTCCGACTCGTTGTGGCCGTGGCGGCGGTAACACACCATGTCCACCACGATATCCGCCTTGAAGGTGTGGCGGTATTCGGTGGCGACACGGGCGACATGGATGACGGCTTCGGGATCGTCGCCGTTGACGTGCAGGATCGGCGCCTGAACCATCTTGGCGATGTCGGAGGCATAGGTGCCCGAACGCGAGTACTGCGGCGCGGTGGTAAAGCCGATCTGGTTGTTGATGATGAAGTGGATGGTGCCGCCGGTGCGGTAGCCCTTCAACTGGCTCAGGCCCAGGCATTCGGCGACCAGGCCCTGGCCGGCGAAGGCGGCATCGCCGTGCAGCAGGACGCCCAGAACCTTGGTCCGGTCGGTATCACCCAACTGGCCCTGGCGGGCGCGCACCTTGCCGAGCACCACCGGATCCACCGCTTCGAGGTGGGACGGGTTGGCCTGCAACGACAGGTGAACGGTCTTGCCATCGAAGTCGCGGTCGGCCGAGGTGCCCAGGTGGTACTTCACGTCGCCCGAGCCCTGGACGTCGTCCGGGTTGGCGGCGTTGCCCTGGAATTCGGAGAAGATGTTGCGGTACGGCTTGTGCAGGATGTTGGCCAACACGTTCAGACGGCCACGGTGGGCCATGCCGAACACCACTTCCTCGACCCCCAACTGGCTGCCGCGCTTGAGCACCTGCTCGACGGCCGGGATGATCGCCTCGCCGCCCTCAAGACCGAACCGCTTGGTGCCGGTGTACTTGATTTGCAGGAAACGTTCGAAACCTTCGGCTTCGGTCAGGCGTTCAAGGATGGTCTTTTTCCCGAGGTCGGTGAACTCGGTGATGTTGCGCGACCCTTCCATGCGCTGCTGGATCCAGGCCTTCTGGTCCGGGTCCTGGATGTGCATGAATTCAGCGCCGATCGACCCGCAATAGGTCTTCTTCAGCACCGAGAGGATCTTGCGCAGAGACGCCTTTTCACCCAGGCCCAGCACGTTGTCGATAAAGATCTCGCGATCCATATCGGCATCGGTGAAGCCGTAGGTACGGTAGTCCAGTTCCGGGTGGGGGGTCGGATCGATCAGGCCCAGCGGATCCAGGGTGGCCTGGAGGTGGCCACGCACGCGGAAGACGCGGATCATCATCAGGGCGCGGATGCTGTCCAGGACACGGGACCGCTGCTCGGCCTCGGACACGCCAGCGGCTGCGCCGTCACCCTTTTTCTTGGGCGGAGCGGGCGGAGCGTCGGGATCAACCGCGCCAATGACCTTGCGGGCGCCACGGTCCCAGCTCGGACCGCTAACCTCGCGAGCCAGAGCGTCGGGATCGTCCATCAACTCGCGGAACACGCCCACCCAGCTCTGATCGACCGAAGCCGGATCATCGAGGTAGCGCTGATAGAGTTCGGCGATGAAGGTGGCGTTGGTGCCAGAGAAAATCGAAGCTTCCACGCTTCCGACCCTTCGTTTTGCCCGGTTGGCCCAAGAGGTTGAGGTGAGGCCGGCGCGGCCGGGTTACCGTGCGGCCCTAGCCCCTGTCCTTAATGCAGTGAAGTACCGGAAGGCGCGGGGGGCAAGGACAGCCGCCCCCCGCATCCGGTCAGGGCAATTAGCCCTTGAGCTGGGTCACCATGGTCGAGCCCAGGGCCGCCGGGCTGTCCGCCACGGCGATACCGGCCGAACGCATGGCCTCCATCTTGGCTTCGGCAGTGCCCTTGCCGCCGGAAATGATCGCACCGGCATGGCCCATGCGCTTGCCCGGCGGGGCAGTGACACCGGCGATGAAGCCAACCATCGGCTTCTTCACCTTCTGCGCCTTGATGAACTCGGCGGCTTCTTCTTCGGCCGAACCACCGATTTCACCAATCATGATTATGCCTTCGGTTTCCGGGTCCTTGAGGAACATCTCAAGGCAATCGATGAAGTTGGTGCCGTTGACCGGGTCGCCACCGATGCCGATGCAGGTCGACTGACCAAGGCCGGCAGCGGTCGTCTGGGCGACGGCTTCGTAGGTCAGGGTGCCCGAACGGGACACCACGCCGATCTTGCCGCGCTGGTGAATGTGACCGGGCATGATGCCGATCTTGCACTCACCGGGGGTGATGACGCCGGGGCAGTTCGGACCGACCAGACGGGTCTTGGAGTTGAGCAGGGCGCGCTTGACGCGGACCATGTCCAGCACCGGAATGCCTTCGGTGATGCAGACGGCCAGTTCCAGCTCGGCGTCGATGGCCTCAAGAATGGCATCGGCGGCGAACGGCGGCGGCACGTAGATCACCGTTGCGTTGGCGCCAGTGCGCTCCTTGGCCTCGGCGACGGTGTCGAACACCGGCAGGTCGAGGTGCTTGGTGCCGCCCTTGCCGGGGGTCACGCCGCCGACCATCTTGGTCCCGTAGGCAACGGCCTGCTCGGAGTGGAAGGTGCCCTGCGAGCCGGTGAAGCCCTGACAGATTACCTTGGTGTCTCTACCAACGAGAACGGCCATTACTTCGCCTCCTTCACGGCCTTGACGACCTTTTCAGCCGCGTCCGCCAGATTGTCGGCGGCGATGATCGGCAGGCCGGATTCACTCATGATCTTCTTGCCCAGTTCCACGTTGGTGCCTTCTAGGCGCACCACCAGCGGAACGTTGAGCGACACTTCGCGGGCCGCGGCAACGACGCCTTCGGCGATGACGTCACAGCGCATGATGCCGCCGAAGATGTTGACCAGGATGCCTTCAACGTTCGGATCACGCAGGATGATCTTGAACGCGGTGGTCACGCGGTCCTTGGTGGCCCCGCCGCCGACGTCCAGGAAGTTGGCCGGAGCGCCGCCGTACAGCTTGATGATGTCCATGGTCGCCATGGCCAGACCAGCGCCGTTGACCATGCAGCCAATGGAGCCATCAAGCTTGATGTAGTTCAGCGAGTGACGGGCCGCTTCGATTTCGGACGGATCTTCTTCGTCCTCGTCGCGCAGTTCCTCGATGTCCTTGTGGCGGTAGAGGGCGTTGTCGTCGAAGCCCATCTTGCAGTCGAGCGCAACGATCCCACCCTCGCCGGTCACGACCAGCGGGTTGATTTCGAGCAGCGCCACGTCCAGTTCGTTGAAGCAGGCGAAAATGCCGGTCAGCGCCTTGACGAACGCACCGACCTGCTTGCCTTCAAGACCCAGCGCGAAGGCCAGCTTGCGGCAATGGAAACCGGAAATGCCGGTCGCCGGATCGATGTCCTGGACGATGATCTTTTCCGGGGTGTGGGCAGCGACTTCTTCGATGTCCATGCCGCCTTCGGTCGAGGCCATGATGGACACGCGCGAGGTCGCGCGGTCAACCAGCACCGACAGGTACAGCTCGCGCTTGATGTCGCAGCCGTCTTCGATGTAGACGCGCTTGACTTCCTTGCCGTCGGGACCGGTCTGGTGAGTCACCAGGGTGTTGCCCAGCATGGCTTCGGCGTTGGAGCGGACGTCTTCGACCGATTTGACGACGCGGACGCCGCCCTTGGAGCCGGCAGCGGCTTCCTTGAAGGTGCCCTTGCCACGCCCGCCGGCGTGGATCTGCGACTTGACCACGAAGACGGGGCCGCCGAGTTCCTTGGCCACCCGCTCGGCTTCATCGGGCGTGTACGCCACACCACCGCGCAGGACTGGCACGCCGAACTTCTTCAGCAGCTCCTTCGCCTGATACTCATGAATGTTCATTGACTGGTCGCCTTGTTCCGTTGGCCCAATGACTTGGGAGGTCGTGCGAGAATGGCCCCGGCGCGCAGGCGCACCAGGGCCACAAGAGTCTTACTTGGACAGCATTTCCTTGGACAGGGCAATCAGGTCACGAACGGTGCCCACGGACTTCTCGAAGCCCGCCTTTTCCTCGGCGTTCAGTTCGATCTCGACCACCTTCTCCACGCCGTTCTCGCCGATGATCACCGGCACGCCGACGTAGATGCCGTCCTGGCCGTACTGGCCATCAACCCAGGCGGCGCAAGGCAGCAGGCGGCGCTGGTTCTTGAGGTAGGCCTCGGCCATCTGCACGCCGGCTGCGGCCGGGGCGTAGAACGCCGAACCGGTCTTGAGCAGGCCGACGATCTCGGCGCCGCCGTCACGGGTGCGCTGGATCATCTGGTCCAGCTTTTCCTGCGTGGTCCAGCCCATCTTCACCAGATCGGGCAGCGGAATGCCGGCCACGGTGGAGTAGCGGGCCAGCGGAACCATGGTATCGCCATGGCCGCCCAGCACGAACGCGGTAACATCCTGGACCGAGACATTGAATTCTTCAGCCAGGAAGTGACGGAAGCGCGCCGAGTCCAGCACGCCGGCCATGCCGACGACCATGTTGTGCGGCAGGCCCGACGCCTCGCGCAGCACCCACACCATCGCGTCGAGCGGGTTGGTGATGCAGATCACGAAGGCATTCGGGCAGTTTTCCTTGATGCCCTTGCCGACCGACGCCATCACCTTGGCGTTGGTGCCGACCAGATCGTCGCGCGACATGCCGGGCTTGCGCGGCACACCAGCGGTCACGATCACGACATCGGCGCCCGCGATGGCGCTGTAGTCGTTGGCGCCGGAGTAGGCGCAATCAACGCCTTCGATGGCCGTCGACTGAGCGATGTCCAGGCCCTTGCCCTGGGGCGTCCCTTCAGCGATGTCGAACAGGACGACATCGCCCAGGTCCTTCAGGCCGATCAGGTGAGCCAGCGTGCCGCCAATGTTGCCGGAGCCGACCAGAGCGATTTTCTTACGTGCCATGGAAATCCCTCTTCATAGCGAAATGGGTTTGGGTTGGACTACCACCCCGCTCGGCGCCAGCGGCAACCCTAACGGGCGGCTCTCGATACCCCGTTTCCACCCGTTAGGCAAGGGCCTTGCGGGGGCATGGGGGACATACAGAATAGCCATTGCGCAAGATTATTCCACGGTTTATCGCGGGTCGAACCCCGCCGTGCCGGTCCAAAGATGACCAATCCGCGAAAAAAGGACGCACTACCCGCGAACCACCCATTCGGGTAGGCCATAAAGAAGCCCCTAATGGGACCGCGCTCCATGCGTGGAAATGCAGCATGCACCAGCCTGAGCGGGTTCTCAACGGGGAAGGTCGAGGGCCGCAATCACCGCGAGACGATGCGGACGAGGCCGATTCGACGGCGACATAAACTTACGGCAGGTGCTTGGCCCCGAGGTAGTCCTCTGACTGCATCTCCATCAGGCGGGACACCGTGCGCTGAAACTCGAATGCGCCGTCGCCAGTCGGATACAGCGCCTCGGGCGGGGCATCGGCACTCATCGCCAGAAGGGTGCGGTGCTCATAGAGTGCATCGACCAGGGTGACGAACCGCCGCGCCGCGTTCCGGTTCTCCGGCCCTAATCGGGGTACTCGATCAATCACCACGGCATCGAACACCGAGGCGATGTGCATGTAGTCGGCCGGGCCGAGCGGCTGCTCACACAGATCGTCGAACGAAAACCGCGCCACATCGCCCGCAGCGCGCGGCACTGGAACGCGCCGCCCTGACACGAACACGGCGTCCGACCGCACGGGCCGCCCGTTGGCGAGGTGGCTGAACAGGCCGTCCATGGCGGCATCCGACTCCGCGCCCAACGGAGTATGGAAGACCGGCGACCCTCTCAGGCGGCCCAGGCGATAATCAGTTTCCGAGGCCAGATGCAGCAGGTCCAGCTTGGCTTTGATCTGCTCGATAAACGGCACGAACTTGTTGCGCTGGAGACCGTCCTTGTAGAGTTCATCGGGGTGACGGTTGGATGTCGTGACGATCACCGCGCCCCGCTCCATCAGTTCCTCGAACACACGGCCGACGATCATGGCGTCGGCGATGTCGTGGACCTCCAGCTCGTCCAGGCACAATAGCCAGCCGCGTTCGACCATGCGCGCGGCCAGCGGCGGCACCGGGTCGTCGCCATCGCGCCGACCGGCCCGCCATGCGTGGATCTCGGCGTGGAAGTCGCGCATGAATTCCTGGAAGTGCAGCCGTCGCTTGGCCTGAACCGGCGCCGTGCGGAAGAACAGGTCCATCAGCATGGACTTGCCGCGCCCCACCGGACCGTAGAGGTACAGCCCTTGCGGCGGCACCGGCGCCCGTTCCCGCCTGGCCAGCCCGAAGCGGGCCTTCCAGCCGGTCGCGCCGGTCGAGGGCTGGTACCCCTTGAGGGCGTGATGCAGGCTTTCCAGCTTCTCGATCGCCAGGGCCTGCACAGGGTCATGCCGCAGCCCGCCAGCGGCGAGCTTGGCCCGGTAAAGGGACAGGGGGGTATCGGTCATGGGGGCGCGTCTTTTGGTCCTTCAGGGTGTGGGACGGCCTCGCAAGGTTCCCGCGTCATGGCCCGACGCAGGTGCGAAAACGCCCCCCCGCTACATAGACGCACCCCGCCCCCGGCGCAACGACAGAGACGCGCGGACCGTTAACCGAGCATCGGAACCCAGCGACGGATGACGAAGGAGACCAGCATGCTCAAGTTCCTCGGCAGCGCCGTCGGCATCATCTTCCTGATCGGCCTGCTGGTCGTCATCGGGCTGCTGGCGCTGATATTTTAAGAGAATACGAAAACGCGCCGCAGGAGCCTCCCCCTGCGGCGCGTTTGATCGTCACCAAACCGAACTCAAGCCGTCGCGGCAGCCGCGTGGTCGGCGTTGAGCTTGTCGACGAGGGCCTCGAGAACCTCAGCCGCCATGTCATGGTCAATCTGACACGTTCCCGCCGCCTGATGGCCGCCGCCGCCGTATTCGAGCATCAGCTTGCCAATGTTGCTGGGACTGGACTTGTTGAAGATGGACTTGCCCACCGCGTACACGACGTTCTGGTTCTGGAAACCGCGCATGGCGTGGATGGACACGGTGACGTCGGGGTACAGGGCATAGATCATGAACCGGTTGCCGGCATAGATCGTTTCCTCGTCCCGCAGGTCGAGGACGACGACCTTGCCGCGCACGGTGGCGCAGCGCTGGATCTGCTGGGTGAACTTCGGCTCGTGGTCGAAGTACAGGTCGGTGCGCTCGCGCACGTCCGGCAGGGCCAACACTTCCTCTATGGTGTGATCGACACAGTAATCGATCAGCTCCATCATGAGCTGGTAGTTGGAAATGCGGAAATCGCGGAACCGGCCGAGGCCCGTGCGGGCGTCCATGATGAAGTTCATCAAGTTCCAGCCGGTCGGCGCCAGCACCTCACCGATGGTAAAATCAGCCGAGTCGCCCTTGTCAACGGCCAGCATCATTTCCTCGGAGATGCGCGGCAGTTTGGCGGCACCGCCGTAGTAGTCATAGACCACGCGCGCGGCGGACGGCGCATCGGGATGGATAATATGGTTGTCGCGCTTGCCTACGCGGAGCGTTTCCGACAGGTGGTGGTCGAACGCCAGATGCACGCCTTCGACATAGGGAAGGTTGGTTGTGATGTCGCGGTCGGTGATCTCGATCTTGCCGTCCTGCATGTCTTTGGGGTGGACGAACTTGATGTCGTCGATCAGCCCCAATTCCTTGAGGATCATCGCGCATACCAGGCCGTCGAAGTCACTGCGTGTGACCAACCGATACCTTTTCCCTTCGGCCATGGCGACCCCGCTCCCTGATACCATAAGACTCCAATGGACACACTTTACTGGTGCCCGCGTTACAGCGCAATCGGGCACGCATGGGATGTTGGAACCACGCCAGGCTTCGGCATTGCTTGCAATGGGGACGGCAATGGTTTATGACCCTCGGCTTCCGAACCATGAGCGGCGCGGCGGTGCGTCTGGTTTTCCGTTGAGGGAACCGATGCCGGGCATGCCCAGTCGCTCGAACCAAGAACCCTCTTCGGAGTTTTCGAAATGCCCAAGATGAAGACCAAGAGCGCCGCCAAGAAGCGGTTTCGCCTGACCGGCACGGGCAAAGTCCGTGGCAACGTCGCCTACAAGCGTCACATGCTCCGCAACAAGCCGCAGCAGATGAAGCGCCAGGCGCGCGGGACCTTCATTCTGAACGATTGCGACGCCCGCATCGTCAAGAAGTTCCTGCCCTACGGCTAAGCTTGTAAAAGACCTCGTCAGGAGACCGTTAAATGTCCCGTATTAAGCGCGGCGTTACCACCCACGCCCGTCACAAGAAGATCATCAAGCTTGCCAAGGGCTACCGCGGCCGGAACTCCACCAACTTCCGCATTGCGATCGAGAAGGTCGAGAAGGCGCTGCAGTACGCCTACCGCGACCGTCGCAACAAGAAGCGCGATTTCCGTGGCCTGTGGATCCAGCGTATCAACGCTGCCTCCCGCGAGCAGGGCATGCCCTATTCCCGCTTCATGGACGGCCTGAAGAAGGCTGGCATCGAGCTGGACCGCAAGGTGCTGGCCGACATCGCCGTGCGTGAGCCGGCGTCGTTTGCCTCGCTCGTCGAAAAGGCCAAAGCGGCCCTCGGCTGAGCGACCCCCGGCGTGCAAGCGCCAGGGCCAAAACGCTAAGACTGCGAGGGGGCTGCCTTCCCAAAGGCGGCCCCCTTTGCCTGTTTGGATAGGACATTCCGCATGGACAAGCTGGAAGACCTGCGCGCCGAGCTGTTGAGCGCGGTCGAATCCGCCTCCGACACCGACACGCTGGACAAGGTCCGCGTCGCCGCGCTCGGCAAGAAGGGCCAAATCACCGACCTGATGAAGGGCCTGGGCGGCATGGACGCCGACGCCCGCCGTGCCGCCGGTGCCGCCCTCAACGCGCTGAAGGATGCCGTGGCCGAGGCCATCGACACCCGCAAGCAAGCGCTGGAGGCCGACGCCCTGAACGCCCGGCTGGCCCACGAGCGCATCGACGTGACCCTGCCGGTGCGGCCCGAAACCGCCGGCACCCTGCACCCAATCAGCCAGACCATTGATGAAGTGGTGGCGATCTTCGGGCAGATGGGCTTCACGCTGGCCGAGGGGCCGGACGTCGAGGACGACTTCCACAACTTCACCGCCCTGAACTTCCCGCCCGGCCATCCGGCGCGCGACATGCACGACACGTTCTTTTTGAACGAGCGCGAGGACGGCACGCGGCACCTGCTGCGCACCCACACGTCGCCGGTGCAGATCCGCACCATGAAGACGACCGAGCCGCCGATTCGCGTCATCTGCCTGGGCCGCACCTACCGCTGCGACTCCGACATGACCCACACCCCGATGTTCCACCAGATCGAAGGTCTGGTGATCGACAAGGCGACCCACATGGGCCACCTCAAGGGCGTGCTGAAGGAATTCGTCGAGGCGTATTTCGAGGTCGATTCCGTCCCCATGCGGTTCCGCCCATCGTTCTTCCCCTTCACCGAACCGTCGGCGGAGGTCGATATCGGCTGCTCCCGCAAGGGCGGCGAGTTGAAGATCGGCGAGGGCGACGACTGGCTGGAAATTCTCGGCTGCGGGATGGTCCATCCCAACGTGCTGAAGTCCTGCGGCTACGACCCGCAGGTCTACCAGGGCTTTGCCTTCGGCATGGGCCTGGAGCGTATCGCCATGCTCAAGTACGGCATCCCCGATCTGCGCACCTTCTTTGAGTCGGACCTGCGCTGGCTGCGCCACTACGGATTCGCAAGCCTTGATGTACCGACCGTCACCGGAGGGCTGACCCGATGAAGTTCACCCTGTCCTGGCTCAAGGACCACCTGGATACCGACGCCAGCCTCGCCGAGATCGGCCGCACCCTGACCATGATCGGGCTGGAGGTCGAGAGCATCCACGATCCTGGCGCCGAACTGGCCGACTTCATCGTCGGGCATGTGCGCAGCGCGTCGAGGCACCCCGACGCCGACCGCCTCCAGGTGTGCGAAGTCGATACCGGGGCCGAAGTGCTCCAGGTGGTGTGCGGCGCCCCCAACGCCCGCGCCGGCCTCAAGGTCGTGCTGGCGCGGCCCGGCAACATCATCCCGGCGGACGGCTCCAAGCTCAAGAAGGGCAAGGTGCGCGGCGTCGAAAGCCAGGGGATGATGTGCTCCTCGCGCGAGCTGAACCTGGGCGACGATCACGGCGGCATCATCGAACTGCCCGCCGATGCGCCGACCGGCGCGCCGGTGACGCAAGTTCTGCCAGCCGACCCGGTGATCGACATCGCCATCACCCCGAACCGGGCGGATTGCCTTGGGGTTCGCGGCGTGGCGCGCGATCTGGCCGCCGCCGGTCTGGGCACCCTCAAGGACGACCCGCGCACCGCTCCGGTCGCCGGAACGTTCGCCAGCCCGATCAGCGTGACCCGCCAGTTCCCCGAAGGCCTGGACGATGCCTGCCCGCTGTTCGTCGGCCGCACCATTCGCGGCGTGAAGAACGGCGAAAGCCCGCAGTGGCTGAAGGACCGCCTGACCGCCATCGGTCTGCGGCCCATTTCGGCGCTGGTCGACATCACCAACTTCGTGACCATCGACCGCGCCCGCCCGCTGCACGTCTTTGACGCCGACAAGCTGACCGGCGGCATCGTGCCGCGCATGGGCAAGGCCGGGGAAACCATCGACGCCCTGAACGACAAGTCGTACACGGTCGATGAGTCGGTCGTGGTCATCGCCGATCATGCAGGCCCGCAAGCCATCGGCGGCGTCATTGGCGGCACCGCCACGGGCTGCACCGAGGAAACGACCACGGTGTTCCTGGAAAGCGCCCTGTTCGACGCCCGCCGCATTGCCGCCACGGCGCGCAGGCTGGGCATCGAATCCGACGCCAAGCACCGGTTCGAGCGCGGCGTGGACCCGGCCTCGGCCATCGCCGGGGCGGAACTCGCCACCCGCCTGATCCTGGAACTATGCGGCGGCGAAGCGTCTGAACTGGTCGTCGCGGGCACCGAACCGCGCTGGCAGCGCACCGTCACCCTGCGCCCCGAGCGGGTCGGCCAGTTGGTCGGCATCAACGTCGCCACCGACTCCATGATCGCCATGCTGCGCGGCCTGGGCTGCACGGTGGAGAACCAGGACGGCACCCTGGTTGCCGCCCCGCCGTCCTGGCGCGGCGATCTGGACGAAGAACACGATCTGGTCGAGGAAGTCGCCCGCCTGTACGGCTATGACAACATCGACGCCGTGCCCCTGCCCCGCCTGCCGATGCCCAAGCCGGTGCTGACCCCGCGCCAGAAGACCGTGCGCCTCGTCACCCGTGGCATGGCCGCCCGTGGGCTGCTGGAAACCGTGACGTGGTCGTTCCTGCCGCGTGCCCAGGCCGCCCTGTTCGGCGGCGGCGCGGACGCCATGCAGCTTGCCAACCCGATTTCATCGGATCTCGATGCGCTGCGGCCCTCGGCCCTGCCGAATCTCATCACGGCGGCCGGGCGCAACGCGGCGCGCGGCTTTGCCGATCTCGGCCTGTTCGAGATCGGGCCGCAGTTCAGCGGCGGCGAGCCCGGCGACCAAAAGCGCGTCGTTGCTGGTATTCGTGCAGGCAAGACCGGCCCCCGTCACTGGGCCGGTGCGCCCCGCGTGGTCGATGCCCTGGACGCCAAGGCCGACGCCCTGGCCGCCCTGGCCATCGCCGGGGTCAACGTGGACAATCTGCAAGTCGTGGCCGAGGCTCCGGCGTGGTATCATCCCGGCCGCTCGGGGACGCTGCGCCTGGGTCCGACCGTGCTGGCAGTGTTCGGGGAACTCCATCCCGGCGTGCTCAAGGCCCTGGACGTCAAAGGCACCGTGGTTGGATTCGAGGTGTTCATCGACGACACCCCGCTGCCCAAGGCCAAGGCGACCAAGGCCCGCCCGCTGCTGAACGCCTCGCCGTTCCAGGCGGTCGAGCGCGACTTCGCCTTCGTGGTGGAAACCTCGGTCCACGCCGACGCCTTGGTCCGCGCCGCCAAGGCCGCCGACAAGGCTCTGATTGCCGATGTCAGCGTGTTCGACCTCTACGACGGTCCGAACATGCCCGACGGCAAGAAGTCCCTGGCCATCAGCGTCACCCTGCAACCCCGTGACCGGACGCTGACCGACGAAGACATCGACCTGGTGTCCAACAAGGTGATCTCGAATATCGAGAAGGCAACCGGCGGCACATTGCGCGGGTAAGGCAGCAAGGAAGGTGCGAGGGGACTTGTCCCCTCGCACTCACCGATCCCGGCTGAATTCCATACACGCAGGAATCCGCTTTCTGGGTCAACTGCTTGTGATATACTGCGCGGCCCCGCGCTTGGCGCCTGGGTAAGACGGCGGTGTCGTGGGGATGCAGGGGGTCCGCCCGATGGTCGGGTGGAATCATAGGCAGCGAGTGATCGACCCGTGAAACTGACCATTGAGCGCGCAACGCTTCTGAAGTCCCTCGGTCACGTTCAGTCCGTGGTCGAGCGGCGTAATACCATTCCGATTCTGTCCAACGTGCGCCTGGAAGCCGGCCCCAACGGGCTGGCACTGAACGCCACCGACATGGACCTGGAGATCGTCGAGACGGTCGCCGCCGACGTCGCCCAGCCGGGCAGCACCACCGCCCCGGCGCATACCTTTTATGAAATCGCCCGCAAGCTGCCCGATGGCGCGCAGGTCGAGATCGCGTATTCGGGCGAGGACACCCAGCTAACGCTGCGCTCGGGCCGGTCGCGGTTTTCGCTGTCGTGCCTGCCGGTTGAAGACTTCCCGAACATGGTCGGCGGGACGTTCACCCACACATTCACCCTGCGCGCGGCCGATCTGCGCGGCCTGATCGACCGCACCAAGTTCGCCATTTCGACCGAGGAAACGCGCTACTACCTCAACGGCATCTTCCTGCACGGCACCGTCGCCGAGGGGGTGGACGTGATGCGCGCCGTCGCCACCGACGGCCATCGCCTCGCCCGCGTGGAAATCCCCCTGCCCGAGGGCGCCGCCGGGATGCCCGGCGTGATCGTGCCGCGCAAGACCGTGGCCGAGGTCCGCAAGCTGATCGAAGAAACCAATTCTGACGTCACCATTTCGCTGTCCGACTCGAAGATCCGCTTTGCCTTCGACGACGCAATGCTGACTTCCAAGCTGATTGACGGCACCTTCCCCGATTACGAACGCGTCATCCCCCAGGACAACGACAAGATCCTGGTGGTCGAGAAGAAGCCCTTCGCGGACGCCGTGGACCGCGTTTCGGCCATTTCGACCGAGAAAAGCCGCGCCATCAAGGTGGCGGTGGACAAGGGCACCTTGACCCTGTCCGCGTCCAGCCCGGAGGCCGGAAGCGCTGTGGAAGAAGTGTCGGTGTCCTACGACTCCTCACCCATGGAGATCGGCTTCAACTCGCGCTACCTACTCGACATCATGAACCAGATCGAAGGCGACGCCGCCCGCTTTGCCATGGCCGACGCCGCCTCGCCCACCGTCATCCGCGAAGTGGCCGATGGCTCGGCGGTCTATGTCCTGATGCCGATGCGGGTGTGACGGCAGGGCGCGCACCGAGGCACTTCCATGCCTGAGGCTTTCGCGCCGGTCGGCGTGCGGCGGCTGACCCTGACGGATTTCCGGTCGTATGGGCATCTGCGGGTCGAAACGGACCTGCGGCCCGTGGTGCTGACCGGGGCCAATGGGGCGGGCAAGACCAACCTCTTGGAAGCCGTTTCCTTCCTCGCCCCTGGCCGGGGCCTGCGCCGCGCCAAGCTGTCTGAGGTCACGCGTCTGGGCGCCCCCGGCGGACCCAAGGGCGGCTGGGCCGTCGCCGCGCTGGTCGACAGCGCGGTCGGGCCGGTGGATATCGGGACCGGGCGCCAGCCCGGCGACTCCGACCGCCGCGTGGTGCGCCTCAATGGCCAGCCCGCGCGCAGTCAAGGGGACCTCGGCGAATACGTCAGCGCGGTGTGGCTGACCCCGGCCATGGATGGCTTGTTCCGCGACGCCGCCTCGGGCCGCCGCCGGTTCCTGGACCGCCTCGTCTATGGCCTGGATACCGGCCACGCCAACCGTCTGTCGTCCTACGAGCAAGCCCATCGCGAACGCGCCCGCCTGCTGCGTGACGGCGTTACCGACCGGGCGTGGTTGAGCGCC
>Ga0172382_10005900_pt1 | contig 18043 bp, 14 predicted proteins | sample Leawel138RmetaG_FD_122245 | JGI IMG/M metagenome (GOLD analysis project Ga0172382, IMG submission 122245) | Leachate microbial communities from a municipal landfill in Southern Ontario, Canada - Leachate well 138R metaG | ecosystem: Engineered > Solid waste > Landfill > Unclassified | place...
CCCATGGGTTTGCTGCTGTAGCTGACCAGTAAATTCTTAGTTTGTTGGTAATGATCCAGCATCATTTTATGGGTTTCACGGCCCACCCCAGATTGCTTATAGCCGCCAAAAGCAGCGTGAGCAGGGTGTAAACCGTAGCAGTTGGTCCAAACACGACCGGCTTTAATCGCACGTCCCATGCGGTAGGCTAAGTTAATATCGCGGGTCCAGACCCCAGCGGCGAGGCCGTATTCGGTGTCATTGGCAATAGCTAAGGCTTCAGCTTCATCCTTAAAGGTGGTGACTGAGACCACGGGGCCAAAAATTTCTTCTTGGAAAACGCGCATCTTGTTATGGCCTTTGAGCAGGGTGGGCTGAATATAAAATCCAGAGCTCAAATCACCGCTGAGTTGCTCAATTGCGCCACCGGTGAGGATCTCAGCACCTTCTGCTTGGGCGATATCCATATAAGACATAACTTTTTCAAACTGTTGGGCTGATGCTTGCGCGCCCAGCATGGTTTCTGTATCCAGTGGATTGCCACGTTTAATGGCTTTAATCTTCTTCATCACTTGAGCCATAAAAGGCTCGTACATGGATTCTTGAATCAGTGCTCGAGAAGGACAGGTGCAAACTTCGCCTTGATTAAAGAAGCCCATAACTAAGCCTTCAGCGGCTTTTTCAATAAACTCAGGCTCGGCCTGCATAATGTCAGCAAAGAAGATATTCGGTGATTTGCCGCCCAACTCCATGGTGCTGGGGATAATATTAGCGGCTGCGTGTTGCATGATATGACGGCCAGTAGCAGTCGAGCCGGTGAAAGCAATTTTGGCAATACGTTTACTGCTGGCTAATGCTTCTCCGGCTTCACGACCAAAACCATGCACTACGTTTAAAACGCCGGGCGGCAATAAGTCACCGATCAGTTCCATAAGTACGGTAATGGACAATGGCGTTTGCTCTGCCGGCTTAAGAATAACTGTGTTGCCGGCGGCTAAGGCCGGTGCGAGCTTCCAAGACGCCATCAGAAGAGGGAAGTTCCAAGGGATAATTTGACCCACCACGCCCAAGGGCTCATGAAAGTGATAGGCGGCGGTGTCGCTATCAATTTCTGCGGCGCCGCCTTCTTGTGCACGAATACAGCCAGCAAAATAACGGAAGTGATCAGCCGATAAGGGCACGTCCACAGCCAATGTTTCACGGATGGGCTTACCGTTATCCCATGTTTCTGCTACAGCTAATAATTCTAGATTCTCCTCAATACGATCAGCTATTTTTAATAGCACCAACGCGCGGTCTTGGGCTGAGGTTTTTCCCCAAGCATCAGTAGCTGCGTGCGCTGCATCAAGGGCTTTTTCAATATCTTCAGTGCTTGAACGCGGGAACTGCCCGCAGTCTTCATTGGTGATGGGGGTGGTATTGCTAAAGTACAGGCCCTTAACAGGTGCCACAAACTCACCGTTAATGAAGTTTCCATAAGAGGATTTAATGGTTAATAAAGCATCTTTGTTGCCTGGTTTAGAGTAAATCATCTGCACAGCCTCATTTTTATTAATATCGGTAGTCACCCGTTAGGGTTTGGCATTGTTGCAGAGCAATAATTGCACTTATAAAGATACAATTCATCTCATTATTGCAGTTTAATTTAGAATCATGTTATCCATTAGTCGCACAACAGGCTCTAAAAACCTCATCCCTTACCTTTAAGGTCTACTTTTTTACAAATTAATTTCTACATAGCGTCCTGTATCAACGGCAACGTGGCACACTTTGATTCGAGGTGTAGCAGCCAGCTTTCTCACTCCGCTTACACCGTTAGGCACCCTCTACCTTGACTAGGTTTATATGTTGCTCAAGTGCTGGGCATCATAACGCTCGTGACCTATGCACGACGCACCAATAAACCTCGACTGGCCAGCGCGATAACTGCAATATTTATTAATGGCGGTGTGGCGGTCATTATTGCTCATAACGGGGTTGATAGCTTTTTGTGGATTTATCCTGTCTTTGCAGCCACGTTTTTCCTAGCAAGACCGATTGAAGCCTTGTGTATCAGCCTTATCACTGGTGGATTTCTGACCACCCTGCCTGATATTTTTGACACCATTTCGCTGAGTGCCTACATTATGACGAGCACTATGCTGTCATTAAGCGCTTTTGTGTATGCCAGCTACGGTCAAAAGCAACTACGTTTGATGGAAAGCCTGAATACCATTGATCCGCTAACCGGCGCTTTTAACCGCCGAGCTCTAGACTCAGATATGGCAGCGGCCCTGTCCAATTCCGAACGCAACGGTACTCAGTATTTACTCGCAATCTTAGATCTGGACCACTTCAAGGCGGTGAACGATAAGTACGGCCACGCTGTTGGCGACCAAGTGTTGAAAAAACTTGTTACGCTTACTAGGACGCATACTCGTAAGCACGATCGTCTTTATCGGCTTGGCGGGGAAGAGTTTGTATTGTTGATTCCAGAGATCAATCATGAACAGCAGCTTGCGTTTATCCAAAAACTTAAAACAGTCATAACCAATGAGCTAAAAACACCGGGCGGCGAGAAAATAACAGTATCCTTTGGTGCTGCAGCATGGGTAGCGGAGACAACCATGGATACCTGGCTGAAGCGCGCAGATGATGCACTTTATTTAGCCAAGAAAAGGGGCCGTGACTGTGCGGTATTCAGCGATACATAGTTCATCTGGTTGTTTATCGAAAGCTATTTTATGCTGCAGTACAACCGCTAATGACACCCCTACTCGCTACTTAGGCGCAATGCCTTATAAAGTCAGTAGCAAAAAAACCAGACCAATGAAGAGAAAAAAACACAGTAAAATATCTGCCGCTTCAATCTAGCCTAAGCAAATGGACAACACCACAAGGAGAATCACATGCATATTGGCATTCTGACCTTCAGCTTTTCCCTACCCGGATGCAGCTCTTTAAAAGAAAAACGCCAGCGCATGGGCGGCATGCACGAACGTTTCGGACGCAATCCAGCGGTGGCCGTGTGCGAAAGTGGCGAACTCAATAGACACGATGCCAGCGAATGGTCGTTTGTGGTGGTGGCAACCACGAAACGTGAAATCGAATCGCTGTGCAGCCAGATTGAAGAGAAAATACAACGCAGCGTAGAAGCACGCGTAATGGACGTAACACGAGAAGTTCTTTAAATAAAAAACGCCAGTCTAGGCCATAGTGATGGCCTAGACTGGCGTTGGTCAATCGCTAAGCTAGCCTTTTAAGCGTTGAGCTTGGCTGCAATTTGAGCAACATGTTTACCCTGATGGCGGGCAATCGTTAGCTCGCGCGGGTCAGGTTGGCGCGAGCCATCACCGCCGGCAATCGTTGATGCACCGTAAGGTGTACCGCCACCTACTTGGGAAATATCAAACAACTCAGGCGTGGTATAACCGATAGGCACGATGACCATGCCATGATGCGCTAACGTAGTCCACGTTGAGGCAATCGTCATCTCTTGTCCGCCACCTGTGCCGGTTGAGGTAAATACGCTGGCCACTTTACCAGCCAAAGCGCCTTTAGCCCAAAGACCACCAGTCTGATCAAAAAATGTGCGCATTTGCGCAGACATATTGCCGAAACGCGTGGGCGTACCAACGATAATGGCATCGTACTCTGCCAATTCAGCTGGCGTGGCGACCGCTGCGGCTTGATCCGTCTTACCACCAGCATTTTTAAAAATTTCAGCATCCATCGTTTCTGGCACACGTTTAACCGTGACCTCGATACCAGCAACGCCACGCGCGCCTTCGGCGACGGCATTAGCCATTGTTTCGATATGGCCGTACATGGAGTGATAAAGAACCAATACTTTAGTCATTTTTGTTTCCTTTTAAGTAAGATTTGATTTGTGTTGTTTAAATGCAAGCGAACAAGTCGCCAGTATTCCCCGCTGGGAAATATCTATTAATCGTTCAGTATGAAAACTGAAAGCAGCTCACCGCAATCTAATACTGAACATGGATAGCACGCTTTATGCCACATCCACTAGAACAATTTCGCTGTCTTGCTGGGCCCTAACCAGCAGCAGGCGTTCATCACTAATTGCAACGCCATCGCCGACAGACGCCACCACCCCATTCACCTCGATTTGGCCACTGGCAGGAACCAGATACACCTTACGTCCAGCAGCGATGTGATATTCGGTGCTCTGCCCAGCCTTTAGCGTGGCAGCCACCAGTCGTGCGTTGGCACGAATGGGCAAGGCATCTTCAGTGTCATCCGGCAAACCACTGGCAAGAGTGACAAACGATCCGCTACGCTTCCCCTTGGGAAAGGGTTTAGTACCCCAGGCTGGCGGTAGGCCTTTTTCATTGGGCATAATCCATATCTGGAAGATCTGCGTTGTCACGTCTTCTTCATTCATCTCGCTGTGGGCAATGCCTGTTCCAGCACTCATCACCTGTACATCACCGGCTTCAGTACGGCCGCGATTGCCGAGGTTATCCTCATGGGTAATCGCACCTGTACGTACATAAGTGATGATTTCCATATCGCGATGTGGATGCGCTGGAAAGCCCGAGTGCGCAGCGATACTGTCATCATTCCAGACGCGCAGATGCCCCCAACTCATGCGTTTGGGGTCGTAATAATCCGCAAAAGAGAAATGGTGGCGAGTATCCAGCCAGCCATGCTGAGCGCCGCCCAGCTCGTTATAAGGTCGTAGTTCAATCATTGCAGAACCTCCTGTCTCAGGTGAATAGTGGCTGCCAGAACCTTAGGGAATCAAAACAATTTTTTCCGAACCACCGTCGCTGACCTTATGATAGGCAACGACCGCCTCAGACAGTGGCAGCTCAATAAATCCGCTGGGCAGCGCTAAACCAGCATCAAATGCAGCGCCTATTTGCGTCAGCATTTGCGCGCAGTTTTCCAAGGTGTAGAGCAAAGAGTTAATGCCGACAATTGAACCGCCACGACGGTACAGATTTAAAGATGACATATTGATCAGCCCATCTTTTGGTGCCGCAATAATCGCAACGCGACCAAAGGTGTCAACGCTATTGACTGCCTCAGCTAACCAGAAGCCAGTGGTTTCGAAAATCACTTCTGGCGCCTGCTGTTGAAAGTGCTTTCGCGCTTGCTCAGGCAATTGCTCTGCATTGTGTAACTGAAAGGCACTTAGACCTTGCGCTTGCAGATCTTGCACAACCTCAGCACGGCGCACAGCCATCACCACCTCTGCACCTCTTGCTTTGGCCAATACTTGTGCTGCTTTAGCGACTGCGCCAGCACCAATGATTAAGAAACGCGTGCCCGCCTTAACCTGGCTGCGCTCTAGTGCATCCCAAGCGGTGATAAATGGCACGCCGCAAGTGGCAGCTTGAGCAAAGGTCAACGACGCGGGTAATAGTGCAACGGCATTGGCCGGCAGCACCACATACTGCGCATGGCAGCCGTCTTGATAAAAACCAAAACCCTTACCGGTGCCACCCCACACAGCTTTACCCAGCAATTCTTGCGGCCCTGCAACCACTACGCCAGCAAAGTCCCGCCCAGGGACACGCGCCGTTGTCGTATAAGGAAAAAGCCCAAGTACATTCTTAATATCACTGGGGTTAATACCTGTCGCGCGAACCTCAACCAACACCTCACCCTCTGCTGGCACAGGCTTAGGCAGTTCTTGCAACTGCAAGAAATCTAAAGAGCCGGTTGCTGAAAACTGTAGAGCTTGCATAAGAGTCCTCAATCTCTGGGTTACTGTGTAGCGCGCTAAGCAGCCACTTAAAGTGCTACTCAGTCGGCCTGACTGTATAAATCACTGACGCCCGTGTGGAGTATCGAGATTGAGCACAGGCCCTGCTGGCACAACACCGGTTGGATTGATGGTCGTGTGACTACGGTAATAATGCTCTTTGATATGCTTCATATTGACCGTCTCAGCTACACCAGGCCATTGGTACAGCTCGCGCATATAATTCGCCAAATGCGGATAATCTTCGATCTGTTTCAAGTTGCACTTAAAATGCCCGTGATAGACCGCATCAAAACGAATCAGCGTAGTAAATAAACGCCAGTCGGCTTCGGTGATTTTCTCGCCTAAAAGGTAGCGATTACTCGACAAGCGATGTTCCAACTCATCCAGCGCTTCGAACAAGGGGAATACCGCCAGCTCGTAGGCTTTTTGACTTGTAGCGAACCCTGCTTTATAGACACCGTTGTTTACGTTGTCGTAGATATGCGCGTTAATGCTATCAATTTCAGCGCGTAAAGCCTCTGGATAATAATCGCCAGACTTGGCACCAATGTCATCAAAAGCGCTGTTGAACATACGAATGATTTCGGAGGATTCATTGTTGACCAGTTTATTTTGTTTTTTATCCCAGAGCAGCGGAATGGTTACGCGCCCACTGTACTTAGGGTCAGCAGCAGTATAAATCTGGTGCATATAATCTGCCTGGAAAACCGGATCTGCCACCACGCCTTCACCTCTTGCAAAGGTCCAGCCATGTTCAGCCATTAACGGATTCACCACTGACACTGAAATCATTGACTCCAGCCCTTTCAATTTGCGAAAGATCAGTGTTCTATGTGCCCAAGGACAGGCTAGACAAACATATAAGTGATAACGCCCTGCTTCAGCTTTAAAGCCACCCTCACCAGTTGGTCCAGGGCTGCCATCAGCAGTAATCCAGTTGCGAAATTGCGACTCGCTGCGTGCGAATTTACCGTCGTTAGAGTCCGTGTCATACCATTGGTCAACCCACTGACCTTCTACAAGTAAGCCCATATTGGAGCCTCCATTTGTATTTGCATGTGATGCACGAGGAAAGACCGTTTTTCCTAGCGCGCCTATGCTATATGTGATGATGCGATATGGCTGAAGTTCAACCTCTACAGGTCGCATCAATTGTGTTGTTCGATGTAAATACTATACTGTAAAGGATTGACAGATAATAACGGAATGATTTGATCTTTATGATCAGAAAAACTGAACTATGACTTTACTTATCACTTTAGATGCACTGCAGACACTCGACGCAATAGAGCGTCGCAACAGCTTTGCCGCTGCTGCCGAAGAATTACACCGTGTTCCGTCAGCAGTCTCCTACACCATCAACAAGCTGGAAGAGGATCTTGGCGTCGAGCTGTTTGACCGCAGTCGACGTAAAGCCGAGCTGACCGCAATTGGCCGCATGGTGCTGGAGCAGGGTCGGCAAATTATTAAAGCTTCTGAGGAGTTGACCGCACTGGTACGCCAGGCCGCTGATGGCTGGGAAACGGAAATGCGGATTTGTATTGATAGCGTACTGACCTGCGACCCTATCTATGACTTGATTGAAGAGTTCCAGCGCATTCAGCCTAAAACCGAAATACGTTTAAGTGAAGAGGTGCTTAGCGGCAGCTGGGATGCACTGATTGATAACCGCTGCGACTTGGTAATTGGCGCAGAAGGTTCTGCACCTGTTCCAGGTTACGCCATGCACTCGCTCGGACAAGTGGTATTTGAGTTCGCGGTCGCTGCCGGCCATCCACTGACCCAACTACCAATGCCTCTGCCAACCAGCGCGATACAGCACTACCCAACCGTGATAGTCGCCGACAGCTCACAGCGCTTACCCACGCGCTCCGCTGGACTACTGGATGGTCACAGCCGTATTTTTGTGCCCAGTATCGAGCATAAAATAGAAGCGCAATGCAAAGGGCTTGGCGTCGGCTACCTGCCGCGCCACCGGATTATTCGAGAGTTGGCTGAAGGGAAATTAGAACTCTTAACCTTGGATGCGCCACGCGGGCCAACAGAAATATCAGTGGCATGGTCTCGCGGCAACAAAGGGAAGGGACTTAAATGGTTTATCGATCGCCTTAAAAAAATGGAGTTCGACCCTATTCGTGGCGCGCTGATTCAAAGCCCATAAAACTTAAGGGCGACCTAGCCCAGCACTACCAGCAACAAACCCAGTAAAATCACACCCGTGCCAATAGGCCGCTGCCAGCGCAGCTAAATAAATAGCCTGAAACACCCCGGTGAGCACCATTAACCAAAGGATGGCCAAGGTTAAGTGACTTAGCACATCCCAGTACCACCATAAAATATGGCAATTAGAGTAGCGCGCCCCGGTACCCCCCAAAAAAGCTACTGTGCCAGAAAAAAGCCGTGCAGGGACTGACACTTTTTTCAAACAGATTCCAGCTTGCATGAGTGAGCGCCGATAGCAATACAATAAGAATTGCTGAGAATGTCATTGGCTGCCTTGCCTCCAGGCTTTAGTGCTGTGATCAAGCCAGTAGCGCAGCAACCCTTGAATCAGTTTTGCAGCGGCACAGGTTGCGGTAATCAGCACAACCATTGCTGCTGCGCCAGCGGTATCACCGGCTTCGTCCATATTCAAAACAGCAACGGCGGCCAGCTGGGAGTCATGCCCATACAAAAACACCACTGCAGAAACTGTAGTCATGGCATTCACAAACAGGTACAGCGCCACATCAAGAATCGCTGGCAAGCACAGCGGTATAGTTACGGTGAACAGTACCCGGCAACGCGAGGCTTTCAGCGATTCACCCACAGCCTCAAACTCTCGATCCAGCTGCTTTAATGTTGTGATTGCAGTCAGGTGTGAGACAGCATAAAAATGCGCAACAGTGCATAAAATCAAAATAAACAGCGACCCATAAATCACACTTAGCGGATTACCGGGGTTGTTAAAAAAGAAAATATACGACAGCCCCAGTACCAACCCAGGTACGGCTAAAGGCAACATGGCCAGCAATTGGAATAGACCTTTTAGACCTGAAGGCTGGGGCGTGCGCTCCATTAACCATGCATTAAAAAACACCAATACAGTGCCAAGACACATCACACCCAGAGCCATTTTTATACTATTGAGGTAAGCACCCCAGCCACCACCATCCATCAGGTCAAACTGATAGTTTTTAAGGCCTAAATCTAAATTATACGGCCAGAAGGTGACAAAGGAGGCATACACCGCTGTGCCTAAAATCACCAAGATAAACACCAGCGTCGGCAGCAATAACAGACCACCCAGTCGATCGCGGGTTTTATTGACTGTGGGCTTGTACGGTACTGATTGTGCGGTAAAACTGGCGACCTGTTTGCGCTGCACATAACGATCAGCAGCAAAGGCTAGCAGCGCCGGCAATAACAGCAGCACACTGACCACTGCGCCCATCTCAAATTGTTGCTGACCCACCACTTGCTTGTAAATATCCGTGGCTAACACATTAAACTGACCACCAATCACTTTAGGCACGCCAAAGTCGGTAATCACCAATGTAAATACTACAAAGGCGGCGCTGACTAAACCATAGCGAGCGCCCGGCACCGTAACCGTGCAAAAGGTTCGCCAAGGGCTGGCTTTAAGTGAGGAGGCAGCCTCATAATGACGCCCGTCAGCGTTTTCCATTGAAGTTAAAATAATCATCAGTGCATGAGGAAACGTCCAGAACACAGAACCCAGTACAACGCCGATTGGGCCATAAATATCTGCACCCAATAGCCAGCTTTTTAGCACGCCCTGATTGCCAAATAAATACACCAAACTGATGGCTGACAACAGCGATGGCGCAAGAATGGGGATCACCAAAACCCCACGAATCAGCCCAGTGAAAGGCAGCCGTGTACGTGTCAATGCCCAGGCTGCAACAAATGCCAGCAGCACCACCACAACCGTGCTTAAACCGGCAACCCACAGTGAATTGAAAAAAGCCGACTCAAAGGCACTTGAGCTTAAATATTGGACAAAGTTATCAAGCCCAACAAAGTCACCCGCTTTGTTTTCGACACTTTTAGACAGCAACGTATAGAGTGGCGCTAACACCAGCAATATCAACACAGCGCAGCCCAGTAACAGCAACAGGGTAAATCCCCAGCGTTGGCGCAGCTGGCTCAGTCTTTTACCCAGCGACGGTGATGCCGTAACAGATGCAGAAAGGTTCATAAACTCATCATTCGGTCGGGTAATAGTATGTTGATCAGGCTGCAAAACAGTGTAAAGAGTCTGAGGGTAACGTGACATTCACCCAAGCGCCGGGGGTTAAGCCAAGCGTGTGTGCTGAGCGAGGATCAACATCTACCACCAGTCGCAAACCGCACTCACGCAAAGTCACTTGGGTGCGAATAAAAGCACCTAAATAGTCCATTGTTTCAACTTGAGCAGCCCAACCCTGATCATCAAAAGGCTGCAGGTGCACATCCTCTGGGCGAATCGCCAGGCGTACTGATTCCTGCATCGCCGGCATTGGTGTTTTTAATTGCAGCACGCGTGCACCTAATTGAGCAGAGCGCCCGCGCACTGAAGCATTGCCTATGAAGTTCATCGCACCGATAAACTCAGCCACAAATGCAGAAGCCGGCTGTTGGTAGATTTCCATGGGTGTGCCCACTTGCTCAATCACACCGTTATTCATCACCACCACACGATCGGCCATAGCCAAGGCTTCTTCTTGGTCGTGGGTCACCATAATAGTGGTCACGCCCAGCTGTCGTTGCAGTTGGCGAATTTGCGTGCGTAAGTGGTTGCGCACTTTTGCGTCCAAGGCTGATAAAGGTTCGTCCAGCAATAACAAGCCTGGATTGGGTGCCAAAGCACGCGCCAGTGCCACACGCTGCTGCTGGCCACCGGACAACTGAGTGGGGTATTTTTTCGCTTGATCAGGCAAGCCAACCGTAGCTAGTAAGTCTGCAACGCGTTGCTTAATTTGCGTTTTAGGTGTGCCCATACTGCGCAAACCATAGGCGACATTTTCTGCAATAGTCATATTTGGGAACAGTGCATAAGATTGAAACACGATACCAAAATCACGCGCACTCGGTGGCTGCAAAGAAATATCAACACCACCTTGATGCAGCGAGCCTGATGACTGCTGCTCGAGGCCGGCAATGATGCGCAAAAGTGTTGTTTTACCGCAGCCAGAGGGCCCTAAAAAACATACTAATTCACCCGGCTCAATATCAAGATTAATATCGCGCAACGCAGAAAAACTACCAAAGTTTTTACTGACATTACTGACTACAAGTCGACTGCCTTGAATGGATTGTTGCATGCTTTAATTCTCCGCCTTATAGGGCTGCTTGATCACAATGTTCGAGCTGGAAACAGCTCTATTACTTCGCTTCAGACTTGCTGTCATAACGCTGCTGCCACTTCGACAAAATGGCTTGGCGGTTCTGCGCGGCCCAGTCAAAATCATTCTCGATAATGAGCGCTTGCGCATTCTCTGGAAAATACTCCACGGGCTGAGCCACATCAGGCATCGCAACAATGGCAAATCCTTCGTTATACAACTGCATAGCCTTACGACTCACTGCCCAATCCATTAGCGTCTGCGCTGCTTGGATTTTAGTTGTGCCCTTAATGATTGCAGCGGCCTCTACTTCCCAACCTAAGCCTTCTGTTGGGTACACCAACTCGATCGGCGCGCCTTGATTTTTAAGGCGAACACCGCGAAAAGCGAATGACACACCAATCGGTACTTCACCAGTGGCAGCCATTCTGCAAGGCTTAGAACCTGAGTGTGTGTAGCGGCTGACGTTATTGTGCAAGTTATCCATATACGCCCAGCCAGCTTCTTCACCCATCAGTTGTAACCATGCAGAGACATCAAGAAAGCCTGTGCCAGAGGAGCTTGGATTGGGCATAACGATGTGACCCTGATACACCGGTTTGGTCAGATCCTGCCAACTCGCCGGCATCGGCAATCCCTTTTTTTCGATCTCAATGGTATTAACACAGAGCGCCGCCATCCACGCGTTCATACCCACCCAAGACGGCTCTGCAGCGCGATCACTGAACTTAGCGGATAAGTTTTCAAAACCTTTTGGCGTATAGGGTTCAAGCATGTTTTCATTTTTTAACATCAACAAGCTTGTACCACCCAACCCCCAAACAACGTCGGCACGGGGGTTATCTTTTTCGGCTAACAGACGCGCTGTAACAACGCCGGTGGAATCGCGCACCCAATTTATTTTGATATCAGGATGGTCTTGGTTAAAACGTTGCGCGTACTTTTTAAGCGAGTCGGCTTCCAGTCCGGTATACACGGTCAGTTCAGTTTGCGCTTGGACACTGGCCATAGTTGTACACAGAGCAAAGGCTAACGCTGATTTCAAAAATTTCATGAGGTTATCCTTATCAGTCTATTAAACTGCTTATCATTGACTGCTCTACTGCGCAGCTGCAGCTAATGATAAGCAGCTAAGATTTCAACTTCATGACAATCTCAGACAAGTGTCCAAATTGATTTAGGGACACTCACCACACTACAATTGCTCTTGAATACAGGTCAGTACACGTGGCAAACCTTTAATGCAATCAATCATATAATGCGCACTCAACTGCACCATTTTTCGGCGTGCAACAACCCAGCGCGGGGCACGCTCAACATCACCTAAACCATCAAACTGCGCCTGAGATAATGACCCGAAGCCACCACAGCAATCGTTCACATGCCCGCGTTCAAACCTTCCTCAATGCCTGTGGTGGTATCATCTATTTCACGCGCGCATGAACTACGCTAGCGCCCAATCCCAGCGCACCTTGAAAGCTTATATAAGGCGCCGGACGGCCCAGCGGAACTTCAGTCGCACAAACCATGCTCTGCGGTGTAAAGCCTTGGCGGCTCAACTCCGGCAGCATCACCTCAACCATTTCTCGGCTGTAGCCGGTGTTTACACCCAAGCTTAATCCCGTTATTGCAGGCAAATGCTTGCAGCTCTAATGCGCTGGGAATCAACGGTGAACACTCAGCAATCGCTTGAGTCAGTAGAGAAAAAATACTTGGACTGGTGCTAAATTCAGCGCTTGCAGCATGTAAAAACCGCTGGCAGCAATATCAAAGCAATAACCATTTACGTTATCGAGAGGCGCCTTAGGGTGGGCGGCGACAGCATGGTTATCGCGCAAGCCAAATAGCAATCCGCCGGACTATAAGAGCCGGGAAAACACGTTCAATCAGCAGGGAAGACATCTGTCATATTGATCATACCGTTCATATCTGAAAGGTGTGGTCACAGTATAAACATCAACTCTCGAGTATCTGCCGATGAGCCCATCGGTATTTGTATCTATTAGTGTGTCATGCTCTGAAGGTATGCTTTAAAATTTGACGCCCTCTGCATCCATGACCACAACACCACCTAACTGGCAACAACCCGCCCAAGGAAAGCCCATATGAACAACGCCACAGCGCAGAATACCATCACGCCATTGACGGCCATTATTATTGGTAGCGGCTTCGCTGGCATTGGCATGGCGGTTACACTTCGCCAAGCTGGCATCACTGATTTTACGATTTTGGAGAAAGCCCATGACGTGGGTGGTGTGTGGCGTGATAACAGCTATCCCGGCGCAGCTTGCGATGTGCCCTCACACTTGTATTCATTTTCTTTTGCGCCGAACCCTGAGTGGACGCGTACCTTTGCTTCACAGGCAGAGATTTATAGCTACCTGCAGCAATGTGCGCGCACATACAAATTAGAAGAGCATATCCAGTTCGGCGCAGAGGTGCAGCAGGCGACCTACAACGAAGCCGATTCGCTCTGGCAGGTCAGCCTGACCGACGGCAGCCAATTACGTGCAGTTTTACTGATCAGCGCCACCGGCCAGTTGAGTCGCCCTGCTCTGCCTAAACTGGATGGCATCGAGACCTTTCAAGGCCGCGCCTTCCATTCGGCCAACTGGGACCACAGCTACGAACTCGCAGGCAAACGCGTAGCCGTGGTTGGTAGCGGCGCTTCGGCGATCCAGTTCGTGCCCGCCATCGCCGACACAGTCGAGCAATTAACCGTATTTCAGCGCTCACCGGCCTATTTAAGAAAGCGCCCTGATCGTGCTTACAAAGACTGGCAAAAAAACCTATTTCGCAAACTGCCTTGGACCATGAAACTGCACCGCGCTGGTATCTATCTGCGTTATGAAGCGCAAGCACTGGCGTTTACCCAATTTAAAGGCTTGATGAAGCTGGCGGTCGATCGACCTTTCCAAAAAATGTTGGTCAAGGACGTTGCAGGCGTCGAATTGCGAAGCAAATTAACCCCAGATTATCCGATTGGCTGCAAACGTATTCTGCTGTCCAACGACTATCTCAAAACCATGAGTAAGCCTAATGTCGAGCTGGTGACAGAAGGCATCAGCCGCATCACTGCAGATGGCATCGAAACCAGCAGTGGCGTGCAGCATCCAGTTGACGCCATCATCTATGGCACCGGCTTCGCCGCGACTGAGTTTCTTGCGCCCATGCGCATTACTGGTCGTGCGGGGCTCGATCTCAATGATGTTTGGCAGGACGGCGCACAAGCCTACCTTGGCATGAGCGTACCCGGCTTCCCCAATTTCTTTATGCTCTATGGGCCCAACACCAACCTGGGCCACAACTCCATCCTTTACATGTTAGAAAGCCAGATGGCGCACGTGCTGCGCTGCTATCAAGCACTGCAAACAGCACAAGCGACACGCATTGAAGTGGATGACACACTCTACCGTCACTTCAACAGCAGGATACAAAAGCGCCTCAGCAACAGCGTATGGCAAGGCTGCACAAGCTGGTATGTGGATGAATCCGGACACAACAGCGCCAACTGGCCCGGTTTTAGTGTGTCGTATCGCTGTTTAACGCACTTTTCAGGGGTACAAGCCTACAGCCTCACAAGCGCCTTACCCGGCAGTCTCAGTCATGTGGAGGGTGTGACTGTGGCTGAACCACAAAATCGCTTAGAAAAATTCAATGCAGGTATGCTGCGCCGCTCTTTACGCTTTAATTTTCGTGCATTTATGGGTCCACCTTTTTCAGCAAAAACCCAGCGCAGAGTGGTCAATATGTACTCAGCAATGACGCCAGGTGTCGGCGGTGTCATTTTGCAGCAACTCACCGCCAATAACATCCCCACGCAAATTATTACCCCGAAGAGCAGCCAAGCAGATGGTGTCATCCTGTATCTGCATGGCGGCGCCTTTTGTTTGGGCAGTGCGAAATCACATCGCAGCCTCACCACCCGCTTGGCAGTTGCAGCGGGCATGCCCGTTTGGGTGCCAGAGTACCGTTTGGCACCTGAACATCCATACCCTGCGGGGTTAGACGATGCTCTAGCCTGTTATGCCGAACTGCGCAAATACTATGCTGCCGAGCAGATTGTAGTCGGCGGCGATTCGGCGGGCGGCGCATTAGCCTTAGCACTGGCACTCTCTTTACGCGAGCGTGGCGAGAGCCTTCCAACTGCACTGCTACTAATCTCACCAGTCACCGATGGCACGCTGAGCGGTCCTACATTGGTATCTAAGCACGACGAAGACCCCATGTTACGTCGTGCATGGCTGGAGCAAGTACTGCACTGGTATAAGCCACCGTTGGATGCGGACACACATCGCCCCCTCGAAGTGGACTTAGGCGGATTACCGCCGATGTTAATTCAAGTTGGCGAACAAGAATTGCTGCTGTCGGACTCCACGCGGCTGGCACAGCACGCAACAGATTGCGGCGTACCCTGCCGCCTAGAAATACATACCGCACGCTGGCATGTGTTTCACTTGCAGGCGAACGCGCTACAATCCGCACGGCACGCCATACGCACACTTGGCGCGTTTGCACGCCAGCAAGTCACGGCCAAGGCTACTGGGGGCTAGCGTTAACATGCCTTTCTTATCTCGGGGAATCTTACGATTCTCCACAAGCCAAACCCTCTTAAACTTGCTATCGTTGCGTTTAGGTCAGTTGATGGCGATACGCCTTCACCGAAGATCTAAAAAACAAAACAATTAAAAGACCGGCAAATCAAAACAGTCTTTTAATTAAAAATATCGTAAATTAAAACCATAGAAGTGACCTTATGTTAAATTCCAAACTAGGGGTTTATTTTTGAAAAAAGAACTGATCTCTATCGTGGCCTCACTTCTTATATCTTCTCTGGTATTTTATGGTTTTTACATATTTCAGAAAGAAGAGATCACTGCCGAGAGTAACCTCGAAAGATTTTATGCTTTAAACAGATTAACAACCGCCTCAAATGATTTAGAAAATGAAATTCACAACGCCATAGTATATACAGACTTTTTTTCTATTATTATCTTGCATAACCCAGATATAAAACAAAATCTTTTAGAGGTGTATTCTTACTTAGCGCTAAAGCACAACAAAAATATAGTAAGTGTTCAGTTTGCACCCAATGCAGTTGTTCAAACAGTTTATCCAATAGAGACAAACAAAGCTGCAATTGGACATGATTTATTAGCTGATCCAGAACGAATTGAATCTACGCAAAAAGCAATAGATAAAAGAACATCAGTTTTACAAGGCCCTGTTTTGGCAAAACAAGGTGGCCACCTGCTCTTTAGCAGAAAAGCTATTTTTATTGAAAAAGATGGCGCTGATACGTTTTGGGGGCTCGCTGTTGTTGCAGTTGATTTTGATAAGCTAATAGACAAATATAGAAACAACCTTAACGATGTGAATTATCTTTTTGCATTAAGATCAAATAACAACACAATGCAAAAGTACTTATATGGTGATATTGATATTTTTGAAAAAAACTCAATAATAAAACCTATCAAACTACCAGAGGCAACGTGGGAGCTTGCGATCTATCCTAAAGCAGGCTGGAAAAACGAAAAAAGTATTTTTAAATATTTAAACAACTTTATTTACCTTATATTTCTTATAATTTTTTACCTTTTCTACCTAGCCATTAAAAACTATTTAGAAAAAATTAGTAGCTTAAATAAAGACCCACTCACTCAAACCCTTAATAAAAACGCCATAAGAGACATTGTAAACAAAAAAATACAAAACAAAAATAACAGCTTTGCATTTTTAGTGATAGATGTTAATGATTTTAAAGACATCAACGACACCTTAGGACACTATATTGGCGACTGTGTATTAATAGAAATATCTTCTAGACTTAGTATTACTTTAAGGGATGGTGACTACTTATCTAGGTTTGGAGGCGATGAGTATATTGTAATACTGAATAATTTAAAAAAAGACATATCATTAACTAAAATTATAAAAAGAATGGCTGAAGAAATTGCAAAGCCTATGCTTATTGACCAACACTCTTTACAGGTTTCCATCTCTATCGGTTATGCAGTTTTTCCAAATGAAGCAAAAAGCTACAACGAGCTCTATCAAATTGCTGACAAGAAAATGTATGAATATAAAAATGCGAGCAAAGATAAATTTAAAAATACAGACTAAAAATAGCGCTACTTTTATCTAAAGCATTATGTCGCCCCCTAGTGACGCAGGTTGTTACTAGGGGCTTCCCAACCTAAATTGAATGAATCATGCAAACTGATGGCAGTACGGCCGCTCAACTTAAGACTTACGATCCTTGCCATATTTCTGAGTCACCATGCTGGCATAGTCTTCCAGTGAAGCCGTTACAGCCTGTTCAAAACTGGCCAGTTGGCCACCGGCATCGGACATAGCTGCTTCTGCAGCTGAACGTTGCGCAAAGGCATATTTACTGACTGGGCTCATGACCGCACGCAGGCTGGATCCAATCAAGTAGGTGGCAGCAGAGGCCTCGACCAGCGGCTTGGGCTCGCCCGCAACACCAAAATCAGCAGCATAAATCGCTTTGAAGCCACGCTTACGTTCGCGCAACATGGCCTCGCTAGCGCAGTTGATCGAGCAGGTTCCTTCGGCATGGTCATCGGCATAGTGCAATAGGTGACGGGAGAAGTGAAATTTGCTCCGATCCATATTGCAAATAACACAGCGCGGGTACTTGTCCAGTTCATTAACCAGCGGGGCTGCATCCGGCTTGCTGGCTGGCTTACCGGCTGCATATACTTGGCCGGTCAATCCGCCCATGGCAACGATGCTGGTTATCGCCAGTCCGCGTAAGCGCCCTTAAATCAGCACCCTTGTAAACTAGGCTCTTAGCTTAACCCAGTTCTACATTCCAGGGCAGCAGGGCTTCTAGTTTTTCTAATGTGTCAGCGACAGCTATGTGATCAAGAATGTACTTGATGTAGGCTTGTGGATCGAGGTTGTTAGCTTTGGCGGTTTCTATCAGTGAGTAACAAGCGGCGCTGGCTTCTGCGCCTTTACGGGTGTCAGCAAACAACCAATTTTTGCGGCCAATGGC
>Ga0172382_10005901_pt1 | contig 18041 bp, 13 predicted proteins | sample Leawel138RmetaG_FD_122245 | JGI IMG/M metagenome (GOLD analysis project Ga0172382, IMG submission 122245) | Leachate microbial communities from a municipal landfill in Southern Ontario, Canada - Leachate well 138R metaG | ecosystem: Engineered > Solid waste > Landfill > Unclassified | place...
AATAGAGAATAGCCACGGTCGGGGAGATTCTTCCGTAATCCGGTTCATGCCATCCGATAATTGAAGCCGGGGGGGAACTATACTTTCCTAATAAAAGTATATCAAAAAGCTGTAATCCATAAGGCTGAAATCCATACACATTTTGGATAGAATCCCTAATCTAATTATATAGATAGGTATAACAAGGTGGGGGACTTGGGTCAAATTGACCCAAGTCCCCCACCTTGTACGTTGCAACCTTATAATTATATTATGGATTCTGGTCAAAAACTGTATGAAATGCACAATCGACAACATCCAAAAACGGAAGCTGCGGGCAGGATCGAATTTGTCCGTTTTGCATTATAAAGAACCCATCAAAGAAATGACCTCTGATGTCAATAGTGGAGACCAAATCTTGTTCATACCGCCCTCTTTCTCTCATGGTATTGCTGTGCATAGACAATAGGGTATACATATCCCGGTCTCTTCTGTCGCCGCCGCCGGTTACAGAATATCTCGATGTACCCTGTTATCTCCCTGATCGCCCGTTCTCGTGTTGCGTAACGTCTGTGGTAAACAAGCCCATTCTTAATGGTACCCCGGAAGCTCTCGGCAGGCGCATTGTCATGGCAGTTGCCTTTTCTGCTCATGGATGCCTTCATAGAGAACATATCGGGAAGGTTCCGGTATCCCGAGGGACGGTACTGGCGTCCCCCGCCGGAGTGGTTGAGAAGACCGGACATTGGCCGTTTCCTCTTTACCGCCACCAATAGCGATGTTATGACAAGCTCCTTGGTCATTCCCGATTCCGGTGCATAACCCGCGATCTCACCATTGAAGAGATCCTTGCGGGCGGCACGGTAGAACCGGCCTTCACCGGCAGAGACGTAGGTGATGTCCTGACCCGGACCTGGTTGGGGGCCTCTGCCGCGGATGTCTGCCGAAGCAGACTGCCTGCAACGGGCAGTGTATTCTTCGAATCAGTGGTGACTTTGAACTTCTTTACCCGTTTGCAGCATATCCCGAGGTTCTTTCGTATCTTCCCGATCCGGCAGATACCCGCTTTGATACCATGTTCTGCAAGGTCACGCTGGATGGTTTCAGGGCCTGCAGCCTGACGGTTCCTTTTATGGGCTGCTTGCATGATTAACCCTGCCTGACAGTGCGGACAGGCCCCTGATAAATACCTCTTTACCATATATAGCACATATGCCATACATTCCGTGAACTCGAGATTTTCATTTTACAGTGACGCCGTGCAAGAAAAAGTTATGCCCATGCCCGACGGTCTGCTCGCTCGTTGCCCGCGATACTTGGACCGCATGGAGACTTATGGCCCCAACCTGGGTATGACTCAAACACGGGTCATACACGACAGTCTGCTCTAATTGAGGCTGAAAGCCGCGGAAGGTATCGCGTGCGTGTTTTATTGTACGCTGATAGACGACACGATCATGATACTGCACCAGTTCACGAAGAAAACGCCGAAGACGCCGCAACGGGAACTCGAAAAAGCTCGCCGGCGTATGAAGGAGGTAAAGAATGCTCACATACGAAGAGTTTAAAAAGAAAGTCCAGGAGCGGCCCGAAGTTAAGGCGGAATATGATCGGCTTGCCGATGAGTTTGCCCTGCTGGACGAGTTCTTAAAGGCCCGTGCCGTTGCGGGTGTAACCCAGGAAGAACTGGCAAAACGCATGGGTACGACGCAATCTGTAATAGCCCGCCTGGAATCTGGCAAAGGCAAACATTCACCGACCCTGGCCACATTACAGAAATATGCCCGCGCTCTTGGTTGTCGCCTTGAAGTGCATTTGACAAGGCCATGAAAAAAGAACTCTTCGAAGAACTCCTTGAAAGCGTTAAACAGGGCGCTGCTATCGTGAAGGGAGAACTGAAACCATCTCGCGTATTCCATTTCCCTGAGACGGAGGAGGGGCGCAAGACCCATGAAAAACTGGAACGAAGTAAAAGAAATACTCCTGAAAGATCCTGAATTTGCCGAAGAGGTGAAAAAGCTGGAGCCCGAATACCAGATCATCAGCCAACTGATCAAAGCCCGTATCGAGCAGAACATAACCCAGGAAGAACTGGCAAAGAGGATCGGCACGAATCAGGGGAACATCAGCCGGCTCGAGAAAGGGAACTCAAATCCGTCCCTGCAGTTTCTGAAGAAAGTCGCCCTGGGGCTCGGCAAGGAGCTTTCAATCTCGTTCAAATAGCCTCCCGGTGCAGGGGAAAGGTGACAGAATATTTCCGCTGCTGTCAAATTTGAATGGAATTCTCTGTCTGTCGTTTTTTGGTTTTCCTTTTATCTGCCCCGGCCGCGTTCACATCCGCACGTACGCCTGGCAGAAAGCCGTGAAATATGCCTCCGGGGTCAGTTCCTGGAAGAGGGCGAGGAGCTCGGCGCGCTCGGAGAAATTGTCATTTCTTTTGATGGCACAATCCAGCGGCGTCTCGCCGGACTCGTTCCGTGCCTCCACATCGGCGCCGGTCTGGATGAAGAAGCGTACGATATCGGTATTGCCATACGTGCACGCCCAGTGGATGGGGGTATCGTCATGCTGGTCCCGATCATTCTGATCCACGCGCCCGGCGACGGCGATGATCGTGGCGAGGGTGTTGCTCAGAAACGCGAGCTGGAGCGGTGAAAAGAGGCCATCATATTCCGCGTGTTGCGCCGTCCGGGCCATCGGATCCGCACCGTGATCGAGGAGAGGCGGACGATATCGGGGTTACTGTGTACGGCATCGCATAGCATTTTACTGCCTTCCCACCCGGTCAAGTCCACGTCCGCGCCATCGAGCTCGTGACGGACCCTGCCCGCGTCGCCGAACAATACCGCTTGTTTCATATAATACGGGCTGGGGCGAATTCATCCCACGACTGAAGCCGCGGGCTTTCTTCGCGGTGAGAACGGTCGTAACTACAAGACAACAATCAAGAACGTGGGCATATCGGTCTGGGACGAATGCTAATAGCAACATCGCAGCCCAGGGCCCGGGCAAGAGCAGCCATCGTTTTCAGAGTGATGTTCCTGTTGCCGTTCAATAATCTGGTAACATGCGCCTTCGAAACACCCAAGCGGCCGGCGAGTTCCGTCCTGTTCAGGTCAAGTTTCTTCATCGTGGATATGACCTGTTCGGTGAGGTCCAGGATCAGTTCCTCAGCATAGCAATCGCTGTCGTCACGAAAACCTTCCAGTTTTTTCTGAAACCATTTTTCCGTATCCATTGCGCTACCCTCTCTTCTTTCTCGTTTCTTCCCGAATCTGAATTGCCCGGTTTATCTCACTCTTTGGCGTGCGATCCTTCTTTTTCATGAAGGGATGTGTCAATATGATCAGGCGATTCTTTTCAAAACAGCAAAGCAAACGCACCTGGAAAGATTTGAATTCCCAGATGCCGTCATTGAGTTTGCGGAACTTTTCTTCATTACCCAATGTCCCGTGGTCTGCAGTCAGGTGCAGCAAGGCAAAGATTGCCTTCTGATCAAATCCTGTAAATATCAAGGCCTTTGCTGACCCTGTACTTCGTAGACAGTCATTTTATTGGGCAAAGCGTCGATCTCGTATTCTCCGACCTCTCTCAATTCGAGTTTGTACTGCGCGGCCATCCGCGTCTTGTCACTGATCAGGATACCATTCGGGATCGGCTTGACAAGGTTCTGTATCCTGAAAACCGTATTCACGGCATCACCGATCACCGTATAATCCATCTTTTTGTCGAAACCTATATTCCCTATAACAGCCTCTCCCGTATGTATCGATATGCCCATGGACAGCGGCGCCCCTGTTTCCTTCATGAAATGATCGCTTACTTCTGCCATCGACGATCTCATCTCAAGCGCGGCGGCAATGGCGTTGTCCGCATCGGCGACACTTGAGACAGGCGCGCCGAAAATTGCCAGGAAGCCATCTCCGAGATATTTGTCGACAATCCCCCGATGCCTGGTCACGATGTCGCCCATGCTGGAGAAGAAATAGTTTATCATGGGGACTGTCCTGTGCGGGCCTATGCTCCTGGCCAATTTCGAAAAACCCCGTATATCGATGTTGAGAAACGTCAGGGACCTGAACTCGTTGACCAGCGGCGTGCCAACAGATTCGGCGTGGATGATCTTATCCACCACTTCCCTCGGCACGAATTTCTGGAATATATGGCGGACGCCCCGCTCATGCTCTGTCATGGAAACTGTTTTCTGGTAGAGCCGGGCGTTCTCGACAGCGATTATCAGCGATGAAATAATAGACTTCAGAAGTTCCTCGTCGCTGGTGCCAAAATCCCCGTTGCGTTTGTTCAGCAGTTCTATGACACCGATCACCCTTCCCTGAGAGATCATGGGCACGCACAGGGCAGACCGTGTAGTGAACCCTGTTGCGGTGTCGATCGAAGGAAAAAAGTGAGGCGACTCCGTCACATCGTTAACAATAATTGACTTCCCCTGAGAGGCGGCATACCCGGCTATACCCTGCCCCATCTTCATCGTCTTCTTACCGAATTTGACGGGATCGACATCGAAAGTAACCTTGAATTCGAGTTCATCTTCATGGACAAGGAGCAGGGAACCCGCCTCCACATCCATCACGACACGTATCATGTCCATTGAGTACTTGAGTACCTGGTCTATATCGAATGTCGAAGCCGCCAGCGCATCACCGATCTGCTTTATCGTATCGAGCTCCTGGTTCCTTTTCACCACGGATGCGGACAACTTTACGCGCTCAACGACGAACGACACGGCATCCCGCGCCAGCTCGGTAAATACCGTTCCCCTTTCAGGGTCGGTCATACCGGGCTCACACAGCACCATGATGCCCTTTACTTCACCGCTTATCCGGAGTGCACTGAGGATGGCGGACCGGGAAAGCTGATCGCAAACGATATTCCTTTCGGACGTCTCTGTCAGCTGGTCGACGTCCTCTAAAAATAGTGGTGCTCCCTGTTGCATGACCTTATCGAAGATCGTTCCCCTGTAGTTGATATTCGTACCCCGCGTGAGGTTGGTCGGCCCTTTTGATACAAGATCAAAGATCGTGAGCTCGTCGGTCCTTATGTCGTCACGGATGAGGACAATGACAAGGCTGCAGGACATGACCGTCTGGATCTCATGCAGAACGGCATACATCAGTTCGTTGTCCCTCAGGCTCGAGTTGATCGTCTTGAGCATCCCTGTAGCTGCCCGCACGATCTCCCGCCCCATCTCGTTATCCTTCACGAGCCGGATGTTTTCGTAGGTAAACGCGGCATTGCTCAAGAGAGGTGTCAAGACCTCGACATCCTGATGGGTAAAGACCGCATCGTTGTTCCTGCGCGACACGCTGACGACGCCTATAATGTCGCCGATGGTCTTTAACGGCATGCAGATGAATGATTTTGTGCCGTACCATGAATGATTGTTTCTTCCGAACCTGCTGTCTTTTTCAATATCCTGAACCAGCAGCGGGGACTTGTTGATAACGGCATACTTGGCTATGGATGAGCCAAAATCGATCCTGGTGTCGATCTTGACCGTATCTCCAAGTCCGGTCTGCGCTTTTATGATGAAGCTTTTTCGGTGAGGACGTTCAAGTATCATCACCGAACCCACATCAGCCCTTACGAGTTTCAGGGCACGCTCCAGGGTAACATAGAAGAGCTCGTCGGTATCGAACGTCACGTAACAGAGATCGGAAAGCTCCTTGAGGATTGATATTTCCGATGTCCGTTCACGAAGATCGCCAATGGCGGTTTTGAGATGGTCCCCCATCACATTGAAGGTCTCGACAATTCTGCCGAGTTCGTCCACCTTGTCCTGCGATGGGACGAAAGACAGCTCCGTCGCCATTTTCTCCGCCAGCGTTGTCGATATTTTCGCGACCCTTTTAAAGACGGTCCTGAGGATGAAGAAGCCGGCAATCGAAAACACAAGGAAACCGCCAAGGAATACCGGCAGGGTCCTGTCATAGATAATATCGTACTTCCAGGCAAAAAGAAGGAAGCCGAACGCCGGGAAAAGAAAGAACAGGCCTGTGCTCAACACGAGCCTGTAGTAGAGGTCCTTCTTTTTCATGAATATGCTGCCGATCCTTGCCTGAACATTTGTTCTTGTCACATCATTTCCCATACTGTCATCGCCGCCGTCAGATGCCGGAACGTACATGTCTCCCTCCGAATGGCCAATGTCTTCTTTCCTCATGATCTTCTTCATGATCTCGACGGCGGGGGCCGAACCCGGTTTGGAAACTGTCTGCCCGTCTTTTTATGTTCATACATGGACCTGTCCGCACTGGCCATGAGTTCATCGAGGGAACCGGGTTTGTCAGGGTCGTAGTCCGCGGCGCCCACGCTCAAAGACAGCACGTAACACCTGTCCTCCGCTTTGTTACGCGCATCCAGGGAGCCCTGAAGGCGCCTTACGAGAACATCGCCGGCCTTTTCATCGACGATGTCGAGTGCCAGGACCGCGAACTCATCCCCGCCTAACCGGCCTATGATATCCGATTTCCTGAAGGTCTCCTTCAGGGCCGTCGCGACCTCGAGGAGCGCCCTGTCTCCCTCGCCATGACCCAGTGTGTCGTTGATCCATTTCATCCCGTCAAGGTCGGCGAAAAACAGGGTCATCCTTCTTTTCGTTCTCTGTGCCACCTTAAACTGCTGCTCCGCAAGGGTTAAAAACCCCCGGCGGTTGTAGAGGCCGGTCAATTCATCCGTTATGGACATTACGAAGAGCTCGTTTTCCAGGCGCTTCGTCCGGGTGACGTCCCTGATGATGCCCTGATGCCACGATGTGCTCCCGTCGGGAGCACGCCTGGCCGTTGCCGTTACGAGGCAATCCATCTCGCTGCCGTTCATTGTGCGGAGCCTTACCACGAATTCCTTGATCGCCCCTCTTTCTTCAAGTGTTCTCACCAGCATATCCCTGTCGGCAGCGTTCACGTACGTGTCCCCGACCTTGAGGCAGGTTATCTCATCCTTCGTAATGGAAAAAAGTTCAAGGAAGGCCTCGTTCACATCGACGAAAACCCCATCCCGCGTCGCGATATATGTCGCATCCATCGAATCTTCGAAGAGCCTCCGGAACTTTTCCTCGCTTTCTGCGAGCGCCTCCTCTGACTGCCTGTATCCCGCCCTCTGGGAAGAGACAACAGCTGCTATGATAATGAAAAAAGCGGTATTCGAAATCGCCTGCATGACGATGTCCATTTCCCGCGTGAACAGGAGGACGAGGCTGAGGTACAGGAAAGAAAGGCACATGGAGTAAAAGAACCCCCGCACCCCAAAGCATATGCAGCTCAGGATTATGGGGAAATAGAGCAGGTTATGGAAGTCTATAAACGTGCCCGAGAAAAGGCACAGAAGGCTGACAAGGACCGCCACGGCTGTGGTGGCGCCCACGAGGATGATCCCGGGCCTGCCGGGGACGGTGACGCTTTTTATAAGGTTCGCTGCCTTCTTCAAGATTGAACCGCTCCGCTATGTATTCCCGGTCAGGGATCACCTCTTACCACGTAAACCCCTTCTCCCGGAAAAGTCTCAGGCACGCCTCGACCGCTTCCGGCCGGTAGGCGACGCCCTTGTTCCGTTCGATCTCGGCGAGAGCGGCTTCGAGCCCGACGGCGGGCCGGTACGGACGATCGGACGCCATGGCCTCCACCACGTCCGCTACGGAAAGTATGCACGCCTCGACAAGGATCTCTTCCCCTTTGAGCCCCCTCGGGTAGCCGGAACCGTCGAGTCTCTCGTGATGCTGGAAGACGGTCTCGGCGACCGGGTAAGGCAGGTCGACCACCTTCAGTATGTCGTAGCCCGTCTGCGGGTGGGCCCGCATGAGCCGCATCTCTATATCGTTTAACTTTGTCGGCTTGACAAGGACCTCTGCCGGCACGGACACCTTGCCGATGTCGTGAATGTTCCCCGCCATCCTGATGTTGTCGATGACATCCCTGCCGAGGCCCATTTCCTGGGCTATCGAGCGGGCAAGGGCCGATACCCGTCTCTGGTGGCCGGCTGTATACGGGTCACGGGTCTGAAGCATCATAGAGATGACCTGGATGGTGCCTGTGAGGTTTCTTCTGAGCTTTTCGACGGAGGCCTTCACACTCTCCTCGGCCCTTCTTCTCTGGATGTAGTTCCACATCCCTTCCAGGAACAGGGACGTATGCGTGATGTCCGATTCGTTATAGGTGTCTTTCTTGTTGGCAAGGCCCGCGATGAGAACCACACGGCCCTTGTCGACCAGAGGGACGCACATGAACCTCGCAAGGGCCACGTGGCCCTCGGGATAGCCCGTTTTGTGGGGATTCGGGGCCTCGTAGTCGTTTACCACGACCGCTTTCTTCTGCCGCACCGCCTCCCCCAAGAGGCCCGCTTCCCGTATGTCGAATACCATGGGTTTGCCGCCTATCGTATATCCTTCCGTCCCCTTGTTGAACCACATATGCGTGTGTGTGGGGGGCTGATCGCCGCTCACGAACCCGATGAAGGCGAGCCTGCTGTCACTGATATTCCGGCACTCCTCCACAACGAAGGCTATTATCTCCTCCTCGGATGCATCTGCCATCTGGTAGAGCCTGAGCAGGGCCTTCTGTCTCGATTCGGTATACGCGATCTCTTTTGCCGCCTGCCGGCGGGCCCTCCGCAATTGCGCGTACTTAAGCTCCCGCTGTATGGCCGGGATCAGGCGTGCCGGGTTGTCTTTCATGACGTAGTCGTGGGCACCCGCCACCATGGCCTCCGCCGCCACGTCTTCGCCGATGGTACCGGAAACAATAATGAACGGGATATCAATATCGGCGGCCTTGAACACTTCCAGGGCCGCAAGGCCGCTGAATTCCGGCAGCTTGTGATCGGATATGATGATGTCCCATTCCTGCGTCTCAAGGGCCTGGCGCATCGCGGCCTCGGTTTCCACCCGCCGCACATCAGTCCTGTACCCTCCGCTGTTCAGTTTGCGGACAAGAAGGAGAGCGTCATCTTCGGAGTCCTCGACAATGAGGACCCTCAGTCTTTCCAGGTCGTTCATGTACACCTCTCCAAGACAGGATCAAAGCGGTTTCTCTGCTTACAGCGTAAAATAGAACGTTGCCCCCTTTCCTTCCTCGGCCTCCGCCCGGATCATCCCCCCGTGGCGATGGATAATGCGCACGACTGTGGCAAGGCCGATCCCGGTTCCCTCGAACTCGCTCGTCCCGTGGAGGCGCTGAAAGGCGCCAAAGAGCTTGTCGGCGTACCTCATGTCGAAACCGACGCCGTTGTCGCGGACAAAACAGACCCTTCTGCCCCCGTCGTCGATGGTTCCGAACTCTATCCGTGCGTCCGGGTTTTTCCGTGTGAACTTGTACGCATTACCCAGCAGGTTCTCGATGAGTATGGTTATCAGGGCCGGGTCACCCGCAACCGTTATCCCTTCGGCGGCGACAAACTCCACGGACCGGCCGGGCTCACTTTTCCGCAGTTCCTCAAAAACACGCCGGACGAGGGCTGTGAGGTCGACGGTCTCGACCCTCATATCCTTCCTCGACATGCGTGAAAGTCTCAGGAGATCGTCAATGAGCTGTCCCATTCTCCGGCTTGCCGCCAGCACGCGCATGAGGTAGTCCCGGCCCCGCTCGTCCACCGCATCGCGGTAATCCTCGAGCAATGCCTGGCTGAAACCGTCGACCGCCCGCAAAGGCGCGCGAAGGTCGTGGGACACGGAATAGCAGAACGCCTCCAGTTCTTTATTTGCGGCCTCAAGCTGGAGGGTCCTTTCGGCGACTCTCGATTCGAGATCTTCATTGAGCCTGAGGATCGCTTCCTCCGACCGTTTCCGCTCGGTCACGTTCTCAAAAACGTTCACGATCTCGCCGGACGGCAATTTATATACGTGATGCTCAAGCCACAATTCGATGTTCTCATCCTTGTAGAGCAACCTCGGGCAAAACTCTGCCTGCCCCGTGTCCCTGACCCTGCGAAAGACGTCCAGAAGACCGGTCTTGCTGATCACCGGAAAAATGTCACGAACATCCTTGCCCTCATAACCCGTGGAAATGCCGGTGATCTTTCGGGCGCTGCTGTTCATTGCTGTAATAATAAAGCTTTCCCCGCCGTGGACCGGGTTGTACACCACAACACCGCTTTTCGTGGTATCATAAAGCTCGTGGTACCGTCTTTCACTCTCTCTCAACCGCCTTTCGCTGTCAAGCTCGGACAGGATCTGTTGAGCAACGACCAGCTTGCGCAGGTAGATCAGGCCGATGCTTATTATCAGGAACACCAGGAACATGATGACGGATACCTGGAAATAAAAGCCAATCCCGGAGGTGATGACAGAGCGCCCGCTGCGGTCCACAAACACGTGCCATCCTGTATTGTCCAGCGTGGCACGGGACACGTACCTCCTGCCTCCGCCGTCACAGGGGTCCGGGGCGGAAAAAGACTGTTCACTGCTGTTTCCCCTCACCTTGAGTTCGTCAAAGAAAGGATAGCGTGTGAGCTTTCCCACGGCCGGAAGCCTGGTGCTGTAAGCGATATGCCCGTTCCGGTCGACGATCGTGATAGACTGGTTATCGTCAAGGGGCACCCTCTCAATGAACTTCTTGAGCTCCACGGTCCTGCACGCACAGACGACTACGCCTACCACCATGTTCTCTTCGCCGAAAAACGGCACGGCGATAAATGCCGCAGGGCCCTTCTCTCCGGTCACCTTCAGCATAATATTTGAGACATAGGGATGCCGGGTCAAGCTGACGCCCCTGTACCAGTCCCTCCCGGAAAAGCCCTTTCCGTGTATCTCGGGCTGCCGTGGTGACGTGGCCCAGACAACCCCCTTTTCATCAGATACTGCCAGGATATCGATCTCGGGGTTTGCTTTTCTCAGGTTTTCTATGTGTATCCTCGCCTTTTCGGCGCTCCTTTCGCTCACGGCCTTGAGGAGTGGGGGTCTGTTGGTGCAAGACTCCATGGTCCTGATGATCCTGTTGAAGTGTTCTTCAAGCATGAGACCGAAGAGGTTCGCCGTCTCGCGGTCCGACTGCAGGGATTTCCTGAGCGTATTCCCGTAGTGTTCGGAGAAGAGAAACAAGGTCAACCCCGTGAGAACGAGAAAGACCATGGCGATGACCAGGGCGATGTTGCCGATTTCTGTGAACCAGAGATAGGTTGGATCGGTCTGGTGTTTTTGGCCGTTGCCCGGCTGTACGTCCACCTAAAGAGCCTCGCGGTCCCGGGCAACCGGCACAGATGGGCGTCCGTCCAGTTCTTCATCATCAAACCGGAACCCATTCTCCTTAAACAGCGTGCGGCATGTGTCGGCCACGTCAGGATAGTACAGTATACCCCTGTTCCTTTCTATTTCCCCAAGGGCGGCACGGATGCCGAGGGCCGGACGGTACGGGCGATGGGAAACCATGGCCTCGACAACATCGGCGACAGCGATGATCTGGGCCTCGAGGAGGATCTCCTCCTCTTTAAGTCCCTGAGGATACCCCGACCCGTCGCATCTCTCGTGATGCTGCAGGACTATCTCCGCAACGGGAACGGGCAGGTCGACCACCTTCAGAAGATCGTAGCCTGTCCGTGGATGCATCTTCATGAACTCCATCTCAACATCACTCAGCCTCGTCGGTTTTGCCAGCATTTCCGCCGGGACCGACATCTTTCCGATATCGTGGATATTTGCCGCCATCCTGATAGCGTCGGTCACATCTTTCGGGAGCCCCATCTGCCTGGCAATGGAGCAGGCAAGCTTTGACACCCGTCTCTGGTGGCCCGCCGTGCAGGGGTCCCTCGTCTCCACCATCATCGATATGACCTCGATGGTCCCCGCCAGGCTCTTCCGGAGCTTGTCCGCGGAGGCTTTCAAGTCTTCTTCGCTCTTCTTGATCCTGGTGATGTCCTCTATTGTTCCTTCATAGTAGAGAAGATTGCCGGCCGTGTCCCTCACGGTCCGGGCGCTGTTAGATACCCAGATGCGTTCCCCGTCTCTTTTCAGGGCGGGAAACTCGAACTGCCTCACGAACCCATCTTTATCCAGCAGTTTACGGAATCTTACCCGGTCCTCAGGGTTGGCGTACACCTGCGTCCCTATGTCCGTCATATCCGACACCAACTCCTCGGGGGAAGAATACCCCAGCATCCTCGCGTGGGCCGGGTTAGAACTGAGGAGTCTGCCCTCCGGGGTTGACTGGTACATGCCCTCGACGGCGTTCTCATAAATGGAGCGGTATCTTTCTTCGCTTTCCCTGAGGGCCTCCTCCGAACTCCTGCGCTCGACATGTTTCCATACGGACGCCATCAGGAGTCTGAGCTGCCGGATATCGGAATCTTCATACGCGGACCCCTTGTTGGCGACACCGACCACGGCGACGATATCCGGCCCGCTGAACACCGGTATCGTCATGAACCGCTCAAGCGGCGCATGCCCCTCGGGACAGCCCCTCCTGAGCGGATGGGGAGCTGTAAAATCGTTGAGGACCATGGGCCGTCTCTGCCGCACCGCCTCGCCCCAGACACCGGTCTCCTCGAGGTCGTAGACGATCTTCGGATTTTTTATCGTGCACTGGCCCGTTACCTCCCGCGACCACGTGTTAAGGGTGAACCGCCTGGCCTTCTCATCGTAAAAGTATATGTACCCTATCCGGCTTTCCGTGAGGGCAACGGCCTCGTCGAGAGCAAAATCTAGGAACTCCTGCACGGTTGCCGCTTGATACTCAGCGATCTTGAGCAGGCTTTCGAGGCGGGCCTCATTCCGCGCCAGAGCCTGTTCCGCCCGTTTGCGCTTCGTGATATCCTCCACGATACCCTGGCACAGGGCAACGCGGCCGTCCCGATCATACACGGCCCGGACATTCATCGAGACCCAGATCATGTTCCTGTCTTTCCGGTAGAGCCGGGTTTCGAAATTCCATACTGTATCGTTGTCCTCGAGGAGCCTGTTCAACTCGTCAAAGTCTCCCGGATCGACGTAGAGCTGGTCCCTGCCGTCGGTGGTCGCCTCGACCATCTCTACAGAAGAAGAGAATCCCAGCATGGCCGAGAATGCGGGATTGACGCGCAGGTACCTGCCCCCGGGGGTCCTCTGGAAGATCCCCACCATGGCGTTGTTGTAGATACTCCGGTATTCTTCCTCGCTTTTGAGAAGGGTCTCCTCGACCAGTATCCGCTCGGTTATGTCGTTGGCATAGATCACCACCCGGGAAACCGCGTCCTGCGCGTTGAATATGGGATACACGTGCTGATCGTAATACCTGCCCGCCCTTGTGTCCTGAAACCACAGAGCCTGCCCGGTTTCAAACACCCTCATGTACTGTTTTCTTCGCAAAGCTGCCACGTCAGGGGGAAAATGATCGTAGAGGCAGGTATGAAGCAGTTGCGCGACGCTCTTGCCCAGCCTTCCTGCAACCGTGGTATTGCACAGGAGTATGGTCCCGTCCCGGTCTATCATTATAAGGGCCTCCGTGGAGGCGTTGATGGCGGCCGACAGGATCTCGTCGGCCTCCTCGAGTTTTTTCACGATCTGGCCCAGTTCATCCTCAGACCGCTTATGCCCTGTGATATCATGAACGATCACCTGAAGATGGGTCCCGTCTTCAAGGGTTATCGCGTTGAGGCCCACTTCGGCGTCAAAGGCAGACCCGTCGGCCTTTCGGTGCTTCCACTCAAAGGTCTGCGGCATGCCGGACAGGGCGAGCCCGATCTTCTCAAGCGCCTTCCGTGTAGAATCATTCCCATCGGGCTGGAAGGGAGGAGAAAGATCGAAGAGGGTTTTCCCGATGATCCCCTCCCTGTCGCAGGCAAAAAGCTCGAGGGCCCTCCTGTTGCAGTCGACGAAACAGTCTTTCGTCATGAGCAGGATGGCATCGTTCGCGTTCTCGAAAAGCGCCTTATACCGTGCGGCAACCTCACGGACGGCAGCCCCGGTTCTCAAGCGCTGCATGAAATTCCACATACCCTCGAGTATCAGGGTGACATGGGCCGCATCGGATTCATCGTACATGGTTCCCTTGTTCGCAAGGCCTGCCATGAGAACAACACGGCCCTCATGGACAAGAGGTACGCCCATGAAGCGGATGATCGGGAGGTGCCCTTCGGGACAACCTCTTTTCAAGGGATTGCCCTCTGAGTAATCGTTGGCGATGACCGCCTCCCTCCGGCGCACCGCCTCACCCCACAGGCCGGCCCCTTCCAGCGGGAAAAGGGCAGGTTTTCCCCTCACCCGGCATTCGTCCATGGCCTTTTGACCCCACAGGCGCGTGTCCATCATCGTCTCGGTCTCATTGACGAAACCGATAAAGGCTAGTTTGCTGTTTCCAATTTTGCGACACTCCTCCACAACGAAATCGATGATCGTATCGAGCGGTTCATCGTACATTTCGTATAGTTTCAAGAGTGCCGCCTGGCACTGGTTGGTAATGCGGAGGCTGTCTTCCATCCTTCTGGCCTCGGTCACATCCCGGATCATTCTTTCCTGAGGGACGATTCCTCGGGTGGGATGATGCGCCTCTGGAGCTCTCTGATCTCGCGAACGAGATCCTCTTTTTTCATCTTATGCAAATTCACCATGTTTCACCTATGCCGTTCGCGTCTCGCGCCCGGATTCCCCGGCAACATCCCCATTCACAGACACACCCCTGCGAGCGTGAAGAATTCTTAAGAAACAAGAACACCTGACAGATTGATGGTGATTATGTTTTTCAACCTTTGAGAAACAGGTTCACCACATAGTATCAATGATAGCTGATACCATTCACAGTGTCTGTCAGAAAACAAGGACAGTTGCTGTAGGAAAAAAGTGTATTACAATGTAATAAACCAGGTTCCGCAGAGGGCTCACCGTGTCTGCTGGGTTTTCAGTCCGTACCTGTAAGCCCGTTCTGGATGGCAAATCGTATAAGAGCGGGCATACCCTTGACGCCAAGCTTGGTCATTATCCTGCGGCGGTAGGTATCCACTGTTTTCGGGGAGAGAAAGACCTCGCGGGCTATCTCCGTGCCCGTTTTGCCCTCGACGAGCAGCTGGAGCACCTCTCTTTCACGGCGGCTCAACCGTGCAAAAGGGCTTTCCGTATTAAGAAAACTGCCCACCTGCATGAAGCCTTCCATGACAGCATCCGAGGCTTCTTCGCTCATGTACCGCCTGCCTTCCCTGGCGGCCCGTATGGCGGCCGTCACCTCGCTGCCGGCGGATTCCTTGAACACGTAGCCGCAGGCACCCGCGTGAAAGGCCCGGTATATGTACTCGGGAGACGCGTACATGGAAAGGATCACCACGTGCGTCGAGGGCAGCTTCTCCATGATCCTCGCCGTGGCGTCGATGCCGTTGAGCTCGGGCATCACTATATCCATGACCACCACATCGGGGCGCAGCCTAAGTGCCTCTCTCACGGCATCTTTGCCGGTCCCGACACTGGCCACGACCTTCATGTCCCGCTGTGCCTCGAGAAGCATTTGCAGCCCGTCGCGGACAACGGGATGGTCGTCCGCCAGAAGTATGGTCGTCTTCATTCCGGCACCTCCGTTACCACCTTCGTGCCCTTTCCGGGCACCGACTCAATGTGCAGGCTGCCTCCGATGGAGACGGCGCGCTCTCTCATCATCAGAAGCCCCCAGTGCTGAAGAGCGGGCCCGTTTTCCTTGTCAAGGCCCTTTTCGGGGGGCAACCCCGTTCCATTATCCTCGATGCTCAGCCGGATGGTGGTATCATTGTCTTTCTGTAAGGCTATACGCACCTCTGTGGCGCGGGCATGGCGGACAACGTTCGTTAAAGATTCCTGTGCTATGCGAAAGAGTTCCCGCTCTTTGAGGGGTTCGAACCGGCCCCCGAAGCAATTCTTCGAAAAGGTGACCTTGATGCCTGCCCGTACGACAAATCCTTTGCAGTACCATTCCAGGGCCGGCAGCAGGCCATAGTCTTCGAGGATGGGATTCCTCAGATCTGAGATAAGATGCCGCACCCGGTTCATTGCCGCCCGGACGAGCCTGAGACTGTCCTTGATGCAGGGCATGACCTTCGCTGCGGTCTTTTTCGGGAGGATCGAGGCCATCATGTTGAGGTTGATGCCGATGGCGGTCAGGTGTTGCCCCAGGTCGTCGTGAAGTGAGCGGGCGATCCTCCTTCGCTCCGCCTCTTCAACTTCGCTCAATCTGGCGGCCAGCCGCCTGAGCTCCGATTGGGACCTTTCCAGTTCCGACTGCATCCGCTTAAGGCAGGTTACATCACGGGCAATGCTCACCGCTGTCCGCACCACACCGTCGCTGTCGATCTCCGGTGAGACATTTGCCTGCAACGACCGTTCAACCCCGTTGCCCCCTGTAAACCTGAATTCAAAGGTGTGCGGCCTGTTTGTTTCAAAGACCCGGGAGAGGTTTTCCTGCCAGAACCTGCACAGGTCTTCGGGCAGGCCCAGTTCCTCGTGCGTCTTACCCAGGTACTCATTCGCAGGGATGCCCGCCAGTTCGGACAGCGCTCTGTTCACGAATACATGCCGGAGATTGCGGTCAAAACGAACGATAATATCCCCGGTGTTGTTGACCAGTGTCTCTATTTCCCTTTCCTTGTATTCCAATTCTTGCTCGGCGCGTCTTCGCTCCGTGATATCGCGTACAAAAGTGCCGATCCCTGTCTTGCCGCTCGTCAGAGGAACGGGAAATTTCGTCGTTTCGTACGTCCTTTCACCCACGGTCTCCTCGTTCACCACAATTGCCCGCGTTCTCAACGTTTCTTCGTCGGTGCGGCGAGCCTGCAGCGCCACGCCTCCGGGCAGTACGGCGAAGTCATCCGCACCGGCAAGCTCTTCCTGGGTTACGCCCAAATACTCAAGAAGGGCCTTGTTGGCGAAAACGTACCGCATCTCTTCATCCTTGAGAGAGACCAGGTCCCTGATCGAGTCGAGAAATGTCCGGTACCTGCGCTCACTTGCCTCTAAAGCCTCTTCGGCGCGTTTTTGTTCGATCATATCACGGACGATCATGCTCGTTTTCTGAAGTCCCTCGCTATCCCTGAAAATGGCCGATGTGACTTCCGCAGGGAATTTTTGAGCGTCGGAGCGCACCATTGTCAACTCCCCCCTGACCCTGCCGGCTATCACCCTTTCTTTCAAGAGGGTCTGCAGACGGGGGTCGGTCTCATCGACCACACCCTTGCGCCCCACTTGAATGATCTCTTCCCGTGACCTGCCGAACATGGAGCAGGCGGCGTCATTGGCATCAAGGATAGAACCGTCCGGCCTTGTCAGAAAAATGGCATCCTGCGAATGGTCAAACAGCAAACGGTACCTTTCCTCGCTCTCACGCAGGGCCGCTTCTGCCTGCCTGCGCTCCGAGATGTCCTCCACGATGCCTTCGTACCAGGCGACGGAGCCATTAGGATTACGCACAGCCTTCACGTTCATGGAGATCCAGACGGTGCTTCCATCCCTCCGGTAGAGCTGCGCCTCGAAGCCGCGGATCATATCGTCTTCCCGGAGAAGGTCGATGTATCTTTCGCGGTCCTTTGGGTTCACATAGAACTGCTCCCCGATGTTCGTGACGGCGGCGATCATCTCTTCCGGCGAAGGGAAGCCGTGTATCGAGGCCAGCGCGTTATTGACCCGCAGGCATCTTCCTTCCGGCAGACTCTGGAAGATGCCCACCATGGCGTTGTCATAGATGTTCCGGTACTCCTCCTCGTTCCTTCGAAGGGCATCCTCGATCCGCTTGCGTTCCGTGATGTCCCGAATGGCCGCCAGGTGCGACCTTCTTCCGTTCCACATCAGGTGGGTTGTGGTGATCTCGACGGGAAAGACGGTGCCGTCCTTCTTCCTGTGATAGCGAATGGGGACCACGTTGAGTTCGTTCTGTGTGGCCCGGCGCGTCTCCTCGGGCTCGGCGGAGAGGTCCTCGTTCCTCATCCCAAGGATCTCCTCCCTGCTGAACCCGTAGATGGACGCTGCGGCGTTGTTCGCTTCAAGGATGCGGCCTGTTTCGTTATCGACGAGCAAGATGGCGTCCGATTCAAGCTCGAACAGGCGACGGTACCTTTCGGCATTGTCCCTGGCCTCCTTTTCCGCCTGCTTGAGTGATGTGATATCCTCTATGGTGCCCTCGTAATAGAGGATCCTG
>Ga0172382_10005902_pt1 | contig 18040 bp, 16 predicted proteins | sample Leawel138RmetaG_FD_122245 | JGI IMG/M metagenome (GOLD analysis project Ga0172382, IMG submission 122245) | Leachate microbial communities from a municipal landfill in Southern Ontario, Canada - Leachate well 138R metaG | ecosystem: Engineered > Solid waste > Landfill > Unclassified | place...
GACGCGCTCGCGGCCCTGGCGATCGATGTCCTTGCCGATGACGCGCTCTTCCTGGGGAGACATGCAACAACCGCATTGGCTCATGGTGAAACTCCTCAATAGGGTGTTTTGTGCTCGAACCGGGGATTGTGACTTTTGTCGCAATGCCCCCCTTGAGCATCAACCATGCCATGCGGCTTATGGCCTTTATTTTATTGTATTTTCACGCCTGGCTCCGCCCGGGTGGAGCGGCGCTTCGCGGGCCCTTGTGTTGCAGCGCTGCAACGATTTTTGTCATAACATGCCGTGATGGCTGGGAATAAAAGGAGCGTGTTTTTTTGCGACGATGCAAAAAAACACGCTCCCGCTTCCTTCGCGGAGGCTGTTTCGGCGCGGAACACACGGGCTCCCGCGCGCGGGGCAGGCCCGTGGGGCGGCCGGAGCCCGGCGAGTATGACGGCCACCCGGCCACCAAGGGCTCCCGCGCGCGGGGGCGGCCCGGCCACCGCCCGGCCCCGGGGGGCGCGGTGGCGCGCGTCGCCGCGTCAGCGGGGCCCGCCGCCCTCCTCCCGCTCCCGGGCGGCGAAGCGTTCGTCGCCGCGGTGGGTGGCGGCGTTGCCCGACCGGCCCTCGAGCCAGCCCGCCCGGGCGGCGGGCCGGGAGTCGAAGTCCGGGACGTAGGGCTTGATGTCGATGACCGGCGTGCCGTCCAGCACGTCCACGTTGTCCAGGACCAGGCCCTCGGCGGTGACCGCGCACAGGGGCATTACCGACAGCCCCAGGGGGTTCGGCCGCAGGGGCGAGCGGGTGGCGAAGACGCCGCGCGGCGTCTGGTCCAGGAAGGGCAGCACCGTCAGTTCCGGGCCCCGGCTGCGGTGCAGGTGGTACAGGACGATGAGGTGCGAGAAGCCCTCGATATCCTTCAGTCCCTCGCGGAACTCCGGCAGGACCAGAATGGTCCCCTTGATGCCCTGGGCGCCCGTGGGCTGGATGGGCATGCCCTTGATATGCTTGTGCGGGGTCTGGAAGTGGCCGATGGGCCGGTAGGTGATGTCCATGGTCTGCTGCCTCGCGGGTTTTCCTGGTCTGTAGCAGGAAAGGTGCGGCAAAAAAAGCCTGTGATATCAGAGTATGATCCTTCGGTTCGGCCGGAGCAGGCCGCGGGGGCCGGGCTTCGGGGGGGTGCCGCAGCAGGCCCGGGCCGTCCTCGTCCCAGGTTTTGGCCGCGGGGGGCGGGCTTCGGAGGGGCGTGCCGCAGCAGGGTTTTGGCGAAGACTTTCTTGCCCGCGGCCGCGGGGGCCGGGCTTTGGAGGCCGCGCCGCAGGCGGGGCGGCGCACCGGAAAGGCGGCCGGGCGGCGGTCGGCGCCGTTTCCCGCCGCCCGTGCGCCGGGCTGGGTGCTGGCGGGGCGGGGCTCCGGTTCCGCCGCCCGCGCGCCGGTTCCGTTGGCCCTCCTGCGAGGTCGAATCCGGCGGAAGGCATTGGTTCGTGATTCTGACGTGGCACGTTTTCATTATGAAGCAGTCTTTTTTCCCTGGGCCAGCGCGGGGCGCGGGGACGGTCCGGGGCCTCCGTTGCCAGACACCGTGTTTTGATGTATCGCGGGGAAGCCTTCGGTTCAATGGCCCGGGGGCTCCTGGCCGGACGGTACCGGCCGGTCATACGAAAAAATATTTCAGGCATGAAAGAGAAACAGCAGCTCGCGATTTGTTGTGGAGCCGGGTGTGACGCTGGAAGGCGGGGCCCCGGCGCCCCGGCGGCGTCCCGGCGTGGCGGCTGGCGGCGCGTGGCGTCGCGCGGCCTGGGCGGGTTGGCCCTGCTGGCCCTGCTGGCTGGCGGTTCCCCGGGGGCGGCGGCCCTGGCCGCGTCTTCCGGCCCGGGGGGCGCGGAGCTGGAGCAGGCCGCCGGGCGGCTTGCCGGGGCGGTGACGGCCCAGGGCGAGGCCCAGCGGGGCGCCGACTCCTGGGCCCTGGAGCGCGACGCCCTGCGCGACGAGATCCGCCGCGAGGGCGAGACCCTGGCCTGGCTGGAGGCCGCCCTGGTCCGCCGCCAGGACTACATCGCCCGCCGCGAGGCCGTGGTGGCCGGGCTGCGCGACTCCGCCCGGGAACTGGCGGCCCTGGAGCGCGGGCTGGAGCCCGTGCTCGACGCCGTGCTCGTGCGCCTGGAGGAACTGGTGGCCGCCGACCTGGCCTTTTTGCCCCGGGAGCGCGCCGAGCGCCTGGAGATGCTGCGCGAGACCCTGGGCGACTACGGCCTGGCCCCGGGCGAGAAGCTGCGCCGCTTCCTGGAAGCCTTGCAGGTGGAGGCCGGATACGGCGCCCTGGTCGAAGCCTGGGACGAGGCCGTCGACCTGGAGGGTGCAAGGGTCCAGGGGCGGGTGTTGCGCCTGGGGCGCGCCGCGGCGCTGTTTTTATCGCGCGACGGGGCCCGGGCCGCGCGCCTTGTGCCCGGCGCGCCGGGCTGGGAGCCCCTGGGCGCCTCCGAGGCCCGGACCCTGGCCGAGGCCCTGGAAATGCACGACCATCGCCGGGCCTTCGAGCTGCTGGCCCTGCCCGTGGGCCCGGCGCGGCTTGAAGCCCCGGCCCCGGGGCAGGCCCCGGAGTCGGCCCCGGAGCAGGGCGGGGTGCGGCCATGACCCCCGCCCGGCGCACGAATCGCCCCCCGGCTCAGCCGCTGGCGCCTTCGGCCCCGGCCCGCGCGGGCCTTGCCCCCGCTGCTTTCCTGGCCGTGCTGCTTTTTGCCCTTGCCCTTGCTCCCTGTGCCGCCGCCCGGCAGGCCCCGGAACAGGCGGCCCGCGAGCTGGCCGCCCAGGCCGTCACGGCCCGGGCCGAGGCCGAGGCCCTGCGCCAGGACGTGGACCGGGAGCGGCGCGAGCTGCGCGCCGAGGCCGCCCGCCTGCGCGCTGCGCGCGCCGCCGCCGAGGAGCGTCTCGCGGCCCTGGACGCCCGCGTGGCCGCCCTGCGCACCGCGGAGGCCGAGGCCCGCACGGCCCTGGACACCTCGCGCGGGCAGGCCGGGCTGGTGCGCGCCGTCATGCGCGCTGCGGCGGGCGACGCCGACGGCCTGCTGGCGGGCAGCCCCCTGGCGGCGGAGGCCCCCGGGATCCGCGCGGCCCTGGCCCCGCTTCTGGACGACGACGCGCCCCTGGGGGCGGATTCCCTCGCGGCCCTGGTGGACGCCCTGTGCGCCGAGATCGCCTCGGGCGGCGGGCTGGTGGCCTTCGAGGGCGATTTCCTCGGGGCCGACGGCGCCCCCGCCCGGGGGCGCATCACCCGCCTGGGCCGCCTGGGGGCCTGGTACCTGGCCGACGGGCAGGCCGGATTCCTGCGCCTGGACGCGGCCCAGGGCCGCTACCTGGCCCTGGCGGCCTCCGCGCCCTGGAGCCTGTCGGGCACCCTGGAAGACTTCGCCGGGGGCACGGGCGGCACGGCGGTGCTGGACCTGTCCGGCGGCGCGGTGCTCGACCGCCTGGAGCAGGGCGGCGGCCCGGACTGGCTGGAGGCGGGCGGGTTCCTGGTCTGGCCCATCCTGCTGGTGGCCGTGGTGGCCGTGGCGCTGGTGCTCGAACGCTGCTGGACCCTGGCCCGGGTGCGCCCCGGCGGGGCCGGGCTGGCGGGCGAACTGGCGGACCTGCTGGCCCGGGGCCGGCTGGACGAGGGCCGCAGGCTTTGCGCCGCCCATGCGGGCACCCCGGCCGGGCGCGTGCTGGCCGCGGGGCTGGAATACACGGGCTGCACGCGCGACGTGCTGGAGAACGCCTTCCACGAGGCCGTGCTGCGCGAGGTGCCGCGCCTGGAGCGCTTCCTGCCGACCCTGGCCGTGCTGGCGGCGGTGGCGCCGCTGCTCGGCCTGCTGGGCACGGTCACGGGCATGATCGACACCTTCACGGCCATCACCTTCTCGGGCGGCGGCGACCCCCGGGCCCTGTCGGGCGGCATCAGCCAGGCCCTGGTGACCACCGAGCTGGGGCTCATGGTGGCCATCCCGGTGATGATCGCCCACCATTTCCTGGAGCGCCGGGTGGACCGCATCGTGGGCGACATGGAGGAAAAGGGCGTGGCCCTGACCGTGGCCATTCTGCGCGACAACGGCGCGGGCAACGGCAACGGCGCGGACCGCGCCAGCGGAGGCAGGCATGTGGCGGACCGCCCTTGAGGCCGGGCTCGGCTACCTGCGCACCGGGGGCTGGGTCATGCTGCCCCTGGTGCTGCTGTCGCTGTGGCTGTGGTTCCTGGTTTTCCTGAAGGCCCGCGAGCTGTGGCGCCTGCGCCGGGCGGACCGGCTCTGGCGCGCGGACCTGGAGGCCGCCTACGCCGCCCGGCGCACCGGCGACCCGGGCCTGGACGCCAAGCTCCTGCACGCCCTGTTCCACCGCCACGAGGCGGCGGTGGACCGCCACCTGGGCACCATCCTGGTCCTGGCCGGGGCCGCGCCCCTGCTGGGGCTGCTGGGCACGGTCACGGGCATGATCCGCACCTTCGCGGACATGGCGGTGCTCGGCGCGGGTAACGTCAAGGCCCTGTCGGCGGGCATTTCCGCCGCCCTGGTCACCACCCAGGCCGGGCTGGCCGTGGCCATCCCCGGGCTTTTCGCGGGCAGCCTGCTGCGTCGGCGCGCCGCGCGCCACAAGGCCCGCGTCCAGCGCCAGTGCCTGCTGCTCGGGCGCCCCGGAGCCCCGCAGGCCCGGCCATGAGCTGCTACCGCCACTCCCGCGCCCGGCGCGGCGGCCCGGCCGAGCTGAACATGGCCCCGCTCATCGACATGGTCTTCCTGCTGCTCATCTTCTTCCTGGTCACCTCCAGCTTCGTGCGCGAGGCCGGGGTGGACGTGCGCCGCCCCGAGGCCGCCACCGCCGTGGACGTGCAGGCCGAGACCCTGGTGGTGGCCATCACCGCCGAGGGCACCCTGCATGTGGATCATACCCGGGCCGACCTGCGCTCCATTCGCCCGCTGGTGGCCCGTTTCCTGGCCGCCACCCCGGGGGGGGCGGTGGTGGTCGCCGCCGACGAGGCCGCGCCCGCCGGGCAGGTGGTCCGCGTGCTGGATCAGTGCCGCCTGGCCGGGGCGCGCAACCTGGCCGTGGCCGCGCGGAGGCCCGAATGATCCGTTGCCCGGCCCGGGGCTGCGTGGGCGCGGGGGGCGGGGCGCCCCTCGGCGCCGTTTCCGGTCCGGCGCCGGGCCGGGCCTCCGGCGCGCGGCGGCGCCTGGGCGACCGCGCCCTGGCCGTGGCCCTGGCCGTGGCCGTCAACGTCGCGGTGTTCGTCGTCCTGCCGCTGCTGGCGCGCCAGGGGGCCCTGCCCGAGGCCGGGCCCGTCCAGCCTCCGGTGCGCGTCATCGAGGCGCCCCGGCTGCCGCCCCAGGCCCTGGCCCCCGAGCCCCTGCCCGAGGAGCCGCCGCCGCCCGAGCCCGCGCGGCGGCCCGAGCCCCTGCCGCCCCTGCCCCAGCCGCCCCGGCTCCAGGCCCGGGCGCCGCAGCCGCAGTTCGATTTCGCTCCCCGGCTGGCGGCGGCCGCGCCCCTGGCCCTGCCCGTGGCCCGGCCCCTGGAGCCCGCCGCGCCGCGCGCCTTCGAGCTGGCCGACGTGGACCAGGCCCCCCGGGTGGTGGCCTCCGCGCCCCCCGAGTACCCCTACGCCGCGCGCAGCCGCAACCAGAGCGGCACGGTCACCGTGCGCTTCCTGGTGGCCGAGGACGGCTCCGTGGCCGAGGTCGCGGTCCTGGCGGCGGACCCGCCCGGCGTGTTCGAATCCAGCGTGCTGCGCGCCGTGCGCGGCTGGCGTTTCAGCCCGGGGCGCCTGGGCGGGCGGGCCGTGCCCACCTGGGTCGAGCTGCCCGTGCGCTTCGGGCTGGGCGGGTAGGGCGGCCGTGGGCGCCATGCGGTTCACCGCTGCCCTGCTCCTGGCCTGCCTGCTGTGGGCCGTGGCCTGCGGCCCCGGGGCTGCCGCCGCCCCGGAGCCCGAGGAGGTCTCCGCCGCCGCGCGCACGGCCCTGCACGAGGCCGCCCAGGCCCTGGAGCAGGGCCGCCCGGCCCAGGCCGAGGCCGTTTTGCGCGCGCTCATCGCCGCCGAGGGTGCCGCCGCGCCCGTGCCGGTGTGGCATCTGCTGGGCAACGCCCTCTTTGCCCAGGACCGTCCGGCCGACGCCGCCCGGGCCTTTGCCTCCGGCCTGGAGCGCGCTCCCGGCGATCCGGCCCTGCACCGCAATCTGGGCATCGCCGCCTACCAGGGCCGGGACTACGCCCTGGCGGCCGAGCACCTGGAGCGCGCCGCCGCCCTGGCCCCGGAGCCCGAGCCGGAACTGCTGTTGCAGGCCGCCTCGGCCCGCCATCTGGCCGGGCAGTACCGCCAGGCCCTGCGCCTGCTCGAACCCCTGGCCGCCGGGGCCGGGGCCGACCCGCGCGCCCTGGAGCTGCTGGCCGCCGCCGCCCTGGCCAGTGGCGACGGCGCCCTGGCCGAGGCGGCCGCGCTGCGCTGCCTGCGGGCCGAGCCCGGGGCCGGGCGCTGGTGGCGGCTGCTGGCGGGAATCCGCAGCCAGCGTGGCGACCTTGCCGGAGCCGCGGCCGCCCTGGAGGCCCTGACCCGCCTGGAGCCGCCCGCTGCGCAGGACCTGCGCGCCCTGGCCGAGCTGTACCTGGCCGCCGGGGCCCTGCCCCTGGGCATCCGGGCCCTGGAGCGCGCCGCCGGGCCCCGGCCCGGCCCGGGCGACTGCGATGCCCTGGCCCTGGCCAACCATCGGGCCGGGCGGCTGGACGAGGCCCTGCGCTGGCTGGAAGCCGCCCAGGCCCAGGCCCCGGACGCCGAACGCCTGCTGCGCATGGCCGCCATGCTCGAAGCCCGGGGCCGTGCGGCCCAGGCCGCCGATGCCTGCGCCCGGGCCCTGGAGCTGGACCCCGGCAACGCCCGGGCCTGGTTGCGCCTGGGCTGGCTGGCCCGCGAGGCCGGGCGCCCGGCCCAGGCCCGTCAGGCCCTGGAGCGCGCCGCCGCCTTCGCCCCGACGGCGGCCGCAGCGCGCCGGGCCCTGGAGCTGCTGGGCGCGGACGAAGGCCCGGGCTGACGCCCGGGCGCCGGGTGCGGCGGAGCCGGGGGGGCGTGGATGAGGCTGCCGCAGCGAGGGCGGGGCGCCCGTTCTTTTCAGGATCGGGGGCCCCGCCCTTGCCGCGTCCCGGCGGCCTGTGCCCGGGGCGGGATTCGGGGCTCAGGCCAGGGTGTTTCGCAGCAGGGCCGCGCCGATGGTCCACATGGTGGCGCAGACCAGGGCGTCCAGGGTGCGCCAGGCCCCCGGGCGGGCGAAGACCGGGGCCAGCAGCCGCCCGCCCAGGCCCAGGGCCAGGAACCATGACAGCGACGCGCAGGCCGCGCCCGCGCCGAAGGCATAGCGCCCCGGCCCCGGGAACTGCCCGCTCAGGCTGCCCAGCATGACCACCGTGTCCAGGTAGACGTGGGGGTTCAGCAGGGTCACGGCCAGGGTCGCCGCCAGGGTCGGGCCCAGGCCCGTCGGCCCCCGGCCGCCCGCGTCCAGGCGCCCGCCGCGCAGGGCCGAACGCAGGGCCCCCAGGCCGTAGCAGAACAGGAACGCCGCCCCGCCCCAGGCCGCCACGCGCCCCAGGAACGGGTTGGCCGCCACCGCGGCGCCCATGCCCACCACCCCCGCGCCGATGAGCAGCGCGTCGCACAGGCTGCACAGCAGGGCCACGGCCCAGGCGTGGTTGCGGCGCACGCTCTGGGTCAGGACGAAGGCGTTCTGCGCGCCGATGGCCGCGATGAGCCCGCCCCCGACCCCGAACCCCTGGAAAAACGGCATGAGCATGGCGAAACCTCCCTGGCGCGGACGGATGCGCCGCGCCAGGGCCTTGTATTCCGGCCGCGACTCGCAGTAAAATTGATTGTTTTGATTTTCCATTAGAGATGCTAATGACGCGCCATGCACGACTACAAGCTTCTTGAGGCCCTGGCGGCCGTTGTCCGGGAGGGCGGGTTCGAGCGGGCGGCGCGCTCCCTGTGCCTGACGCAGTCGGCCGTGTCCCAGCGGGTGCGCCTGCTGGAGGAGCGCACCGGGCGGGTGCTGCTCACGCGCGCCTCGCCGCCGCGTCCCACGGCCGACGGCCGCCGCCTCATCCGCCACTGCCTCCAGGTCCGCCGCCTGGAGGAGGACCTCGCCGCGGAGCTGGACCCGGCGGCCCCGGGCGGACGGCCCGTGCTGCGCATCGGCATCAACGCCGACAGCCTGGATTTCTGGTTCATGGACGCGGTGACGGACTTCGTGCGCGAGCGCGGCGCCCTGCTGGACCTGGCCGTGGACGACCAGGAGCGCACCCACCGCATGCTGGCCGACGGCGAGGTGCTCGGCTGCGTGAGCGCGCGCGCCGAGCCCATGCAGGGCTGCACCGTGCGCCTCCTGGGCGTCATGCGCTACGGCCTGCTGGCCACGCCGGGCTTCGTGCGCCGGTACTTCCCCCGGGGGCTGACCCGCGAGGCCGCCGCCCGGGCTCCGGCGGTGCGCTTCAACCGCGCCGACGACCTGCACGACCTGGTGCTGGGGCGGCTGTTCCCCGACCCGCCCCGGGACTATCCCGTGCACTTCGTGCCCGCGCCGGGGCGCTTCATGGCCCTGGCCGAGGCCGGGCTGGCCTGCGGCATGACGCCGTTCATCCAGGCCGCCGCCGCCCTGGAGGCCGGGCGGCTGGTCTGCGTGGACCCGCGCACCGAGGTCCCCGTGGCCCTCTATTGGCACCGCTGGAACCTGCGCTCGCCGCTGCTGGAGGCCCTGAGCGAGGCCCTGGCCCGGGGCGCGCGGCGAATGCTCGAACCCTGGGAGGGCGGTGCGCGGGGGGGCGCCCCGGCCTGAGCGGGCGGCCCGGGGCGCGAAAACGGCCGCGCGCCGGGGATGATCGATTCCCGCGTCCCCGGGCCGATCGATTCCTGTCCGTTCGGCGCCCGCCGGGCTTTACATGTCTTTGCGTCCCGTGGTTTAAGGAAGCGTGCGCAGGCCGCCCGGGGCGGCGCGCCCCGCGTCGCGGACGGGGGAGACACCGGGATGCGGCCATGCACGGTACGATCATCGCCTGCCACGAATGCGATCTGCTGCAACGCGCGGTGGCCCTGCCCCCGGGCGGGGTGGCCCGCTGCGCGCGGTGCGGCGCCGTGCTCTACCGCCACGGCGCCACGGGGCTGGACCAGGTCCTGGCCCTGACCGTGGCCGGGTTGATCCTCTTCGTCCTGGCCAACGCCTTTCCGCTCCTGACCATGCGCATCGAGGCCAACGTGCAGCAGGCCTCGCTGCTTTCCGGCGCCTGGCTGCTGGCCGACCAGGGCATGGCCGGGCTGGCGCTGCTGGTGGTCCTGACCAGCGCGGTGATCCCGCTGCTCAAGCTGACCCTGCTGGCCTACATCCTCCTGCCCCTGCGTCTGGGCCTGCCCGCCCCGGGCACGGCCCGGGCCCTGCGCGCCGTGCTGGCCCTGCAACCCTGGGCCATGATGGAGGTCTTCCTGCTGGGCGTGCTGGTGGCCATGGTCAAGCTGTCGTCCATGGCCGAGATCGTCGTCGGCCCGGCGCTGTATGCCTTCGGGTTCCTTGTGCTGGTGCTGGCAGGCATCACCTCCAGCCTGGACCCCCGCGCGGTCTGGGACCGGCTGGAGATCCGCCGGTGAGCGCCGCGTCCGGCCTTTCCCGGCCGCCCGGCCTCGGCGCGCCCGCCCCGGAGCCCGGCCCCGCGCCCACCGCGGCCGGCGCCGGGCTGGTGAGCTGCCACTGCTGCCATCTGCTGGTGCGCCCGCCGGCAGGGGGCGCGGACCACGCGGCCTGCCCGCGTTGCGGCGCCGCCCTGCACAGCCGCAAGCCCGACAGCTTCGGGCGCACCTGGGCCTATCTCGTCACCGCCGTGATCTTCTACGTCCCGGCCATGACCCTGCCCATCATGACCACCGTGACCACCTTCGGCGGGGCGCGCAAGGACACGGTGCTCTCGGGAGTCTACTATCTGCTGACCACGGGCATGTGGCCCCTGGCGGCCATCGTGTTCTTCGCCAGCGTGGTGGTGCCCGTGCTCAAGATCGTCGTCCTCGTGCTGCTGCTGCTCTCCTCGCGCCACGGCGGGAGCTGGCGCCGCCACGACCGGGCCCGCCTCTACCGGCTGACGGAGGCCGTGGGCCGCTGGTCCATGGTCGATGTCTATGTGGTGACCATCCTGGTGGCCCTGGTGCGCCTCCAGGCCCTGGCGTTCATCGAGGCCGAGCAGGGCGCCGTGTTTTTCGCCGCCGTGGTGGTGTTGACCATGTTCGCCGCCCGCAGCTTCGATCCCCGCCTGATCTGGGACCAGAAAAGCGAGAGTCCGTCATGACCGAACCGTCCGTCCACCCCACCCCCGAGGCCGGGAGCGCCGGGCCCGCGCCGGATTTCGCGGCGCTGCCCACGGCCCGGGTGCGCCGCAGGCGCCTGGTGTCCATCGTCTGGCTCATCCCCCTGGTGGCCGCCGTGGCCGCCGCCTGGATGGCCTTCGACGCCTTCAAGGCCCAGGGCACGCTGATCACCATCAAGATGGACACGGCCGAGGGCATCGTCGCCGGCAAGACCAGGGTCAAGTTCAAGGATGTCGAGGTGGGGCTGGTGGAGTCCGTGCGCTTCGACGACACCCTGGAGCATGTGCTGGTCACGGCGCGCCTGGTCAGCGACCTGGACCGCTACCTGCGCTCGGAAACGCAGTTCTGGCTCGTGCGCCCGAGGATCACGCCCAGCGAGGTCTCGGGCCTGGAAACCCTGTTCTCCGGGGCCTACATCGGCATCTGGCCGTCCAGGAAGGGCAAGCTGCAAAGCGAGTTCACGGCCCTCAAGGCCCCGCCCCTGGTCACCAGCGACGCGGGCGGCAGCCACTTCCTGCTGCGGACAACCACCCTCGGATCCCTGGACATCGGCTCGCCGGTCTACTTCCGCCGGATCAAGGTCGGCCAGGTGGTGGGCTACGAGCTGAAGAAGAACGACCAGGTGGAGGTCAAGGTCTTCGTCCAGGCGCCGTACCATGAGCGCGTGCGCCGCAACACGCGCTTTTGGAACGCCTCCGGCGTGGACCTGCGCCTGGACGCCCGGGGCCTGCGCATGCAGACCGAGTCCCTGGTGTCCCTGCTGCTGGGCGGCGTGGCCTTCGACAGCCCCGGGGCCGACGATGCCTCGGAGCCCGCCCCGCCCGAGGCGCTGTTCACCCTGCATCCCTCGCGCGAGCGCGGCTTCGAGCGCGCCTTCGACTACCGCGAGCGCTATGTGCTGCATTTCGACGAATCCGTGCGCGGCCTCGCCGTGGGGGCGCCCGTGGAGTTCCGGGGCATGTCCATCGGCCGCGTGACGGACATCCGCCTGGAGATGGACCCCCGGCGCAGGCTCGCGCGCATCCCCGTGACCATCGAGATCGAGCCCGAGCGGTTCACCCTGCGCGGCCGGGACGCCGGGCGCGACGCGGTGGTGCGCTCCCTGGTGGCGATGGGCATGCGCGCCCAGCTCAAGACCGGCAACCTGCTCACCGGCCAGACCTATGTGGACATGGACCTGTACCCGCGCATGGCCCCCGGGCGCGTGGACACCTCCGGGCAGCTGCCCGAGCTGCCCACGGCGCCCTCGGCCCTGGGCGGGCTGCTGGCCAGCGTCCAGCGCGTGCTGGCTCGGGTGGAGCAGGTGCCTATGGGCGACATCGCCCGCGAGCTGCGCTCCACTATGGACTCCATCCGCGTGACCCTGGAGCAGATGCGCCAGCTCATGGGCACCGCGCGCGAGCTGGACCTCTTGCCGGGCATGGCCCGGACCCTGGACCAGGCCACCGCCACCCTGGAGCGGGCCGAAGCCGCCCTGGCGCCCGACGCCACCCTGCGCACGGACATGCGCAAGCTGCTGCGCGAGCTGGGCGACGCGGCGCGCTCCTTGCGCGTGCTTTCCGAAACCCTCGAACGGCAGCCCGACGCGCTGCTCTACGGCAAGGAGGCCCCGTGATGCGCGCCCGCCCCGCCCCGGCCCGAACCCTGCGGACCCTGGCCCTGCTCCTGGGCCTCGCGGCGGCCCTGTGCGGCTGCCGGGGCGCCGTGGAACCCACGGCCTTCTACACCCTGGAGTCCCGGAGCCCGGCGGCCCTGGCCCCCGGGCCCGGCCCGGCCGTGGGCGTGGGTCCGCTGGAGATTCCCCGGGTCATCGACCGCCCGCAGCTGGTGATCCGAGACTCGGGCCAGAGCGTGCACCTGGAGGAGTTCCACCGCTGGGCCGGGCCCCTGGACGAGGCCGTGCTCGGCGCCCTGGTGGGCGACATCGCCGCGCTGCTGGATTCCCAGCGCGTGGTGGGCCACCCGTGGGAGGGATTCATCGACCCCGACTACCGGGTGCCGGTGACCGTGGCCCGGCTGGACGGCGCCCCGGGGGGCGAGGTTGTGCTGGAGGCCACCTGGGGCGTGCTTCCGCGCGGGGCCGAACGGGCCGAGGTCGTGCGGCGCACCACCCTGCGCGAGCCCGTGGCCGGGGCGGACCACGCCGCCCTGGTGGCCGCCCACGGTCGGGCCCTGGGCGCCCTGGCCCGGGAGATGGCCGAGGCCATTTTGGCCCTGCGGGCCCGGGGGCGCTGACCGGGCCGGCCGGCCTCAGCCGCCGCAACGCCGCCCGCCGCCGGGCCGGGCTTGCGCGACCCTGCGGGGCCTTGCGCGACCCTGCGCGGTTTTTCCAGATTAAAGTCTTTTAATCCGGTGTGTTGTCTTTGCGCGCCGTTGGCCGTTCTGGAACATGGCTTGCTCTTTTACTCTGCACAAGACACCCCGGGGCTGCGGCCCGTCGCGCCGGGCAACGCCGTGCGACGGGCCGGGCCCGCACCCAGGGAGGACCCATGAGCGCCATCCGATTGCTCCTTGTGGACGACGAGAGCGAGTTCCTGGACCTGATGCGCAAGCGGCTTTCGCGGCGCAATGTGGAATTGACCGTCGCCTCCGGCGGCGAGGAGGCCCTGGCCCTGGCCGCGACCCAGCGCTTCGATGTCATCGTGCTGGATGTGCGCATGCCGGGCATGGACGGCCTTGAGATCCTGGAGCGCCTGCGCTCGGTGGATCACCGGGCCGAGGTCCTGCTGCTCACCGGGCACGCCAGCGTGGAATCGGCGCGCAAGGGGCTGGAGCTGGGCGCCTTCGACTATCTGCTCAAGCCGGTGCCCATCAACGAGTTCCTGTTCCGCATCCAGGACGCCTGCCAGCGCAGCCGCCTGAGGGCGGGCCGCGGCTAGGGGGGCGCATGGGTTCGCTGCGTCGGCTGCTGCGCTCCCTGGCCGGGCTTTTGCGCGACGCGCCCGACCCGGCGCGCGAGGCGGCCCTGCTCCAGGCCCACCGCGAGCGCTGCCTCAACTTCCGCGTCCTGCTGGCCGCCAACAACCGGGCCCTGGAGCTCATGGGCGCCATGCAGGAGGCCCTGCGCGGCCCGCGGGCCTTCGGCATGAACTTCGTGCGCGCCAGTTGCACCGCCGTGAGCGCCGAGGTGCTGCGCATGGCCCGGGCCCTGTGCGCCCTGGCTCCGGGACGGTACGAGGCCCTGCTGCCGCGCCATGCGGCCATTGCCGGGCGCCTGGAGGCCCTGCTGGCCCCCGGCCCGCCGCCCGCCCCGGGGCCGCTGGTGCTGCCCGTGGCGGCCCTGCGCGCCGCCGACGCTCCGCGCGCCGGGGGCAAGGCCGCCATGCTCGGCGAGCTGGGCACGCTGCCCGGGGTGCGCGTGCCCCGGGGGTTCGTGGTCACCGTGTCCGGGTTCGCGGCCTTCATGGCCCATCAGGACCTGCGCGTGGAGCTGGAGCGGCTGGGCCAGACCCAGGCCGGAAGCGGGTTGGACGGGCTGTATTCGCTGTCCGCCGCCCTGCAACAGCGCATCGTGGCCACGCCGCTGCCCCCGGCCCTGGGCGAGGCCCTGGCCGCCGGGCTGGCGGAGCTGCTGGCCGCCCACGGGCCGGGCCTGCGCCTGGCCGTGCGCTCCAGCGCCGTGGGCGAGGACGCTGCCCAGACATCCTTCGCCGGGCAATACCGCTCGGAGCTCAACGTGCATCCCGATTCCCTGGGCGACGTGTATCGCGACGTGGTCGCCTCGCTGTACGGCGCCACGGCGATGGCCTACCGCCTGGGCCGCGGCCTGCGCGACGAGGACGTGCCCATGGCCGTCCTGGTGCTGCCCATGGTCCCCAGCCTGTGCGGCGGGGTGGCCTACACCGCCAACCCCCTGGACGCCGCCGACCGGACCCTGACCGTCAGCGCCGTGCACGGCCTGCCCAAGGCCGTGGTGGACGGCTCCGACGCGGCCGACACCTGGCTCCTGGCGCGCGGCCCGCAGGGGCCCGAGCTTGTGCGCGCCGAGCACACGGCCCAGGAGACGGCCTACGTTCCCGGCGCCGGGGAGGGCCTGGAGCGCGAGCTGCTGGACGCGGCCACGGCCGGGCGCCCGACCCTGGAGCCCGAAGCCGTGCTGCGGCTGGCGCGGCTGGCCCTGGCCGTGGAGGCCCATTGCGGCGGCCCGCAGGACATCGAATGGGCCCTGGAGCCCGACGGGGAATTCACCCTGCTCCAGGCCCGGCCCCTGGGCCTGGCCGCCGGGGACGGCCCCGGGGCCGCGCAGGCGCCCTCCGCCGCGGCTCCGCCGCCTGCCGCCGAGGGGCCGGATGGCCCGTCCGTCCTGTATCGCGGGGGAGTCACGGCCAGTTCCGGGGTCGGGTCCGGGCCCGTGCGCGTGGCGCGCAGGCCTGCGGACGCCCTGGGCTTTCCCGAGGGCGCGGTGCTCGTGGCACCCCTGGCCCTGCCGGAGTGGGCGCCGCTGCTTTCGCGGGCGGCGGCCCTGGTCTGCGAGCGCGGCGGGGTCACCGGCCACCTGGCCACCGTGGCCCGCGAGTTCGCCGTCCCGGCGCTTTTTGCCTGCCAGGGGGCGGTCGCCGCCCTGCCGGAGGGCGGCGAGGTCACCGTGGACGCCGACGCCGCCGTGATCCTGGCCGGGCGCCGCGAGGTCGCGCCGCAATCCCGGGAGCCGCGCCGCAGCCCCATCCACGGCTCGCCCGTCCACCAGGCCCTGGCCCGCGCCGCGGAGCTGGTGGTGCCCCTGCGCCTGCTGGACCCGCAGGGGGAGGGCTTCCGCCCCGAGGCCTGCGCCACCCTGCACGACATCACCCGCTTCTGCCACGAGAAGGCCGTGGCCGAGATGTTCGACCCGGACAACGCCCTGCCCCTGCCCGAAGGCGCGGCCCGGCGGCTGGTCTGCGGCGTGCCCATGCAGTACTGGGTGGTGGACCTGGGCGGCGGACTCGCCCGGGCCGTGGACGGGCCCACCGTGACCCTGGACGACATCGCCTGCGCGCCCATGCTGGCCCTGTGGCGCGGCATGACCGCGCAGCCCTGGGCGGGCCCCCCGCCGGTGAACGCCCGGGGCTTCCTCTCCGTGCTGGCCGAGGCCACGGCCAACCCGGACCTGGAGGCCGCGGCGGCCTCACGCTTCAGCGAGCGCAACTATTTCATGATCTCCAAGACGTTCTGCAACCTGCATTCGCGGTTCGGGTTCCATTTCAGCATCGTGGAGGCCGAGGCCGGGGAGGATCCCGGGGGCAACCATGTGAGCCTGCGCTTCAACGGCGGGGCCGCCGACCGCCAGCGCCGCGAGCTGCGCGCCCGGTTCATCGCCGGGCTGCTCGAGGAGCGCGGGATGCGCGTGGATGTGACCGGGGACGCCCTGGCCGCGCGGGCCGAGGCCCTGGCCGCCCCCCGGGTCCTGGAATTGCTGGAAGTCCTGGGATATCTTGTGATACACACGAGGCAACTGGATATGATCATGGCCGATCCTGTCGAGTCCGCCCGGCGGACCAGGGCCGTGCGCGACGGACTGCTGGCCCTGGCGGGCGGCTCCCCCCGGCGCTAGAAATCCGGCCCTTGCGCGATTTTGCCACTTAGTTTTCCAGCAGGCACGACATGTTGCGTAAGTCGCGCAAGGCGACATCCTGGCTCGTGTCTTGCTCTGTCCCTCTTGGGCGGGGCCGGTTTTCCCGGCCCTGCGGCACAGCGCTGGAGGCGGCGATGGCGATGCAGGAATACAGGCGGCTGCGGTGGAGGATAACGGCCACGACCCTGGCCTTTTCCCTCATTCCCCTGCTGCTCATGGGCTATGTGATCCACCGCCAGTTCAGCGAGGCGTACACCGAGAAGGTCATGACATCCATGGCCTCCACGGTGGTCAACAAGCGCCGCTCCCTGGACCTGTTCCTGGACGAGCGCCTGTCCCAGCTGCGCACCCTCGGCCAGACCCATTCCTTCGCCGATCTGACCGAGTCCGGAGGGCTGGCGGCGGTGTTCGGCGTGGTGCAGGCCAACTCCCGCTCCTACATCGACCTGGGCGTCATCGACGCCCAGGGCCGCCATGTGGCCTATGTGGGCCCCTACAAGCTGGCCGGGATCAACTACAGCGGCGAGGAGTGGTTCGCCGAGGCCATGCTCAAGGGCCAATACATGAGCGACGTGTTCCTGGGGTTCCGCAACTTCCCGCACTTCATCATCGCCGTGCGCTGCGGCCAGGGCGACAAGGCCTGGATCCTGCGGGCGACCATCGACTCCGAGGTGTTCAACTCGCTGGTGCAGAGCCTGCGCACGGGCCAGACGGGCGACGCCTTCCTGGTCAACGCCGCCGGGCAGCTCCAGACGCCCACGCGCTTTGGCGGCAGCGTGCTCCAGGAGTCGGGGCTGCCCGGGGTGAACCTGTTCCACGGCGAGCGCGTGGAGGAGACGACCCTGGGCGGGCGGCGGGTCATCACCGGCCAGTCGTGGCTCACGCGCGCGCGCTGGCTGCTCGTGGTCACCGAAGACCCCGACGAGACCATGTCGCCGCTGATCCGCACGCGTTCCATCGGCGCCCTGGCCTTGGGCCTGGTGGCGCTGATGATCGTCACCGGCACGGTGCTCACGGCGCGCTCCATGGTCGCCAAGCTGGAGGCCGCCGACCGCGAGCGCGCCACCCTGGACGCCGGGCTCATGCAGTCGGCCAAGATGGCCGCCCTGGGCAAGCTGGCGGCCGGGGTGGCCCACGAGATCAACAACCCCCTGACGCTCATCATGGAGAGCGCGGGCTGGATCAAGGACCTGCTCACCGAGGAGAACCCCGAGACCATCGAGAACTTCACCGAGATTGAGTCCGCCGTGCACAAGATCGAAGACCATGTGGAGCGCGCCCGGGCCGTGACCCACCGCATGCTCGGCTTCGCCCGGCGCATGGAGCCGGTGGAGGAGGACGTGGACATGAACCATGTGGCCGAGCAGACCCTGTCGTTTTTGCGCAGCGAGGCCATGCACCGCGACATCGCCCTGCGCCGCGACTACGCCCAGGACCTGCCGCGCATCAGCACCGACACGGCCCAGGTCCAGCAGGTGCTGCTGAACATCCTGGAGAACGCCATCGACGCCGTGGGCCGCAACGGCACCGTGGCCCTGGCCACGGGGCGCACCGAGGACGGCCAGGCCGTGTGGCTCAGCGTGAGCGACACCGGCCCGGGCATCCCCGAGGGCTACCTGTCGCGCATTTTCGACCCCTTCTTCACCACCAAGGCCCCCGGCGAGGGCACGGGCCTGGGCCTGTCCATCGCCTACAGCATCATCCGCAAGCTCGGCGGGCGGCTTGCGGCGTCCAACGGCCAGCATGGCGGCGCGGTGTTCACCATCACCCTGCCCCTGGAAGGGCACGGCGCGGCCCATGCGGCGCAGGCCGCCGAGGAGGGCTGACATGGACCCCATCAAGGTGCTGGTCGTGGACGACGAGCCCGATTTCGTCCAGCTGTTCGTCAAGCGCTTTGCCAAGCGCAACCTCGACGTGGTGTCGGCCCCGGGCGGGCGCGAGGCGCTGGAGCTTTTGCGCGCCACGCCCGTGGACGTGGTGGTCCTGGACGTGCGGATGCCCGGCATGGACGGGCTGGAGGTCCTGCGCGAGATCAAGCGCCGCCATCCGCTGATCGAGGTCATCATGCTCACGGGCCACGGCTCGGCGGAGTCCGGCCTGCGCGGCATGAGCCTTGGGGCCTACGACTACGTCATGAAGCCCTTTCACATCGACGA
>Ga0172382_10005903_pt1 | contig 18039 bp, 16 predicted proteins | sample Leawel138RmetaG_FD_122245 | JGI IMG/M metagenome (GOLD analysis project Ga0172382, IMG submission 122245) | Leachate microbial communities from a municipal landfill in Southern Ontario, Canada - Leachate well 138R metaG | ecosystem: Engineered > Solid waste > Landfill > Unclassified | place...
CCTGCCCTTTGTGAGATCTTCATCGTCGAAGGTGACAGTGCCGGAGGGAGTGCCAAACAAGGACGCGACCGCCAAATTCAGGCTATCTTACCCCTCTGGGGCAAGATGCTCAACGTAGAGAAAGCCCGGGAGGAGAGGGTTCTCAGCAATGAGAAGTTGCAACCTATAATCGCCTCTCTGGGAGCCGGTTTAGGAGCCCATTTTGAAGTAGATAAAGTTAGGTATCACAAGATAATAATTATGGCGGACGCCGATGTTGACGGCTCCCACATTAGAACTCTTTTACTCACCTTCTTTTTCCGCTACATGCGCCCCCTATTAGAGAAAGGTTATGTCTATTTTGCCATGCCGCCCCTCTATAAAATTACAATCGGTAAGCGCTCTTTTTATGCCTACGATGAAGAGGCCAGAGTTGAAATAATTGCAGAGAACGCCCCCCAAGGGGATAGTCAAAAAATACCAATTCAACGGTACAAAGGGTTGGGAGAGATGAACCCAGAGCAGCTTTGGGAAACCACCATGAACCCCCAAACCAGAAGTTTAACCCAAGTAACCCTCGAAGATGCCATCGAAGCAGATCGTGTCTTTACAATGTTAATGGGCGAAGAAGTTGAACCGCGTAAGAACTTTATTGAGGAAAACGCCCTCTATGTTTCGAATTTGGATGTTTAAGAGGACTTAGGACAATCTATGGAAGAGCAAACAGGAAAGATTATTAAAACGAATATAGAGGAGGAGATGAAATCCTCCTATCTCAATTATGCAATGTCGGTTATCGTCAGCAGAGCCTTGCCCGATGTCAGGGATGGGCTTAAACCGGTCCATCGCCGTATCTTATTTGACATGTTTGAGATGGGACTCAAAGCCGGTTCTCCTTTTAGGAAATCTGCCAGAATTGTGGGAGATGTTTTAGGTAAATACCACCCCCATGGGGATGCATCGGTCTACGATGCTCTGGTACGCCTCGCGCAAAACTTCTCTTTGCGCTACCCGGTTGTGCAACCTCAAGGTAACTTTGGCTCAATTGATGGCGATCCCCCCGCAGCTATGCGTTATACAGAGGCTAAACTGAGTAGAATTGGGGAGGAGATGCTTAACGATATTCAAAAGGATACCGTTAATTTTGGTCCTAACTACGACGATTCTATGGAAGAGCCCCAGGTTCTGCCGGCGGCAATTCCCTTTCTATTAGCCAATGGTAGTAGCGGCATTGCCGTCGGGATGGCGACTAATATGGCTCCCCACAACCTCACGGAGATCTGTGCCGCTACCGCCGCTTACATCGACAATCCGGAGATCTCTTTAGTGGAAATAATGGACCATATTAAGGGACCCGATTTCCCGACTGCCGGTATAATCTGTGGTAGAAGTGGTATTATAGACGCCTTCTCGACCGGCAGAGGTAAAATTACACTACGGGGACGCTACGAGATAGAGGAAGTCGCCGGCAGAGACCAAATTATCTTCACTGAACTCCCCTACCAAGTCAATAAAGCCGATTTAGTGAAAAGGATTGCCGATTTACGCAAGACACACCTGCACAGTATCAGCGAAGTACGCGACGAATCGGACCGGGACGGTATCCGTATTGTCATTGAGCTCAAGAAAGGGGCAGTTGCCAGAGTAGTGGTGAACCTGTTGTTTCTCCATACCCAGATGCAAACCAACTTCAACGTCAACAACCTCGCTCTGGTTAATGGCAGACCGCAACAACTAGGCTTAATCGATATGATTAAGTACTACGTAGAGCACCGTGAAGAGGTAATCATCCGTAGAACTAAGTTCGATTTGGCCAAAGCTGAAGAGCGAAGTCATATTCTTGAAGGACTTAAAGTGGGCCTTGAGAATATTGATGAGGTTATCAAGATAATTAAAGAGGCCTCCGACAACACCGTAGCCTCCCAAAATCTTCAAGAGCGCTTTGCTTTGAGTGAAATCCAAGCTCAAGCTATCATCGATATGAAACTGGGCAGACTGAGCCACTTAGAGAGTGAAAAAATCCTTAGTGAACTTGCTGATTTAAATGCTAAAATATTGTACTATAAAGAATTACTAGGCGATAGAGGGAAGATTCTTAAAGTTGTCAGAGAAGAAGTTTTAGCCGTCTCTGAAAAATACGGCGATGTACGCAGAAGTGAGATAACCTTTGAAGAGCTCTCGGGGATGAACATCGAAGACTTTATCAAGAAAGAGGATGTCGTTGTAGTTATCTCCAATAAAGGGTTCGTGAAAAGGGTCCCTGTAGATGAGTACCGCAGTCAGGGACGAGGGGGCACCGGCGTTAGGGGAACCACATTACGGGACGAAGACTTTGTGGAGCACCTCTTTGTAGCTTCCAGCCACGACTACCTGATGGTGGTAACCAATCTGGGACAAGCGTACTGGTTTAAAGTGCATGAGCTACCTCCCGGGTCCAAGATCTCTAAAGGTGAGAGCATAAAGAAGCTTCTCCCTTTGAGCGACGAGGAGGAGATTACCTCTTTCATTAACTTCTCAGACTTTGAGAAAGACCTCTATCTCCTTATGGCAACAAGAAATGGTATTGCCAAAAAGGTTAACTTACCCCTCTTTAGGAATGCCAGAACCAGAGGAATAAGAGCGATTGTGCTTGATGAAAGAGATGTATTAGTTAGCAGCATTTTGCTAAAGAAGGGCAATGATTGTATGATTATTACCCGCAAAGGAAGGGGCTTAAGATTTGCCGACTCTGCCGTAAGGGCCATGGGTAGGGCTACCCGCGGGGTAATCGGGATTAAGCTACTAAAAGATGACACTGTCGTGGGCCTTATGAAGGTCAACCCAGAAAAACGAATTCTTCTCATTACCGAGAAGGGGCAGGGCAAACAGGTGGAGTTTGAGCAGTTCAGGCGCCACAACCGCGCTACAATGGGGCAAAAGATCTACACCTTCCGCGACAAGACCGGTTATATTGTCGGGACCTTAGCCGTTAGCGATGAAGATGACCTTGTCTGTATCACGCAGTTGGGACAATCGATTAGGATTCCAATAAGGACAATTTCTATTCAAGGCGCTTACGCCTCAGGGGTGGCCATCGCCCGCCTGAGAGAAGGCGACACGGTTGTGGCAATTGCCAAGACTGCTAGCGAATGTGAAGAAGAAGAAGAGTAAAGAGAAGGCCGCCTCGCTGAGGCGGCCTAAATGTTTCACGTGAAACATCTCTAGTTATTCAGAGACTATGTTGATACTAGGGTCGACGATGCTACGGACGTAGCGCTCTACCCCATTCTTTAAAGTCATCTGCGACATAGGGCAACCGGCACAGGAGCCCTTAAGGCGGACATGGACATCATTGCCTTCCATCCGCAAGAATTCGATATCACCACCATCCATCTGAAGGTCTGGCCGGACGTTCTCGATAGCAGCTTTTACTTTATCAATCATGCGATTGACCTCCTCAAATTAATACCCTAAAGATAATAGAGTGCTAAATATTGGTCAATACCCCAAATAATAGATGACAGGAGTAACCGCTTTATGTATAGTGTTGCTATGACTGCAAAAAAGATTATTTTGTCGAACCAAAAAGGCGGAGTTGGTAAAACTACAACCGCCGTTAACCTAGGAGCTTATTTAGCTCAAATGGGGAAAAAAGTCCTCTTAATTGACCTAGATTCGCAAGGAAACCTCTCCAGTGCCGTTTCTGCCGATATCTCCCACAATAGTAGTTACGAAATGCTGGTGGGAAGATGCACACCACAAGAGGCTTACCAGGCTACACCGGTGGACAATTTAACAGTAATTGCCGGTGGAATAAACCTAGCCGGATTGAATGTTGAGCTCGTGAATGAGTTGGCTAGGGAGTTTTTTCTAAAAAATGTCTTGGCTCCTATTGAAAATGAGTGGGACTTTATAATTGCCGATTGCCCGCCATCGCTAGGTCTGGTAACGATAAATGCTATGTGTTGGGCTGAAAGTGTCATAATACCGCTCCAATGTGAATATTTTGCGATGGAGGGGCTCAACCTTTTGATGCGCACGATAAGCAACGTAAAAAAACAACTGAATCCCCACTTAGAGATCCTAGGAATCCTCTTCACGATGTTTTCTGTGAGAACCCGTTTATCCAACGAAGTGGTGGAAGATGTTACTTCTTATTTCCCTGAAAAGGTTTTTGAAACCAAAATACCCCGTAATGTGCGCCTCTCTGAAGCCCCTTCATATGGGCTTCCCATTAACTTATACGATCGAAGTAGCGCCGGTGCTGCTAGTTATAACTCTTTAGCAGAGGAGGTACTAAGCCGTGTCAAATAGTAGTAAAAAGAGAGGATTAGGGCGAGGAATTAGCTCATTGATGGATGACTACTCATTCAACGGAGTCTTTGTAGAAGAGGTCGACGGTGAAAAATACCTCTCATTACCCATCAATAAAGTGCGCCCAAACCCCCATCAACCCCGTAAAAAGTTTGACCAAGAGACTTTGGATGAACTGGCAGAATCAATTAAAACCCAGGGGATTTTACAACCCTTACTAGTCGAAAAAATAAGCGATGATGATTACGCAATCATCGCCGGCGAGCGTCGTTATAGAGCGGCTCTCCAATTAGGGATGGAAAAAGTTCCTGCCATAGTTAAAAAATTTAGCGACTTTCAACGCCTTGAAGTCTCCCTTATTGAGAATATTCAGAGGGAAAACCTCAATCCAATTGAAGAAGCCCGCGCTTATCTCTTTCTCTTAGAACAGAGTGATCTTAAGCAGGAAGAGTTAGCCGAAAGGGTAGGGAAGAAGCGCTCAACAATATCTAACTCAATACGCTTATTACAATTACCTAAAGAGATGCAGCAGGCACTTTTAGAAGGAAAGTTCTCGGCAGGCCATGCTAGGGCCCTGTTATCACTTGTCAATCCCAGCGATAGAGAGTACCTTTACCAGAAATTAATTGAAGAAGAGCTTTCCGTAAGAGAAGCTGAAAAATTAGCTCTCGATTTACAGCAAGGCAAGGGGAGAGCTAAAGAGAAGAGGGCGACTGAAGTAAAAGAGCGGCCAATTGACTTATTAGTATTAGAGCAGCGCTTCTTAGAAGCCTGTGGGACAAAGGTGAAAATTAAAGGAACCCTCCAAAAAGGGAGAGTAGAGATTAGTTACCACTCAATGGATGATTTAGATCGGCTCTATCGCCTTTTGGCACAAGAAGAGTCAATTGAACTATAGATAAAAGGGAAAAAAATGGGACAAGCATTAAAAGATGGTCTTTACGGGAAAATTGTAACCAACCGTGGTGAAATTTTAGTTGACTTGGAATATAAAAGGGCGCCGATGACAGTCGCCAATTTTGTAGGCCTCTCGGAAGGGGCTTTAAATCTCAAAAAAGAGGGGCAACCCTATTACAATGGGCTAACCTTCCATAGAGTGATTAAAGACTTCATGATTCAAGGAGGGTGCCCCTTAGGCAACGGGACCGGAGGCCCCGGCTACACCTTCCCTGATGAGTTTAATACTGAGTTAAAACATAGTGGACCAGGGGTCCTCTCGATGGCGAACGCCGGGCCGGGCACCAATGGGAGCCAATTCTTCATAACCCACGTTGCCACCCCGTGGCTGGATGGTAAACACTCCGTCTTCGGCCACGTTGTTGAGGGGCAAGAGATTGTTAAGGAAACCGCCGAGGGCGATAAAATTGAGCAAATAACTATTTTAAGAGTGGGAAAAGAGGCAAATGAGTTCTATGTAACTAAGGCTAGTTTTGCTAAAGATGTCGAAGAGGTCCAAAAGAGAGAGCTTGAAGAGTTAAAAACCAAGCAAGTAGCTATAGAGAAAGAGATCAGCAACCGCTGGCCCGATGCCCTACGGACCCCCTCGGGATTACGTTACGTAACGCTGCGTGCGGGCGAAGGGAATGAAACCCCTAAGAAGGGGGCGCAGGTAACTGTGCACTACAGCGGTACCCTTTTAGACGGACACCTTTTTGACAGCTCTATAAGAAGAGGCGAGCCGGCAACTTTTGCTATTGGGCAAGTTATAGAGGGGTGGAACGAAGCTTTGGTGACTATGAAGAGGGGTGAAAAACGGACTCTCATAATCCCGCCGGAGTTAGGCTACGGTAGGGAAGGGTTTCCCGGTGTGATTCCCGGTAACTCTTTTTTAATCTTTGAGGTAGAACTCTTAGACTTCTAGAAGTGTTATGAAGAAAGCAACCATCCAGTATGTATGTACGCAATGTGACAATAAGGAGAGCAAGTGGCTAGGGCGTTGCCCCCGTTGTGGTGCTTGGAACTCCTTCGTTGAAGAGGTTGTTCGCGATGTTAGCGAAAGTCAGAAAAAGAGCTTAGTTAGCAAGGCTAACAAAGTGCAACCCATTATACTGGAAGAAGTTATCATAGATAAAGATTTTAGCTATAACTCAGGTATCGCCGAGTTTGATCGCGTCTTAGGTGGCTCAGTTATGCGGGGAGGGTCAGTCTTACTAGGAGGAGAGCCTGGTATCGGCAAGAGTACTCTGATGCTCCAGTTCCTGGCTTCAATTCAAGACAAGACCCTTCTTTATGTCTCAGGGGAGGAGTCGGCCGGGCAGATAAAAATGAGGGGTGAGCGACTAGGGTTGCCTCTTCAGAAGATCTCCCTTTTAAATGAAACTAATCTGGAGACGCTGCTTCACCTCCTTTATAATCAAAAACCCGATATCATCGTGATAGACTCCCTACAAACCCTGAGTAGCCGTGAAATTCCCTCCTCGGCAGGCTCTGTCAGCCAGATGCGCTCTTGTAGCCAAGAGTTAGTTGATGTTGCCAAACAGGTGGGTTCAACGCTTTTCTTCATTGCCCATATCACCAAAGAGGGGCAAATAGCCGGTCCTAAGGCGATAGAACACCTTGTAGATACAGTTCTCTACTTTGAGCAGGCTACTAGCGGGGTGCGCATTATTAGAGCCGTCAAGAACCGCTTTGGCTCGGTCGATGAGATTGGAATTTTCCTCATGGGAGACAAGGGATTAACACCCGTTAAAGACCCGGCAGGTTTCTTTTTGGACAAACGCAAAAGCGCAATTTTGCCTGCAGGGATTGCTTTTACTGCTGTTCTTGAGGGAAGTCGGACCTTTATGGTGGAGATTCAAGCCCTCACCATCCCCGTAAAAGGGACTTATGCACGTGTCTATTCAGAGAAGATAGAGACTGCCAGGGTGACTAGAGTAGCGGCGGTCTTAGAGCGCCACGCCCTAATACCCCTCTCCGAGCGCGATATCTACGTCAACGTTGGGGGGGGAATCAGGCTTAATGAGGTCTCTATCGAGCTCCCGTTAGCTTTAGCCCTCTTCTCCGCAGCGACGGGGAAAAGCCTGCCTGCCTCCTTAGTCTCCATGGGTGAACTGAGCTTAGCAGGGGAAGTTAGGCCGGTAAGTTTTGCCGATAAACGGATAAAGGGGGCCCTAAGTATGGGCTTTGACAAACTCTTACTCCCCTCCAATATAAGTGGTCAAAAGAGGGGCCATTTTTATAGCTGTGACCGCATTGACGAGGCTCTAAAAGTGGTAGAGATGCTTTCAAAGTAGTTAAGTAGCCTTACTTACTAAGTATGTAAAAGTCCCTTCTCAAAATATAATAATTACTGTCAAGGAAAGCAATAAACATTAGTTAGTCTGGCTAACTTTCCTCTTAGGCACCACTCAGTTTACTTATTAAGAGGGGGAAGGCAATGAATGTTCCGGTTGCGGCAAAAATGCTCGTAGCCATAAAGATCATTAAAGCGTGAATAATTCTATTTTTAAACCATCCCTTAAAAGAGAGGATGTCGTTACTGACATTTTCAAAATCTTTAACGCGGGGTTTACGCATAGTGACCTCAAGGATACCGGCGACCATCCCCACACCGATGGTGGGGTTGAGGGCTGTGATTGGGGCGGCCAACATCGAGACAATAATGGTCACCGGGTGGGCTAGTGTTAAAAGGGCTGCGATTCCTGTCAGTGAAGAGTTAAGGGCAAACCAATAGAGGAACATTTTAAGGCCTTGGCTCCAGCCGGCCCGAATAAAGCCCGAACCAATAATGGCGAGAATGGCTGCTAAGATTAGCCACGGGAAAGCCTTCCCTATTTTTGAAGCTTCCGGGACGTAGGAGATTGCAGTAACGTCGCTGGAAACCTCTTTTTGAGCCAATTTCTCTAGGTGGGCAACCAACCCGGGTACATGGCCGGCGCCGACAACAGCCACTATATTCTCCCCTTCAGCTTCAAATATCTGGGAGGCTAAATACTCATCACGCTCATCAATCAATACTTTTTTAATAGTCGGGAGCTCCTTGGCAATCTCATCGAGCATTGATTGGAGAATGTCGGTCTCTTTCAGTTTTTCGATCTCTTCTGCGCTAATCTCCTCATTGAAGAAGACTGCACTAAGGAGAGAAGAGATTAACTTGATCTTGTTCCAACCATTCGAGAGGCGCCAAGCCCGTTTAAAGGTGATTTGAATCTCTCGGTCACAGAATGAGAGGGGGATGCCTTTCTCAAGGGCCAGCTCAGCGGCACTCAAAATTTCGTTACCGGGAGAGACCCCGATCTGTTCGCCAAGTTTTTTTTGGTAGGAGGAGAGGGCCATATTAGCCAACAACAAAAAGCCCTTACCCTCTTTGAAAATAGTTTTGAGGTTGAGGTTTTCCCAACTCTTACTTTCTGTTTTAGAGTTGTAACGTCCTTCGTCAAGCTCCACGCAGATCCGGTCAGGGTTAATTTCCCCTATTGTAGTGATTACCTCATCAACACTATCTTGAGAGACGTGGGCCGTGCCAATTAAGGTAATGGCACGCGAATCCTCAAAAGTAATCTTTTGCATAGTCTCGCTAATTTTCTCTATAGTCACCTTCACATCTCCTGAATGGGATAAATATAACGGTGATAGACAAAAGGTACAAGGCGTAACTTGAGCAAAAAAAACCTTTCAGTTATTGTTCAAATATGCAAACTGTGTGGTATTTAGTTAAATTGTGTTCAAGCCTGTTAGCGGGAGCGCTATTCTCGCGGTTAGTTGGGAGAGAAAAATTTCGTCTTACTGCCAATCTGGCTGGCGATATTGTCCTCTACGCACTACTTTTTTTTATGGGGGTGAATACAGCCCAAATCCCCGATATTAGCCACCAAATTGCCCAAATTGGCCTTGATGCCCTATTGGCTACCCTCCTTGTAATCGTTGGGTCAATTCTCAGTGCAGGCCTTTTGGCACTAGTTTTACACAGAAAGAGCTCCAGCCGAGAGCGCATCAGGCAACCGATTAGCTGGGGACGCCTAAAAACGCCCCTCTGCATGATTGGGACTGTAGTCATCGGTTTCATCCTAGGATTTTATAGCCCCCTCTTTGACTGGTTTAACCCCTCAATGGTGACTATCATCCTCTACCTCCTCCTCTTTACGGTCGGTATGCAGATGATCCAAAACGAAGTAAACCTAGTGCCTCTTCTCAAAAGCCCCTTGATGCTCCTTTTGCCCCTCTCAACTATAATCGGAAGCTACTTGGGTGCTATTTTCCTCCCCCTTATCTCCTCCTACAGCGTCAGAGAGTCGCTCACTTTAGTTAGTGGGTTTGGATGGTATTCCCTCTCCGGCACCCTTATAAGTGGTCTAGGGAACCCTCAGTTGGGAGCGGTCTCCTTCTTAAGCAATCTTTTCAGGGAGAGTTTCTCTTTCATTTTGATTCCCCTGTTGGCTACCTTTAGCCATCTCTCTTACTCAGCGGTGAGTATTGCCGGAGCGACGAGTATGGACGTGACTCTCCCCATCCTTAAAAAGAGCCTCGGAGAGACCATCGTCCCCCTTGCAATAACCCATGGGGTGCTGATGACCCTCGCGGCACCACTCTTAATTCCCCTCTGGTTTAAATAGGGGCGATGAACTGGAGTGCATTCAGGAGGGGTCTCTCCTTAAAGATTCTCACATAAACTTTCCGTCTTTGGTTTGCAGGGTAGTTGAGCCTGGAAGCAAACCGATTAAAAAGGGGGTAGAGCATAGCCCCTTCGCCCGGGGGAATGGCAACTTGGTGGAAGGTGTAGGTGCCGGCTTCTAAAGTAAAGATAGGCAGTTCCTCATCTTGTGGTTCGCGGTAATAAGAGGTAGCAACGGAAACCTTGCAAAGGTCACTGGTGAGCTCAGTTTCACACAAGAGAAGAGCATCGGTAGTCACAGCCTTAGTAATCAAGTCATCTAAAAGGGTGTCATAGGCCCTGATTAATGAGTTGTTAACCTCTCTTTCTTTGGTGTAAACTAAAGGTTGTTGTAGGTGTAGCGTCATTACCATAGGGAGAGTGTAGTGAAAAAAACAGAGAAGGTACAGTATACTCTGCACCGTAAAAAAAACCGGCGCCACATTGCCCTTAAAGTAGACGATGATGGCCTTGTAAAGGTATATGCGCCTGTTTATACGCCAATTGGAGCCGTTGAAGAGGTTATTACAACCCACTTAGAGTGGATTAAAGAGAAAGTAAAGGAGGTCAACAGCCTCCCTCCTCCCCGCGAAGCACACACCTATGAGGATGGGGATATCTTCCTACTCTTAGGTAAAGAGCTCACCCTCAGAGTGGAAACAATTGCCTCTGGAGCATCGGTCTGTTTTAGAGACCAAGACTCCCTGATTGTGAAACGCAATGTTCAAGGGTCCAAGCGGACCATTAAGAGCTCACTAGAGAGCTATTATAGATCTTATGGTATGGAGCTCTACAGCTCTTTGGTAGAGCGTTGGGTTGATGAGATCGCTGAAAAGCCGACACGTCCTTTGAAAGGGGTTCGTATAGCGGCATTCCCGAAGCGTTGGGGGAGTTGCACCCAAGAGGGGGAGCTGAGCTTTGCCTTGCGCTCTTTGATGCTACCCCTCCGTTTAATCGATTACTTAGCCCTCCACGAGACGATCCATCTCTATGAGTTTAACCATAGCCGTCGGTTTACCGCCCTTCTAGATCTCTATATGGAAGACTGGCGACGGCGGCAGAGGGAGATGAGCCTCTTACGCCGTCAAGTAGCTACCCTCTAGGTTAAGCTGAGCAAAAGGTGGCGTAAGAAGCGGGCAATCTTCTCGGTCGAAGCAATTGAGAGGCGCTCTTTTGTTGAGTGGACGTCCAGTAATACCGGGCCTAAGGAGATTGAGTCCATCCCTTCCACCAACGAGTTAATAATGCCACACTCTAAGCCGGCGTGAATGGCGGTAATCTTAGCCTTCTCTCCACTGAAACTCTCCCAAGCTTTGGCCGCGGAGGCTGCTAGAGGGGAGTCGGGGCGGGGTGTCCAGGCGGGGTAAGAGCCCTCAAAGGTTGCTTTGGCACCCGAAGTCTCAAGGGCAACGCGCATCTTCAAGGCAATGTTGTCACGAGCCGATTGAAGTGAAGAGCGGTGGCTGGAGACAACCGTGAAAGCCTCTTCAGTCGTTCGCACAAGCGCTAAATTACTGGAGGTCTCCACCATCCCTTCGATAGTTTCACTCATCCGCTCCACTCCATGGGGTGCGAGGTAGAGACTCTTAATAAAAGCCTCACTCTGCTGTGCTGTGGCCGCTACAGCTCCTTCTGCGGCTCTACGTCGGCAGTTAATGGTCAAATCAGGATCTCCCTTGGCATATTCTTGCTGCAGATCTTTGAGGAGGAGATTCTTAATCTTCTCAAACTCCTCCTGTGAAGTGCGTGGCAAGGCAATTGTAGCTTGGCAGAGGCTGGGAATAACGTTGCGTTTAGTACCCCCTTCAATAAAGAGTAATTGGACGGGAGAGTGGGCATTGAACTTCAGCAGGAGCCGGCTCATTACGGAGATGGCGTTGGCCCGCTGTTGGTTAATCTCGCTACCGGAGTGTCCCCCTAAAAGGTTCTCTACGCTGATATCGAGGAGAATACTGTTAGCGCTTACCGGACTCTTCTCTATCGGGAGGCGGGCGTTGACTTCAATGCCCCCCGCACAGCCAATGTAAAAGACCCCTTCTTCTTCACTGTCGAGGTTTATCAACTGGCGACTTTGAATTAAAGAAGCATCAAGGCCAAAAGCACCGGTAAGGCCCGTCTCCTCTTCTACGGTAATAATGGCCTCTAGCGGACCGTGTTGGGCCTCTTTGTCACTAAAGAGGTCGAGTATTAGTGCCAGGGCTACACCGTTATCACCACCGAGGCTAGTGCCTTCGCCACAGAGGAAATCTCCATCTCTTTTAACGGGAATCGGGTCTTTAGTAAAATCGTGAATGATGCCCTCATCTTTAACACATACCATATCCATATGACCCTGAAGCGCAATAGAGGGTACTTTTTCAAAACCTTTAGTGGCTTTAGCTCGGATGATTACATTGCCACTTTGATCCACAAAGTGTTCTAAATTGTGCTTAAGGGCGTAGTTAATTAAGTACTCCCTAATCTGTGCCTCGTTACCCGACTCGCGGGGGATGGCAGAGATCTCCAAAAAATACTTCCAGAGATTGTCCTTTTTTAAAGACTCCAGTGAACTCATCTATCTCTCCTCGTAATTAAAAATTGTCACGAATGATTCTACCTTTGAGGATAGTCCCTTTCAAGTTAAAGGCGGGGTCGAAAACAGTAATATTGGCGTAATACCCGGGGATAAGACGCCCGACTTTCTCTAAGGCATAAATCCGTGCCGGGTTAGCACTGCCCATCAAGAGGGCATCCTCAATCGGTATCTCCCAAGAAACTAAGTTTTTAACTCCCCGTAGCATCGTGAGCGACGAGCCCATCATTAAAGAGGGGTCTCTTTGCATGTAAAAAGCGCCGTCATCTCCGATAAAGGCCTCTTCCCCGTTTATAACATAGGGACCTTCGGTTTGTTCCGTTGGTTTTAAACTATCGGTAATTAAAACTACATTGCCCGGGCTCTTCTCGCGTAACAGGAGCCTGACTAAATCTTTATTGACGTGGACCCCATCGGCAATGATTTCACATTGCATCTCTTTTTCAATGAGAATCGCCCCTACGGTTCCGACGTTTCTGTGGTGAAGACCACGCATGCCATTAAAGAAATGGGTCGTGTGGAGAATCCCCACTTGCATCCCCTCTATGATATTCTCATAAGCCGCATTTGTATGTCCTGCTAATAAAACGATGCCTTTTTTTACCGCATGTAGCGCTAATTCTCGCATTCCTTTGAGTTCTGGGGCTACCGTCATACAGGCAACGTGTCCTTTTCCCGCTTCGAGTAGGGTATCAAAGAAGGCGATATCGACGGGGAGAATCCCCGCAGGGTTCTGAGCCCCGGCTTGCTCATGACTAATAAAAGGACCCTCTAGGTGGATCCCTAATATTTGAGCGCCTTGTTCTTTACCGATAGCCTCTGCAACGGCTTTTGTGGCACCAATCATATTCTCTTTGGTGTCGGTGTAAATCGTAGGGAAAAAACCGGTAACACCGTGGTCGGCCAAGTGCTCGCTCATCCCTAAAATAGAGGAGACCTTTTGGTCTTCGGTGCCAAAACCTCCAATGCCATGGATGTGGGTGTCAATCAACCCTGGGGTGATATAAGCACCTCTTACGTCAATTTCACGGCTATCAGAGGGGAAGGATTTTTGCTTTAAGCGGCTCATGTGAAAGACGTCCCCAATAGTACCATCCGAGTCGATAAAGAGGGCACAATCTTTTAACTTTACCGAGCCGGTAATTACGGTCCCGTTCAATAGAAGAGTGGTAGCCATTGGGTACCTCCTACTAAAATATAGGCAACCTATAATGCGGGGTCAAGGCTGAGGGGAGTCTCTTCGGTGAGGACATTAATCCACTTACCGCTTTTAACCCTGATCATCCCCAAGATAAACTTAAATACCTCTTCAAGGGCTAAAAAGAGGTAGAGTTGGTGGATGGGCATTTTTAATACTAAGGCCCCTAAGAAGGCCAGGGGGACTCCGATTATCCAGACTCCGGCCAGTTCGGTGAACATTGAGAAACGGGTATCGCCACCTGAACGGAGGACACCAACCACTAAAATCATGTTGTAAGCTTTAATAGGCAGGAGAATGCCCATCACTATTAAAGTAAGGCGTGTCATCTCATAACTGGTGAAAGAGAGGTTGAAAGGAATTGGTAGCAGGGGTGATAAGAGGACTAAGGCAACCCCCAAAAAGGCCCCCACGATAAGGCCACTAAGCAAAAGACGCCGGGCATAAACCCGGGCACTCTCGAGGCTTCCCTCGCCGATACGGTTACCAATCATAATAGCGCTGGCATTACTGATACCCATTAGGGCTACAAAGAAGAGCCCTTGGATAGCCTCCGTGACGTTGACTGAAGCAATTACATTGGTTCCCATCCGGGCAAAGGCGACTTTGTAAGCCGTCATCCCTAAAGACCAGAACATCTCATTTAAAATAACGGGGATTCCCGTTATTAAATAGCGCTTAAGAAGGGTCTTATTGAAGGAGAAGTACTCTTTAATAGGAGCTGCTACGGGGTACTTTCTACGGTATATTATTAGTAAAAGTAGTATTATTTCAGCAGTTCGGGCTATCGTTGTGGCTAAAGCAGCCCCTCGTACCTCCATACGGGGGAACCCTAGTTTACCCAAAATTAAGATATAGTTCAGTATGATATTGAGCACAATGGCAAAGGTCGAAACATAGAGGGGGAGTTTAGCATTGCCGGTACTCCTCAGTGCAATTGAGAAGATTAAGACAACTGATGAGAAAAGGTAACTGACGGCTACAATTCTCAGGTACTCGGCCCCCCGTGCTATAACAACGGGGTCAACGGTGAATATCCGCATTAAGAGTTCCGGATAGAAAAAGGAGAAGAAAGAGCTGATTAGAGCTCCAAAGAGGTTTAGCAGGAGAGCAATACCCATTACTTTATGCAGGGCCTCTCTGTTGCCCGCTCCCCAATATTGGGCGATGAAGATAGCGGCTGCGCTACTGACCCCATAGAAGAAGATGATAATTAAGAAGAACATCTGGTTTGCCAAACCAACTGCAGCTAAAGCTGCTTCCCCAACCATCCCAATCATTAGGGTATCAACGAAGGAGACCGCTGAGTTAAGGAGGTTTTGGAGCATAATTGGCAGAGCCAGATGAATCAACCGCGAATAGAACTCTCTCTTATCGTTAAGCAAGGCTCCTGTATCAATATCAACCATGCGAGAGGTTTAGCATGTTTAAGGGTTAGAGACAAGGTAGAGGGGGGTTAGGGTCTATGAAAGGCGCAGTTCCGGTAAAAACATCTTACCGCTCACATATACTCAAAATATCTCTTTTCAGTGTAGCCTTCCCCAACTATTTCAATTGCCTTCCAAGAATGGTGTTCCTAGGCTTGGCTTTGCCCCTAATTTACCTATCCTGTAATAATTATCGAGCCTAATATTTTTGTGAATTTTAAACTCTTGGGCACTGAAATACTGGCTGGAACCATCATCTGCTTTTTCACAAAACCAAATCATATCACGTCTCATGTAGTCCAATTCCATCAGATATTGAGCATGCGTTGTTGCTATAATTTGAGAATCTTGAGAGTTGATTAAAAACACTTTAAGTAAAAAGGTGACTAAATCAGGGTGTAGAGAAGTTTCAAGTTCGTCAATTGATGCAACGTGCGCTGAGGTAATGAGCTTCCTTAATACGCCCCCGATTCTATAATAACGCTGGGTTCCTTCTGATTCTTCAGTGCTCGCTAATTTAAAAGAGCCTTTAGGGGTTTCGTGACTGAAATAAAGTTCATTTCGTTCAATCTCTTCAAAATCTTTTTCATCAACCGGTTCTACTATTTTTTTTACTTCAAATGCTGTTATCTGGAAATCTGCCTTGCGTATCAATTGGAGAAGGATCTCTTTGTCTTCACCATTTTTTAAGGTTTGTGACATGCTCCAATGACGTAATAAGGTATTAGGTCCGATGAGAGGTAAAAGAGTGGTTCTAAAGTAGGTTACCACGCCATTTAAGACTTCATTAGCGACGTTTGTCCTTTGATATGCGTATAGGACAGTATTGTTCTCTAGTGTATTACCTACAATAAAATTTTTATCGTCAGCTGATAACTCAGCTTTGAGTCCAAAAGTAATTCTGGAGATCTGCTTAGCTGAATCTCCAGTTCGGTTAAATATTGAAGCTTTACGCCCCTCAGGCCAAAAATCGAGGGTTTCGCTGTGGATGTGTTGGTTGTTTAATACAACTTGGTAATGGTACTTAATTTTGTTGATATAGAATATTAGGGAGAACTCACCAGGTAACTTTAAAGTTTCTTCATCGAATTTAAAGGGTATGAATCCTATCTCTTTATCTTTTGTCTCTTGGCCGTCAATTACGAGAGTACGTAAAAAATCAAGTGCTAAAAATAGGTTGGTTTTGCCAGACGCATTATGGCCGTATAAAACAGACAGTTTTAAAAGCTTTACCGATTTATTCATATCCACACAGAGAAACTCTTCGGCTCCACTTTCAAGCAGTGAAACTAATCGTCTGTTTTTCTTTTATAGATTTAAAATTTTTCACTGAAAATTCTTGTATCATGGTTTTATTACCCTTTTACGTATAATAATTACCGTAAACCCTTTATAAAATGACTTTACGGCAATTACAAGTATTATTTTGTCCAAAAATACTTCTGATAATCGTCTTGTTAAGTTTGAATTTATAACTAATTGATTTAGGCTAAAAGAAAAATTCATCCAGCCTTTACCCCTCGTAAAAGAGTTTTTTTAATTGAATAGCTCAAGTAAATAGGATATGCTATCTTCTTGATTGATACTAAGTTAAAAGGAATTGCATATGGGCACATCATCTCCCCTATTTATTGTCTTAAATCCGAATGCGGCCAAAGGGGGGGCTCTCCAACACCGCCAAGCTATTGAGAACTATTTCTTAAGTCGAAATATAGAATTCGTTTTAGCCCTAACCGAATGTCGGGCAGATGGTATTCGTCTGGCTAAAGAAGCCACTATTAAGGGCTTTAAGACAATTATTGCAGCCGGAGGGGACGGAACTCTCAACGAAATTGTTGACGGCATTACCAGGGCAATACGGGAGAAGAACTTGAGCTTTGAAGAGGCTCCCGTTGTGGGGCAAATCCCTATCGGACGGGGCAATGACTTTGCCTTTGTTGCCAAGATTCCCCAAAAACTGGAAGAAGCTTGCCAATTGATCTTAGATGGACGGTGGCTCCCCACCGATTATGGTGAGCTGTTTGGCGGGATTTTTCCTCATGGCCGCTGTTTTGTCAACGGTGTGGGCATTGGGGTAGAACCACAGGTCAATTTCATTGCCACCGATTTTAAAAGAATCAGCGGGATGCTCAGCTACCTGGTAGCTTTCCTCAAGATACTGCGCAACTTTCCCACTCCTATGAAGCTGAAGGTTGTAGGGGACAACAATAAAGAGCAAATATTATCACAGCAGTTTTCAATCTGTAATGGACGGAGAATGGGGTCTGCTTTTTTAATGGCGCCCGACTCCGTGATTGACGACGGACTGCTGAATGTTGTCTATGCCAATCGGCCAATCAAAAAGAGGGCAATCCTGTACTATGTACTGAAATTCTTCGCAGGGACACAACTGAAAACCGACCGATTCTCCCAGTTTTTAACCACACAGATTAGCGTGGAAGCTGATGGGGATGTGATGGCTATCCATTGTGACGGGGAAGAAGTTTCACGAGGCTGTTCCTCTTTAACGGTCAAAGTTTTCCCTAAACAGTTAAAAGTTATCAGAAAAATGTAGTGATTATTTGACTAATGCCTTAAGCCGTTGTATTGTTTATAGTGCATGTTTCTGTATTTTTTTCCTAATATTTTGATAAGGAGTCAATGTTGATTAAAGATATGGTGCCATCAGTACACTTTTACGATCAAGATTTTGTCGATATGTACGATAGGACGTGGGTTTGGATTGATGAGTATTGGTCGCATGGGACCAAAGAGAATGGCCATAGTGGAAATTACCTCAGTTATCCCGAACAGGAGACCTTTAACCAGTTCTATTCATGTCTGACAGCGCTCTTCTTGGTCTACAGTAATCAAGCTTATTCTCCGTATCCGTTAATTGACTTCTTTTACAACAAACAGGAGGAGTCGGGGGCTATCCGTAGCGACTACTCGATTAAAGATGGCTCAATTCACCTCCCCAAAGATAACCCCGAGGGAGTCA
>Ga0172382_10005911_pt1 | contig 18029 bp, 13 predicted proteins | sample Leawel138RmetaG_FD_122245 | JGI IMG/M metagenome (GOLD analysis project Ga0172382, IMG submission 122245) | Leachate microbial communities from a municipal landfill in Southern Ontario, Canada - Leachate well 138R metaG | ecosystem: Engineered > Solid waste > Landfill > Unclassified | place...
TAAAATAGAAGCCATTCATGCCCACATGACAAAGAACTATGTTTCCTATCCACAAAGCAAACTACGAGGCAATTCTAGCTTTAAGGATAAAGAGTCAGGAAAAATAAGGCCTACTGGAGTTCATTCTTGGACCTCTCCGTACTTAAAGCCAATGTTAAAAAATCACAATATCTATGAAGAGCCTTTAGGTAGAATAATTAAAGCCGAATATAAAGCAAAAACTTCTATTGGTATTCCTGGAATTATCTGCTACCCAAGGGTCACTGATCCTGAGGCTATTGCTAGAATTGTTGACGGTAGGTATTCAACAGTTTCTATTGGTGCCGATACAGACGCTGCTATTTGTAGTATTTGTGGCCAAGATATATTAAAAGACTGGTGTAGCCACCGAAGGGGTCAGATTTATGAGGGTAAAATGTGTTACTGGCAAACTGGGAATTTGTGGTTTATTGAGCTTTCGTATGTAAACGCCCCTGCTGATGAGTATGCTAACACACTTGAAGTGCCTGAGGTAACAACTCAAGAGTTTCTTCAACAAAACATCTTCCTCCAGGACCTTAAGGAGCATAAGTTGTACGATTTAACTAATGACCAGGTATTTGCCATTAAAAATAATGAGCTTTTCCTGATTCCTCAGTCCGAGTTTATCCAAGAATATTATTATATTCCTTTTAATTTTAAGCTAAATGAAAAAAATGGTTCTAACACAGTGCATCAAGAAGATGACAAGAATATAATATATATAGAGACCAATCCCAAAGGAAAAGACGATAAACCTATCAACAAAATGCAAACTGGCACCCAAAAGCAAGCATATTACGGTCATAATTTGCTTCATGGATGGTGGAAGCAGCCATCTAAAACTAATTGGACAAAGGAACAAATAAAAAAAGAACATGCTCGTGTTGTAAGGATTATTTTAAATAAAGGCTGGAAACATAGCATGATTGATGGTCTTGACAATACATTGCCTTCTGATTTAAAGAGCAGAAGTAAAAATAAAGATGGCAGCAAGAAGTAGAAAGGAGGATTCCTTAGTGGAATTATCTAAGTTTAAGTTTGATATTCAGTTTCATGGAGAAGATGACGGAGGAAGCGAAGAAGAGGTAGTTGATATTCCTGCCGAAACCCCAGAGCAGCAGGCTATGAACGAAACAATAGACCAGTTTCAGCAAGAGCTTGAAGAGTCGAAGGCAGAGACCGAAGAGTTAAAAACTACACTAGAATCTGTTGTAGAGATGGTTAAAGGCATTGCTAAAGCCTTAAACATTGTTGAAAGCGACTCTGAAGATCCTGCCTTGCCAGAGGAACTGACCGATCTTCAAAAAACGATAGAAGGCCTGGAAGGATCTTTGGCGTCAATTACTGAAGAGAGAGACTTACTTTTAGGTCAGGTAACTGAGTTTAAGGCACAGGCTGTAATAGCCTTGGCCGAGAAAATTGCTGACAAGAAGGTTTCTCTGGGGGATATTCTTGAAGAGGCGAAGCAGGCGGAAGTAGATAAATTAGTGTCTAAGGATGAAGAAACTCTTAATTTTTATTATGAGGAACTCAAGTCCCGCGTTACGCCTGTTAAAATTACTAAAGTAGTCAACCCTGGTTTTGTGGACAATAGCCAACCAGGAGTAATTGATAAAATTACTCTTGGAGAAGAAAGCCAGGAAGATCAAAAAGAAAAAATAAAAGACCCCAGTAAGGTATTTAGCAACCTATTAACTGGGAAAAGAACATTGTAACAATTATTAAGGAGGAAGTTTTAAATGGCTTTAATTGGACAAGGTGCTTCTCTGCGGCCTAACAGCAGGTCGCATACTAGCTTAGTAGCGAGCCCTGGCGATGCGCCTAACGTAGAATATATTGTTGACCCTTCTCTGCCGGGGCTGTTTGAATATCCGTACGCTGCTAACCGTCGGTTTTCTAAAGTAGTTATTCCTAAGGGTACCATTGTAGCAACAGGTCCTGCGGTTAGGGACTACCTTACATTAAAATATCGAAACATTGTTACTTTTGCGGACGAGACAAAGAACCCCGTAGGTGTTGCTTTTACTAGCTATTTTCGGCGATTTAAAAAAGACGAGAACGGTGTAGAGGTCATCGCTCACGATGAATTTGGAGGAGACGATTTTCAGCCGACCTTTATTACCCGTGACTTAGTTGAAGTTCCATATCTTCCCAACCCTGCCGACGTTTGGACTCAAGAGGTGGACGCCACTCCGTCTCCTTTCAGCTACAATGCGGTTAACGGGATGAAGTTTATGTGGGGTTGTGCTACCAATAGCAACTACGATGACATCGGGACCGCAAACGAACTTAAAGCTGGCGACTATGTAAAAGCCGGTAAATATGGGAAATTTATTAAGTGGGTCAAAGGGACTGATGATCCTGTAGACAGGGTGGGCCAAGTGCTTGAGCTCAAAACTGATCTGCCTCCTTTAGGGTGGTTAAAAATGGTTGAGCCTGTTTACGAAGGAAAAGATTCTATAAGGGAAGAATTTACTCCCGAACCTGCTCCTGCTGATGGCTCAATGGTTTATGATCCAAACTTTAAGTGGCCTCTTACTAGAGACTACAAAAGTCCCGGTGCTTGGAAAACTATTGGTGGCGGCTTTAAAGGGTTTACTGACGCTGCTCAAATTTCTTTGACTACCAGGATTCAAAGGTTCTCTCCTGGCGCGGGGAAAACTGAAATCAAATGCGCTCTTGATCCGGTGGTAAAAGTAGACGGTACGACTTTGTCTATTTATATTGACGGCAGCGAAATTAGTTCTGACACAGAGGATGCGACGCATTATGTGTACAGTCCCGTAACACAGATTGCGACTATTACTTTGGAAAACGCTGCGGTAGGCACTGAAGTTATTGAAATCACCTACAAAGTCGACGTGGATAGTCTAATTGGCACTCCGCCTGCCTGGGATTATGTTGGATCTGTGGGTGCTGTAAGTATTTTATTACAACGGTAACTATTTACAAGTTTAGAAGGAGGAAATAAACAATGTCATTAAGCCTCGTTGAGCGTTACGTTAAGCAAATTGAGGCTGAAAGCAAGGGCGAAAAGCCTTCTAATAAGATTACTCTTAAAGAAGCGCTTGCCTCCCCTGATCTTTCGGTTTTCTTGCATAAAACTATTATAGATGTAATGAAAGATTCTGCTGAGCCTTTTTATGTTGTGTCTAAATTTTTTAAGACGGTCAGAATAACGGAAGGCCGCAGTATCGTTTTTCCGGCTATGAGCGATGTTATTGTCGGAGAAGTCGGGGAGGGCATGAGCTATAGGCGTCAGACCCCCGAAGTCGAAATCTTCGAAGGCGCTGCCGAGATTAGTGTGAAGAAGATTGGGGCCATAGTTGAAGTTACTGATGAGATGATTTCCGACTCCCAGTGGGATGTTGTTGGAATTATGCTTGATAAAGTGGGCCGTGGTCTTGCCAGGTATAAAGAGGAGTGGATTTTTCGGGAGTTTATAAATCATGGCCATGTGATCTTTGATCCAGACCACGAAGACAGTGTTACTTATGGAACACACGGTCTCGATGTTAATCGTAATAAAAATAAAACTCTTAGTGTTGAAGACTTTATTGACCTGATGATTGGCAACTTGGCTCATGGATACCAAACAACCGATATTTTATTGCATCCCCTGGTATGGCCAATTTTTGCTAAGAATCCGCTGCTTGACAAGATGAGCGTTGCGGCTTTCGGAGGCCCTGGAAACAAAATAACTATCACCCCTGACCAGGTTCAAGGCAAACTTCCAATGGCTGTTCAAATTACTTTGACCCCGTTTGCTCCTTTCAACTACTTAGATAAAAAGTTCGACATGTTTGTTGTAGACCGAAATGAAGTTGGTGTCTTAGTAGTGAAAGACGATATTTCGATTGAACAGTGGGACAACCCAGAAAGAGACATTAGAGCTCTAAAGGTTAAAGAGAGATACTCTCCTGGCATTTTGAATAACGGGCATGGTATTTCTTGTGCTAAGAATATTGCTTATGCTCAAACCTATCCTGAACCGGAAGTTATCAGAACGATTAGTTAAGTTATAGGGGAGGGGTAATCCCTCCCCCCCCCTTACCAGGAGGTGTTTAAGCTGGCTTATCTAACTGGTTTTGCAAATATTATTCGAGCTGTTTCCCCGGTTAGTGGAACCAAAGGATTTCCTATTGACGGAAAGGTTTTGATTTACTTTACGTTTGATATGGTTCCAGATACCATAAATACCTCGACGATACTTCTTTTAGACGAAGGATCAAATAAGGTTTCTTGTCAGGTTTCGTATGATAAAAAAGTAGCAACGATTGTTTCACAGTCCAGTTTGGACTTTGGTGCCAGGTATCAAGTTTTGATCAAAGGCGGCTCCGGTGGAGTAAAGACTATTACCGGAAAGATACTCGGGTCTGATTATGTCTCAAACTTTGAGGCGAGTACTGACTCACCGCTAGAGACCGTAGTGATGGTGTTCCCCCCTGATAAGTCAGTAGTGAGAGCCCCTGCTATTTTTTCTTGGGGCTCAGTCCCAGGAGCTGACGCCTACGAGTTTCAGATAAGTAAAGAGTCCAAATTCGGTTCTGTTTCTTTCTCCTCTAATGTTGTGGGAGAAGGTATTACTCCAGATTTTGTATTTGAGCATGATACTATATATTATTGGAGAGTAATGGCTTTTGGAGGCCAAGGAGCAGGAAGGTGGAGCGAGCCTTGGCAGTTTAGGTTTTCTGTGTTTTCTGAAGAAGAAGAAGCAAGACAGGGAGTTATTGATGGCCCTGTTACTACTTTTTTTGATATTGTCTCTGTCACTCCGTCTCCTGACAGCTTGTTCGCTGATGAAAACTCTCTTATTACAGTAAAATTTAATAATGGAGTAATCGACTACACAACTGACATTTCTGTCTGTGTAGAAAATATGACAGGTGTAGGAGAGCCCACTCAGGTTTCAGGTGAGATTGCTGGACAAGGAGATACAATTCAGTTTATTCCTGACTCGCCGCTCTTGCAAAATGCTATTTACACGATAGTAGTGGGAAAGAGCACTTCCTCTATTGAGGGAGTCAGTCTTGACGATGATGTCTCTTGGTCGTTCTCTACGGTATTTTCTCCATACTACTCAAACATTAATAATGTTCGCGCCAGAATAGGAATGTTTCTTGGAGACATTTCAGACCTTGAAATAGCAAGAGAGATACTGGCTGTTAGTTTGTGGGCTAACCAAATTGCCGCTAAGCCATATGGATCAATAAACGATGACTATTTAGGCGAAACTCAATCCAAAACTACAAATGAAATTTTTTACCGAAACTATACGGAATTTGAGACTTGCGTGCGCCTTTTAAATAGAAAAATAACAGACCATATTCAATTTCATGGGCAAAGAAGAAAGATCGGAGATTTGGAGATTAAATCTTCAGGCTCAATGGTTCCCGATCTTAATATTGCTTTGAAGAGATTAGAGCTTTTGAGGAATAGGTCTGAGATGTACTTAACTATGGGCAAGCATACCTACTCTCTTCCAAAGCCTGCGATAAAGGGCGATAGAAATTATCCTTATCCTTTTAATAAGAGAAACTCATTTTAAATAAGGAGGTTGGGCTTTGAGAAGGCTTACAAAGAAAAACCATCTTGGATCCTTTAACCTTCAACAAGAAGTGAGAGATTTTTTTTCTACCTTCCCTTTCGCTTTAATTGTTAAAAATAGTCAGTTAATTAGGTGTTATTGTTATAACCCAATGACCAGGTCGATTGACACAAAATGTAAAACTTGCCTGGGTACTGGGTGGATACCAACAATCGAAAAGCACAGGTGCTGGCATAATATTGCGCTTAGAGGTGAGTCTCTGCCACATCTGATTAAAAATATAGATCCTGCCAATGTGGTAGTTGATGAAAGAGCTTTTTATTTTCTGCCTGAAGCCAGTCCCCGGATTGGGGACTATATAGTGGTTGCTGATTTTGGAAGTGATGGTCTTCCCAGTTACCACACACAGCAGTTTTACAGGGTTAACTATGCAGACCCCAAGGTTGACGAGAAAAATATTTTGACTTACTACAAAGTATCAACAGAAAATGACCCGATTGACGCTGAGATTAAATCTTTTAATCTTTATAACATGAAAAGCTCAATAAAAATAGTCCCTGTTTATTAAGGAGTGTCTTTGGTGGCTGTTATTAATACTGTTTATGAAAACCCTATCATTTTGCCTCCAAAAGTAGCATATGGAAAAAATATTGCTATCGTTGGCACTTCTACAAAAGGTTTGCTTTATAATCCTGTTTATGTTAGCACACTACAAGAGGCTAAAAGGTTTTTTGGTGAAGGAGACCTTGTTGACGCTTATGAAGAGGTATCCCTTGGTGGAGGGAAATATATTTACTTTGTGAGAATGGAAGATCTTAGTAGCGACAGCTTTACAAAAGCTCTAGAGGTTATTCAGGATTATCCTATTCATATTGTTGTCCCTGTGGGCATTTTCTTTGACGATGAAGGCTATGCCAAAATACTTAGTGCCCATTGCGCCAACAAAAACCCTTATGGTGAATGTATTGGCGTAATGGGAGTCACCCCCTTTCCTTCAATCGTTAAATTCGACAGGGAAGAAGAAGAGTCTGTGTTAGACTATTGTCAAAGAGTAGACCCTTTAATAGAAGAAAAAGTAAACAACCTCTATTTTAACAACTTGGCTAACTCGGGCTTTGGTGATAGCGGAGTTTATCTTAACGTGGTGTTTGCTGAAGTTTTAGCTGACGTTGGTAGTAGTATTAGGTTTGTGTCTGGCCATACGATTTATGCTGGTCTCTTAGCTAGTCTTAATCCTGGAGTTAGTCCAGTGAACAAATCCCTTCCAGGAGCAGAACGGCTAAGATTTAAATTAAAAGAGGGGTTGAGGAAGACTGAAAAAGTATCTTTAACGGCTGTTCCTTTTAAACTTAACAGAAGACCAGTATCAAAGTTGCAAGTGGTTAGTCAAGATGTTACTCCTGTAGTTTACAAAGAGGGCTTTGACTATATCGTAGGTTACGAGGAAGGGACAATTGCCCTAGCAGCTGGAAGTAATATTTCTGAAGAAGTTAATATAACATATGTTTATGACGACCACGTTGCTCTTTCTTCGGTTGGTTTTGTTACTTTTAGAGAATTTGTTAAAAATGGCATTTCTCCTGCTTCGTCTGTTACTATGTCTAAAAGTGACTTAAGGCACGTGCAAGACCTCAGGATAATGCAGGATATCGGTTGGTTTATTAGAGAGTTGTCTAATAATTTGGTTGGTAGTTCTAGCGTTGGTGCAAGGACTATTAGCACCTTAGAGACAGAAATTAAAAAGTATCTTGATTTAAAAAGAAAAGCGTCGAAGATTGTTTTTTACGACCTGTATATTAGACAAACGGATAATTTTCGTAATCTTGAAGTCCATTTAGATATTGAGTTAAGAGATTCTCTTCGTCTCCATGATGTTGTAGTTAGAATGTTGCTAGCTAGGTGATAAAGATGTCGAAAGTAAAAACCCTTCAAGAAATTCTGCGGCCTTCCCCGAGAAAAAGAGAGATATTTTATTTTAAAGATTTTATTAATATTGTCAGGGACACGTACAATATGATTAATGGAGACAAGTGGGGGAGTTTTGTTCACGCCTTTCCCATTCAAGACAACAAGCAACCACTTAACCCTCCCATTATTACCTATCAAGTGATTGAAAAAACTCCGTCTCAGCTTGGTAGTTGTCGACAAATTAAGCCTGGCATAAGAACCTCTGGTCTTGACTACGACTCTCAACAGATGAGCACTACGTACACTCAAAGATTTCTTTATTTGGTTGAGTTTGGAATTTGGGAGTCTAGCTGGGATAAGGCAATAGAGCATGGAGAAAAATTTGAAGATTTTATGCTAACTTATACTGGTCTTTTTAAAGAGCTTGGAGTGACAGAGATTCTTTACGGAAGCGCAACCGAAGATGTTGCTCGAGCCTCCTGGAGGGCCGATTTGATGGCATATCATGTTGTGTATCAGGTATACATTGAGAGGCACATAACTGTGCTAAATAAAATAATTGAATCGATAAAGGTTCATTTTTTAGGAGGAGAAATAAAAAATGGCGAATTATAATCTCCCTGGCGTATACACGTTTTACAGAGAGCGCGGTCTTATGATGGCTCCTGCTGCGGCCATTCGAGCTACTGATTCGATTTTGTTTTTGGGGACGGCTACTGATGGACCAAAAAATGCAATTGTTAAAGTGGAAAGGCCGCAGGACGCCTTGGGTATTTTTGGCTCTTATTCTACCCCTAAGGGTGGAAACGCTATTTTGCCCCTAGCTTTTTGTGAGGCTTATTATGCTGGGGCAAGAAACATTTATTTGATGAGGGTTACGGGAAAAGACGCTTCCCTGGTTTTGTCTGACGCAGAAGGAGAAGTTATTCGTCTCTTAGGAAAATATCCTGGCTCCAAATACAATGACATTGAAGCTAAAATCGAGACCGACGCAGGAGACGGAGAGAAAAAACTTTCTCTCCCGGAGTCTGATGTGGTATTTGTTTTGAGCGAAATGAAAAGCGTCCAGGACTTGGCCGACCAGGTCAATCTCTTTGCTGAATTAAGTGGAGTTAGGGCTGAGGTTATTAACAGCTCTGCCGATGTAAATGATCTGGTAGAGGTTAGTGGCTCTTTATCTGGCGGAGATGATGAACTTGAGATTGTTGGCTCTGGCGCTTCTAATGGCCAGATTCTCTTAGGTAGTTACTCCCAGATTGATGAGCTTGGAAATGAGACTTCTGCTACTGGCTATCGAGCAGCTTTGGAAGGGGCCTATGAGCTTTTGGCCGAAAATTCTGCCAACATCATTGTTCCTCTTGGTGTAAATTTAGGGTTTACAGACGGGTCTACCCCTTCTATTAATAAAACCGACGCGAACAAACTTGCTGAATTTTGCTACGAGGCTGCCGGAAGAAATAATGACCTAATTGGTATGATTGCTGTTGCTCCTTTCAAAGACATTACACTTTCTGGGATTAAAACTGAAGCAGAAAAATATGCAGCGGCTGACAACACCTATACAGCGGAAGACGAAGAAGATATCGGAAAATATATTAGCGTTGTGCTTGGTGAAGGACTCTTTAACGACAGGTTTGTTGGAATGTACTCTAACGTAATGGTTGCTGCTTATGCAGGCCTAGTTAGTACTCTCCCCCTTAAGTCTGGGTCTACTAACAAATCTATCGAAGGTGTTGCAGGATTAAGATATCAACTTTCTGCCAGTCAAGCTGAGGCTTTAAGAGCAAACAAAATTACTACAGTTCGTGACAAGTTTGGTCGCGGAGCTACTGTTGTTGAAGGTATAGTCGCCTCTCTTCCTAGCTCTGATTTTCAAAGCTTGTCTACAATAAGAACTATTCACGGTGTTATGGACGCAGTGCGAGACACTGTTGACCCGTTCCTGGGAGAATCTCTTGACATACACCATGTTTCTTCTTTACAAAGCGCAATCCAGGGAACGCTTGAGAGCTTTGTTGCGGACGGGACGCTTAGTGGTGCTCGTTTTGAGCTTTTGTTCCCAGAGTTTAGCGCTATATTGGGAGATATCGACGTACAATTGGAACTTGAAATCGCTTCTGAACTACGAAGAGTTCTTGTTACGGTTTCAAGACAAATTCCTGAGCTGAATCGGTAAGGAGGATAAGAATAAATGAACACGATAGAGTCTGGAGCCTATACGAATTTTGCTGGCGCTGATATTGTTGTCATGTTAAATGACATAGTATTTGGTGACCTTCAGCAAGTGACATATGCAGTTCATCGAGAGGTAGCCCCGCTTTATGCGCTAGGTAGCGCCAACCCTCGTGGCTTTGCTAAAAATAAGCGGGGAATTAGTGGAACTATGGTCTTTCTGGTGTTTGATAAGGATGCTTTGTTTGATGCCGCGAAAAACTCAAAGCTTGCCTCGGGCAGGGCGGCTTGGGGTCGTACTGCAAAAGCCAATCTTTACACCTACGACCAGTCTTCAGGTATGGGAGTTCCTATGGGGTATTCTAACTACGCGAATCTTTACAACCCAGCTAATTGGAATGCGACCATGAATAACTTTGTCACTGGTGGTCGACCCCAAGAAACTGTAACAAAAGTTACACTAGATCAGTTATTTGCCCCGCTAACTAGAGAAACTATCAGGTATGCTGACCAAATTCCACCTTTTACAATTACTATTACTATGGCCAACGAATATGGCGCTGCCGCTTCAATGTCAATCTATGGCGCTCAAATTATCAATGAAGGTTCTGGAATAAGTATTGATGATCTTGTGACAGAAAAGGCTGTTACTTTTGTTGCGACTGACATTAAACCTTTGAGTGAAGTCACAGGCAGAGGCGCTGTTTATGATGAGTCTAACAGATCTCTAAGAGCTTAGTTTTTAAGTGAGGTTGTTGAAAATAAGGGGGCTTTGCCCCCTTTTTTCTGGAGGAGAGTTACATGAATATTCCCGACACAGGCTCATTCTCTGGCGCTGACATAGTGGCAGGTGTTTATGTTCCGGCGCTAAAAAAATTTACGGTTTTTGGTGAACTTGCTACTATTTCTTATTCTATCCATAGGGAATTTTATCCAGTGCGTACCCTTGGTAGCATTAATGCTCGTGGGTATTGTCGGGGCGCTCGTTCGATTGCGGGTTCGCTTATTTTTACTGTGTTTGATAGGCACGTCTTATATGAAATACAAAAAGACCTGAAACGAAAGTACCAAGAGATGCTTGCTATGTATACCCAACATGGTAAGGAATATGCTTATTCTGCTCGTTTTAACAATTTAAAATTTGTTGCGGATGAAATGCCTCCTTTTGATGTGATTATTCATATGACAGACGAGAGTAGTGCTGTTGGCTCCAAAATGGCTATTCGAGGAGTCAGAGTCACTAATGAAGGCCAAACAATGAGTATAAATGACATGATAACTGAGAACGTAATGCAGTATTTGGCAGTTGATATAGATTTGATGGAACCTTTATTTGCAAATGAAAACTACTAAAGAGGAGGGTTGTTTTGAATTATAACGCTTCTTTGCTTGAGTATCAAGTCTATCCAGAAGAATATTTTTCTGGGAGCGATGTTTCTGTCTATCTTGGTGACGTTTGGGTAGATGAAATTGCAAGTATTAACTTTACACTGATGGAGCATGTTGAGCCAGTATTTGGATACAATAGCCATCTTTGGGACGCTGTTATTAGAGGCTCAAGAATTGTTCAGGGTAATTTTCGAATTGCCTTCAGAGAAACAAACTATTTGAATAGAATAATAATGACACAAGAGTCAATAAGTGACCTAGAGTATTGGAGAAGGTATACTTCAGAGAGGGTTTCGGCAGATGAAATGGAAGATACGGTAGCGGTGTACCAGAGCAACCCTAAAGTTTTTAGAGAGCAACTGCGAAATAAGACAAAAGAAGAGATAAAAAAAATAGCAGGAAGCCTTTACAAACAAAACACCCCGTCTTTTGAAAATACAGACCCTACTTACTTTAAGAAGAAAGGGTTTGATATTGTTGTTCTTTATGGTTCACCTCTACAGTTTGCTGCAAAGAAAAAGATCTACGAGGAAAGATTCACTATTCCCTCTCATGCCGCATACAAAATATCAAACGTACAGCTTGGTAGTGTAACTCAGGTTATGTCACCAGATGGCACTCCTGTCTTTGAGGACTATCAGTTTTTTGCCAGAGACCTGGAGCCATTGGAATAAAAAAAGGAGGAAAACTTTAAATGGTTGCAAAAGCAAAAGATGAGGAAAAGGTTGAGGTCGTAGACAGATCAAATGACATGGAGTACCTTGAAGAAGAGATTTTCCCGGATGGCCCTACAGGGAGGCAAGTAGAAGAATGGAAATCTCGCTTTGGTGAGATTTATTCCACCACTTTTGATAACGAGGTTTTTATCTGGCGAACCATAAATCGTATAGAGTACAAGGAAACACTTAAGATCAAAGGTGCAGACCATTTGTATCGCGAAGAGCGAATGTGTTCAAGGTGTGTTCTTTGGCCCATTCAATATGATCATGTTTTAATGGCCTCAGGGAAAGCTGGGATCCCTTCTGTCCTTGCAGACCATATTATGGAGAAGTCTGGATTTGCGCCGACCAGTGATGTTCAGAAGCTATAATCGTTAGTTGGTGATATGGCAATGACCCCACAAGAAGTTGACACTCTTCGTGAGGCCCTTATCACTTATGGAGAGGTTTACAAAGTTAATATTTGTGATATTGACTTTTACTTTCGTCTTTTAACCAGGAGAGAGTTCTCTCTTTTAAACGAATCGTCGGAAGACGGGTTTGACTTTGAGGATAATATTTCGGCTGTTTGCGCCATTCTCCCTTTAGAATTTGATTTTGCTACTTGCAAAGCTGGAATTCCAGCGATGTTGTCTCTTGTAATACTTGATATGTCTGGATACGGAAAAGAGAGCGAATTACGGTGTTTGCAAGAGGCAAGGCTTTTGATGGGGCAGTTAGAATATCAGATGGATGCTGTTATTATGACTGCTTTTCCTCAATATAGGGATGATGAGCTTGAGAACTTGCCAAAAAAATATCACTTTGAATTGTTTGCAAAAGCAGAGTGGGCCTTAAGAGAACTTAGGGGGCTAGTTCTTGCTGATATTGCCGCTCCTCAAAATGAAACCCAGGTGCCGCTAGCACCACCTCCCATACCCTAAGATCCTAGTAAAGGGGGTGACGTTTGTGCCTAATCGATATCGAAAATACCTAGAAGAAAGGGAGCAATCTTCTCGTTATACGGAACGACTCGATGATGCCCAGGAGAAACGGAAATGGCTAGCTCCTTTAGCTGCTACTGTTGGCCTGGGCATTCTTGTTGCTGGGATTAGAAGTAAAGCGGGTCGTGGATTGCTTTCTGAGATTGGTAAAAGGCTAGCTCCAGAAGTTAAAGAAACGGCCTTAGAGAAGTCCCTTCTGGAGCAACGAGCTCACCTTAGGTCGTTTAGAGCCGAAGCTTATGCTGAAGCTAAAAAGCAAGCAGGGCTTAAAAACTTACGGTTAATGGTGCAGGATGATACCTCCTACACTTCTATCCACGACGCCATTGTGGAAATTAGTCAGGAAAAATATTTCCTTAAACACTCTAAACAAGAAGACTTTTTAGAAGAAATTCTAAGTAAGACCGACATTCATAGCTTAGCGCTGCCTGGCTCTGATACCGAAGAAAAAACAGCAGTTTTAAGGACTTATCTTGACAAGGCCTTTTCGGGTCTTAGTCGAGCGCAACGGCAAGAGGTTAGGTTGCAGACGACCGCCTTAAAAGAAGTCTATGAAGAAGAGCTATTAAAGAAGTTCCAAGTAAAAAAAGAAGGTTTTAATTTTTTTGGCCTTAGGCCTTTAACTGTTGGCGACGTAGGAAAGGCAGAGGGCTTCGACTACTCCAAACTTAAACTACCGACCATAGAAGGAACTAAAGAAACTGACTTCCACAAAACAGTAATTAACCGCTTGGTAAAAAAGGACGAAAGATTTAAGGAAATGATCCTTGATCCAAGTCTGTTTGTTAGTAAGGAAGGACAAGTTGTTGACTTTAGGGGACTTACGGAAAGATTTGAGAAAGTTCTTGAAGGCACCAAGGAGTTCCACTTGCCCTTTGTAGGGATAAGTCCTTATAGTGTCTTAAAACTTGACCACCGAGAAGGCGTGAAAAAGACTCCTTTTATGCATATGTTTCGCTCAGGAGAAGTCCAGTTTCTTGAAACAAAAGCAATTAAGGAGGGAGTTGCTCCTGGAAGCTTTGAAAGATGGCGGATTGACCAGCCAATGGTTTTTGTTGGCAGTAGAGCCGTTGATTTTCGCGATCCTTCCGTTACTTTGTTTGAAGATATTTACCTTGAGCCAAGTCAATACGGCTATGCCGCTAAGACACTTGCTACTTTTGCTGGGCTTCAATCAGGAGAGGGCGCAGAAAGAAAACTTCCTAAACTTCTTTTGGGGATTAACAAGTTTTTAGGTCTGGGCGAACAAGAGGGCCGTAGTTTCTTAGGTAGCTCAAAGACTATCTTTACAAAATTTCGTGATCCCGAGTGGGCAGGAAATGCTATCAAAGGCATAAGTAAATCCGCAACTGACGAAGAGCTTGCTGAGGCTGTTGATCGATTTAGGAGCTTTGTTGGGTCAGAAACTAAAGCTCTTTCGGATGAGACTTTTAATAAGGTTTTCGGTGAAGCTGTCGGGAATCTTGGTTATGACCTTGATCTTTCCTCAGATTCAGGGATCCTTCAAGCTTTTGAATACCTAGCCACTTCTGGCGCTAATAGGCTGTCTCCTAAGCATCGAGATCTTGTGGCTCACCAATGGTATTCTTATGTTGAGAATCCTACAGCCTATCTTTCTAAACAACGAACTCTTCATAATAAAATGGCTGACGTAGGAGCTGTTCTTAGCCAGTTCTCTGACCGAGAAGTTATTAGTAAAACACAAGATATTAAGAGGCTTGTTCAACAAGAGTTAATGGAGCAAATCCTTGTAAGAGACCCTCAGTTTGAAGGGTCGGCGGTTAGAGTGGCAGAAGCTTTGCTGATTGCGGATAAGTCTGTGAATACTAAAGGCACAGCTCTTAATTTCGCTTTAGGCCACTTAGATAATAAAGAAATTAAAAATCTAGTTTCTTCGAAGTCTCTTTTAGGACAGAGCGCTAAGAGTTTTGTTAGCAGTCGCGCCCCTTGGTATGGCTATGGACCAATTGAGGAGTCTATTACTAGCCTGCTTGGTAAAGAAACTGACTTTTTAATGACTCGGAAACCTCAGACTTTTGGTTATAAAGATATCCTTGCCGCTTTTAACGCAGAAGAAAAAGAACGAGCTTTTGCTAAGGGAAAAATAGGAAAAACATTTAAACAATTTTTTGCTGGTCAAAATAGCATGGAAGACTTTACTTCTGCTACAATGTGGTCAGCTTACCCTGTAACCAGAATGCATGATGCCTTAAGCTTTCTTGGTGTAGGTTTATCCCCAAGACATACCAGCTCCACTACTTCCACTTTTACAAATATGATTACCCGCCGCTACCTTCCGGCAATGCTTGGGATCGGTCTTGCAGGGTATCTATCTTGGGAGATGGGCAATCTATTTGGAGTGACAGGCAAGGAGGCTCTTGCCAACCTCTCTCAGGGCGCAAAAGAAGACTATGCCAAAGTAAGAGACTTTTTTGGAGTAACTAAAGCCGCTAAGAAAGCAAAAAGAATAACTCCTGGCTCTGAATATTTTGAAGAACTCCCCGGTTTTGGTCCATTATTCTTCCAAGCTGACAGAAGCGCTGAGGAGGTTAAAGAGGAAAGGGAAAAAGACGTTCCTGTTCGAAAAGGAAGATATTGGTTTGTAGGGAGTAACACTCCTTTTATTGGGGGAAAGGTAGAGTATTACGAGCCAAGTAAGTTAAAACAGGCCAAGGGCGATCCTGAGATGACCGATGTCTTATATGGTTCTAGGGACGAATACTATGCCCATGCCTGGTTTCCTACTCCACGATACCCTGCCGCCCCTATTCGTCATTTTATTACGGATCCTTACTGGCTTGAAAAGAAACATTACGAAGACAGACCCTATCCAGTAACAGGGCCTCTTTCTGTCTTGGAAGATATTCCTGTTGTAGGTCCTACTCTTTCTTTTACAGTCGGCGGTGTTTTAAAGCCTCGTCGTCCAATGCACGTGGAAGAAATGAATGCCGCCTCCCTGTCCCAGGAACAGGTTGCAGGTCTTAACGAACAAGAAAAAGCGCATGCTGAATTTACCGGAGGAGCTGTAACTGGCTCTGGAGGCTTTGGCGCAATCAGAAGAGACAATACAATAAGACAAGATGCGGCATATCTTTCTATTGGTAGTGGTCAAGGCAGAGTAGCAGTCTCTTCCATTAATGCTGCCCAAATAGACAAGGCGGATGGAAGGCTGGGGGGTCTTTCAGAAGAGGCTGTTTCGCCTGCTAACATAAAATTCGTTGCAGCTAAAACTTATTATGGCGCGACCGAGTGGTCTGGTCTCTATGGCTTTATGGCTGAAAAAGTTACCGGGCAGCCATATGAAGAAATGAAAACCTACCAGGATCCTGGACGGATGACAAGTTCTGCCAAAAAGTTTTGGGATCTGAATCTTGGCGGACTTGGAGGCGAATGGAGTGAAATTGGCAGGCGCTTTATCCCTAAACCCAAAAGGTATCAGGAAGAGAAAGAGTATAATCCCCTGAAAAACCTTATGCCTTCTTGGATGCCTGGCGAAGACTACTTTTTGGATTTTAAACACGGCGATCCTTTTGCAAAAATTACCAAAGGAGAAATGCGCCTTCCTGGTGGTGGCTTTGAGGCTGTTCACGACTATGATCCCATGGAGATGAAAATTCGTGCCTCCATGGTCGGTAAAAGCGAAACTGAAATTAAGAAGTATATTTTAGGAATTAGAGAAGATCTTCCCTATTACGTTAAGAAATCGGCGGAGACAGGTACAGCCGTTCATGAAGAAATTCAGCGAATGTGGACTGAGCAAGGCATTATGCACTCTGGGGAGCAGGAAGTTTATGACGAAAGAACCAGGGCTTCTGGTCATTATGACGCTATTATTCGCACTAAAAGAGGGCTTAAACTTGTAGATATTAAAACTTTGTCAAAGACTAGATATGAAGAGCTTTTAAAGCGCGGTCGGCCTTTTGAGGAACACATGGACCAGGTGCATATCTATATGCATGCAACTGGTCTTACCGAAGACGGCGGAGGAATTTTATACGCACCAAGGGATCCAAAGCTTAAACCTGTAATGATGGAGTTTGACTACGATCACAAGCGATACGAGAGAATAGCCCAAAGACTAGACAAGGTAAGGGCAGAGCTTACGGAAGACGTAGAGGCGGGAAGGATTACTCGCCAGGAGCTTTATGACCCTTTGCATAGATTTCTGGTTTTAGCTGACGTTGCGCCTTGGTCTGAGGAGTATAGATATTATAGAGGTATTGTTGAGGAAGAATACCCTGACGAGCGGTATCAGAAGATCATTGAGGAAAAAAAGCGGCAGGTTGCTGAGAAGAAAAAAAATCATCGTTTCTTTCCTTATCGCTTTCGGGATATTGACATTATTAAAGAGGACGTTACTGTCACTGACGTATTTGAAGGCGGAGGCTTTCTTACTAGAGAGTATCCAGATCAAAGGTTTGATCTGGCAGGAATCCAAGTTACAGAAGACCGCAGGGAAGATTTCAAAAAACATATTTATCCTGGTGCAAGGCTAACAGTAGGAGTCGACAAACACGAAAAAAGAGCAGTTGATGATGGTTCTCAGAAAATAATTGGGGCTGCAATATATTCAGGAAGAACTAATCTTAGTTTAGAGATGTTGCAGTCTGGAATAGTGCAGGAAAAAGAAGAAGACTGGTCACCCGCTGGTGTACATGCCAGGTTTACTCCGTCTGAGATTTCGACGGGCTCTATCTGGGAAAGCTTTGCCCACCTCGATACTCCCGTTCATACAAAATTACTTCCTGTAAGGTCCCCTCTAGAAGAATATAAAAGAAGAGATGTCTACGGAAAGAGCTTTCAACAGTGGAGTATCAAAGACCAGGCTGTTCCCACTGCGCAATCTTTTATCTCAAAGTCGATTATCCCTGCCGCTCTATCTGGCGGGTTTTTAGGCGCTATGGTTTATGGTACTACTCATAAAGCCAGGCTTAAGGGAGCAGCTTATGGAGCAGCCATTTTTGCTGGCCTGTCGGCTCTAAGGACAGGATCTGAACTAATTTCGGGTGAGAGGTGGATTCCGAAGAGACGAAGAGTAGAAAGAGATATTAATGAGTATTTTGATGTACTGAAATATGTTAAACACCAAGGGCTTCATGAGTATGCCTCTGAAAAGGCAAAAAGAGCCAGAGGCGACGAGAAGGCCATGTGGCAAAGTCAGGCTGCAAGGTACAAAAAAACCTATCAGACTACTATTTATGGATTAGAGTCCGAGGCTCCGGTTGGTAAGTTAATGGCGGCTCTTCCTAAAAAAGAACGAGAATATATGGCTGCTTTTCTTGAGGCAAA